>Ga0308158_10000283_pt1 | contig 101590 bp, 88 predicted proteins | sample PhyBR2_FD_201038 | JGI IMG/M metagenome (GOLD analysis project Ga0308158, IMG submission 201038) | Phyllosphere microbial communities from UC Gill Tract Community Farm, Albany, California, United States - DLSLB.R2 | ecosystem: Host-associated > Plants > Phyllosphere > Unclassified | place... | reverse complement strand
ATCACACCCCACCCCCTTCAACCCAACCCTCCATCACACCCCACCCCCTTCAACCAAACCCTCCCTCACACCCCACAGGTAAGGGCGTTCGAGTGCGCCCTCAACGCGGGGTACCCGCCATTGACTAGACTCAAGGCATGCCCGAGGAGAAGAACGTCGCCGTTGCCGCTGCTGCCCAAGCGCAGAAGCACAGCGGCGAAGCTGCTTTCTTCGACGTCGACAACACGTTGATGAAGGGTGCGAGCCTCTTCCACGTCGCACGCAAAATGTATGAACGCAAAGCTTTTACCTTGCCGCAAGCGGCCGGGTTCGCCTGGAAGCAATTTAAGTTCGTGATGCGCGGCGAGAACATGGAGGACGTCCATGCCGTTCGCGACTCGGCCTTGACCCTGGCGGCCGGCATCACCGTAGATGACATCAAAGCCCTGGGCGAAGAGGTCTACGACGAAATGATCGAGTCCCGGATTTGGCCCGGAACGAAGGCTCTCGCAGAGCAACATCTCCGGGTGGGCCGTAAGGTCTGGCTGGTGACGGCGACGCCGATCGAGGTTGCCACCGTAATTTCCACCCGGCTCGGGCTCACCGGTGCATTGGGGACCGTGGGTGAAGTGCATGAGGGCATGTACACGGGGAAATTGGTCGGAGACATCCTGCACGGACCGGCCAAGGCGGTCGCCGTGCAGTTGGTCGCCGACCGGGAGGGCCTGGATCTGGACCACTGCTGGGCCTACAGCGATTCCGCCAACGACATCCCGCTTTTGACAATGGTGGGGCACCCCGTCGTCATCAATCCTGACGCCAAGCTGCGACGCCATGCCCGCGACAACAACTGGCCCGTATACGACTTCCGGTCCGGTCGACGCGCGGCAACCCTCGGCCTCAAAGCCGCCACCGTCGGAGGGGCGATCTACGGCCTGTGGCGCGGCTTCTCACGATTCCGCGGCCCCCGCCTCTAGCGTCGCCAAACCCGCCCTCACATCCCCACTGCTTGAACCAAACCCTCCCTCACGTTCCCACTGCTTGAAACCAATCCCTCCCTCACGTTCCCGGATGAGGGCAGACCCGCCTGTGGATAACTTCTGCGCTCACAGCCGGATCCGGGTAACAATGCCGTATGCAGATACCGAAACCCGTTCCGTCCCAACTGGGATCCGCTCCGTTCACTCTTGACGAGGCCAAGGCTGCCGGTCTCGCGCATCGCAATCTCTGGAACCGCGTCAGCATTGAAGCAGTGAGTAAAGGTATCTACCGGCCGTCGGATTGGGACTTCGAACTTGAAGCAGCTGCCCGATCGCTCTCGGTCGCGAGTCCAGGCGCCTGGATTTCGCATGTCACTGCCGCCCGGATGCACGGCTTGCCGCTCCCTCCGTGGCTCGCCGATTCCAATGAGCTGCACCTGAGCAAGCCTCGAAATCTGCCGGCAGTGCGGCGAAAGGGCGTCTCCGGGCATAGCGTCGTAGTGGCGGAGAGAGAGGTCGAGTTGGTCCGAGGGTTTTGGATCAGCACCCGGTCCCGGACCTGGCTGGATTTGGCCCGCATATTGCCGTTGAAGGAACTCGTCTGCGTGGGAGACCAACTCATCCGCGTACCCAGGCCCGAATTTGAACAACGGGACACAGCGTTTGCAACCATTGCATCCCTCCGCTCGATGGTGGAGCTCCACAAGAACCTTCAAGGTGTCGTGCGGGCTCGGGAAGCAATCGACCTGATGCGGGTAGGCGCTGACTCAGCCCCCGAGTCGCTGCTTCGTCTTGCGATGCTTGACGACGGTCTTCCGGAACCCGAACTGCAACTTCGGCTCCGGCTGGCCGATCCCCTCTCCCCTTCTGCCGACCTCGGTTACCGGGAGCGTCGGATCGCTATCCAGTACGACGGCGGCCATCACCTCGCGGAGGAACAGATCTTTAGCGATCGGCGCAGGGACAAAGCGTTCGAGACTGCCGGGTGGACGGTGCTCATCTTCGGGAAGGACGACCTCGCAGACAATTTCGCAAACGCTACCCGGCAGATAAAGAGGCGTTGCGGCAAGGATGGGTAGACCCCGCAGTCCGTTCCGGCTTCGCACGGCCCCGGACGTGAGCAAGCGTCACCACCAAACCCACGGAACGTGAGCAAGCGTCACACCCAAACCCGCGGGATGTGAGCAAGCGTCACACCCAAACCCGCGGAACGTGAGCAAGCGTCACCACCAAACCCGCGGAACGTGAGCAAGCATCACACCCAAACCCGCGGGATGTGAGCAAGCGTCAGGGATGCAAAAATGCCCGCCACCTCGAGAGGCAACGGGCATTCACGCTTGATGAAGTATCTCTACTTCTTATTGCGGCGCTGGTGGCGAGTCTTGCGAAGCAGCTTGCGGTGCTTCTTCTTGGCCATACGCTTGCGGCGCTTCTTAATAACTGAACCCACGAAAGTTCCTTACAAACTAGAAGTTCCTGTCTGTTGGAACACATCCGCGGAAGCAGACAAGTACAACTGACAGATTCTTACATTGACGTAAAACGTTCCTTAACAGAGTACCGCTTCAAAGGGGTACCCCATGACCACGGTCCGTTGGACGGACCCCGGCAGCCTCAGGCGGTCTCGGATTGTCCGTCCACCACAGCACCTTTGAGGTACTGGGCCACGGCTTCTTCGGGGACCCGGAAGGAGCGGCCAAACCTGACGGCCGGCATTTCCCCTGAGTGGACCAGGCGGTACACGGTCATTTTGGAAACACGCAAGACGTCGGCCACTTCAGCCACCGTCATGAATCGCGCATTCGAGAAGTTGGTCTCCGCGGACATTTCCCATATTCCTTTGCTCTCAGCCGACTAGGACACCCCCAGGAAACGGTGTGACGATGCTGAGCCATCAAACAACCATGTGCTAGATACTCTAGAGGCTGATGGGGCCTATGTGAAAGCCTTTCGACGAAGTGGGATACTACTCCCCCGAGACTTCCCGGCGCTTCCGGGCTGAGGCCGCGAGCTGCTCCAGCACCGAAGCGGTGACATCCCATTCCATGCAGGCATCAGTAACGCTCTGGCCGTACACGAGCTCCTGTTCACCGGCCAACTGCTTGGCAACATCCAGGTTCTGCGCACCGCCTACCAGGAAGCTCTCCAGCATGATGCCGGCAATCGGGGAGGAAGCACCTGCCTCGAGCTGGGCTCCGATCTCCAGGGCAACCTCTGCCTGGCGGTGGTGGCTCTTGCCGCTGTTGGCATGGCTCGCATCAACGATCAAGCGCGGGTTGAGTCCCTTGGCCGCCAGTTTCGCGGAAGCCGCTGCTACATCGTCCTGCGAGTAGTTCGGTCCCTTGCGTCCGCCGCGGAGAATCACGTGCGTGTCCGGATTGCCGGAGGTCGCCACGAGGGCCGCCCGGCCGTCGTCGTCGATTCCCAGGAAGGCCTGTTCAGCGGCCGAGGCGCCGCAAGCGTCGATGGCAACCTGGAGGTCGCCGTCGGTACCGTTCTTGAAGCCGATCGGCATGGACAGGCCCGAGGCGAGCTGGCGGTGGATTTGGCTCTCGGTGGTGCGGGCACCGATGGCACCCCACGAGACCAGGTCAGCCATGTACTGCGGGCTGATGGGCTCCAGGAATTCGGTGGCTGTGGGCAGGCCCAGGGCGGTGACCTGCTTCAGGAAACCGCGGGCGGCACGAAGGCCTGCAGCGATGTCGTGGCTGCCATCCAGGTGGGGATCGTTGATGAGCCCCTTCCATCCGACGGTGGTGCGCGGCTTTTCGAAGTACGTACGCATCACGATCAGCAGGTCTTCCTTGTGCTTCTCGGCCTGGCTGACCAAGCGGCGGGCGTATTCAAGTCCGGCTTTGGGATCGTGAATGGAGCAGGGTCCCACGATCACCAGCAGGCGGTCGTCGACCCCGTCCATGATGGCGCGGACCTGGTCACGGCCACGGTCGACGACGGCTGCTGAGCGGGCGTCCAGCGGTAACTCGGCGATGAGGTCCTGCGGGGCCGGAAGGGGCTCGAAGCGGGCAACCCGCAGGTTGGAGGTGGCGGGCTGCGCGGCGTCCGTTGCGGCTGCGGAATCGAGCGCTTCGATGGATTCGGGGGCGGTGCTGGTCATGTCTGGGTCCTGTCCGGGATACGGAGCGGGCCCCTTTTCAGAACCCGCCGGATATGGCGAAGGGCAGAGAATCATCTCTGCCCTGTTGGCTCTGAAGGAAAGTTGGATGCGTGTCAGTTAGACGCGGGCCCCTCCAGAGCCAACGAAAAATACGCATACCAACGGTTTGTCATAGCCACACCATAACCGCGCCCGATCAAACCCGGCAAATCGTGTTCATCATGATGACAAAAGTTTGCGCAGGAACTGCAACTGCTTGATCCAGTGGTGTTCCTGGCCGCCTTCATGGTTGTTGAAGCGGTACACCTCGATGTCCTTGGCGGGCTCGCTGCCCTTGGCCCGAGAATCAGTGCCGTAGTTGTTGTAGCTCGCGAACACCGTGGACGGCGGGCAGATATCGTCCATTTGGGCTGCTGAGAACAGCGCCGGGACGCTTGCCGCCCGGCCAAGGTGGACGCCGTCGAAGTAGTTGAGCACCGCCAGCATGGGCTCGTAACGGTCGCGGTGGCGGCCCAGGAAACCGGCGATCTCCGGGTACGGACCACGCGGGGCGATGTCGATGGCGCGCGGGAAGTCCTGCAGGAAGGGGACGTCGGGCAGCGCGGCGATGACGCCGTCGAGCCTTCCGGCCGTCAGCCCGGCAGCCGCCACAGTGATGCCGCCGCCTTGGCTTATGCCGGTGAGGACCACCGCGGAAGGGTCGACGGCGGGATGGTTCTGTGCCGCCTCTACCGCGCGGAAGGCGTCGACGTAGACCCGGCGGAAGTAGTAGTTGTCCTGGTGGTCGGCACCGCGGGTCATCAGGCCCGCATAGTTGACCTCGCCCGCTGAGGGGTGGGGATCCGGGGTATCCCCGGCGACACCACCGTAGCCCTGCCCGCGGGTGTCCATGATGAAGTGCGCATAGCCGGCCTGCGCCCAGCGGGTGTTCTGGTTGACCAGGCCGCGACCGCCCGAGTAGCCGATGTATTCCACCACGACCGGGAGCTGCTGCCCGGCCTCGAGGTGGGCGGGCACGTGCAGCCAGCCCTTGATCCGGTCTCCCCCGAAGCCGGAAAACGTGACATCGAACGTGTCGATCACGCTGAGGTAGTTGTCCACCGGTTCGAACACTGCATCGAGCGGAACCGTACGGGCTTCGGCGATGGTCCGGTCCCAGAACTGATCCAGGTCGGCCGGCGGGAGCGCTGGTGAGACGTACTCGCGGAGTTGCTCGAGGGGGAGGTCAAAGAGAGGCATGAGGACATCCTACGTCATGGTTTTGAGGGCGACGCCACCGAGCAAAGCCGACTTTTTTGAATCGTTACATTTCTACGTACCCCGCGCTACACTGATCTGTAACTACCATTGGAAAGCGCTTGCTAAGTAGAGTCTTAGCCAGCACAGTACACCGTAAAGACTCCGACGACGACGTCACGCGCCTTCGTTGCAGCCCCAGCAGAGGAGAGCCATGGACACCCCATCTTTCGAGCCCGCCATGGGTTCGAGGCCCTTGCAGAGCACATCGGGAACCACCCCGGTACGGGCACGGGTTGCTTTGGTAGGAGTCCATGGATTCGGCACTCACCACCTCCACAACCTTGAGCGGCTCGCCGCCGATGGAATGGTGGAACTTGTTGCGGTGGCAGACCCCAATCCCCCTGCTGCAGGAGGCTTGCCGGGCACAACGGCGGTCCACAGCACACTGGATGAACTGCTTGCCGCAGACCACCGCCCGGACATCATCATCGTGGCAACACCCATCCAGACCCACGCACCCCTGGCACTGTCCGTGCTGGCCTCCCATGCGGACCTCTACCTGGAAAAGCCCCCTGTGGCGTCCATGGCGGATTTCCTGCGGCTTCAGGAAGCGGCATCCGCCACCGGCCGGAGTGTCCAGGTGGGGTTCCAAAGCCTTGGCTCGCACGCCCTGGCCGCACTGGAACAACTGGCGGCCGGCAACTCCACGGCGGACTTCCCCGGCATTGGCACCCTCAAGGGAATCGCGGCGACCGGGCGTTGGGTCCGGGACCTGGCCTACTACAAACGCTCGCGCTGGGCCGGAAAGCGCAGCCTGGACGGCGTGGACGTGGTGGACGGCGTGGCTACCAACCCCTTGGCCCATGCGATCGCGACGGCCCTGCGCATCGCCGGGGCACGCGAACCACATGACCTGGCCTCGGTGGAAACCGACCTGTACCGCGCGAACGACATTGAAGCCGACGACACCTCCGTGATCCGCCTCCGGACCCTCGGCGGCCTACCGATAACCTGTGCCCTCACCCTCTGCTCGGCCGAATCAGTGGAACCATACATCACGCTGCAGGGCACTAAAGGAACAGCTGTCTTCCACTACACCGAGGACCGCGTGGCCGTCACCACGGAGGCGGGCGAAAGCAGCCGTGTCTTCGGGCGCGACGACCTCACCGGGAACCTGATAGAGCACCTGGCCACCGGCGTACCGCTGATCAGTCCACTCCAGCACAGCGGTGCGTTCATGCGTGTTGTGGAAGCCATCCGCACTGCGGAACCGCCCCAGCCGATCTCTCCGGACTTCGTGGAGTGGGTAGGAACTGGCCAGCAGGCCCATGCGGTGATCCCGGGCATCCAGGACGCCGTCGAACGTGCGACGCATGCCCACGCAACCTTCGCCGAATTGGGCCTCCCCTGGGCACGACAGGCAACGACGAACACCGAACCGCTGTTCGCGAACGGACCGTCCGACACTGTCCTTCGGAACCGGAGTGGCCTCGAATCCTGGCTCTCGCCCCGCCCCTACCTGCACCCCGTCAGCACCCCGTCCGGGACAGTGGTGACGGACCATCTTCCGTCGGACCACGTCTGGCACCTGGGGGCTGGTTTCGCGCTGCAGGACGTCAACGGGAGCAATTTCTGGGGAGGTCGAAGCTACCGGCGGAGCGCCGGAAAGTACGTGGACCTGATGGACCACGGCCGGATCGAGATCGCCGCTGCTGCCCGCGCTGCCGACCACACCGCCTTGGACCTCGACTGGTTCGGTTCGGACGGCAGCCTCCTCCTCCAGGAACGCCGGACCTTCGAACGGACCGCCATCACCGCCCGCACGTGGCGACTGGACATCCGGACCCGGCTCACCGCCGTCGTCGACGCCTCGCTGGGGAGCCCGGGATCGCATGGTGCCCCCGGCAGCGGCTACGGCGGATTCTTTTGGCGGCTTCCGGCAAACGCCTCGCCGCGCGTCTTTTCCTCCACAGCCGACGGCGAATCCGCCGTGCACGGCTCGGTTTCGCCCTGGTTGGCCTGGACGGGAGAGTTCGACGCCGGCCCTGCCACCTTGGTGTTCGCCGCACCCCGGGAGTCGGCGGACCCATGGTTCGTCAGGTGCGGGGGCTACCCGGCCGTTGGCTCGGCTCTGGCTTGGGATGAGTCCGTCGAGTTGGCTGCCGGTGAGACGCTGACGCGGACCAACTCCGTCTGGATCAGTGACGGCTTGCTGGATCCGCGGGAGATCGAGGACTTGGTTACGGCTGGACGCGACGACGCCCTGAGCCCCACATCAGGAGGCCAATGACCACGGCGGAAGCCATGCCCAGGGCACCGGTCACCACCAGACCGGTCCGCACGCCGAAGTCTTCGGTGAGCCACCCCGCCAGCAGCCCGCCCAACGCATGGCCACCCAGGAGCAGCGGAAAGTAGAGCGCCAGGACCCGGCCCCGGACATGCGCGCCGGCTTCAAGCTGCACGGCAGTGGCCGCGCTGGTGAGGAAGACGAGCGTCATGAAGCCAACCACCACGAGCATGGCCACGAACCATTCCTGCGTTGGCATCATGGCGGCGATCGCTTGTGTCAACCCAAAAAGGCCTGCGCTGGCCACGATTCCTTTCCGGCCAAAGCGCTTGATCCGGGTAGCCACCAGCGCCCCGGCCAACGCGCCGAGGGCACTGACGGTGTTGAACAAACCGAAGCCTGCGGGACCGCTGTGCCAGACCCGGTCGGCGAAGGCGGCCAGAACCACAGGACCGTTCATTCCGAAGGCTCCCAGCAAGCCTGCCAGCAGCATGGTGAGGAGGAGTCGTGGGCGGGCACGGACGAAGTGGAATCCAGCCAATACCCGGCCTTTCCGGGCCGTAGGATCCGGCACCACCGGCGAGTGATGGAGTTCCCCGGGCCTGATGGCTGCGATCATCACCAGGACCGCTACGCCAAGGCAGGCATTGGCCGCGAACGCCGCCGCCGGGCCTGCCTGGGCAATGACAACGCCTGCCAGCGCGGGTCCGGCCATGGCCCCCAGTTGGCCGATGGCGCTGTTCAGTCCGATGGCCGCCGGCAACCCGGCGTCGCCCACCACTTCGTTGACGAAAACCTGCCGTGCGGGGCCGTCAATGGCGCTGGTTACTCCCAGTGCGATGCACGCGGCGTAGACAACCCAGACGTCGCTGCCTCCCATCGCGTTCCAGACAGCGAGCCCGGCAGCCAGGACGGCGGCCACCGATTGGCAAACAACGAGAATGCGGCGTTTGGGGAATAGGTCCACCAGGACACCGCTGACCGGGCCCACCACCAGCATGGGCAGGAATTGGAGCGCGACGGCAAGACCCACGGCGGCCGGGCTGCCCGTGAGCTGGAGAACCAGCCAGTCCTGGGCCAAACGCTGCATCCAGACCCCGCCGCTGCCCACCAATGAGAGGGCCACAAAGATCCGGTAGTTGTGGTGCCGCAATGGATAGTGCCAGGTCTCGACCGAGCGGGCCCGTGGGCTTGCAGGCTGAGTGGGAGTGGATCGACGTGGAAAAAGGCGCGGTGGAAAGGGGCGCGGCGACACTGGGGGTCTGCTCGATTCAGCTGGGTCGGTGGGGAGTTTTTGTACAGCTGATGCCTTTAAGAAGGCTTCTTTAGGGCATCAGCTGTACAAAAACTCCTAGTGGTGGGAGCGGATTTTGACGGCCGCAGCGGCCAGGACCAGGGTTCCGGGGACAATGACGAACAAGGCTTGCAACATCCAGACGAACACCACTGCCATGAACACGGCCGCGAGCAGCAGCAGTGAGCCGCTCCAGTCACGGAGCGAATCAGCCTTGGCACTGGAGTAGGCAGCAGCCCAGCGCTGTGGTCCGGGGACATCGGCGGGGTGCCGGTCGGCGTCGCCGTCCCAGGTCACTCCCCCGCTCCAATTTGCGACGATCCGAAGGAACAGCACGGCGCCGGCCGCAGCCAGGATCAGCGTGGCGGGCAGGATGACTGCCCGGCCGGGCAGTTGGCCCACCAGGGCGAGCAGCAGGTTCAGGACAATCACGACGGCGGCTGCCGCCGTCGTGATTCCGATCTTCCAGCTGCCGGGCAGCGCACGGCGGAAATTCCCCCACAGGCTGCGGAGCGAATCGTCCCTGCCGCTGAGGTGCCTTTCCAGGTGTGCGACGCCGGCCGCATAGGCAGCCGGCGCCGTCACCAAGGGGATGGACAGGAGGAGCACGATGACTCCCGCCAGGATGGTCTCGGCGAAGAGGGCAAAGCGGTTGACCGGAATCCCGGGCTTCGGCGAGGACTTGCCGGTGGCGTCCATGGTGCTCATTTCTGTCTCTCCCCTAGCCTTTGAGGCCTTGTGTTGAAACGCCTTCGACGATGTAGCGCTGGAAGACCAGGAAGAACACCAGCACGGGCAGGAGGGCCAGGACCGACATGGCGATCATCGCTCCGTAGTCCGATGACTGGGTCTGGTCCACAAAGAGCCGCAATGCCAACGGCAGCGGGTACTTCTCGGGGGTGTTCAAGTAGAGCAGCGGCCCCAGGAAGTCGTTCCAGCTCCAGATGAAGGAGAAGATCGACGTGGAAATCAGGGCCGGTTTCATGAGCGGGAGCATGATGGAACCGAAGATGCGGACGTGTCCTGCGCCGTCGATGCGCGCTGCTTCGTCCAGTTCGGCCGGCAGTCCGCGCATGAACTGGACCATGAGGAACACGAAGAACGCATCCGCTGCCAGGAACTTGCCGATCAGCAAGGGTACGTAGGTGTCTACGAGGCCCAGCTGCTGGAACACGATGTACTGCGGAATGATCACCACGTGGAAAGGCAGTAGCAGGGTGGCGATCATCATGCCGAAGAACAGTCCGCGGCCGGGGAAGTTGATCCGGGCGAAGGCGTAGGCGGAGATGCTCGCTGAGAGCACGGTCCCGACGACGGCGCCGACGGCCAGGATCAGCGAGTTGGTGAAGAACGTCAGTGTGGAGACCCCGCCGATGCCTTCCATGGCCGTGGCGAAGTTGTCGAAGCTGAAGTTGTTCGACCACAACGCGTTGTTCGCGCCGCCGATTTCGGAGTTCGGTTTGAAGGCGGAAGTGATCATCCACAGGGCAGGGTAGAGAACCATGGCCACCAGTGCCAGGGCAATAATGTGGAAGATGGCGCTCTTGATCCGCTTGGCCATAACGGATTCGGACTTCGGGTTGTAGGCCGGCGCCGGAGTGCTTGGCGTGGACTGGATGGGCGTTGCCGTGGTTGTCATTTTGAATCACCGCTGTAGTGGACCCAGGACTTGGAGGTCTTGAAGAAGATCAGCGTGATGATGCCGACCACGATCACCAGGAGCCAGGCCATCGCCGAGGCGTAACCCATCCGGAAATCGGAGAAACCGCGCAAGTACAGGTAAAGGGTGTAGAAGAGGGTGGATCCTGCCGGGCCGCCTTCACCGTTGGAGATGATGTAGGCCGAGGCGAAGATCTGGAACGCGTGGATGGTTTCCATCAGGAGGTTGAAGAAAATCACCGGGGACAGCATGGGCCAGGTGATGTTCAGGAACTTCCGGACCGGTCCGGCGCCGTCCATTGACGCTGCTTCGTAAAGGTCCGTGGGGATCTGCTTGAGGCCGGCGAGGAAGATCACCATGGGGGCGCCGAACTGCCACACGGTCAGCAGGATCATCATGCCCATGGTCATGTTGGGGTTGCCCACCCAGCCACCGAGGTTGATTCCGAAGAAGGACAGTCCCTGGTCCACGGGGCCGGAATCGCCGAACATGGCCTTCCAGACGATTGCGATGGACACCGATGCGCCGATCAGGGACGGGGCGTAGAACGCGGACCGGTAGAAACCCTGGCCCTTGCGTTTGCTGTTGAGCAGCATCGCGATGGCCAACGCCGCCGCGAGCTTCAGCGGGGTACCGAAGACAACGTATTGCAGGGTCACACCTACCGACTGCAGGAAGCGTTCGTCCTGGAAGAGGGTGGTGTAGTTATCGAAGCCGATCCATTTGGGGGCATCAAAGAGGTTGTAGTTGGTGAAGGAAAGGTACAGCGAGGAAATCATCGGTCCTACGGTCAAGGCGATGAATCCCAGCAGCCAGGGCAGCAGGAAGGTGTAGCCGGCGCGGGCGTCCGGCCCGCGCCGCCGCGACTTGCGCGGCTGCGAGGGAGCGGAGGCGGTGCGCCTGCTCAGGGTTGGGCTTTGAGTCACGAGATCAGTCCGTCAGTTGGGAAGCCAGGATCAGACACGGAAGGTCTGGATCAGGCGTTCTGCTTGATGAGGTCTTCGGCTTCCTTGAACCACGCATCCACTGCGCCGTCCACGGTGAGCTTTCCGTAGTTCAGGTCCTGGGTGACCCGCTTGAACGTGGACTCGAGGGTGCCGAACCCAACGATGGGCGGCTCCGGTGCGTCCTTGAGGTACTTTTCAATGGACTTCTCGTAATCGACGACGAGCTTGTCGGTGCCTTCGAAGGTGGTTCCGTCACGCTGGGTCTTCGACGCCGGTACACCGCGGGAGGTCTTGAAGATCTGGCCGACCTCGGGATCGTTGACCATGAAGTCGATGAAGCGTGCAGCAGCGTCCTTGTACTTGGTCTTCGCGCTGGCCACCATCAACATGGACGGCTTGAGGAACAGGCCCAGGTTGTCCGGATCATCCGACGGGACCGGCACCAGCTTGAGTTCCTTGGCGCCGCTGTCCGCGAGGTACCCGGCCATGAAGTTGTCCCAGGTGACTTCGGTCGCGGTGACATTCGAACCGAACGGAGACTTGGGCAGCAGCTGGGTGGCCTTGTCTTCGCCCACAATCGCACCGGTACCGCGCAGGTCCGCGGTGAGGTTCCACCACTTCTTCAGGTCGTCTTTGGAGAAACCGAGTTTGCCTTCGTCGGTGAAGGCCTTGATGTTGTTCTGCCGCAGCCAGATGTTGAAGTTCCACCAGATGCCCGTGTAGTCGGTGCCGCCGAACAGTGTGCCGTTACCCTTGGCGCCAACCTCAGCCAGGAAGGCGTTGAATTCCTTGTAGTTCCAGGAACCGTCCGGCTCCGCAATGCCCAGTGAAGCGAGCTTGGCGGGATCGTAGTACACCGCGAATGCATTGGTGCTGGTGGGGATGCCGTAGGTCTTGCCGCGGATCTGGCCCGAGGGAAGGAGGGACTTCTCAAAGGCGTCCGTGTTGATCTTTACTGTGCCCAGGTCCAGGAGCTGGTTCCGCTGCCCGTAATCGCGCAGATAGGACAGGTCCCACTGCATCACATCCGGCAGGCCACCGCCGGCGGCCTCCGTAGCACGCTTCTGCCAGTAGCCCGCGAAGTCCGAGAAGTTGCCGTTGACCTTGATGTCCGGGTTCTTGGACTCAAACAACGCAATGGCCTTGCGGGTACGTTCGGCACGGTCGTCGTTGCCCCACCAGGTGTAGGTGATGGAGACGGGGTTGTCCGCGGAACCGGTCTGTCCGCTGGACGACGACGACTGGCCACAAGCGGAGAGGAACGCGGCAGATGCAGTGCCGAGAGCCACCGTGGTGAGGAATTTCCTTCTGTCGATCATGAGAGCCTCCTTGCTCAGTTGGTGCAAGCTTTCCGAGTTTCTGCAACGTGGCAGTGATCTCGCTTACACTCGTTCTGAATCGATACAATATCCCCAATGGACCATCTGGGCAAGCGTTTTCCAAAGACAGTGGGTTTCGCCCATTTCCACACACAGCTTCCATCCAAATCCGGCAACCCGAGCAAGGAGTCCCCATGACCTCCCCCGAAACACCCCACCGCCCCGACGTGTGGAGCAGCCTGGACGGCATCGCTTACGGCGGTGACTACAACCCGGAACAGTGGCCCGAGGACGTCCGTTTGGAAGACATCGGACTTATGAAGGAAGCGGGCGTCACCTTCCTCAGCGTCGGGATCTTCTCCTGGGGCCTGCTTGAACCCACCGAGGGCAACTACGATTTCGCTTGGCTGGACGATGTCATGGACAACCTCCACGGAGCCGGCATCAAGGTTGCCCTGGCCACAGCTACCGCATCACCGCCGGCATGGCTGGCCCGCAAGTACCCCGAAATCCTGCCCGTCACGGCGGAAGGAACCAGACTTGAGAGGGGCTCCCGACGCCACTACACGCCGTCGTCCGCCGTGTACCGCAGGTACGCCACCACCATGACGAGGGTCATCGCCGAACGCTATAAAGACCACCCGGCCCTGGCCCTCTGGCACGTGGACAATGAACTCGGCTGCCATGTGGGCGAGTTCCATGGCGAAGAGGACGCCGCCGCGTTCCGGGCCTGGCTCGAGCGGCGGTACGGCTCCATTGAAGAACTCAACGAATCGTGGGGAACGGCCTTCTGGTCCCAGCACTACGCATCCTTTGACGAGATCATCCCGCCGGGTGCCGCCCCCACCACCCTGAACCCAGGGCAGCAACTTGATTTTGCCCGGTTCAATTCGTGGGTGTTCATCGACTACTACCGCGAACTGCTGGCAGTCATCCGGGAGGTCACACCTGACATTCCGGCCACCACCAACTTCATGGTGTCCAGCGCTACCAAGTCACTGGACTACTTCGACTGGTCCAAAGACATGGACGTCGTGGCAAACGACCACTACCTGGTGGCCGCCGACCCCGAGCGCCACATCGAACTGGCCTTCAGCGCCGATCTCACCCGCGCCGTGGCAGGCGGCGCGCCCTGGATCCTGATGGAGCACTCGACATCAGCGGTCAACTGGCAGCCGCACAACCAGCCCAAAATGCCCGGCGAAATGCTGCGCAACTCCCTCAGCCACGTGGCCCGCGGCGCTGACGCCGTCATGTTCTTCCAGTGGCGGCAAAGCAAAGCCGGATCAGAGAAGTTCCACTCCGCCATGGTCCCCCATGGCGGACGCGAAACCCAGGTGTGGAGGAACGTCGTGGAGCTTGGAGAAGCCCTGTCCAAGCTGGAACCGGTCAAGGGTTCACGGGTGGACTCCAAGGTGGCGATCGTGTTCGACTACGAGGCCTGGTGGGCTTCGGAACTGGACTCGCATCCGAGCAATTCGCTGAAGTATCTGGACACCATGCGGGCCTTCCACCGGGCACTCTACCTGCAGGGAATCAGCACCGACTTCGTCCACCCCGGCGCCGATTTGTCCGGCTACGAGCTGATCCTGGTGTGCACGTTGTACTCCGTGACAGATGCGGCAGCAGCTTCCATCGCCGCAGCCGCGGCAGGTGGAGCCACTATCCTCATCAGCTACTTCAGCGGCATCGTGGACGAGAAGGACCATGTGCGCCTGGGTGGCTACCCCGGCGCTTTCCGGGATCTCCTGGGAATCCGCAGCGAGGAATTCCACCCGCTGTTCCCCGGCACCACCATCACCCTGAGCGACGGCACTGACGCTTCGGTCTGGAGCGAACACGTCCACACGGAACCGGCGACACACGTGGAGGCGACGTTCACCGGCTACCCGCTGGAGGGCGTTCCGGCACTGACCCGGCGCAGCGTCGGGACGGGATCGGCGTGGTACCTCGCCACCCTCCCGGACGCCGCCGGGATTGAAGCGCTGACCGCACGACTGGTTGAAGAAGCCGGGGTGAGGCCGGTGACCGAGGCCTCCGTCGGCGTCGAGCTGTCACGCCGGCGGTGCGACGACGGCCGGACCTTCCTGTTTGCCATCAACCACGGCACCGAGGACGCCACCGTCAAGGCCGACGGCGAGGACCTCCTCAGCGGGGCCCGCTTCAGTGGAGTGGTTCCCGCCGGCGCCGTCGCAGTCATCGCCGAAAGCTGACCGGCACGCAAAAGATCGTGCCCCGGACGGATCACGAATGATCAGCCCGGGGCACGGTTCCTGCTGCGACGTTGCTAACTGATGGCGGACTTCATTTCGTCCACTGCCTTCTTGCCTGCTTCTTCTGCCGAAAGCCTGTCGAACATGACTTCCGAGGTGTAGCGCTTGATGATTTCCTGGATGGCACCTGCACCCTTCGGCGGAGCCGCCGGCGCATCACCGAGCTCGTCCTTGATGGCGCTGATGAAGTCAACCACCTTGACGTCTGCCTTGGCCAGCTTGGGCGCGATAGCCTCCCGGACCTCGGAGTTCGGGTAGACGCCGCGGTCAGCGAGGAGGATCTCGCCGGCCTTGACGTTGTTGGTCAGGAAGTCGATGAACTTGGCGGCTTCTTCAGGGTGCTTGGTCCGTGAGGACGCCGACCAGAACTGTGAGGCCTTGTACCAAAGCCCGGCATCGTCAGCCTTGCCCGTCTTGGACGGGAACCGGAGGATCTGGAGTTCGCCGCCCGCTGCCTTCTCAAGGGCGGGGAGCTGGTTGGACCACCAGAACGCCATACCGTTCTTGCCGGTTGCCAGCCCGCTCTGGTCGAGCGGCGCAGCTTCCGCTTCAACGATTTCCGACGCCGACGGGACTGCCTTCTTCTCGCTCATCTCCTTGAGGAATTCCCAGTAGCCCTTGATGTCATTGGGCTCGAAGCCAAGCTTGCCGTCCTGGGTGTAGAGCGACTTGCCGTTCTGTCGCAGCCAGACCCCGAGCGAAGCCTCGTCCGTGCCGTAGGCTGCGGCACCGTAAGTCCCCTTGGGAGACTTGGCGGTCACTTCGGCGGCAATGCGCTCGAAGTCTTCCCACGTCCAGGTCTTGTCGTCCGGGAGTTGGACGCCGGCAGCCTGGAAGACTGCCGGGTTCGCGAGGATTGTCGCTGCATTGATGCCGGCCGCGATGCCTGTGAGGCCCTTCTCGCCCTTACCTGCATTCAGCGCAGCTTCATCGAGTTTGGAGGTATCGATGTCGTACTTGGAGAGGTCGAGCAAGGCGCCTCGGGTGGAGTATTCGGTGATGTACTTTTCGTCCATCTGAATGATGTCCGGAGCGTCGTTGGCAGCGACCTGCGTCGCGAGCTTGTCCCAGTATCCGGACCAGTCGCCGAACTCAGCCTTGACGGTGATGTTGGGGTTCTCGGCTTCGAACGCCTTGATGGCTTCCTGCGTCAGCTGGGCCCTCTTGTCCCCACCCCACCAGGAGAAGCGGAGCTCCACTTTGCCGTCGGCGCTCTTGGGTTCCGAACCTCCGCCGCAGGCGGTAAGTGCAAGGACCGCTGCGGCCGTAGCGGCGATCAGGGCAGAGGCTCGGAGCTTGCGCTTGGTGCGTTTGGCCTTGGCCACCAAGGGTCCTCCTGTTGACGTTGCTGCTGCGGGGGCGACTGCTTCACCCTCTGGATGTACGGGCACTGATGTCTCCGATCTTCGTTGATCCTGATGCGATGAAAAGACTGAGAAAGCGTTTTCTTGCTTGGTATTTATGGTACAAGTCACATTCTTGTATGACAAGGTGCCATTTTGTTCTTGTCCGGGACGTCCGACGGCGGCCACTCACCCGGAGGGGGCCGCCCCCCTCCGGATGGAGACCGGCACGTCTACTTGATACCGGTGGTGGCGATGCCCTTGATGAGGAACCTCTGGCCGAAGAGGAACACCAGGAAGACCGGCAGCAGGGACACGATGGACATCGCGAACAGCGATCCCCAGCTGGTGGCCGACTGCGAATCGACAAAGGCACGAAGGGCGACGGGAACTGTGAACATGTCCGGGTCCGTCAGGTAGATCAGGGCCCCGAAGAAGTCGTTCCAGGTCCAGATGAAGGTGAAGATGGTGGTGGTGGCCAGGGCCGGGACCATCAGCGGAAGGATGACCCGGAGGAAGATCCTGGGGTGCCCTGCGCCGTCAATGCGCGCTGCTTCATCGAGGTCCTTCGGAATGCCGCGGATGAACTGGACCATCAGGAACACGAAGAACGCATCCGTGGCGAGCAGCTTGGGCACAATCAGCGGCCAGAAAGTATTTACCCAGCCGATCTGCGAGAACAGGATGTACTGCGGAACGATCACCACGTGGAACGGCAGCATGATGGTCAGCAGCATGATGCCGAAGAACAGCTTCTTGCCGGTGAACTGCAGCCGGGCGAACGCATAGGCAGCCATGGAACAGGAAACCAGGTTGCCAACAATCGAGCCCAGGACCACGATCGCCGAGTTGATCATGTAATGACCGAACGGGTGGGTCAGCGCCGACCAACCATCCGTGTAGTTGCTCATTTCAAGGTTGTTCAGCCACAGTCCGGGCTCACGGAAGATGAGGTCATTCGGCCGCAGGGAAGAGATCACCATCCACAGCAGGGGGTAGATCATCACGCCGCCCACAATGATGAGGATCGCGTGCTTGATCAGGCCTTTGACGCGGGCACTGCGGCTGAAAGCCAGGCTTCCGCGGGATTCACGCCGGCGTGGGTTCTTTCCGGACTTTTCGGCGGAACCGCCATTAGCGGCGGGGAGGGTCTGGAGTTTAGTCATCGTAGAACACCCAATACTTTGAAGCGATGAAGTTGATGGCAGTGAAGACACCGATGATGACCAGCAGGAACCAGGCCATCGCTGAGGCGTAGCCCATATCAAACTGGCCGAAGCCCTTTTGGTAGAGGTACAGGGTGAAGAACATGGTGGAATCGGACGGTCCGCCGTTGCCGCCGGAGACGATGAACGCCTGGGTGAACGACTGGAACGAACCGATGATCTGCAGCACCAGGTTGAAGAAGATGATGGGGCTCAGCATCGGCAGGGTGATCCGCCAGAACTGCTGGAGCGTGGTGGCCCCATCCACCTTGGCTGCCTCGTAGTACATCACCGGAATCTGCCGCAGCCCGGCCAGGAAGATGATCATGGGGCTGCCGAAGGTCCACACGTGGAGCAGGATGATGGATCCGAGAGCGGTATTGGGATCCGAGATCCAGCCCGGCCCTTCTATTCCGATCATCGCCAGGACCTGGTTCACCAGACCGGTGGTGCCGAAGATCTGCTTCCAGAGGATGGCAACAGCCACGGAGCCGCCCAGCAGGGAGGGCAAGTAGAAGATGGAACGGTAGAACGGCAAACCGCGAAGGCCCTTGTCCAGGACGAGGGCGATCACCAAGGCAACCGCCAGCTGCAGAGGTACGCCGACCAGCACGTAGGTGAACGTGACCCGTAGCGAGTTGTGCAACCGGGCATCGCCGAACATTCGGACGAAGTTGTCCAGGCCCACCCATTCCGGGGGCTGGAGGAGGTTGTAGTCCGTGAAGGACAGGTAGAGCGACATGAGCATGGGCCCCACCGTGATGACCGCCAGGCCAAGCAGCCACGGAAGGAGAAAGACGTAGGCGGCCTTGTTGTCGCGCCCGTTTGCCTTCTTCTCTTCCTTGGTCATGGGGCCCTTGCGGCGCGTCATGGTTGAGAGTTCGCCAATAGCGCTCATTGCTTCCCCCTCGCCGTCCCGCGGGCGCCTTGCGGCGTCCCCGCGTATTCGTATGCGGCCATGTGGTCTCCTTTGGTCATCGTGGCCATCCACGGAGTACGAGTGTGGTTGGTGTTTGCCTGCCGGGACGTCGCCGATGCTCTGGCGCTACCCCTTCGAAGTGCCAGGATGCGGGTCCCGGTTTCAGCGGCTCCGTACCAAAGTAAACGTTTTCTTGACCCATGTACAGCCTTTTGCTAATTTTTGAGAAAGCGTTTTCTTGCGAACTCGCCCAATACGGTTTTCCACGCTGAAGAAGCCCGGCGTGCGCATTCGCATACCCTCCGCATCGACAAGGCAGGACACCATTGTTTCCCACCGACCCCGCCTGCCATGACCCGAACTGACGTGGCAGGGCCATCCACCCGCCCCACCGCGCTGGGTGGTTACGAAGACTGGCCCGTCTACCTGGCATCCCATCGCCATGAGGCGGACTCCCCGGAGCGCAGGGACCTGGCCGATATCTTGGGCGTGCCCGCAATAGCTTCGGGCCTTTCGTACACGACTCACGGGGAGACGGAGCACGACGGCGTCATCACCTCTTCGCTGTCCTGGCAGTTGGGCTTCGGGCCCCGGACAGCCGCTTGGTTTGTGCGCCCTGCACAAGTTACCGGCCCGCTTCCGGCGGTGCTCGCCCTGCACTGCCATGGCGGTATCAAGTTCTACGGCGCCGAGCGATTGGTGGCCCTCCAAAATCAGCCCGGTCAGCCCGCCGGTCACGACGCCGGGATCCCTCCTCTGGAAATCCGGGCCAGTCTTTACGGCGGGCGGGCCCTCGCTACGTGGCTGGCACAGCAGGGTTTCGCGGTCCTGGCCCACGACGCTTTCATGTGGGGCAGCCGCCGGTTCGTCCTGGATCCCCTGCCGCGGCGGGCGGCTACCGCAGTTGACGGCCAGCAGGCACTCTGGCGGGAGGCCGGCGTCGAACCTTCCGCGCAGCAACGCTACGACGCTGCGGCGGCGGTCCATGAGGAAACCGTGGCGAAAGCGGCGGCACTCATGGGAACCACCATTGCCGGGACCGTTGCCCACGACGATCTGGCGGCGTTGGGAATCCTCGCCACGCTGCCCGGGGTGGACCGGGACCGGATAGCCTGCCTCGGGTTTTCAGGCGGGGGCGGCCGGGCCTTGATGCTTGCTGCCCTGAGCCCTGTGATCCGCAGCTATGTGGTGACGTGCATGATGACCACCTTCGCCTCGCTGCTGCCGGCGTACCTGGATGCGCACTCGTGGTTGCTGCACTCCCCCGGCCTCGCCAAGCTCGGGGACTGGCCGGACCTGGCCACGCGGTCCCCGGCCCGTGTGCTGGTCCAGTACGCAATGGCTGACGCCCTCTTCCCCGAGCAGGGAATGCGCGACGCCCACGCCCGCCTGTCCCGGCAACTGCCGCGCGGGCTGTACACCGGCAGCTTCTGGCAGGAACCACACGTTTTCACCCCGGCCATGCAGGAGGAGGCGGCAGCGTTCCTCGCCACCTCCCTGCAGCCCCGGCACCGCATCAATTCACCCTTACCGGACCGCACTAGGACAGACTCATGACCCAACCCTCAACCACCGTCACAGTGGGCGCCCGCCCCCGGCTTCCCCGCATCGCATTGGTGGGTGTGCACGGCTTCGGCGAAAGGCACCTGGAAAACCTTGAGCGCCTGGGCGCTGACGGCGTCCTTGAACTGGTGGCCGTCGCCGATCCGCTGCCACCGGCCGACGGGACTGTCGGCCCCGAAGTGGAAGTCTTCGCTTCCCTCGACGAACTCCTCGCTGCAGGGACGGCCCCCGATGTCGTCATCGTTTCCACGCCGATCCAGACGCACGCGCCCCTGGCACTCGCTGCCCTCCAGGCCGGGGCCAATGTGTATCTGGAAAAGCCGCCCGTGGCGTCCATGGCGCAATACGAGGAAGTGATGGCAGCTGCGGCGAGCGCCGGCCGACTGGTGCAAGTGGGGTTCCAGAGCCTGGGTTCAGAAGCCCTTCCCGCGATCGAAGCCCTGGTGGCATCCGGCGGAATCGGCGAGGTCCGGGGCATCAGTGCCACGGGGTTGTGGCTGCGGAACAAGGCATACTTCAAGCGTTCCCGCTGGGCGGGCAAGCGCAGCCTCAACGGAACGGACGTGGTGGACGGCGTGGCCACCAATGCCCTGGCTCACGCCGTGGCAACCGGACTGCGACTTGCAGGTGCCCGGACCGTGGCCGATGTGCAGTCCGTGGACACGGACCTCTACAGGGCAAACGACACCGAAAGCGACGACACCTCCGTAGTCCGGGTGCGGACAACGGACGGCACCGTGCTGACCTGCGCACTGACGCTTTGCGCACCCGTACAGTCCGAGCCGTCGGTCACCGTGTTCGGCACGCTGGGCCAGCTCACGCTCTCCTACACGGAAGACCGCGTGGAGATCACCACCGCAGAGGGGGTCCGGACCGAAACCTTCGGCCGTGCCGACCTGCTGGAGAACCTGTTGGGTGCACGGAGCGAAGCGGAACTGCTCAGCCCCCTCAGCGGCGCCGGCGCATACATGGCGGTCCTCGAGGCCATCCGCACTGCCGAATCGCCACGGCCGATACACCCGGACCGGGTGACATGGGAGGGCGACGGCGATGACGCCCACCCCGTAGTCCACGGCATTGAATCCCTGATCCAACGGGCAGCACTGGGCCAATCAACCTTCGCGGAGCTCGGCGCTCCATGGACTGTGTCCGGTGGGCCCACGTTCGAGATCAACGGAACCCCTGTTGCGACTCTCCGGGACGGGTCCCTCATCCGGGCAACATCTTCGCCGCGTCCGTACCTCCACCCTGTGCGAACCCTGGCCGGAACCGTCGTGACCGATCACATCCCGGAGGACCACGTGTGGCACCTGGGAGCGGGCGTGGCCCTCCAGGACGTGGATGGCGTCAACTTCTGGGGAGGCAGGACCTACACCCGTGATGCCGGAGCCTATGTCTGGCGGAAGGACCACGGCAGGATCGTCCTTGATTCCGCGGAACAGGGCGACGGGTACAGGCAGGAGCAGCTGAGCTGGGTAGGGCCTGACGGGTCTCCTGTGCTCCGCGAGCAGCGCAGGTGGCGCTGGGCCGCCGTCGGGAATTCCGCGTGGAAAATGACGCTGGACTTCACACTGGAGTCCGCCACCGGCCGTCCTGTGCTGCTGGGCAGCCCGGGTTCCAACGGGCGGCCACAGGGCGGTTACGGCGGCTTCTTCTGGCGTTTGCCGAAGGTTGGCGATGCCACCATCTGGACCCCGGAAGCCCGGGGCGAGGACGCCGTGCACGGCAGCGTTACACCGTGGCTGGCGTGGTCGGGAACTTTCGACGCCGGCACCTCCGGCGCGGCGCAGGCCACGGGCGATCCCGGGCTGGGACACCCCGCCACACTCGTCTTTCTGGCCGCTCCGCAGGCTCCGGACCCTTGGTTCGTCCGGCACGCCGGCTATCCCGGCGTCGGGCTCTCCCTGGCGTGGGACCGGCCCGTGGCGACGAAACCCGGCCGCCCGGTCCACCGGACAGTGACCGTACTTATCGCGGACGGGTTCCTCGCGACACAGGACATCGAACAACTCATCACCACTTTGGGGGAACAGTCATGACCATACCTACTCAATCCGCTGCGGTTCCGGCAACGACAGCTCCGGGAAACGTTGCAGACCGTGCCGTGAAGCGTCGTCGGGTCCTGGACATCCTTGACGCTGCAGGCCGTGACTCGTTGCTGCTCACGTCCAACACCGCCCTCACCTGGTACCTGGACGGCAGCCGGGTGCACATCAGCCTGGCCGGAGACCCCATTGCGGCCCTCCTGGTGGACCGCAGCGGCGACCACCTGGTCACGTTCAACAACGAGGCCGCGCGGATAGCTGCCGAAGAATTGCCGGCGGGCGTCAGCCTGGACACTGTGCCGTGGCACGGGCAGTTGCATGCGGCAGCGGCGGCCCTGGCCCTCGACGGCAACCCGCTGGTGGAAGCAGCCGTCACCGCGGAGCTGCGGGCTGCCCGCCAGCAGTTGCTCCCCGCCGAAACAGCCCGGTACTCCGAGCTTTCGGTCGATGCGGCGCGGGCGATGACAGACGTCCTGACGGCCGCAACCCCGGAAACAACGGAATTCGAACTGGTCTCGCAGCTGGCCGCCCGCATGGTGTCTGTGGGCGCCGAGCCACTGGTCCTCCTCTGCAACGGTGCCGGCCGCAGCGACTTCCGGCATCCCCTGGCCACCCACTCCCCGATCGGCCGCCGTGCCATGGCCGTGGTGTGCGCACGCCGGAACGGCCTGGTTGCCAACGTGACCCGGTGGGTGGCTTTCGACGCCGGCACTCCTCAGGAGCTCGACGCCGAGGCCCGCATCGCAGAAGTGGAGGCCGACATTTTCCGGGCCACGGTCCCGGGAGCACGGCTCAACGAGGTCTTCACCGGGATCAAGGCAGCTTACGCCCGCCACGGATTCGGTGATGATCAGTGGACGCTTCACCACCAGGGTGGTCCCGCAGGCTACGCGGGCCGCGACCCCCGGGTCACCGCAGAGGTCACGGACACCATCGTCCTCAACCAGCCCTTCACGTGGAACCCATCCGGGCCCGGAGTGAAGATCGAGGACACCGTGCTGCTCACGGATTCCGGCCTGCGCGTCCTGACCGAAGACGAGCGGTGGCCGACCACCGACGTGGACGGCCGCCGTCGTCCCCTGACCTTGCGTCCCTGACCCGGCTTCACTGCCCCTGCGTCCCTGACCCTGCAGGTAACGCGAAAAGGGGCGGGGTCACCGTGATGGTGACCCCGCCCCTTTCGTGTTGGGTGCGTTAGCCGAGCGTCAGGACGCCGTCCACGCGCCGCGGGATCCCCAGCGGGTTGGAGTCGTGCAGCGCCGGGTGCAGCACGCTCTCCGGCGCGTCCTGGTAGGCCACGGGGCGCTGGAAGCGGCGGACTGCAGTGGCGCCCACGGACGTGAACAAGGAGGTCGTGGCCGGGTAGGGGCCGCCGTGTTGCTGGGCCCAGTTCACGGCCACCCCCGTGGGCCAACCGTCGAACAGGACCCTGCCGGCCAAAGTGCTCAGCTGCTCCACCAGTGCAGAAACGTCCTCGCCGGGTTGTGCGTGCACAGTGCCCGTGAGGCTTCCGGGAACCTTGGCGAGCGCGGCGGACAGCTCGTCCTGGGAGGCGTACTCGATCAGCAGCGTGGTGGGGCCGAAGCATTCCTCCAGCAACTCATCCGGGCGTTCCAGCACATTTGCGGCGCTGGTGGAGAACACCACAGGCGCGGCGCCGTCCGCCAGGCTGTCCTGCTCCACCGTGCCGCTGACGACGGCGACTCCCGGCTGCTCAGCAACGTTGCGCAGCCCGTCCGGATAGGCTTCCGCGATGCGCTCGGTCAGCATGGCGGCTGTCGGCTTGTCCTTGCTGGCCTCGGCAAGGTGCGATGCGAAGTCCGATCCCGCCGGGATGAACACCAGTCCGGGCTTGGTGCAGAACTGGCCGGCGCCCTGGGTAAAGGAACCCGCCAGGCCTGCCGCTAGCTGCTGACCGCGTTCGGCGAGCGCGTCCGCAGTGATGACCACCGGGTTCAAGCTGCCCAGTTCACCGTAGAACGGGATGGGCTCCGGGCGGGACGTCGCGAGATCGAACAGCGCCCGGCCGCCGGGGATGGAGCCGGTGAAGCCTACTGCCTTGATGGCCGGGTCCTGGACCAGTGCCGTGCCGGCTTCGCGTCCGCTGACCAGCGCGAAGATTCCGTCCGGGGCTCCGGCCTTGGCCAGCGCCTCGGTGACGATTTCCGCGGTCCGCTGGGACAGGCGAAGGTGGCCCGAGTGTGCTTTGACGACCACCGGGCAGCCAACTGCCAGAGCGGACGCTGTATCGCCGCCCGCCACGGAGAACGCGAACGGGAAGTTCGACGCCGAGAACACGGCCACGGGACCGATCGGCCGCAGTATGCGGCGCAGGTCTGGCTTGGGCGGGGTGGCGGACGGGTCAGCGTGGTCGATGACGGCTTCGAGGTACGAGCCTTCAGTGATGACGTTGGCGAACAGGCGCAGCTGCCCGCTGGTCCTCGCCACCTCGCCCGCGAGCCGGACGGTCCCGAGGCTTGTTTCAGAGTCGGCGATTGCTACCAGTTCGGTGACGTTGGCGTCCAAAGCGTCGGCGACGGCGGTCAGCCAGGCCGCGCGTTCGGCGTCGGAAGCTGCTGCGGTCACCTTCGCCGCTGCCGTGGCTGCGGCCGTGACGGCGGTCAGGTCAAGAGTTGCTGTACTCAATGCGGTTTCCTTTGCTTTCGGGGGCTGAAGTGTCAGTGGCTTGCGTCGGCGGCAATGCCCCGGCGAACTCGAAGCCGAGACCGGGCAGGCCGGCTGAACTAAGCCTGATGGTGCCTGTCGTGTTGCTGATCCGCACCGGGGAAGATCCGGCCAGGATCCCGAGTTGGCCGAACGAGGCATCCTCCACGTCCTCCACGCTGACCGGCTCTGCCAAGGTGAGCGCCAACTGTCCGGAGAGCTCCGGAAGCAAGTGCGGTGCCACCCTGATGCTGTGGGTGCGGGCCAACTCAACGATCCTGCGGAATGGGGTGATGCCGCCCACCCGGACAATGTTGGGCTGGATGATGTCCACGGCTTCCGCTTCGATGAAGTCACGGAAGCGGTAGACGGTGTGGACGTTCTCACCCAGGGCAATGGGAACCGGCGAGTGCTTGCGCAGGCGCCGGTATGCCCAGAGGTCGTCGGCGCGAATCGGTTCTTCCAGCCACTCCAGTCCGTACTCCCCCAAAACATCCAAGGCACGGAACGTGTGGGCGAGGTCCCAACGCTGGTTGGCGTCGATCATGAGCAGCCGGTCAGGGCCGATCACCTGGCGCACTGCGGCAACGCGCTCGGCATCCTCCCGGAGCTCGGGCTTGCCCACTTTGATCTTCACCGCGTTGTGTCCGGCAGCAACCCACCGCTGGGCTTGCTCCACGAGCTGTTCCAGGGTGTAGTGCAGGTTCACTCCGGAGCCGTACACCTCCACGGATTCCTGGCGCCGGCCCAGGAGCCCCGTGACGGACGTTCCCGCCTGGCGTGCTTTCAAGTCCCACAGGGCAAGGTCCACGCCCGCCATGGCGATGGTGGTCAGCCCTCCCCCGCCCGCTTCATGCAGCCGCTTCCACAGCTGGTCCCACACAATCTCCGGGTTCGCCTCGACGCCCCGGATGAAGGGGGCGATGTCGTGGTCCAGGAGGGCCTTCACTGCCTGGGGGCCGATGGTCGGTGTCCATGAGAAGCCGTGGCCCGTGCCGCCGTCGTCCGTGGTCAGTTCGGTGACAATCACGTGGTTCTCGGGCGCCTCCGCGCCCCAACTGCGTAGCAGCGGCACCGTTATCAGCCGGGTGCTGAGGCCCGTAATGCGGGCGGTCATCAGCTGCCGGCCAGCTCGTGGCCCTTGGCCAGGATGGCCTTGAGTTCCAGGAGCTGTTCCTCGCTGGGATCAACCAACGGCGGACGGACCGGGCCAACGGGCAATCCGGCGAGCCTCAGGCCGGCCTTGATAAGGGAGACGCCAAAGCCGGGGGTCTGGTCGCGCAGGCGGACCAGCGGCGCATAGAAGCCCTCAAGCAGCGCGTGACGGCGTTCTTCGTCACCTGAGATGTAGGCGTCGTAGTAGGCCTTGGCGATTTCGGGGGCCATGGCGAACGCTGCCGACGAGTACAGCGGGATGCCCAGGCCACGGTAGGCACCCTGGGTCAGTTCCGCCGTGAGGAGGCCGTTGAAGAGCGCGAAGTCCTTACGCCCGCTCGCGTTGATGGCCGAGACAATTTCCTGGGCCAGCCCCACGTCCCCGATGCCGTCCTTGAAGCCGACTACCTTCGGGTTTGCGGTGAGGCGGGTGATCGCTTCGGCCGTGAACTTCGCGGTACCGCGGTGGTAGACGATCACAGGCAGGCTGCTCGCCGCAGCGATGGCCTCAACGTAGGCCACCACGCCGTCGGTGGGGCCGGTCACCAGGTAGGGCGGGAGCACCAGGAGGGCGTCCGCGCCGGCTTCCTCGGCCACCTTGGCAGCGGCAATGGCATGGCCCAGCGGGCCGCCGGCACCGGAGACCACGGGAACGGCACCCGCAACGGCCTCGACGGCGGCAGTCACCACGGTGCGGATCTCATCGAGGGAAAGCGCATGGAACTCGCCGGTGCCGCACGCCGGGAAGACGCCGCCCGGACCGAACGGGAGCCGTGAACTGATGTGTTCCTTCAGCAGGGCAACATCAACGCTGCCGTCTTCGTCGAAGGGGGTGACGGGGAAGAACAGTACGCCGTCGAAATTCATGGTGTCTCCTTGGTTGCTCCCGCCGGGACCAGGCCGGCGGTGATCTCGTCATTGAGTGGTGCTCGGTTTGCGGCAGTGTCGGGGCCCTCGTAGGGCGGGGTGAGTTCGGTGCGCCAGGTGCGCTTCGGTTCCCAGCCCAAAAGGTCGCGGGCTTTGTCGATGGAGAACGCCGGGCTGGTGCCGGTCAAGTGTTGGGTCAGCGGGCCGCTGCCCGGCAGGAAGCGTGGGAACAGTTCCGCCAAGGGCGCTGTAGCCAGGGCATCCTTGGCGCCCACGAAGAACACCTCGCCGTTTGGGATGGAGTCCATCCTGTCCAGGAGAACGTCCAGGAAGTCGGCGACATCCCGGGCGTCCACGTAGTTGAACAGGGCCGGAGCGGACAGCGCGGGATCGTCCAGGCGTTCGCGGACTGTATGGCCTTGCTGCGTGAGCGCTCCTTCCCACTCCTCCGGGGAGATCACAAAGCACGGACGGAAGGCCGCGTACCGGAGCTTGTCGCCCTGCGCCGCTGCGAACATCTGCACCGTTTGCTCGGCGATCAACTTGGACAGCGCGTAGGCGTTCCATGGCTTGGGCGGCGTCCGCTCGTCCAGGGGGAACGACGGCGGCAGCCACCCGGCCGGCGAGCCGTAGCCCAGGGCCGTGGGGCTGCTTGCTGTCACGATCTTCGGGACACCGGCGTCGGTGGCCGCGCTGATCACCGCGTAGGCGAGCCGCGTGTTCGTGCTGAAGATGACGTCCTCGGGTGCGCTGAAGGGTACGGCGATAGCAGCGAGGTGGATGACGGCGTCGGGTGCTGTTTCCCGGATCAGGCGTTCTGCCTCACCCGGCGCAAGAAGGTCTGCGGTGTATTGCCCGGCTCCGGCCGGCAGCTGTTCCGCCGGGATGGCGTCCCGGTCGACGGAAATCACCTCGTGGCCTGCTTCGGCGAGACCGGCCACAACGCTGCGGCCGAGCCTGCCGGAACCACCGGTGACGAAAATCCTGCTCATGATCTGTTCCTTGCGTTGGTAGGTGAACCGGTCAGGCCTGGCTGCGGCTGAGGTCAGCCCCGAGGCCAAGCTCGCTGATACGGACTGGAAGGTCTGTGTCCAGGGACTGGTTGCCGGCGATTCCCACGGACACCGAGCGAAGCCCGTCGATGTAGCCGGACGGGCGGCCCAGCGGGTCCTCGCCGGGACCGTTGAACAGGTCCGAGAGCAGCAGGTTGTCGCCGCCACCGTGACCACCCTCGCCATTGATGATGGGGACCTCGTAGGCAGCTTCCCAGTGTCGTTGGACAACCAGGCGTTCACCGTTACGGCGGACTGCGTCCTCTTCCTCGATGGGTGTCGCGCTCGGGTCAACCACAGTCTTCTTGTCGGTGCTGGACTCGACCGCGGCTCGTTCCACCACTTCGAGTTCCGCCCGGCCTTCAGTGCCGTTGACGGTGACGCGGTAGCCTTCCCACGGGCTGTGGGCGTTCAGCGAGTAGCTGAGTGTGGGGCCGCCCTGGTAGTCCACCACCAGTGCGAGGTTGTCTTCGATGGTGATGCCTTCGGTGAAGACGTCCTGGTCGCGGAGGTAGCCGTCAAACTTTTCGTTGTCGTAGTACAGGGCCTTCAGGCGTTCGTCCTCGCGCATGTCCAGACGGAAGGGGTCATGCTCAAGGCCATCAACGGTGCCACGCTCGGGACGGGAGCCCAAGCCACGCTCGGCAGCATTCTTGTCGCCGTAGAAGCGCAGGCCACCGGATGCGAACACGCGCTCCGGAACGTCGTTGATCCACCAGTTGACGAGGTCGAAGTGGTGCGAGGCCTTGTGGATCAGCAGGCCCCCGGAGTTCTTCTTTTCACGGTGCCAGCGGCGGAAGTAGTCAGCGCCGTGCACGGTGTCCAGGACCCAGCTGAAGTCGATGGACGTGACCTTGCCGATCACCCCGTTCTGGATGACTTCCTTGAGCGCGCTGTTTCGCGGCGAGTAGCGGTAGTTGAACGTGACCACCACGTTGCGGCCGGTCTTTGCGACCGCCTCCGTGATGCGGCGGCAGCCCTCAACGTCGATGGTCAGCGGCTTTTCAACCACGACGTCGGCACCGGCCTCAAGTGCCTCGACGATGTAGTCCGCGTGGGTGTAATCGGGTGTGGTGACAATGACTCGTTCGATGCCGTTGGCCTGGATGAAGCCGGTCAGCTCGCCCGGCTCGAAGGACGCCACCGGCTGTGTTCCACCGAGTTCCTTGATGAGCTCCCGATAAAAGTCCACCCGGCCCTGGTTGACGTCCGAAAGGGCAATGAGTTCGGCGACATCCGCGTGCTGTCCGTAGATGGCCCGGATGTACATTTCCGAGCGTCCGCCGGTTCCAATCAGGGCGATCCTGGTCCGTTGGCGGCTGTCTGTCCGGGTTGCCGTTTCCGCTTCTGGGGTCCGGGTCTCGGCTGAGTCGACGTTGACCATGTGAATGCCCCTTTCAAAAGGCAGGAGTGAACCGTTTGACGGCCCGGGTTCGTGTGGAAGAATAACTGAGAAAGCGTTTTCTCGGAGGGATATAAGCTTTCTATCAAGACTCAGGTGGTCACGTCAACCACTGCTCCAACGACGGAGCACATGCGCGGCAGGCAAAAGGGAAGGGGCCACATGGCACGCAGGAACACCAACAGGCGCGTTGGGATTGCCGATGTCGCGGAGAAGGCCGGCGTTTCGCACGCCACGGTTTCACGCGTCATGAACGGTAACGCCGCGGTTGATCCCGGCATCGCCGCGCGGGTCCGTGCGGCTGCGGCCGAGCTCAAGTACCAACCCAACCCCGTGGGCCGAAGCCTGGCACTCGGGAAAACCGACACCATCGGCATTGTGGTCCCGGACCTGGCGAACCCCACCTTCCAGGCCATCCTGCGCGGACTCAGCATCGCAGCAGCCCAGGATGGGTACCGTGTCCTCATTGCCGACTCTTCGGAAGTCACCAGCGAAGAAGCGATCCTGGCCGGGGAGGCCCGGCGGCGCTGTGATGGCGTTGTCCTGTGCGCGCCCCGCATGGGCGATGCCGAACTTGAGGAATTGGCACCCACCCTGCACCCGCTGGTACTCATCAACCGGACCACTATTGCCACCAACACTCCGAGCCTGAGCGTGGACTATGGCCAGGGCATCCAGGAACTGGCGCAGCACCTGGTATCCCTGGGTCACCGCAGGCTGGTATTCCTTTCCGGGCCCGAGCACAGCGCTTCAAACCGGCAGCGGCTGGTGGGTTTGGACCAGTTCCGGAAGGAGCACCCGGAGATCGAACTGCAGATGCTCCCGGGAGGTTCGAACTTCGATTCGGGCCACGAATCCACGGATGCCATCATCGCCAGCGGCGCCACAGGCATCCTGGCCTTCAACGACCTCGTCGCCATGGGCCTGCTCAGTGGCTTGCACGAGCGCGGAATCCGCGTCCCGGAGGACATTTCGGTCACCGGCTTCGATGACATTCCGTTCGCAAAATACACCACACCCCCGCTCACGACTGCGGCCGTGCCCATCAACGAACTCGGGAGCCTGGCCTGGCGGAGGATGCGCGAACAGATCCAGCAGGCCGGCGATGCCCCCGTCCAGGCTCAGGACGAATTCTCGCCCAGGGTCGAGATCCGGAAGAGCACCGCAGCCCCTGCCCTCAAGCCCGCTTAGAAAGCAACGCGGGGTCACTTATGGCCCCTTCGGGGGGCTTCTATGGGCCATGAGTGACCCCGCGTTGCTCTATGACCCGTGGGACGAGCCCACTCCGGCTTCTTTGTAGAAGCCTTGGATGTGGGCCGCCACCAGCGCAGCCGCCGTGCCGCCGTCGTTGTTGTTCACCGCGGCGAGGATGGCCCGGTGTTCCGCCCTCAGCCTGGCGCACGTGGCACTCCAGTCGGGCAGGTTCCCTGTCAGCTCACCCGCATAGTTTTCGATCGCGCCCCGCAGCGACGCCATCATCGCACTGACGACGGCGTTTCCCGCCGCCTCGGCGAGGGCAACGTGGAAGCGGGCGTCGAGAGCCAGGAACGCGTCGATATCCTGCTCGGAATCCATCTGATCCAGCAGACCTGCGGCCTCCTCCAGCGCCGGAACACCCGTCTTGGCGCGCTCTGCCGCCCAGGATTCCAGAAGGACCCGCGTCTCCACGATATCGGCCACGGGAAGATGGCGCGTGGCCACATGAAGCCGGAGGGTGGATCCCAGCGCAGAGCCCGGTTCCGCGATGACCACGGTCCCGGCGTCCTTCCCCGAACCAACGCCCGCGCGGACCACACCCATTGCTTCGAGAATCCTGACTGCTTCCCGGACGGAAGTCCGGGACACCTGCAGCTGCTCCGCCATGGTCCGCTCGCCGGGCAGGCGCCCTCCGAGCGTGAGGTCGCCGTCGGAGAGCTGCTTCTCGATCCATTGCAGGACAAGTTCGTGGGTACGCATAACGGAATACTAGTTGATGTGGTCCGACCACATGGATTACAGTGTGGTTAGACCACAGTGGCAGGACCACAGAATTCAAGGGAGAACCGCATGACCGACACCCTCGATCCCAAGATCACCGCCGCCCCCGCAAATGCCGGGAGCGACGAAAACGTGAGCCGCCCGCCCCAGCCGCGACCCGCCGTCGTGCAGCCTCCGGCACTGAAGCGCCGCATCCCCAAAGTCTCGGACCTTGCCCCGCTGATGCAGTTCAAGAAGCCGGAATTCAGCAAGACCGCACGGCTGAAGCGCGCCAGCACCATCTGGGAATTGCGGGACATCGCCAAGCGCCGCACTCCGAAGGCTCCGTTTGACTACACCGACGGTGCCGCCGAAGAAGAAATCACGCTGCGCCGGGCAGGCCAGGCTTTCCAAGACATCGAGTTCCGCCCGGGCATCCTCCGCGACGTATCGCGGATCGATCTCCGCACGGACATTCTCGGCAAGGAATCACGCCTCCCCTTCGGCATCGCACCCACCGGGTTCACGCGCATGATGCAGTCCGAGGGCGAATACGCCGGCTCGCAGGCCGCTGAGGCCGCGGGTATTCCCTACACCTTGTCCACCATGGGCACCGCCTCGATCGAGGATGTCGCCACCGCAGCCCCGAACGGCCGCAACTGGTTCCAGCTTTACCTGTGGACCGACCGCGACCGCTCGCTCGAACTGATCGAACGTGCCGCCAAGGCAGGAAACGACACCCTCATGGTCACCGTGGACACTGCTGTGGCCGGGGCGCGCCTTCGCGATGTCCGCAACGGCATGACCATCCCGCCGGCGCTGACGGTGAAAACGGTCCTGGACGCGTCGTACCGTCCGGCGTGGTGGTTCAACTTCCTCACGCACGAACCCCTCACGTTCGCGTCCCTCTCGCGCTACACCGGTACGGTTGCTGACCTCATCAACTCCATGTTCGACCCCACCCTCACCTATGAGGACCTGGACTGGCTCCGTGAAACCTGGAAGGGCAAGCTGGTGGTCAAGGGCATCCAGACCGTTGAAGACGCCCGCAAGGTAGTGGACCACGGCGCAGACGGAATCATCCTGTCCAACCATGGCGGCCGCCAACTGGACCGTGCACCCATCCCGTTCCACCTGCTCCCGGACGTCACCTCGGCGTTGAAGGCAGACAACAGCAAGGCCGAAGTCATCCTGGACACCGGCATCATGAGCGGCGCCGACATCGTGGCCGCCTTGGCCTTGGGCGCCGACTTCGCACTGATCGGCCGTGCCTACCTCTACGGACTGATGGCCGGGGGCCGTGAAGGCGTGGACCGGACCATCCAGATCCTGGAGAAGGACATGACCCGGACCATGGCACTCCTGGGCGTCAGCAAGGTCTCGGACCTGAACCCGGACCACGTGCGGCTCCTGCAGCGCTGAGCGCAGCCAAGCACATAGACCCGAGCACAAAGCTGTAGAGGCCGTTTTGAATATTCAAAACGGCCTCTGCTTTTTGGATTTGGGGAGGGGTTAGATCAGGCCCTGCGCGAGCATCGCATCGGCCACCTTGACGAAGCCACCGATATTGGCCCCCACCACGTAGTTTCCAGGCGCCCCGTATTCCTCGGCGGTCTCGGCGCAACGGTCATGGATACCCACCATGATCTCGGTGAGGCGCTGCTCGGTGTGCTCGAAAGACCAGGAGTCACGGCTGGCGTTCTGCTGCATTTCCAGCGCGGAGGTCGCAACACCGCCGGCGTTGGCGGCCTTGCCCGGACCGAACAGGATCCCAGCTTCCTGGAACACGGATACGGCCGAACGCGTGGAGGGCATGTTGGCCCCCTCGGCCACGGCGATCAGTCCATTGCTGACCAGCTTGGCTGCGGCCTCGCCGTCGAGTTCATTCTGTGTGGCGCACGGCAACGCGACAGTACCGTTCACATCCCATACGGAACCGCCGGCAACGTGGCTGGCACCCGGCCGCCGGGCAGCGTAATCGGTGAGGCGCCCGCGCTCGACCTCCTTGATCTGGCTCAACAGCGCGACGTCGATCCCCGCCTCGTCCACGATGTAGCCGGCCGAATCGGAGCAGGCCACCACCGTGGCACCGAGGGACTGCGCCTTGGCGATGGCGTGAATGGCGACATTGCCCGATCCGGAGACCACCACACGCTGGCCGTCAAAGGACTGGCCCCTGGTCTTGAGCATTTCCTGGGCGAAAATCACGGTGCCATACCCGGTGGCTTCGGGACGGACCAGGGAACCACCCCAGGAAATGCCCTTACCCGTGAGGACGCCCGATTCGTAGCGGTTGGTGATGCGCTTGTACTGGCCGAAGAGGTAGCCGATTTCGCGGCCGCCCACGCCGATATCGCCGGCCGGAACGTCGGTGTACTCGCCGATGTGACGGTACAGCTCGGTCATGAAGGACTGGCAGAAGCGCATGATTTCGGCGTCGGAACGTCCGCGGGGATCGAAGTCCGAGCCGCCTTTGCCGCCGCCGATCGGCATGCCCGTGAGGGCGTTCTTGAAGATCTGCTCGAAACCGAGGAACTTGACGATGCCCAGATACACGGAAGGGTGGAAGCGGAGTCCACCTTTGTAGGGTCCGAGCGCGGAGTTGAACTCCACCCGGAAGCCGCGGTTCACGTGGACGCGTCCGGCGTCGTCGGTCCACGGGACGCGGAAGATGATCTGGCGTTCGGGTTCGCACAGGCGTTCCAGGACGGCACCCTCCAGGAACTCGGGATGACGGTCGTGCACCGGGCCAAGGCTTTCGAAGACCTCACTGACGGCCTGGTGGAATTCCTTCTCCCCCGGGTTCCTCGCCAAAACAGTGTCGCGGACGGCTTCGAGCCTTGAATCCATGCGTCTTCCTAACCTCGGTGCGCCGGCCAGCGGCGGGACGAATCAGTCCCGCCCATGGTTGCACCCGAGGACATAGGATCTCCATCCGGAGCCAATGTGACCCTCCGGATGGAGTTAACACAAGCGTAGAAAATCACCGATAAGTCAAGGAACCGGAAGGTTAACAAGAACTCACAATGTGACGAGGATCACGTTAGATGGAGGCTTCTCAGCGTTTGCGGCCGAACTTGGGGAGGTTGGGCAGATTCGGCAGATTGGCCAACAGATCAGCAGCCTTGGTGGCGGCCCGGCCCACGGTCCGGCCGATTTGCTGGGGAACGGTATCGTCGGACGCCGGATCGAGTGAGACGGGGGTGCCGCTTGCGTGGACCTTCGCGGCTTGGTTGATTGCCTCGGGAAGGGTCGGCGTCTCAACCGGGGCGGCTGCAGGCTCGACGGCAGCCGGCGCAGCGGCAGGCGCGACGGCGGCGGGAACCGAGGGACCGACGTCGAACGTTTCGAGCCAATTGGCGACGCCGGCGAGCGGCTTGGGATTGAGCGCGTAGAAGCGCTTCTGGCCCTGGGCGCGCATGCTGACGAGATCGGCCTCGCGGAGCACCTTCAGATGCTTGGAGATAGTAGGCTGGCTCGCAGCCAGTTCCTCCACCAGTTCGCCTACTGCTTTATCCCCAGAGCGGAGGGAGACCAGGATGTCGCGCCTGGTTGCCTCAGCTATGACGGCAAATACGTCGTCAGTCACCATGCCTTACACCCTAGCGACATATACGCCGATTGGCATCCCTGTTTCGTTGTGATGCGGCGGGTTTCGTTGTGATGCGGCGGCAGTTCGTTGACCCTCCCCATGGCTGGTGCTACAACAGAGTCACGGCCCGTCCGGGCTCCCAGGGCCCCGGCCGCCCAGAGCGCGGGGTGAGTGGCAATGAGTGACTTCTTTCGGCGGCACATCTTCAACATCATCGCCGCAGTCTTCCTCGCTTTGTTCGTCCTCGTGTGGGCTACTGTGCTGCTGCGGGTCGGGACCTGGGTGCCCACCGGCGGCGCCAAAGCCCCCGAACTCAACGGCGCCCTGGTGACCGCGGCGGGAGTCCTGGCGACCTCGCTGAGTTCCCTGACGGCGTCGGCCTTGGGTTTCACCATCGCCGAAGTCAAGAGCGGGAACCAGAAGGCCGGCGACCCGAATCCCGTGATCCGCCCGTCAGAGGTGGCCATGAAACTCTCTGGCCGGGTGATCTTCGCCATCATGGTCTACATGACCATGGGGATGCTGGTCCTGGTGGTCTGGTTGTTCAAAGGACAGGCATCCACGGATCTGATCGGTGCTTTCGCCCTGTCCCTGCTGGGCTGGCTCATCGGCGCAGCGGGAGTGGTCTTCCAAACGGAGAAGACCGAGCCCTAGCTTAAGGACCCCACGAACCGCGCCTTAGTCGAACCACGGATCCAATCCATACAGCGGGAAGATTTCCTTACGGGTCGCTATGACCGTCCGGTCAACCTCGTCCGCGGGATCGTAGCCAACCTCCCAGGAGCGCCACCAGACGTCAACGTCGTCACCCATCGACTCCGGTGCCGTCACTCCGTACGTTTCCTTCACATAGGTCCGCCAGGCTTCCGGCACCGGGGTGCTGAGCGGCACAGGGCGCTGCGTCACCATGCCGATCAGGTGGCTCCACGCGCGCGGCACAACGCCGGTGACGTCGTAGCCGCCTCCCCCGGTGGCGATCCAACGGTTGTCGCAATAGCGGGCAGCAAGGCTCGCGACGGCGGAAGCGGCCTCGCGCTGTCCGTCGATACTCAGGTTGAGGTGCGTCAGCGGATCGTTCCGATGCGAGTCGCAGCCGTGCTGGCTCACGATCACCTCAGGTTGGAAGGCACCCACCAGCTGCGGAACAACAGCATGGAAAGCCCGCAACCAGGCGGCGTCCCCAGTGAACGTCGGAAGCGCAACGTTGACTGCTGTTCCGATCGCGTCCGGCCCACCGGTTTCGTTGGCGAAACCCGTTCCGGGGAACAGCGTGAGGCCTGTTTCGTGGAGGCTGATGGTCATGACGCGGGGGTCGTTCCAGAAAATACTCTGCGTGCCGTCCCCGTGGTGGGCGTCGACGTCGATGCTCACCACGCGCTGCACACCGCCGTCGAGCAGCCGCTGGATGGCCATGGCGACATCGTTGTAAACGCAGAATCCGCTGGCCCGCTCCCGGGCGGCGTGGTGCATGCCGCCGCTGAAGTTCACGGCCCGCACAGCGCGGCCGGAAAGGATGGTGTCAGCCGCCAGAAGCGATCCTCCGGCCAGGCGTGCGCTGGCTTCATGCATTCCTGCAAAGGCGGGGTCGTCTTCGGTGCCCAGGCCACGGTCTTCCTCCGGAGTGGACGGGTCTTCGCTGACGCGGCGCACCGCCGCCACATATCCGGGGCTGTGGACAGAAAGAAGTTCGACGTCGGTCGCCACGCTGGGTGCCTCCACCGCCACATGATGGTGTCCGAAGAGTCCCAACGATTCTGCGAGGCGGGCTGTCAGTTCCAGCCGCTGCGGAGCCATGGGATGGCCCGGACCAAAATTGTAGGCAGTCATGGCTGGATCCCACACCACCGTCGTTGGCAGTGCGGACCGCGTAATGCTGGAAGCAGCTGTTCCAAGCCTGGAGTTCATCCAGAACAGGCTACCTGAGGCTGGAACGCCTCAACGCCCGGTTACGCGCGCGAATAGTGGTTTACTACTCAGGAAAGCTTGTTTCAACCAAGGAAGAACGCCATGTCCCACAGCCAGTCGCGGTCAACGAGCCCGAGCAACTGGCAACCCATTCAGCAGGAACGCGAAGGTCTCTGGATCTTCACGCGCGTGCGTGACTTCATCGACAACATTGCCAACACCTCACCGGCGCGTTTGGCACTGACGGTGTTCGCCGTCGTCATCCTGTTCTTCACTGGATTGCTGTCCCTTCCCGCGGCCTCGACGGAAGGGGTGGTGACGCCACTGCACCAGGCTCTGTTCACTGCCGTATCGAGTGTCTGCGTCACCGGGTTGACTGTGGTTTCCACAGCCACCCATTGGACGTTTTTCGGCCAGCTCGTCATCCTGGTCGGCATCTTCGTTGGAGGCTTGGGCACCCTCACGCTGGCCTCACTCCTGGCCCTCATGGTCAGCAAGCGGCTCGGTGTGCGCGGCAAGCTCATCGCACAGGAAGCCATGAACAACGCAGGCCGCCTCGGTGAGGTGGGTACCCTGCTCCGAATCGTGATCGTGACCTCGGTGGTCATCGAAGGGGCCCTTGCGCTCGCCCTGATTCCGCGCTTCATAGTGCTCGGCGAAGACTTCTGGCAAGCGGTGTGGCACGGGGTTTTCTACTCGATCTCTTCTTTCAACAACGCCGGTTTCACGCCCCACTCGGACGGCATCGTGCCCTACGAAACCGACCTCTGGATACTTGTGCCCCTGATGCTCGGGGTCTTCCTCGGCAGCCTGGGCTTCCCGGTAGTGATGGTGCTGCAGCAGAACGGGCTCAACTGGAAGAAATGGAACCTCCACACCAAGCTCACCATCCAGGTTTCCTTTATCCTGCTCGTCGCCGGCACAGTGCTCTGGGCCATGATGGAGTGGGACAACGTGCGGACCATCGCGAACATGGACCTCGGCGACAAGATCACGCATTCGCTCTTTGCATCCGTAATGACGCGTTCGGGCGGCTTCAACCTGGTGGACCAGAACCACATGGAATCCACCACCATGCTCCTCACCGACGCACTCATGTTTGCCGGCGGCGGGTCCGCCTCCACAGCAGGTGGCATCAAAGTGACCACCATTGCCGTCATGTTCCTTGCCATCATGGCCGAAGCCCGCGGTGACGCCGATGTGAAGGTCTACGGTCGTACCATTCCCCAAGGCACCATGCGTGTGGCCATTTCGGTGATCGTTGCTGGCGCCACCTTGGTATCCGTGGCAGCATTCTTGTTGCTCTCCATCAGCGGAGCGTCACTGGATCGGGTGCTTTTCGAATCCATCTCCGCCTTCGCCACCGTGGGACTCAGCACCAACCTCAGTGCCGAGCTGCCGCCGTCGGGAGTTTATGTACTGACAGCGCTGATGTTCGCCGGACGCGTCGGCACAGTAACCCTTGCAGCCGGCCTGGCCCTGCGCCAGCGCAGCCAGCTGTTCCACTACCCGGAAGAGAGGCCAATCATTGGCTAACACCACGGGGGCTGCCAACCGCCCCGCACACAATGCCCCAGTGCTGGTCATTGGCCTGGGCCGGTTCGGCTCTGCCACAGCCGAGCAATTGGTGAAGCAGGGCCGCGAAGTTTTGGCCATCGAGCGCGACCGCACGCTGGTTCAAAAGTGGGCCCCTGTGCTGACGCACGTTGTGGAGGCCGATGCCACCAACATCGATGCCCTCCGCCAGTTGGGTGCCCAGGAGTTCAGCTCCGCCGTAGTGGGCGTGGGCACCTCCATTGAATCGTCCGTGCTCATCACCGTGAACCTCGTGGACCTCGGCATCCAGCACCTCTGGGTCAAGGCCATCACCCCCTCGCACGGCAAGATCCTCACCCGCATCGGCGCCAACCACGTGATCTACCCGGAGGCCGACGCCGGCGTGCGCGCCGCCCACCTGGTATCGGGCAGGATGCTGGACTTCATCGAGTTCGACGACGACTACGCAATCGTCAAGATGTACCCGCCCAAGGAAACCGTTGGCTTCACGCTGGAAGAGTCCAAGGTCCGTTCCAAATACGGTGTGACGATTGTCGGCGTGAAAACCCCCGGCGAGGACTTCACCTACGCCCGGCCGGAAACCAAAGTGTCCGGCCACGACATGTTGATCGTGTCCGGACACGTAGACCTGCTGGAGCGGTTCGCCGCCCGCCCGTAGCCACTGATTTTCTGGTACAGCAAACGCCCTTCCGCCGCTCGCGGGAGGGCGTTTGCCGTAGGGAACTAGCCGAGCTGCTTGGTGATCTCCGCTGCGCGGGCCGCTGCAGCCCTGGCGCCGTCGGCAATGATCCTGGGGATCCCGCCGTCGTCAAATGCCATGATGGCGCGTTCAGTCGTGCCGTTGGGGCTCGTGACGGCGATGCGGAGCGCACGCGGGTCCGCCCCCGGTTCGGCCAGCATGAAACCTGCACCGGCCACCGTCTCGCGTGCCAGCATCAGGGAGAGTTCTTCGTCCAAGCCAAGCTCCACGCCCGCAGCAGCCATTGCTTCAGCCAAATAGAACGCGTAGGCCGGGCCCGAGCCACTGATGGCCGACAACGCGTCCACCTGCTCTTCGGGAACCTCAACCACCTTGCCGGCACCGGCCAACGCCGTTTTGACCTTCTCCAGCTGTTCCGGCGTGCAGTGCGTTCCAGGCGAAACAGACACGACGCCGCGGCCCAGCCTGGCAGGGGTGTTGGGCATGGTGCGGATCACCGGCTGGCCTTCCGGCAGCGCCGCCTCAAGCTGCGCGATGGAAACGGCCGCAGCGACGCTCACCACAATGGTGTCCTTCGACAATGACGGGCTGATTTCCCGGGCAAGATCCGCAATGCCCACTGGCTTCACTCCGAGGATGACCATCCCGGAACCTTTGGTGGCCAGCTTGTTGTTGTCCGGTTCTTCTTCGCCGGCGATCGCCATGACGCCGTGGCGCTGGGCAAGTTCATCGGCGCGTTCCGGCCGGCGAACCGTTGCCACGATGTCGGAGGGATCCGTGCCCGCTGCGAGCAGACCCCCCATGATTGCCTCGTTCATGGATCCACAGCCAAGGAAAGCGATTCGGTTGCTCATGGCTCCATCATTGCAGCAGACCTCGGACAGGGTCGAATGGGTTCCGGATTCACAGCTTGTTCCCAAGGTTATTGCAGGCAGCACCCATGCTTGGTCCGTAACTTAGTAGTTACCTCATTGAGGGTGCGAGTGATGAGGCGGGCATGGGGATGTCCGCCAGCAGCACCGGTGGCCGGGCGGGTTTTCCCCCATTTCCCGATTCGGCCGCCGGTGCTTTCGCATTTAAGAGCCCGTTCAGGCGCCGGCAGGCAGCCCTGAACTGTTCGCATGGCCCGCCGTGGAACGGCAGGCCAAGCGAACAACCCGGGAAATTATTGCCTAGCCACGCTCCGCGTTCGCCGGGATCGTGAGGTGCTGCCGGGCGAAACGCAGGGTTTCGGCGAGCATTTCCTCCCGCTCCCCCGCCACCTTCGCCTTGCGGGTGGAAATCTCTGCCACCACAACGCCGTCGAAGCCGGTGGCTGCCAGGTGCTGCAGGGCATCCGCGCACTGTTGGGTTCCCGTGCCAGGAACCAAGTGTTCGTCCTTGCCTGAGCCCGAGCCGTCCGTCAGGTGGACGTGCCTGAGTTTGCTTCCCAGGGCCTTGATGGCCTCCAGGCTGTTGGCTCCCGCAGTGGCGGCATGCGAGAAGTCCCACGTGACGTCGTCGTAATCCTGTCCCAGCGGATCCCAGTGCGGCAGGTAAGCCACCGCTTCCCGACCCCGTACGCGCCACGGATACATGTTCTCGACGGCGATGCGGACCTGGTAGGTCGTCGCGATCTCACGGACGCCTTCAACGAAGTTCTCCGCGTAATTGGACTGCCAGCGGAAAGGCGGATGGACCACCACGGTATCGCAACCCACTTCAGCGGCCATCTGGCAGGATTTCTCGATCTTGTTCCACGCCGTGCCCCACACCTGCTGGGTCAACAGCAGGGTGGGTGCGTGGATGGAGACGATCTCCTGGTTGTAGCGGTGGCTGAGCTGGATCAGGGCAGCGGGGTCCTGGCTCACGGCGTTGTTGGTGACCATCACTTCAACGCCCTCGTAGCCCAGGTCCTGGGCGACGGCGAAAGCGTCATGGACACTCAGGGGATAGACGGAGGCGCTGGACAGCGCCACTGGGATCTGGCGGTCATTCACTTCAGGTTCGACGTCGTTGCTCATCTCAGGAGGCCAGCCCGCCTGCCGCGGGGGCTGGAATGGGGGAAGGGGCAGGGGTATTTACCGGGACCGGAAACTCTTTCACATCCGGGTGGGAATCTTCATATTCGGCGCTTCGGCCGTCTTCCTTGGCCGCTTTCTTTTTTGATTTGTCCTTCTTCCTTTTCCCCACGTGGGGTGCGGGGTCGAGGGCTTCCTCAAAAACCAATTGGTCCAGCCGGCGCAGGATCAAGCCTTCCCGCAGTGCCCAAGGACAAATCTCCATCGTGGGGAATTCGAAAAGTTCCAGCGCCGCTTCAGCGACCAGGGCACCAGCCAACAGCTGGCGCGCCCGGGCATCCGAGACACCTGGGAGGTACAGCCTGTCTTCCACCGTCATGGCCGAAATCCGCTGCGCCCACAAGCCCAGGTCCGCCGCATGGAGCTCGCGCTTCACATAGGGTCCGGCGGCGCTGGGAGCGGCGCCGGCAATACGGGCCAGTGAACGGAAGGTCTTGGATGTGCCGGCCACAAGATTAGCGCGGCCGAGTTCGTGGAAGTTGCGGACAACGGGCTTCAAGGTTGAGCGGATGTAGCGCCGGAGTTCCTTAACGCTCTTGGCGCTGGGAGGGTCGTCGTGGAGCCAGTCCCGCGTCAACCGGCTGGCACCCAGAGGGACCGAGGTGGCGAACTCCGGGAGCTCGTCTGTGCCGTAAGCCATTTCGAAGGAGCCGCCTCCGATGTCCAGGTCCAGGATCGGCCCGGCGCCCCAGCCATACCAACGGCGCACGGCGAAGAACGTCATGGAGGCTTCTTCGCTGCCTGTTAGTTCCTGGAGGGTCACAGTGGTTTCGTGCTTGACCCTGGCCAGGACCTCGGGCCCGTTGGTTGCCTCCCGGATGGCCGAGGTACAGAAGGCCAGGAGGTCCTCCGCTTTGTGGCTGGCCGCGAACTCCCAGGCCTCCAGGACGAATTCGATGAGCTCATGCTGGCCGGCGTCGTTGATGTTGCCATCACCGTCGAGGTATTGCACCAGTGACAGCGGACGCTTGTGGGAGGCGAAAGCTACCGGGCGCGCGCCGGGGTGGGCGTCCACCAGCAGAAGGTGGACGGTATTGGACCCGATGTCGAGAACGCCAAGACGCATTCTGCCATTATTCACCGATTTGAAGCCCGGTAAGCAACTTGGCGGTGACGTTTCGCCGACGCGAAGGAAGCCAGCTGCCTGGCTTGCTTCTATTCCGCCTGATCTGCTGCCTCGTCCGCCCGCTTGAAGTCGCGGCGGATATTCGCGATGCCCTCAGGGTCGATTTCGAAGCCGAATTCGCTTCCCGGGTTGATGACCATGCCGAGCTCATCACCGATGTTTCCAAGGATGGCTGAACCCATGGTGCCCAGGACGTGCGGTGCGGCCTCGAGGAAGCGGTCGTCAACGCGGCTGGGGTGGCTGAACACTGCAAGAACGGGTTGTCCGTCGGCGTTCGAGAGCACCAACGGCTCAACCGAGGAGTCAGGTCCGTCAACCGCTTCCGAGCTGACGAGGTAGACCTCGTTGTTCAGGAAAGCGAGGATGACGTCCACGGGGTTCGCGTCCGGCTGGTCGGCCAAGGCGAGCTTCGCCTCGAGGTCGTTCAAGGGTCCGTTGTCCGGGGAATCCGTCTGTTCAGTCATGGTTCTACTCGACCACGATGACGGCCGGGACGCAATTCGCGAATGCTTCCCGGCCGACGTCCCGGCTACTTCCTCGCCGCGGCTTTCTTCGCCGGGGCCTTACGTGTGGTGGTCCGCTTGACCGGTCCCTTGGCCCGCTTTTCAGCCAAGAGCTCGACGGCGCGTTCCCGGGTCAGTTCCTCAAGCGAGGTTGAGCGCGGGACAGTGATGTTCGTGACGCCGTCCGTGATGTAGGGCCCGAAGCGGCCTTCCTTCACGACGATGTTCTTCTCCGACACTGGGTCAGGGCCGAACTCGGCCAAGGGCGGGACGGCTGCCCGCGCTCCGCGTTGTTTGGGCTGCGAGTAGATCTCCAACGCCTGGTCCAGAGTGATCGTGAAGATTTCCTCTTCGGATCCGATGGACCGCGAGTCCGTGCCCTTCTTCAAGTACGGACCAAAACGGCCGTTCTGGACTGTAATGGGGTTGCCTTCGGCGTCCTCGCCCAGGACCCTCGGAAGGCTCATGAGCTGCAGCGCTTCATCCAGGGTCACGCTGTCCACCGTCATGGATTTGAAGAGCGAACCGGTGCGCGGCTTTGCCTTGACTGGCTTCTTCGGAGGCTTGGGCTTGCCGTTCTTGTAATACTCGACCGGTTGGTTGGCCAACTGTTCCTCGGTCATTTCCGGGATGATCTCGGTGACGTAGGCACCGTAGCGACCATTCTTTGCCACAACCGTGTGACCGGTGTGCGGGTCGGTTCCCAGAACGCGTTCCTCGGGAGCGGCTGTCTCCATGAGCTCTTTGGCTTTTTCGGCCGTGAGCTCGTCGGGAGCGAGTTCCTCAGGGACATTGGCGCGGGCAGACTCAACTACCTCGCCCGTCTTCTCATCCACCGTGGGGATGGAGCTCTCCAAGTAGGGTCCGAACTTGCCAACGCGCAGCGTGATGCCTTCTGCGATCGGAACCGAGTTGATTTCCCGCGCATCAATTTCGCCCAAGTTGTTGACGATGCTCAGCAGGCCGGGATCGGCGTCTTCACCGTAGTAGAAGTGCTTGAGCCAGGCGGTACCCGCTGCCTGGCCGTTGGCGATCTTGTCCAGGTCGCCTTCCATGTCGGCCGTGAACTCGTAGTCCACGTAGTCCGTGAAATGCTGCTCCAGCAACCGGATCACCGAGAAAGCAATCCAGCTGGGAACCAGGGCAGAGCCCTGTTTCCGGACGTATCCGCGGTCCTGGATGGTGGAAATCGTGGACGCATATGTGGATGGGCGGCCGATGCCGCGCTTTTCCAGCTCTGCGGTGAGGGACGCTTCCGTGTACCGCGGGGGCGGGGACGTTTCGTGGCCAACAGCAACGATGTCCGAAGCAGTCAGGGAATCGTCCTTGGCAACGTTCGGCAGGCGGCGGGCTTCATCGGATTCGTCGTCGCCGCGGCTTTCGTCCTTGCCCTCTTCGTAGGCGGCAAGGAAGCCGGGGAACGTAATGACGGTGCCGGAGGCGGAGAACTCTGCGTCACGTCCATCGGCGGCAACTGCGCCCAGGCGGATCGTGGCAGTGGATCCCTTGGCATCGGCCATCTGCGAGGCGACGGTGCGCTTCCAGATGAGTTCGTACAACCGGAATTCGTCGCCGCTAAGCTGCTTGGCAACCTGGGCCGGAGTGCGGAAGGAGTCACCAGCGGGGCGGATGGCTTCGTGGGCTTCCTGGGCGTTGGCCGCCTTGTTTGCGTAAACGCGCGGGCTCTGGGGTACGTACTCGGGTCCGTACAGTTCAGCAGCCTGGCGGCGGGAAGCGGTCAGCGCTTCATCGCTCAGCGCCGAGGAGTCGGTACGCATATAGGTGATGTAGCCGTTTTCATACAGGCGCTGCGCGATCTGCATGGTGCTCTTGGAGGAGAACCGGAGCTTGCGGCCGGCTTCCTGCTGCAACGTCGAGGTTGTGAACGGAGCTGCGGGCCGGCGCGTGTACGGCTTGGTGTCTACGGAACGGACACGGAAATCAGCGTTTTCCAGCCCTGACGCCAGAGACGCGGCCAGTTCCTCGTTGAGATGTACAACGTTGCTGGACGTGAGCTGGCCGTTGTCGTTGAAGTCGCGGCCGCTGGCCACCTTGGCACCATCCACGGCGGCGAGCTTGGCCTTGAAGGATCCTGATCCTGTGCCGAACTGCCCCGTCAGGTCCCAGTACGAGGCTGCCCGGAAGGCCATGCGTTCGCGTTCACGATCCACGACCATGCGGGTCACCACGGATTGCACGCGGCCCGCCGAGAGTCCGCGGGCTACTTTGCGCCACAGCACGGGGGAAATTTCATAACCGTAGAGCCGGTCGAGGATACGGCGGGTTTCCTGGGCATCGACCAGCGCCGTGTCGACGTCGCGCAGGTTGTCCATGGCCCGGTGGATGGCTTCCTTGGTGATTTCACCAAAGGTCATCCGGTATACGGGAACCTTGGGCTTCAGGACCTCCAGGAGGTGCCACGCGATGGCTTCGCCTTCGCGGTCCCCATCGGTTGCGAGGTAGAGAGCGTCAGCATCTTTCAGCTGGGCTTTGAGCTCGGCAACCTTTTTCTTCTTGTCGGGAGACACCACGTAGTAAGGCTTGAAGTCGTTTTCGATGTCCACCGCGAACTTGCCCAGCGAAGTCTTCTTCAGTTCTGCAGGGAGGTCTGACGGCTGGGGAAGATCCCGGATATGGCCGATGGAAGCCTCGACGATGAAGCCCTCGCCAAGGTACTTGGCGATGGTCTTGCTCTTGGCCGGAGACTCCACGATCACGAGTTTCTTGCCGGTTTTTGCCTTGCTGGGCACGGTGCTCCTACAGAAAAAATGTGTAATTGGGCTGCTGCCCATATTGGCCTAGTTCACCATAGTTTGCAGAATCCTGCGTTTTGGCCAGGGAAACCAGGCGGTCCTTCGGGGACCTGGGATGGTGCTATTGGCCCGGTGCCACGCGGTCGTCAGGGATCATTGACCACAAGGTTGCCATTCGCTGCGCACCCTCGGGAATCCGGGTGGGATCCTCGAGTTCGTACTCCCGCACAACCTCCCGGATCCTGTCCGCAAGCTCTTTCCTCTGCGGGTTGGTCAGGTACAGCAGGTTGCTTGAGAGGACCACGGCTGCGGGCTCCTCCCCCGTTTCCCCCCGCTGACGCCGCTCACCCCGGGCTTTGGCAAATGCCGATGCCCTGCGTCGGAAGGCGTCCAGTTCCAAGTCCACCACTGCGATCTCCGGGCTGGCGACGCTGCCTCCGGAAATCGTGAAGTCCGTCCCTGCCGCTTTCCAACGCCTTTCACGGGCATCTCCCGAGTTCTCCGCCGGTGCCACAATTCCCCACTTTTGGAGAGCCCGGAGGTGGTAGCTCATGGCGCTCGGGGTCAGGCCCGTCCTGGCGGCAAGTTCGGTGGCCGTGTGGCTTACCTGGGTAGCGTAGAGCTCGGAGATCACCTCAATGCGGGCAGCATGCGCCAAGGCGCGGATAGCCTTGGGATCGGTAATCTCAACCGTCTTCTCTGCCCGCTTCCGCCGCGGGGCGTCTCCCGACGTTTGGGATGTCTCGTTGTTCGCAATCACTTCATCAGTGTAGTCAGGGTCACTATCGGGGCGACCGGACGTCGACGGGCGCGGCACGCCTGGGCCATTCATGAGCCGTACCGCTCCGGGTCGGGAAGCAGGAAACCATCGAGGACCAAGTTGGTGACCTCGCTGAACAATCCCTCACGGAAAACACCTTCGTCGAAGGTATCGTCTCCGCCCAGCAATGCCACCAAGGCAGAAACGATCTGCCCGACAGACAGCTGCCCATCGCAGGCTGAAACAAAGCCGGCCAGTTCCGTGCTCAGCAGGTTGGTACGCCGCAGACCGGCCCCCTGACGCAGGAGGATGACACCCGGATGGGCTGCCCCAGGCCGTTGGTGGCGTTCCTCGGTCACGTCCTCGGCCACTATGAGATGCGCCTCCGGGATGGGGTGCGCGGACACCCAGTCCGCCCTCTCCACCGCGGAACCCAGATGTGGCCCAATCGGCTGCTCTATGGGATAGGTGATTTCCTCGAAGCGGTTGATAACGGCACCGTGCCCGGCCTCGGGGCGGCGCAGCAGGATCATGCCGAAACCGATTCCCTCGACATTCCGGGAAGCGAAGTCGCTGAGGTAGGCGGCGTAGGCGTCCTTGTAATGGCCGCCTTCACGGTTCTGCGAGGCGTCCTGCAGCCACGTTTCAGCGTATTGCTCCGGGCCAACCTGCTCGCGTTGGATAAACCACACATCCAAACCTGAATCCTTCAGCCAGGCCTTCGGACGGTCTTTCCAGTCCGCCCCCGCGGCAATCTCCCAGTTGCCCAGCATCTGCGCGGTACCGCCCGGTTCGAGGACGGAGGCGAGGGACTGCACGAGTGATGCCACGATCCCGTCACCTGCCAATCCGCCGTCCCTGTAGGTGAACTGCTCGGCAGAGGACTCACCGCCGGTGCGGGGAGTGATCACGAACGGCGGGTTGGACACCACCAGACCGAACAGTTCCCCGGCCACCGGCTCCAGCAGCGAGCCCAGCCTCAAGCTCACGCGGGCTTCCAGGTTGTCGGGGTCCAAGTCCAGCTCAGTGGCGTTGAGCAGGAGATTGAAGCGGGTGAAGGCGAGCGCCCGGGGGGAGATATCCGTGGCCGTGACATGCTCACAGTGGTGCAGGAGGTGGAATGTCTGGATCCCGCAGCCCGTACCCAGATCCAACGCGCGTACGGTGTGGCGCCGGGACGTGGTCTGGACAAGCGTTGTGGAGGCCCGGCCAATCCCCAAGACGTGATCGTGCCTCAAAACCCCTGGCTGCTGATGGGCAGCGAGGTCGCTGGCCACCCACAGTTCCGCTCCACCGGTGCCGTCCGCGTTGGCATCCCAGCCATAGGGACGAAGGTCCACCCTGGCCTGGACCAGCCCGGACTCAACAGTTACAAGTCCCAGACTTTCCAGTCCGCTCGACCCGGTTCCGGTCAGTGCGGCATCGACATCAGCGACATTTTGCGGAACCGCCAAAAGCCACAGGCGGACAATGACGGCCAGCGCCCGGACGGCCGGGTCTTCGGAGAGCAGCTGACGTTCACTGGCCAACAGGGCTGGAACGAGCTGGTCCCGGGACAGCGCTTCCGAGGCTGACCCGCCCAGGAGCCCGGCCACTCCGTCCACGGTGTAGGAGATGGCACGAAGGTCCGAGGAGAGGGCCAGAAGAAGGTCCGGCTGGTCGCTGCGGGGAGCATCGTCAGTATTGCCGGCGGTAAACAAGGAAGCTGTGTCAGTCACCTTGCCAGTGTAGGTGCGGCACAGCTGCCCATGGGTTCGTCTGTCGCCCTATGTGGACAAAGCACGCCTTCCGAACCCGGTAGCGTTGGATCCATGCTCACTTTCTCCACTGCAAGGCGCCTTGCCGGCCTTGTTTCCATCGCTGCTGCCGCGCTGCTGGGGGTCTCAGCCTGCCAGGCTCCGGTCAACATCCAGGATGCCGACGTCCCTGCGTGGAAGGAGAAAGTCCTCCCCGCTACCAGCACCGCTGTGTTAGAGGATTCAGGCAAAATCCTCAACCGGGATCCGCTTGTTAAGGAGTCCGCCGACGTTCCGGCCGGAAATTACACGCTCACCATGGCATGCGATGGCGGCGGCAAGGCCTACTTCGCGGTTTCTTCGGGCGGGAAGAAGATCACCGACGCCGCGGCAGCCTGCAACGCCAGCCTCGATGTGGTGAAGATCAAGGTGCCTGGAAACGGCCCCGTCAGCATCTCAACCAGCAGTGTTGACGCTCCTCTGATCTTTGCCTACCACCTGGTCCCTTCAGGCAGCTAGAACACCGCCACAACGATCCCCGGGGGCGGCCTTCAGCCGGAGCCCGCACGGGCGTAAAGTCAGCTCATGGGCAGCAAGGCAGCTCCCTCCGTAACGGCGCAGCGGCTGGCGAGGGCCGCCGTCGCACTCCTTGTGCTCTGCGGAAGCGTCAGCGCCTGCGAATATACGTACGAAGACGGCAGCAGGGCCGCGAGCAGTCCCGGCCCGACGTCCACCAACGTGGTTCTCCCGCCGGATCCAGCTCTGGAATCAACGGTCACCGGCAAGGCCCTGGATGAGTGGGCCACGGCCGCTCTGCCCGAATCCCAAGGGCAGGCGTTCTATTCAAGCAGCGGCTCCCTGGCCGCCGGCGAGTCAAGGACTGAGCAGACAGTCCAGCTGCCGGGCGGCACGTACGCGGTGACGTTGGCTTGCCGAGGCACGCGGCGGGTTTCGTTTTCGGTCAAAGTGGGCGAGGCGGAACTCGTCGACCTGACGCTGGGATGTGCCAATGCCCGGGTCAGCGTGGTCCAGCTGGAAAAGGACGCCGTGCTTGCCATTACCGTCGGGGCAGGCGCGGATGCGAACTTTGCGTATCGGGTAAGCAGGCTATGAGCTTTCGCTCAGGCCGCGTCGCAGCCACCGGGGCAGCGGAGCGTTTCCGGGCTTGACGCACATTCGGCGCAGTAAAGAGTGAGCGTGCGGCAACTGGGGTTGGAGCAATTCTCGAACTTGTTGGTGGGCGATTCGCACCTCACGCACTCGCCGATGGTCTTGGCGTCTTCGCTGAATTCGACGTGCATGCGCTTGTCGAACACGTAGAGGGAGCCTTCCCAGAGGCCTTGGTCCTTGAACGTTTCTCCGTAGCGGACAATGCCGCCATCCAACTGGTAAACCTCTTTGAAGCCCCGGTTGACCATCAGGCTGGAGAGCACCTCGCAACGGATTCCACCGGTGCAGTAAGTCACCACCGGCTTGTCCTTGAGGTCGTCGTACTTGCCGGAATCGAGTTCCTTGATGAAGTCGTGGGTGGTATCCACATCCGGCACGATCGCATCCTTGAACTTGCCGATTTGGGCTTCGAACGCATTGCGGCCGTCAAAGAACACGACGTCGTCGCCGCCGGCCTTTTTCGCATCCACCAAGGCGTGAAGTTCCTCGGGCTGCAGGTGCTTGCCGCCGCCCACAACACCGTTCTCATCCACCTTCAACTCGCCCGGCGCGCCAAACGAAACGATTTCGTCGCGGACCTTGACGCTGAGCCGTGGGAAATCCGCGGCGCTGCCCTCTGACCATTTGAAGTCGATCCCATGGAAACCCTTGTACTCCCGGGTGGTTTTGACGTACTGCTTCATGTTGTTCAGTTCGCCGCCCACGGTGGCGTTGATGCCGTCCTTGGAAATGAGGATCCTGCCCGTGAGGCCCAGCTTTTCGCAGAGGGCGCGCTGCCACAGACGCACGGCGTCCGGGTCGGCGATCGGGGTAAAGCCATAGAAGAGCACAATTCGGTTCAAAGCCACTGTTAAAGGGTACTTGGTGCAGTAAAATCCGGTTGCGCCGGAGGGACTACGTCACAATTCAATAAGCAACGATCCTTCCGCTGACCTCGCTCTGTTCCTTCAGGGAGCGCTGGCATACTCTCTCTACATGAGTCCAGACGCCTTGGTTGAAGACATTGCTCACCTCTTGGAAGTCTGGGTGGCCGGCTGGTCCGGCTGCCGGGGCTATGAGTCACGCCAAGAGGGACGCTTCCCTGCCGCACTTCGCGCCGACAAGACAGGTGACTGGGAATATTTCGCCCACGACCCCTCCGACGAAGAGTTCGCTGTCCTGGCGGGCAAAACCGCAGAAGCCCCCACCCGGATCCTGACGGTGCTCACCAACGACGTCCAACGGTATAAGTACCTGGCCGAACAACAGGGCCTGAAAGTGACGTCCGCTTCACAAACCATGATGATCGTCGACATGGAAACCCAGGATGCCGAGGACCCCTGGCTTCCCGACGACGACCTTGAACTTGCCACCTCCGAATCCAACGGGGTCCACTACGCAGTGGTGCATTCCGGCGAAGAAGTGGCTGCCAGCGGCAGGGTGTATGTGGTGGACGGCACCGCCGTATTCGACAAGATCGTCACCGAACCCAGGTTCCAGCGCCGCGGACTGGGCAGCTTCATCATGAAGGCACTCGCCGCCCAGGCTTTCTCCCACGACGTCGAGAACGGCCTCCTCCTGGCCTCCCTTGATGGCCAGAAGCTCTACTCGCACCTTGGCTGGGACGTCGTGTGCCATGTGCTCATGATGTCGGCCAGCGGAGTGGATGGCTCGGACCTCTCCGGAGCCTGACGTTTGCCGCTTGGCGGCCGGGCTCGACGGCGGCTCCCCCGGTGGGCCGCCGTCAGCGTCTCCGTAGAGTGACAGAATGATTCGGTGGCTGCACCGAATTCGCTGATCTCCTTGCTGGGCCGGACCCCCGACCCTGAGCAGCTTCGCCATGTCCACACGATCCCTGCTCGAAAGGCCGTCAATGAGCCTTGGCCGGCCTGGGTGCATCCGGATGTCGTGGCTGCTTACGACTCCTTGGGTATCCAGGAACCGTACCGGCACCAGATCCAGGCCGCGGACATAGCCCATGGCGGCCAGCACGTGGTCATCGCCACCGGAACCGCTTCGGGGAAGTCCCTGGCGTACCAACTGCCGGCCTTGGATGCCATCCACCGATCCGAATTGCGGGTCCTGGCTGATCCGGGGAAAATCCACGACGACGGCGCCGTCACGCTCTACCTCTCCCCCACCAAGGCCCTGGCTGCAGACCAACTCGCCGCGATCCGCGCCTTGAAGTTGCCCACCGTCCGGGCCGAAACCTACGACGGCGACACTGACGTCTCGTCGCGTCGGTGGATCCGCGACCACGCCAATTTCATCCTGGCGAACCCGGACATGCTGCACTTCGGGATACTGCCCAACCACACGTGGTGGGCCAGGTTCTTCCGGAGGCTTCGCTACGTGATCGTGGACGAAGCACACAGCTACCGTGGAGTCTTTGGCTCGCATGTAGCGAACCTCATGAGGCGTCTGCGCCGGATCTGCGCCTACTACGGCGCGGGGACCTCCTTCCCCGAGCCGGTGTTCATCGCGGCCTCGGCCACCGCCTCCGATCCCGCTGTCTCCTTTGGCAGGCTTATCGGTGCCCCGGTGCGGGAAGTGTCCGAGGATTGCTCCCCGCACGGATCCACCACAGTGGCGTTCTGGGAGCCTGCACTGACTGACGTCAAAGGTGAAAACGGGGCCAAACAGCGGCGGACGGCAGTCGCCGAAACGGCCGACATCCTGGCCAACCTGGTTTCCTCGCGGGTCCGCACCATCGCGTTCATCAAGTCCCGGCGCGGGGCGGAGTCCATTGCGTCCATTACCAAGAGGCTTCTGGACGAGGTGGATCCCAGCCTGCCGGGGCGGGTGGCTGCCTACAGATCCGGTTATCTGCCCGAAGAACGGCGTGCCCTGGAACAAGCACTGAGATCCGGCCAACTGCTCGGAGTCTCCAGCACGTCTGCCCTTGAACTGGGCATCGATATCTCGGGACTGGACGCTGTGCTGGTGGCGGGGTGGCCCGGGACGCGGGCTTCGCTGTTCCAACAGATTGGCCGCGCAGGGCGTGCCGGACAGGACGCGATCGCTGCGTTCGTTGCCAGCGACGACCCCCTGGACACCTACTTGGTGAATCACCCCGAGGCCATCTTTGACGTGTCGGTGGAAGCAACTGTCTTCGATCCGGGCAACCCCTATGTCCTTGGCCCGCACTTGTGCGCGGCGGCCGCGGAGTTGCCCATCGGCCCGGCGGAACTCGACCTTTTCGGCCCCACGGCAGAGGGCCTCCTTGATCGCTTGGTGGCCCAGGGCTATCTCCGCAAGAGGCCGGCAGGATGGTTCTGGACACACCCGGAAAGCGCAGCCGGGATGGTGAACCTGCGGGCCGACGGCGGTGGACCGGTGAGCATCGTGGACGCCGAGACCGGGTCCCTCCTGGGAACCATGGACTCGCCACAAACCCATTACCAGGCCCACACAGGGGCCATCTACGTCCATCAGGGCGACAGCTATCTGGTGGAGGATCTCAATGAGACCGACCACTGCGTCATGGTCCGCCGCGTGAACCCCGACTTCTACACCACGGCACGGGACGTGACGCAGATCGAGGTGCTGGAAACCACACGCACCGTTCAATGGGGCGACATCACCGTGCACTTCGGCGACGTCAAAGTAACCACCCAAGTAGTTTCCTTCCAACGCAAGGCATTGATTTCAAATGAGATCCTCGGCGAGGAACCGCTGGATCTCGGAGCCCGGGATCTCTTTACCAAGGCCGTCTGGTTTGTAGTGGACAACCGCTCGCTGCACGGCGCCGGACTGGTGGAAGCTGAGTTCCCCGGCGCGCTCCATGCCGCAGAACACGCCGCCATCGGCCTTCTGCCCTTGGTGGCGTCAAGCGACCGCTGGGACATCGGCGGCGTTTCCACCGCCCTGCACGCCGACACCGGGGCACCTACGATCTTTGTCTACGACGGACATCCCGGAGGTGCCGGATTCGCGGAGCGGGGCTTCGAAAAAGCCAAAACCTGGTTGACCGCGACCCGGGAGGCCATCAAGGCCTGTGAATGCGAGGCCGGCTGCCCGTCCTGCGTCCAGTCGCCCAAATGCGGCAACAAGAACAATCCCCTGGACAAGGCAGCCGCCATCACCCTCCTCGGCGTCCTGCTGAAGGACGCCGTCTAAGCGCTCCGGCAGTTACGGTGGGGGTCCCGCTCTGGCGTGGCCCGAGGCGACTCCTACGTTGAAGGGGTAGGCCAACTCGGTAACCACCTCCACGATCTCCCCACCTGTCACCACGCAGGATGCCAGGGTTACGTGGTGCTGCCCCACCACGCTTTCCGCCACGGCGCAAGGCTCTCCCGATGTCAGGCCCCGGGCAGCATCGGCTCCTGCAAGGGCCGCGAGGTCGGCAGCAGACGCCGCCCGGGAGGCCATGACTGCTGCTTGTGCCAACAGGAGCAGGCCAAGCAGGAGGGCGATCACCACAGCACCCAAGGCCAGCGCAAGCACCGTCCCGGACCCGCGCTCTGAATTGACGTTGATGGTTCGGTTCCTCATGGAGTTCCCGTCTCTGCGCGAGCGGCCGCCGAAGCTGTCAGGCGCCATGGGATCAACGACCCCAAGGCGCCCCCGACCGGTGATGAGGCAGTGACCGTGAGCCAGCTGCCGTCGTCGGTCACTGACGACGTGACGTCCTTCCCCGCAAGCCGTCCGACGGTATCTTTCACCGAGTCAATGGACTCGTCCCGTGCTGCGGCCCTGGCTCCGGCCCTCACAGCCTCTTCCAGCCGCAATTGTGTGAGGCCGGCAGCGCCGCCTGCCAACAGGAAAGCCAGTAGCAACACCACAGCCGGCAAGGCGACAGCGAACTCGGCAGTGACGGCGCCCCGCTCCCGCGCTGCTGCGACCACTCTCCTGCGGGCAGGCAGCACTTCTGTCATGGCAGCGACAAAGCCGTGCGGATGACGTTGAGCAGGAAGCCCCGGACTTCTTCGCTGCGCAGGATGACCACGAGCAATCCGGCCAGGCCAACGGCGGCCAGGGTGGTGATCGCGTATTCGGCGGTGGCCATGCCCGTTTCCGAACCCATCAGCCCTTTCAGGGGGCCGGTCCGTGGGCGACTGTTCGACCGGCGGCCTTGCCGGGTTCGCAAGCGCACGGATGTTGCGCCCGGTTCGGGTTCCCGGAGCGCCACAACCCCTTGGCTTGACTCGGCCTTACGGGCGGGGAGGGATGGGACACTTGGGCCGATGAGCGCGGCGAGGGGCGGGCTGACTGTTGTTTTCACGGTGTGTTCCTTTCAAGGGATGCCAGCATTCACTGGCTGCTTTGACTCTTCCGCGGCCCGGGCAGGCCTCGGAAGAACCGGATTCCTGCAAGTGGAAAACCCCTCCGGATCGACCGCATGTGGAGGAGCAGTGCCGCGGAGCGCGGCCGAGCGACGGCGGAACGTCCGCTTCAGGCCGCGGGAAGCATGGCGATCAGTACGGGCACGATGCCCAGGCAGATGAAGGCCGGAAGGGAGCAAAGCCCCAACGGCACCACGAGTTTCACGCCCAATGCCGCGGCACGTTTCTCTGCCGCCCGGAAGTGCTCGCGCCGTTCCCTGGCTGCCTGCGCATAGAGGATCGACGCGGAGGGAGCTCCGGTCAGAGCGGCGAAGGCGAGGGCATCCCTGAGGCGCAGCGCCTCAGGGGCGTGTCGCTGAGGCGTCTGCCACGCGGTTTCCCAGTCGGCGCCAATGGCCAGCGCCGCTACAACGGGTCTCAACGAGTGATTGATCGGGGGCGACGCCGCTCTGGCGAGGAGTTCCAATGCCCTCCCTATCCCCGCCCCGGCATCCAGCATGGAAGCCGTCAGCTCCAGCATCATGGCGGTGTCGCGAAGGCCGTCCGCTGCGGCGCTCACGGTCTCCCGATCCTCGCCGTCCGACGCTGTGCCGGGCACGCTTGATGTGCCGGGCATGCTTGATGTGCCGGGCATGCTTGATGTCCCGGGCACGCCCGATCTACCGGCCCGATCTGCAAGGAGCCAGCTTGCGCGGTGCCGGAGCGGGAATGAAACGAACGCTGCGAGCGCCAGGACGCCCATCATCAAGAGGACCCATGCTCCGGACATCAGTTTCCTCCCACCGCGGCTGCAACCAACTTCGACGACCAGATGCGTCCCGCTGCTGTGAGCAGAAGCCCGGTCGCGAAAGTGGCAATGCCCCAGGGGTTGTCCAGCAGGATACCCAGGGGGTCCACACCCAGCGCCATGCCGAGCGCCAGCCCGAGCAGCGGCAGCCACGACAGCAGCCGAACGGTGGCCTTCGGCCCCGCGAGCGCTGTTTGGCGTGCCGCCTCGGCATCCTCTTCGGCTTCCAGTTGTGCCGCGAACCGGGCCAAGAGCTCTGCCAAGGGGCATCCACTGCTTTCGGCAACGTCGAGGCAGGCAGCCAGTTCCATCCACACCCTGCGCTCGGAGCTTCCCCGGGATGGGTAACTCTGCGCTGCAGTTCCGCGGATCGCTTCAGCCGGGGAATTTCCCACGCTGGACGCGGCCCGCGCCGCAGCCAGTACTTTTAGCGACGTGGCGGAAAGCGAGGCAACACCGCTTCCGGCCTGGGCAGGCGCGGCAGCTTCCCCCGAGGATCGGGAGGCATGGACAAGCCACAGTTCTTCCCATAGCCGTGACGTCCCCCGGCCTCCCCGCAGGAGTGCCGCCAATTGCTGGACCAGGACCACAAGGGGCAGGGCCCCGGCAGGTCGATGACGCCGCAACCGCAGGAACGGGAACTGGAGTGGCGAACGGGCGAGAGCCTCCCCTTCCATGCCCAGGCTGTTCGCCAGGCGGCGGCGATCAGACTGGTTGCTCCGGAACTGCAGCCACGCAGCCAAAGCCAAGGCGAGGACGAAGACGACTGTCATGGTTGGCGGTTCAGGGAAAGGCGACCGGAGAGTTCCGGCCACGCCGGTCCGTGCGATATCCCGGTTGGACCCAGGCTGAGGGCGGAGACCACTTCCGGTCCTTTCGGGGTTTGGGTCATCACTCCGATGGAAGCCACCCTGCGTCCGGAGTGGTTCCTGGCCACATGGATGATGGCATCCAGGGCCGAGGAGACCTGCAACCGGACGGCCTCGGCGTTCAACCCGGCTAGCGCGCCGAGGGCAACAAGGCGCGCGGGCACCGCTTCGGCTGTGTTGGCGTGAATGGTGCCACCGCCACCGGTATGACCCGTATTCAAGGCCGTCAGCAATTCACGGACCTCAGCACCCCGGCATTCCCCGACGATCAGCCGGTCCGGCCGCATGCGCAGCGCCTGGCGGACCAGTTCACCCAGGTCCAACGTGCCACCACCCTCAAGATTTCCGTGGCGGGATTCAAGGCTGACAACGTGGGGATGGACCGGGTTGAGTTCTGCAGCGTCCTCAATCAGCACCACGCGTTCGCCCGGATCGCTGAGGCCCAGCAGGGTGGACAGGAGGGTGGTCTTCCCTGATCCCGTGGCGCCGCTGATCAGGAAGCTCAGCCTCTGCGCGATGATGGCCCGGAGAACCGCCTCCACCCTGTCGCAGAACATGCCGCTTTCCCGCAGCTCCGACAGTGTGAAGACTTCTTCCCGACGAATGCGGATGGACAAGAGGGTTCCGGCGGTGGAGATGGGAGACAGCACTGCGTGCACCCGGTAACCGCCCTTCAGCCGGACGTCCACGCACGGGGAACCATCGTCCAACCGGCGTCCCCCTGCGGCGACCAGCCGGGATGCGAGCGATCTGACCTGGTGCTCGGCGTCAAAACGAAGTGAGCTGCGTTCCAGGCCTCGCCCGCGGTCGAACCACACCGAATCCGGTGCATTGACGAAAATGTCAGTGACGGCCGGGTCGTGGGCGAGCTGCTGTAAAGGTCCGAGCCCGTTCAGTTCGGCATTGATCGATTCTGCGGCTTCCAAAGCTCCGGCAGTGCCCAGCAACCTGCCGCTGGCCTGCACAGCTGCTGCCACCGAGGAGGGAGTGACTGGTCCGTTGTTGGCAAGTACCGAGCCGCGAACCGTTTCAAGCAGTACCGAGTCCAGTTTCGGGTTCTGCCGGCGGCGTGGACCGTCAACGAAGCGGCTCACTGGATGGCTCCGTTCAGCTCCAGCACCTCGTCCGTGAAGCGGCCGACGCTCTTGCGTCTGCCCATTTCAAGCAAGCGGCCCAGTTCCGTGCCTGCGGCGACGCCTCGCACCTCGGGAACAACGCCGACCAATGGGAGCCCGAGCGATTCGGCGATGAAGGAGGGGCTGACGGGCGATGCGTTGCTCCCGCGCACGATCAGCCCTGTCTCCACGGGGGGAAGTTCGTTCAGGATCCGGGCGGATGCGACTGCAGACCTGAGGTGGGCGGTGGTCAGCAACAACAGTTTGTCGCAGTCCCACGCGAGTCTTCCCACGCCTTCGCCGCTGCGTCCGAGGTCCACGATGATGAGTTCGAACCCCCGGCGCGCAGCGTCCATGATGGCGGCAACGGCACCGGCATCGGGACTCTTCACCGCTTCCCGCGTCCCCGGCCAGGACAAGTACGCGAATCCACCGGCGGCAGGCAAGGAATCCCTGAACTGGGCAGGATCAATACTGCCCCGGCTTTCCTGGAAATCCGGCCATCGCAGACCCGGGACAGACCCGTCCGTCAGGGCAAGTTCCAGCCCGCCTCCCCAAGGATCTCCGTCAATAAGGAGGGTACTGACGCCTTCCGAGGCTGCGGCCTGGGCAAGCCAGATGGCCGCTGTTGACGCGCCGGCGCCGCCGCAACCGCCGACGATCCCCGTCACTGTTCCTCCGGGGTCGGGCGCTCCGGACATGCTCAGATACTCGGCCAGCCAAGCGGCTGCTTCCGGAAGGACTGCCACCCGGTCGGCCCCCAGCGCAGCAGCCAACCTCCAAAGCCCGTCTCCTTCACCCGCCCTGCCCAGCAGTACTGAGGGCGGCCGCCGTCGAGGTGGCAGTTCACGAACATCGCTGCCCACCAAGACAACGTCCGCGCTGTCCCATCCGTGGACGGCTTCGGTCACGCTGACGGCTGTTCGAAGCGTTCCACCTGCCGCGGCCACCACCCGTTTTGCCTCCTCCTGGAGGTACGGGTCCGCAGAAACGAGGAGTACCCCGGAGGCATCCCGGGGCAGCCACGATCTGTTCGGCTCCCCTTCCGTTGCGGGGCTGATGGATTGCCGGTGCCTACGATTTCGCTTGCTCATGGAACCACAGTGGCCGAATCCCGTAACCCCGGTAAGGAGCGGCCGCCCGTATGTGCAAAAACCGCCCACGCGATGCGCCAACAAGGGATGTGGAGGACAAGTAGTGCGCAAAAAAGTCCCGCTGTACGCCGGCAGCGCAAGCAACAGGGCAGAATGGAACGCATGTATTTGCTGCTCGCCGCCCACCCGGATGGCGCAGCCATACAGCGGCTCTCCCCCACTGGGAAGGCAACTGCCGACGCCCGCTTCCTCACCCGTGGTGAGCTGGCCGGCGTCGTCCGTGAATTCGAAGCCCAGCGGCCCCGCTGGGTGTGGCAACGCGCGCAGGACTGGTACCCCGAACTGCTGGCCCAGGGCGTCGAGCTGGAGCGGTGCCACGACCTGGCGCTGTGCGGGGCAATCCTGGCGCATTCGGAATTCACCGCCCACACGGACTATGCGAAGAATGCGGTCAAGCTCACCCAGGACGACGACGGCCCTCCCCGCATCCTCCAGCCGCCACCACCGCCGGCGGACCAGGGCGCCCTCTTCGAGGACCTTTCCCCGGCGGCTCCCGGGGCTGGGCTGGCCGAACTGAAGGCGGAGTTCGCGGCCCAACAGCAAGCGGTCGCCGACCTGACCACTGACAACCAATGCAGGCAACGGCTGCAGTTGCTGCTCGCAGCGGAATCGGCGTGTGCGATCATTGCCGTCGAAATGCAGCATGCCGGGGTTCCCTGGCGTGAGGAGCTGCATCAGCAGATCCTGGCCGACGTGCTCGGCCCCCGACCGGCACCCGGACACAGGCCTCCTGCTTTGGAAGCTCTCTGCGCTGAGTTGCGGACCATCCTCAACTCCCCCGGTCTGAACCCCGATTCCCCGCAGGATCTTATGCGCGCCCTCCACCGCAACGGCATCGAGGTCAAGAGCACACGGCAGTGGGAACTCCAGGAGTCCAAGCACCCGGCCATCCAGCCGTTGCTCGCCTACAAAAAGCTCTCCCGGCTGCACACCGCCAATGGATGGGCATGGTTGGATGCGTGGGTCCGTGATGGACGGTTCCATCCCGAATACGTGGTGGGTGGCGTGGTCTCAGGCCGCTGGGCCTCGCGTGGTGGAGGCGCCCTGCAGATCCCGCGCAATATCCGTGCAGCGGTCCACGCTGACCCGGGACACAAACTGATCGTGGCTGACGCGTCGCAGTTGGAGCCCCGGGTTCTGGTGGCCTTGGCCCAGGACACAAGAATGGCTGAGGCTGCCCGCGACAAGGACCTCTACGCCGGCATCGCAGCCCAAGGCTTTGGCGGCGACCGGGCGAAGGCGAAGATTGCACTGCTGGGTGCGATTTACGGAGCCACCACCGGCGAATCGGGCAGGCTCATGCCCCAATTGGCCCGAACGTATCCCCGCGCCGTGGGGCTCGTGGAACAGGCAGCCCGCGAGGGCGAGGCCGGCAGGACTGTCACCACCCGGCTTGGCCGGAGCAGCCCGCCGCCCTCTGTTGGGTGGCTGCGGAGCCAGCAATCGACCACCGCCGAGGAACAACGCCGGGCGGACAATCTGGCCCGCTCACGCGGCCGCTTCACACGCAACTTTGTCGTCCAGGGTTCTGCAGCTGAGTGGGCTGCCTGCTGGCTCGCGGAATTACGACGCCGGTTGCGGGCTTTGCGCTCGGAAGGGTCGCCGTCCGGGGAGCTCGTGTTTTTCCTGCACGATGAGGTGATGGTCCACGCCCCCGATGTCGCCGTGGACGCCTGCATCCGTGCCATTGAAGAGTCCGCTGCGGCTGCGAAAGAGCTCATGTTCGGGCGGATCCCGGTGGAGTTCCCGGTGAGCGTCGCCGTCGTCGAATCCTATGACAAGGCGAAATAGCCGCACAGTAGCCGCCAGATTGAACACTTTCCAGTCACATCTCGCCGTATGAGGCGCGATGACCCACGAATGACGGTTGACTTTGGTTCGCCGCCGCTTGCCGATATTTTCACAGTGTGGGCAGCTTCAGCGACCCACAGGGCATGCAGGAAAGCATCACAAGGGGGAAAAGCATGGCAGGCAGGTTTGAAATTCTCAAGGAAAACGATCGGGCATACCGGTTCCGCCTCACGGCAGCCGATGGAACCGTGGTGGCGGAGTCGCCGACGTTCCCGCACCTTGACGGCGTTGTGGCCGGTATCAAGGCCGTTCGGGAGAATGCGGCCACCGGCTTGATCGTGGACCGTTCGACGCCGGCATCCAAGGCCGCCTGAACGGCTGCACCGGCGGCGCCGTCAGAGGTCGAGATGGTGAAGGTTGGCTCTGTCCCAAGGCACGGTCCAACCCAGCTCGTCGAAGAGGCCGCTGAGGACCATACCGGTGAAGCCCCACACCAGCACGCCGTTGATGGTGAAGCCCGGGCTTGTGTAGGTTCGGCCCAAGCGGGAAATCGTGGCGGTGACCCGGTTGGCAGGGTCCAGCAGGTCCCGGACCGGGACCCTGAACACCTGTGCCGATTCAGCGTAGTCCACCACACGGACAGGCGACGGAGCATCCCACCATGCCAACACCGGCGTTACCCGGAAGTTGCTGCGGATGAGTCCAAGCTCCGGGATCACGCCAAGGACGCGGACACCGCCGGCATCCAGCCCCGTTTCTTCTACTGCTTCGCGCAGGGCGGCTGCCACCACTGACTCGTCTTCTGGGTCCACGCTGCCGCCCGGGAATGCCACTTGCCCCGGGTGGTCATCCAGGGTGTGCGCCCGTTCCAGCAGCAGGACGTCAAGGTCTGCGGGTGCGATCTGCCGTCCTGACTCGGCGGGAACATCATCAAGGACGCCAAAAAGCATGAGGACGGCAGCTGCGCGGTTGGTCTCGGCCGTGACCGGGAGCAGGTCCCATAGGGCGGAATCCTTCTGCTGACCCGCCTCAAAACGGGACACCAGCGCGGTCAGTTCCTCCAGCGCGGTCACCCGGGCCTCCTTTGCGATTCCATGCGGATCTCCGCGGCGCGGTCTGTCTCGGCCAGCAGCCTTTCCAGCAATTCCTCGTTGCCGGGGGCCAGCTCATACTTCAGGAGTTTGGCGGCCTTGACGGGGTCCGTTTCGCCTTCCCCGTAGCTGGGACACAGGCTGGCCACCGGGCACGCGCCGCAGGCCGGCTTCCGGGAGTGGCAAACCCGCCGTCCGTGGAAAACCACACGGTGCGACAACATGGTCCAGTCCCGGGGTTCAAACAATTCGGCGACATCAAATTCGACCTTGACGGGGTCGTCGGACTCCGTCCATCCGAATCTGCGGGCCAGGCGGCCAAAGTGCGTGTCAACGGTGATTCCGGGAATCCCGAATGCGTTTCCCAGGACCACATTGGCGGTCTTGCGCCCGACACCAGGGAGCGTCACCAGGTCCTCAAGCCTGCCGGGGACCTCGCCGTCGTACTCATCCACCAGCCGCGTGCTTAGCGCCAGGACGTTCCGGGCTTTGGCCCGGAAGAAGCCCGTCGGCTGGAGGATCGCCTCCAGCTCGGCGGGCTCGGCTTCGGCCATGGCCCGGGCATCGGGGTAGCGGGCGAACAGGATCTTGGTGACCTGGTTGACCGCGACGTCCGTGGTTTGGGCGGATAGGACCGTGGCCACCACCAGCTCGAAGGGATTCCTGAAGTCCAGCTCCGCGTGCGCGTAGGGATACTTCTCAGCGAGGACCCTGTTGATCTTCCGGGCCCTGCGCTTGAGTGCGAGCAGCGAACCAGCTTCGGCGACGGCCACGGCGTCCCTGCCTAGCCGCGTTCGATGTTGCTGAGCTCCCGGAGAACCCCGACCTTGCCGTCGGTGTCCTGGACCAGGAACTCATGGCCACGGTCTTCGAGCGCGAGCACCCAGCCGCCTGGTTCGATGACGAAGGCGGGAGCGCCCGATTGTTCGTCGTATGCGGTGCGGGGCTGGGCCACGGCGAACCAAAACGCCTCGTACTGCGGCGCGTCGGACTCTTCCGGCCGGCTGGCGGGATCCACGGTTGCGCCGATGGTGTCGCTGACCTTCCGGGTATCTCCGGAAACGATCGGGGTGGCCATGGTGGCAGCCCACGGCTGTTGGGTGGCGGCCTGCTGGGCTCCTGTCTGCGGCGCGGCGGGCTGCTGTGCGGCCGGCTGCTGCGGGTGCTGGGTGGTGGCCGGTTCGGCAGCCACGGGCCGGGAGTCCGCGGACTCGTCCGCGGTCTGCTGATCCTTCACGGCGTCTGCGCGCTCAGGCGACGCTGACCCGGCGTGTTCAGATACGGCAGCGGCTTCGGGGCCGGCAGCCGGCTCCCCAAAGGGCTTGGAGTCGGCAGAGTGCACGACGGCGGGAGCTTCCGTTACAGGCGACGGCGTGCTTCCGTAGGTTGCCGGCGGAGCAAAGGGGCTGGCGACGGCATTGGCACTGCCAGTAGCGGAGTTTCCGGCGCCGGGAGCACCCGCGCCCGCGCCGGCTGCAGATGCGGCAGTGGCAGCGGGACCGGATGCCGGGTACGCCGCTGAGGACCCTTGATAACCCGCACCCGCGTTGGCAGCGCCCGGAGTGACCGTTGACGTCGTCGCGGTGGGCTTGGGAGCCTTGGGCTCTTTCGGTGCCTTGGGTGCAACCGGCTTGCGGCTGGGCACCGCTGCTTCACGGGCGACAACATGGGCCGGAGTCTCAGCGCGGCCCTTGAAATCGGCGGACAGCAAGGGCAGGTGCGGGGCAAGGACCGTCGCGGCCAGCAAGCCCACGGAACCAATCAAGCCCAGAAGCACGCTGCCATTGAAGTCAATGGCAAGGGTCAGGAAGTACAGGGGGAACGCAAAGGACGCTGTCACGGAGGCGAACTGATCGATGGACAGCGAGCCAACCCGGATGATCGTCCCCGGCTGCAAGCGCCGGGCGACGAAGAGGGCAACAACAACCAGGGGCAGGATGATGCCCAGCAGGAGGAAGAACAGGTTTCCGAGGTTCCACAGGTTGTAGAGCGAGCCGAACATGGGCAGGAGGGACGCGACGAACATCAGCAGCGTCGAGCCAAAGACAGTGAGGTCCCGGATGGTGAAGGGGCCAGCGACGGCGTCGAACTTGGCGGCGCCGTTTGTTGTGGCATCGCTTTTTCCCGGCACGGCAGAGGTACCCTGCGCAGCGGCGTTGCTACTTGCTGCTGTGGCCGTTCCAGCCGTGGTGTCCGGTCCCGTCGGCTGTGAGTCGTGCGGTCCTGGGCTCAGCTGGTTCATGTATTTCTCCTTCGTACGGCGGCGCCTTGGGCAGTCCGGTCCGGTGATCCACGCGGGATTCCGCGGCAACACCGGACACGCCTGAAGATGCGTCCCAAGACTTCTTCAGCCTATGCCACCCCACTGACAGCCTTCTAGCTGAAAACGGTCATACTGCCCGGCCCACAGGGAACTCCAAGGTTACTTACAGAATCCGGCACGCCTTACGGGGTCCGCAGCGGCAGGCGGGCACCGCCGTCGGGCGTCATGTAAGCGTTTCCTCGACGCCCAAGGTGCCATTCGGCGCTAAAAATGCGCCGCTCGCTGCCACGTTTGTGACCACGCACACGTAGGACCTTTCGAGGCGATAGTGTGGAAGGCGGACAATACTCTGCGGACCTCACGGCGGGCTCCGCGCAGCAAAGATCGATGAATAATGAGGTTCACCATGTCCCAGGACACCACCGGATCCACGGCCACCGCTGCAGCTTCTTCGGCTCACAACGGGCAGGCCCCACACGTAGAGGCGCTTGAAAACCTCCTTCACGAGAACCGCAAGTTCGCGCCTTCGGAAGAGTTCGCCTCGAACGCGATCACGTCAGCGGATGCCTATAAAGAAGCTGAGGCTGACCGCCCGGCTTTTTGGGCCAAACAGGCCCGCGAGCTGCTGACCTGGGATAAGGACTTCACCGAGGCCCTGGACTGGTCCAACCCGCCGTTCGCGAAGTGGTTCGTCGGTGGCGAGATCAATGCGGCCTACAACGCACTGGACCGGCACGTGGAGAACGGCCTGGGCGACCGCGTCGCCATCTACTTCGAGGGTGAGCCCGGTGATACCCGCAGCTACACGTACGCGGAGCTGACCGAAGAGGTCAAGAAGGCCGCTAACGCCTTCGAGTCCCTCGGCGTGGCCAAGGGTGACCGTGTGGCCGTGTACCTGCCCATGATCCCCGAAGCGGTCATCACGTTGCTTGCCTGCGCCAGGATCGGCGCTGTGCACTCCGTGGTGTTCGGCGGTTTCTCCGCTGACGCGTTGCGTTCCCGGATTGAGGACGCCGAAGCCAAGCTGGTGGTCACCGCTGATGGCACCTACCGCCGCGGCAAGCCCTCCGCCCTGAAGCCGGCCGTTGACGAAGCCCTCTCCAAGCCCGGTCATACGGTCCAGAACGTCGTGGTGGTCAAGCGCAACGGCGAGGACGTCAACTGGGTTGAAGGCCGCGACCTCTGGTGGTCTGACACCGTGGACAAGGCATCAACGGAGCACACCGCCGTCGGGCACGACTCCGAGCACCCGCTGTTCATCCTCTACACCTCCGGCACCACCGGTAAGCCCAAGGGCATCCTGCACACCACCGGCGGCTACCTCACCCAGGGCGCCTACACGCACAAAGCCGTATTCGACCTCCACCCCGAAACGGACGTGTACTGGTGCACCGCCGACGTCGGATGGGTCACCGGCCACTCCTACGTCACCTACGCGCCGCTCATCAACGGCGCCACCCAGGTCATGTACGAAGGCACCCCTGACTCCCCGCACCAGGGCCGCTGGTGGGAAATCGTAGAGAAATACAAGGTCTCCATCCTCTACACCGCCCCCACCGCAATCCGGACGTTCATGAAATGGGGCCGTGACATCCCGGACAAGTACGACCTCGCCTCCATCCGCGTCCTCGGCTCCGTGGGCGAATCCATCAACCCCGAAGCATGGATGTGGTACCGCGACGTCATCGGCGCCAACGCCGGCAAGAACGGCGAAAAGAAGGAACACCCCGCACCGATCGTGGACACCTGGTGGCAGACCGAAACCGGTGCGCAAATGATCGCCCCGCTGCCCGGTGTGACCGCCACCAAGCCCGGCTCAGCCCAGGTTCCGCTCCCCGGCATCGCCGTGGACGTGGTGGACGAAAACGGCCAATCGGTAGCCAACGGCGAAGGCGGCTACCTGGTGGTCCGCGAACCGTGGCCCTCCATGCTCCGCGGCATCTGGGGCGACCCGGAACGGTTCAAGGACACCTACTGGTCCCGCTTCGAGGCCATGTACTTCGCCGGCGACGGTGCCAAGAAAGACGAAGACGGCGACGTCTGGCTCCTGGGCCGCGTGGACGACGTCATGAACGTCTCCGGCCACCGCCTCTCCACCACCGAAATCGAATCCGCCCTCGTCAGCCACCCGTCCGTCGCGGAAGCAGCCGTCGTCGGCGCCGCTGACGAGACCACCGGCCAGGCCGTCGTCGCGTTCGTCATCCTCCGCGGTGACGCCGTGAACAACGGCGACGAAACCGTCCTGGAACTGCGCAACCACGTGGGCAAGGAAATCGGCCCGATCGCCAAGCCCAAGCAGCTGCTGATCGTCCCGGAACTGCCCAAGACCCGTTCCGGCAAGATCGTGCGCCGTCTCCTCAAGGACATCGCGGAAGGCCGCGACACCGGCGACGCCACCACCCTGGCCGACCCCGGCATCATGACCCAGATCGCCGCTTCGCTGCGCAAGTAGCGTCCCGGACCCGGCATAACGACGTCGCCGCCCACCTCCCGGGGTGAGCGGCGACGCCGTGCGTTTAATGGCGTCGTCACGCCTTTAAACTGGGGCCGCGCCCTAGACTGGAGCCAGACTCAGACCCATGTTTGACGAGGATCCCAGAAAGGCCCTGATGCTTCAGGCAGCACGCCACTCCGCCATCATCGATGCCGTCCAGCGCGAACGCGTGGTGCGGGTCTCTGATCTTGCCCAACAGCTGGGTGTCTCCCCCATGACCGTTCGCCGGGACATCGAAGCCCTCGAGGAAACGGGCCGGGTTGAGCGCATCCATGGCGGAGCCAAGCTGCCCGGCGACGCCAGCACCCACGAACCCGGATTCGAACTGAAATCCACGCAGCTTACCGCCGAAAAGCATGCCATCGCCGTCGAGGCTGCTTCCATGGTCCAGGAGGGCATGGCGATTGGCCTGAGTGCAGGTACCACCACCTGGGCCCTGGCCAAGGAACTGGTCAATGGGCCCCGGATCACCGTGGTGACCAACTCCGTGCGGATTGCGGATCTTTTCCACCACGGCGCTTCCTCGGGCCCTGGCCGCTTCGGATCCACGGTGATCCTGATCGGCGGCGAGCGCACCCCGTCGGACGCCCTGGTAGGCCCGATCGCCACCGCTTCGCTGAAGCAGCTCCACCTTGACCTGCTTTTCCTGGGTGTCCACGGCATGGACGCGCAAGCCGGTTTCACGACTCCCAACCTGCTGGAGGCAGAGACCGACCGCGCCTTCATGGCCTCGGCACGCAGCACCGTTGTCCTTGCCGACCACAGCAAATGGGGCGTGGTGGGCATTGCCTCGATTGCCCAGCTGGAAGAGACGGATGAACTCATTACCGACTCGCTTCTTGGGGAAGATGCGCGCCGCGTACTGGCTGAAAGCGTCGCGAAACTGAGGATCGCGGAGGCGTAAGCCCTCATACCCCGGGCGGAGGCCGGCGCGCAGAGTTCACCCGGTAGACGGACGCTGCGGCGTGGGCTCATTGGCGATGCTGGTCTTATGAACGCCATCCTCCACGCTCAGCAACTCACAAAGCACTACCCCGGCAGCATCGCCCTGGACCACGTCGACTTCACTGCGAACGCCGGGGAATCCATCGCGATCATCGGGCCGTCAGGTTCGGGCAAGACGACGCTTCTGCATTGCCTCGCCGGAATTTTGAGGGCCGACGCCGGCTCCATCACCTTGAGCACTCCCTCGGCGCCGCTCCGGCTGGACAGCCTGGGGGACGCGGCACTCTCGCGCCTGCGACGCGAAGAGTTCGGCTTCGTCTTCCAGCAGGGAATGCTCCTGCCGGAACTGACTGCCGTGGAGAACGTCGCCCTGGCGTTGATGCTGAACGGCACCGACCGCCCGACGTCCGAGTCCCGCGCTGCAGAGTGGCTCGCGGCCCTGGGCCTGGCGGGTATGGAACAGCGCCGGCTCGGTGAACTGTCCGGCGGACAGGTCCAGCGTGTGGCCATCGCCCGCGCCCAGGTGACAGGTGCCAGGGTGGTCTTTGCCGATGAGCCCACCGGCGCCCTGGACTCGGCAACGTCAGCCGAGGTCCTTGATGTGCTGCTGCACTCTGTGGCCGCCAACGGGCGGACCCTGCTGGTTGTCACCCACGATCCCAATGTGGCGGCGCGCTGCCAACGCGTGGTGGAACTCCGCGATGGCAGGATCGTGGCGGACAGCGGCAGCACCGTTGCCAGTCCGGTCCAGGCGGCTCACGCGACCACCAACTTCAAGGGTGCCTTCAATGTCTAGCCTCAGCCTGGCCCTGCGCCTCACCCCGTATCTCGCGCGAAGCAGTGGCAGTAGCCTCCGCGAAACCGCCCTTCGCGACGCCGGGCTGCCCATCCTTGCGTTCGGGACCGTCACTGCCCTCCTGCTCACCGTTGCCGGTGGCTCACAGGTCTTCTGGTCCTGGACTGACGGCATCGCCGGCACTTACCAGGCCTTGGCCGTCGTCGCCATGGTCCTGCTCATCATCCCGTTGCTGACCCTCGGCGCCTCAGCCGCGCGACTGGCCGCCCGGCGTCGTGATGACCGCTTGGCTTCCTTGCGGCTGCTGGGCGCGAACAGCGCGACGGTGGTCTGGATGACGGTCATTGAGTCCACCGCCCTGGCAGCTGTAGGCGCGGTGGCCGGTGCCGGACTGTACGCCTGCGCGGCTCCGTTCCTGGGCCTGATCCAGTTCCGCGGTCAGGCGATCGGCGGCCACGCGTGGTTGTCCGTTCCTTCCATCCTGGGCTGTGTCCTGGCGGTCTGCGTTCTCGCAGCGGCGAGCGCCGCGTTGGGACTGCGGAAGGTGGTGGTGACGCCGCTGGGCGTCCGGACCAGGCAGACGGCCGACGGCGCCCATTGGGTTCGCGGTCTCATTGCGGCTGTTGTTGTGGTGACCGGAGTGGTGGCGATGGGGATGCTCAGCAGCTTCGGGGCCTTCATTGTGATCATCGCCGTGATGGGCGGCTGCTTCGGTTTGGCCCTGCTGGCGCTGAACCTCATGGGCCCCTGGATCCTGCGCCTGCGGGCATCCTCGCAGTTGAAGCGTGCCAAGGGGCCGGAGCAGTTGTTGGCTGCAAGGACCGTACTGGAGAGTCCCAAGGAATCGTGGCGGCAAGTTGGGGGCGTCGCGATGACCAGCTTTGTGGGAGTCTTCGTCGGGGTGGGCATGGCGGTGGCCGACACCATGGGAGGCAGTGCGGGGGACGAAACCGCCCTGCTGGTCCGGGACATCAATACCGGCGTGATGATCACGCTGCTGGGTTCGTTCCTGATGGTGGCATGCTCAGCCGGGGTGAACCAAGCTGCGGCAGTCCTTGACCGGGCCTCGACACTGGTAGCCCTGGACCGGGTGGGAATGCCCCGGAAACTGATGGTGGCGGCACGGGTCAAGGCGGTGATGTCGCCCCTGTTCCTGGTGGCGGGCATTTCCGCAGCCGCTGCCGCGCTCCTGGTCCTGCCGCTGACAGGTGCCGTCCTGTTGACCCAGCCTGTGGTGTTCCTGACCATCGGCGGGGTGTTCGCGGCCGGCTTCCTGCTGGTCCGTCTGGCTGTCGCGGCCGGCACTGCGCAGATCGGCCAGGTGCTGGCCCGCCCGGAGCGCTACGCGAGCATGGACTCGTAGCCCCCTGCCCGCAGGCCCCGCTGCCCGCGCTATTGACAGCCGCACGACTGCCGGATGATGAGCTCGGTAGGCAGGATCTGGTGCTGCAGTTCCTCGCCGCGCCCCTTGCCCACCAGGGCCCGGACTGCCGCTTGTGCCATCGCTTTGACCGGCTGGGCAACCGTGGTGAGGGCCGGCCAACTGTATTCGGCGTCCAGGGAGCCATCGAACGAGACCAGGGCCAACTCGTCGGGAACCCGGACACCGGCTTCGTGGAGGGCGCGAAGAATGCCGATGGCCTGCATGTCATTGCTGGCAAAGATGGCGGTGGGACGGTTCGCCATGGAGAGGAACCGCTTGCCCACTTCGTAGCCTCCGGGACGGCTGAAGGGGCCGTGGAGCATCGGGCCGTCCGGCAACCCGGCCTCACGCAGGGCGGCGAGCCAGCCGACCTCACGGCCATCCAACTGGTTGCCTGTGTTGGTACCGATCGCCAGGCCGATGTTGCGGTGTCCATGGCCGATCAGGTGACCCACCGCCGCCCGTGCCCCGGCCTCCAGGTCCACTCCGACGCTGTTGAAGCCGGGCGGGGATCCTGCGTTGTTCAGGAGGACAGCCGGGATTTCCGAGGCTTCCAGTTCGGTGACATCGGGATCGAACACACAGCTGGCCAGGAACACCCCATCCACCTGCCGGGCAGCGAGGGTCCGGATGTTCTTGCGTTCGCGGGTCAGGCTTCCGTCCGAGTTCGTCAGCACCATGCCGAAGCCAAGTTCGGCCGCGGCGTCCTCCACCGCGTGGGCAAGCTGGGTGAAGAACGGGTTGGTGTTGTCCGGCACCACCACGCCGATGGTTTCGCTGGAACCCAGCTTCAGCGCGCGCGCCGCGGCGTTGGGCCGGTAGCCGAGGACGCGGATGGCTTCGCGGACTTTGGCTTCCGTTGCCGGGGCCACATTCTTGGGCCCACCGTTCACCACATAACTCACGACGGCGGTACTCACCCCGGCGTACCTGGCCACGTCTTTGCGTGTAACCGGGCCGCGCGGGGTTTGTACAGCTGTTGTTGTCATGGGGTAAATGCTAGCTACTCCACGGGAGCATCACCGAAGTCGCGGATGGGAAGACGCTCCCCGCCCCGAAGCGCGGACTCGTGGGCCACGATGCCGGGAAGGGTGAAGCGGGCAGCCACCCAAGCGTTGACCGGCGGAAGGCTGCGGTTGTTCACGGCCGTCACAAAGTCGTCCACCAGGAATTGGTGGCTGCCCTCGTGTCCATTGGGCGCCCCGAGGAACTCTTCCGGGAGGCGGGACTGGTCGTGAACCGGGGCCAGTCCTGAGATGAAGGCGTCCCGCAGCTCCGGAGCCACGTCAGCCAGTGAGGGATCGTCGGCGGACATGGTGGGCTTCGTTTCCACCTGCTCGGATACGTCTTCCACGGTGGACTTGTCCTGCCACACTGTGGTGGTTGCCAGTTGCTCGAAGCTGGCTTCGGTGCCGAAGAAGCGGAACCGGGACTCCCGGATGTGCGAGGGGTAGCCCACGCGGCGCATCTCGTTGGTCCGCATCGCACCGCCGTCGTTCATTTCGAACAGTGCGGTCGCGTTGGAGAAGTCATTGGCGAACATGCTGACGTCCTTGTCGAAGACGCCGTCGCCCCGCTGGTCCTTGACCCCGATGCAGCTCACGCTGACCGCATGTCCGGGCACGGCGCCCAGGACCCCGCCGATGGCGTGCGTGGGATAGAGCATGGGCGGGTAGCTGGCAGTTTCCTTCCACCGTTCCCCGCCACTGTACTGGTAGGCCTCGTAGAAGCCGAGGTCCATGTCGTGGACGTAGTCGCCCTCGGTGTAGAAGATCCGGCCGAATTTGCCGGCTTGGTGCTGCTGCCGGGCGAAGACGGTGGCGGGGTTGTAGTAGCTGGTCTCGCCCATGGCGTAGACCAGTTTCGTCTCGCGGACGGCCTCGATGATGCGCTCGATCTCTTCTTCGGAGATGGCCATGGGAACCGCTGAGTAGACGTGCTTTCCGGCCCGGAGGGCCTGCTCCACCAAGGGTCCGTGCGTCCACCGCTGCGTGAAGATGGCGACAGCATCGACGTCGGACTCCAACAGATCCTCGAAGGAGGCCATGGTGCCGTCCAGCCCCCAGCGCTCCTGCGCTGCGGCGGCGCGTTCAGGCAGCTCGTCCACCGCGTAGACCTCGCTGACACCGGGGTGGAGCTTGAAGAGGTGGGCGAACTGGCTGCCGAACTGCCCGGCGCCCACAACACCTATCGAAAACGTCATTGTTTACCTTTCCTGTGGCTACGGGTGCAGCCGTTTGTCTGTCGCATGACACGTACGGACGAGTTTCGCATCACGATCTACACGAGTCAACAGAAACAACATTTCTGAACATTTTTCATCAAAATCATGCGTCCGCTATTGCAAAGCCAAAATCTACTCGTGTAGATTCGCCTCCAGTTGTTACCAGCATCACTCCCACGAAAGGGTCGACGATGACCACGCTCACCAAGCAACCGGATCCGGGGCTCTCGGCCAAGGCGCCGCGGAAGTCACGGAAGCGGGGAAAACCATCCGACGGGTTCCGCGGCATCGGAGACCTGAAGGTCGCACTCTTCTTCATAGCTCCAGCGATGGTCGGATTGATCCTCTTCTACCTCGTCCCCACCATCCGGGGCATCTACCTCAGCTTCACCGAGTACAGCATCCTCGGCGACCCGGAATGGATCGGCGCACGGAACTACGAACGCATTCTCAAGGATCCGCTGTTCTGGAACGCCTTGAGCGTCACGGCGGAATACGTGGTGATCAACATCGTCCTTCAGACGGCGCTGGCCCTGGGCCTGGCAATCCTGATGCACCGCGTCGCAAAGTCGACCATCATCCGCGGTGCGCTCCTGATGCCGTACCTGATGGCAAACGTCATCGCGGCTCTCCTGTGGTTCTGGATGCTCGACTACCAGATCGGCATCATCAACCAAATCATCGAATGGACCGGACTGCCCCGCGTAGCCTTCTTCGGCAGCGAGCAATGGGCCATCCCCACCCAAGCACTCATCAACACCTGGCGGCACATGGGTTACACAGCCCTCCTGATCTTCGCCGGACTCCAGGCCATCCCGAACAGCGTCTACGAAGCCGCCAGCATCGATGGTTCCAAGGCCATGAACACTTTCTGGCGGATCACCCTCCCGCTGCTGCGACCCGTTCTGGTACTGGTCCTGGTAGTAACCGTGATCGGTTCCTTCCAGGTTTTCGACACCGTCGCGGTCACCACAGCCGGCGGTCCCGTCAATGCCACCCGCGTGCTGCAGTTCTACATCTACCAGCGCGCCTTCAACGAGCAGGACTTCGGCTACGGATCCGCCCTGGCTGTCATCCTCTTCCTCATCCTCGCCATCGTCGCTTTTATCCAGATGAAATTCCTCCGCGGCAACCAGTCGGACCTGGACTAAGGACACGCCATGACCACTTTCACCTCACCCACGAACACCGGCCGCCGTCGCCCGTTCAGCCGCCCCTTCAACTGGCGCCGCGCCATCGCCCTGACCCTCCTCACCCTTGCGATCGCCGTCAGCATCCTGCCCTTCTACTGGGTGCTGCGCACGGCCCTGTCCTCCAACGGCTCCCTCGCCGCCAACTCCGCCAACCTGCTCCCGGCCGACTTCAACCTGGGCGCGTTCAAGCGGGTCTTCGGCCTCCAGACTGCCTCCGAAGCCATCGCAGAAGGCGGCTCCGGCGCCTCGATCAATTTCTGGCAGTACCTGTGGAACTCCCTGCTCTTCGCCGGCATCACGACAGCCTGCGCGGTGTTCTTCAGCTCCATGGCCGCCTACGCATTCTCCCGGCTGCGGTGGAAAGGGCGCGACGCGGTCTTTTCCTTGTTCCTTGCCACCATGCTCGTCCCGCCGATCTTCACCGCCCTGCCCAATTTCCTGCTCGTGAAGAACCTGGGCCTGCTCAATTCCATGCTCGGACTCGTGCTGCCGTACCTGTTCATGACGCCGTTCGCGATCTTCTTCATGCGCCAGTTCTTCCTGAACATGTCCAGGGAAGTGGAAGAAGCTGCGATGCTCGACGGCGCCAAGCACTGGCGGATCTTCTTCCAGATCATCATGCCCAACGCCGCTGCCCCGATCGCGACCTTGGCGCTGCTGACCTTCATGGGTCAGTGGAACGAATACTTCTGGCCCCTGCTCGTAGGCACGTCCGAGGAATCCAGGGTGCTCACCGTGGGACTGGGAGTCTTCAAATCCCAGTCCCCGCAAGGCGCTCCGGACTGGTCCGGGCTCATGGCCGCAACGCTCGTGTCCGCCACGCCCGTGCTGATCCTCTTCGCCATCTTCGGCAAACGGATCGTCAACTCCATCGGCTTCAACGGCACCAAATAGCTCTCTCCACCTGCTCACGCGGAAACCGGCATGTGCCGGCACGCACCCATCCAGTCCTGAAAGGACCAACCATGATGAACAAGAAGGCAATCGGCGCCGTCGCCGTCGCGGCAGCCGCCGTCCTCGCACTGTCCTCCTGCTCCGGCGGAAACTCCGGAGGCAGTTCCGGCGGAGACTCTGCCAAGGGCGAGATCAACTACTGGCTCTGGGACGCCAACCAGCTCCCCGCCTACCAGCAGTGCGCAACCGACTTCACCAAAGCCAACCCGGACATCACCGTCAAGATCACCCAGACCGGTTGGGACGACTACTGGTCCAAGCTCACCAACGGCATGGCCTCCGGTACTGCACCGGACGTCTTCACGGACCACCTGTCCAAGTACCCGGACTTCCTCAAGACCAAGCAGCTGGTGGCCCTCGATGACGCAGTCTCGAAGGACAACGTGGACCTTTCCCAGTACAACGAAGGCCTCGCTGATCTCTGGGTAGGCCAGGACGGCAAGCGCTACGGCCTGCCCAAGGACTGGGACACCGTGGCACTGTTCTACAACCAGAAAATGGCCGCCGACGCCGGCATCACCCCGGAACAAATGGGCTCCCTGACCTGGAACGCGCAGGACGGCGGCACGTACGAGAAGGTCATCGCCCACCTCACGGTCGACAAGAACGGCAAGCGCGGCGACGAAGCCGGCTTCGACAAGGACAACGTTGCCGTCTACGGATTGGGCCTCCCGGGTTCCGATGCCGAGAACGCCGGCCAGACCCAGTGGAGCTACCTGTCCGCCACCACTGGCTGGACCACCACAGACAAGAACCCTTGGGGCACCCACTTCAACTACGACGACAAAAAGCTCCAGGACACCATCGGCTGGTGGGCTTCGCTCGCTGCGAAGGGCTACATGCCCAAGCTTGAAACCACCGTTGGCGCCAACGCCGCCGACAACTTCGGTGCAGGCAAGGCCGCCATCAACAGCAACGGCTCCTGGATGATCGGCCAGTACACCAGCTACAAGGGCATCGACCTCGGCATCGCCCCCACGCCCCAGGGCCCCGATGGCAAGCGCGCTTCCATGTTCAACGGCCTGGCCGATTCCGTGTGGGCCGGCACCAAGAAGAAGGACGCCGCCGTCAAGTGGGTGGAATACCTCGGCTCCGCCGCCTGCCAGGACGTCGTAGCTTCGAAGGCTGTTGTCTTCCCGGCCATCACCACCTCCTCCGAGAAGGCCGCAGACGCCTTCAAGGCCAAGAACGTGGACGTCAGCGCTTTCACCCAGCATGTGAAGGACAAGACCACCTTCATGCTCCCGATCACGGACAACGCCTCCAAGGTTTCCGGAATCATGAAGCCTGCCGTGGACGCGGTGCTCGCCGGCAAGGCCCCGGCCAGCTCGCTGACAGCCGCCAACGAGCAAGTCAACGCACTCTTCGCGAAGTAGTAACAACCCTCCCGTTGTGGGGCCCGCTCTGCGCACTCTGACGCCCCTCAGGCGCGCAGAACGGGCCCCACAACTTTTTCGTCCAGGGCCCAGAGCCCACCCCAGCTGAAAGTGACTCACAACATGCAACCGCTCCATCTCCGTTCCGCAGGTACCAGCCTGGTGATCAGCACCCACCGTGGAGAGGCTGAGATCACCCACTGGGGAGCAGATCTGGGCGATTCCCTGCCGGACCTTGCCATCCTCAACGAACCCATCCCACCGTCGTCCATCGACGCCAATGTCCCCGCCGGGCTCCTCCCCCAAGCATCGTCATCGTGGCAGGGCAGGCAAGGGCTCCGCGGCCACCGCATCACCGACGGCGTACCCGGCTTTGACTTCTCCGTTCGCCTGCGCGTGGTGCGTGCGACGACGGACGGCACCACCGCCGTCGTGCTTCAGTCAGATCCCGACGCCGGCATCTCGGTGACCAGCAACCTCACCTTGCACCCGGGCGGGCTTCTCGAAATGCGGCACACTGCCACCAACGACGGCTCGTCGCCTTTCCAGGTGGACGAGCTGGCAACCATGCTCCCGGTGGCGCCGGACGCCGTCGAACTCCTGGACCTGACCGGGCGCTGGTGCCGTGAACGGCACCCGCAGCGGCGGGCGATCCAGCAAGGAACCTGGGTCCGCACCGGACGCCACGGCCGCACAGGCCACGATTCATCGCTGCTTCTTGCCGCCGGGACCGCGGGCTTTGGCAACCGCCACGGCAAAGTGTGGGCCACTCACTTGGCATGGAGCGGCAATCACGAGCAGTTTGCCGACAGCGTTGCCGATGGCCGGACCATGGTGGGTGGATCCGAGCTGCTTGGATCCGCTGAAGTCGTCTTGCAGCCCGGCGAAAGTTACACGACGCCTGCGCTGTTTGCTGCCTACTCGGACCGTGGGCTGGACGGCATCAGCGAGGCGTTTTACAGCTGGTTCCGCTCGCGTCCGCACCATGTGGGCACACCGCGCCCAGTGGTCCTCAACACCTGGGAGGCGGTCTACTTCGACCACAGCCTGGACACGTTGATCGAGCTGGCGGGTTCTGCTGCCGAGCTCGGTGTTGAGCGGTTCGTCCTCGACGACGGCTGGTTCCGGGGGCGTCGGTCCGACAACGCCGGACTGGGTGACTGGTACGTGGATGAGACTTTGTGGCCCGCCGGCCTCACTCCTTTGATCGACGCCGTGACGTCCCGCGGTATGGAATTCGGGCTCTGGGTGGAGCCGGAAATGGTGAACCTGGATTCGGACATTGCCCGTGAGCATCCCGAGTGGATCGTGGGCCCTTCCGCTGCTTCGTACAAGGACGGCGGCCGGCTTCCGCTCGAATGGCGCCAGCAGCACGTCATCGACCTCGTCAATCCCGAAGCCTGGCAGTACGTCTACGACCGGATCGACACCCTGCTGCGCGAAAACACCATCAGCTACCTCAAATGGGACCAGAACCGGGATCTCCTGGAACACGGTCATGGCGGCCGCGCCTCGGTCCATGAGCAGACCTTGGCCGCCTACCGGTTGTTCGATGCCCTCCGGGCGGCGCACCCCACCGTGGAAATCGAGAGTTGTTCCTCCGGAGGCGCCCGCGTGGACCTCGGGATCCTGGAGCGGACGGACCGGATCTGGGCTTCGGATTGCAACGACGCCCTTGAACGGCAAACAATCCAGCGCTGGACCGGCCTGGTGGTTCCGCCCGAACTCGTCGGCGGGCACATCGGGCCGGCCACGTCCCATACGACCGGACGCACCCACGACCTTTCGTTCCGCGCCATCACGGCCTTGTTCGGTCACTTCGGGATGGAGTGGGACGTCCGCCCTGTCACGGGGGGTGATCGCGAGGAGCTCAAGCGCTTCATCGCCTTGTACAAGGAGCACCGCGCGTTGATCCACAGTGGGCGGATGGTGCGGGCCGACGTGCCGGACGAGTTGCTGATGGTGCACGGCGTCGTGGCTTCAGAGCACGACGGCGGCACTCCGGCGGGTGCCACCGCGGCGCTTTTCGCTGTGGTCAAGACGGCGACGAGCTTCGCCGAGCGCATCGGGCGGGTGGCGATCCCGGGGTTGGATCCTCTACGTTCCTACCGGGTGGAGCTTCTGTTCCCGACCCCCGTCGATGCCGACTACGGACACACGTTCATCGAGGCCAAGCCGGCACCGTGGCTGGCTTCCGGGGCAGAGGCTACCGGGCGGTTCCTGGGCGAAGTGGGGCTGCCGATGCCCGTCCTGAACCCGGAGCACGCAGTCCTCCTGCGTTTCACCGCCCTCTGACGCTCGCTCACAACCCACAGGCTTCCCGGGAACCCTTACTCACATCCCACGGGCTTCCCGGGAACCCTCGCTCACCTCCCACGGGCTTCCCGGGAACCCTCACTCACCTGCAGGGGTTTAGACGGCCTCTGCCAGGTATTCGATGGCCAGCTTGTAGCCCAGGACCCCGGCACCGGCGATGACCGCGTTGCAGACGCCGGAGAGGTACGAGTGGTGGCGGAACTCTTCGCGCTGGTGGACGTTGGTGATGTGGACCTCGACGGCGGGCAGCTGCACCGCCGCGAGGGCATCGCGGAGAGCCACGGACGTGTGTGTGAAGGCCCCGGCATTGATGACGATTCCGACGGCGGTTCCGCGGGCTGCGTGGATCGCATCCAGGAGGTCGCCTTCGTGGTTCGACTGCACGCAGTCAACGGTGAACCCGTGGGCCGCGGCTGCCGTCATGGCGAGTTGCTCGACGTCGGCCAGCGTGGAGGTTCCGTACTTCTCGGGTTCGCGCGTGCCCAGAAGGTTGAGGTTGGGTCCATTGATCACAAGGATGGTGCCGCGACCGGCTTCGGTGGCGGGGGTGGCTTCAGTCATGGCTCCCAATCTATAGCTGCTCGCGGGTGTCCGGGAATCACGACCAAAGTATGAGAGAGCACCAAGCTAAAACACTCACCATGTGAGAGAAGAGCCGCTACTTGCGGGTGCACTGCCCGGCGGAGACCGATTCGCTGAGTCCGGGAGCCTGGGCCGCTACCGGTTCCAGATCGGTCATGGTCAAGGCGAATCCCAGGGCGGCGTCCGTGGTGGTCTTGGCGAAGATCAGGCCCGCCACTTGGCCCTGCATCGTCAGCAATGGGCCGCCGGAGTTGCCCGGTTGAACGTCGCCGGCAAGCTTGTACACGAGCTCCGGGGAAGGATTGTTGCCATAAATGTCCGGCACCAAAATGGGCGAAATTCCTTGCACCGTGGCGGGCTTGGACTGGAACGGACCGCCATGCGGGTAGCCGGCGAAAGCGGCGGGGCTTCCGTCAGGCAGGTCCGGGCTCAGAGGCAGAGGGCTGGACTGCAGTCCGTCCACGGCCAGGACCGCAATGTCCCGCTGGGGGTCGAAGTAGACCACGCGACCCGGCAACGCACCGCCGTCGGGAACTTCCACAACGGGTTGCGACACGCCCGCCACCACGTGCGCGTTGGTGACGACGCGCCCGGGCGATACGACGAATCCGGACCCGGTCTGGTTCTGGCCGCATTCGAAGGCCGTACCGGCAATCTTCAGTACGGATTCCGCGGCCTGGTTCAACGCAGGGGTGTCCGTGGACGCATTGGGAACGGGCACGGGCGTTACGGGGCCGATGCCTTCAATGAGCTTCGGAATGCCGTCGCCGATCACCGTGGAGCGCAACTGCGCCATGGTGCTCTTGACCGGTGTGGGCGTGATGTTGTCGATGTAGCGGATCACGCGGGATTCCGCCAGCTGCTGCGACACGAACGGCACGCCCAAAGAACTGATGCTGAAGGCCAACATGGACATCACCAGCGCGGCAACCACCACACTCACGACGCCACCGATCAGCCGGTCCACGGCATGCAGCGGCTTGATCCGCACCGCGTGGCGGATTTTGCGCCCGATCATGGTTCCCAGCCCATGTCCCAACGCGATAAGTACGACGGCGGCACCCACCGTGGCGGTCAGCCTCCAACCGCTGTCGGTCACCCAGTTGCTGACGAGAGGTACGGCAATGAACGCCGCGATGGCGCCAACAATGAATCCTGCAATTCCGCCCAAAGTGACCATAAAGCCGTTGCGCAGGCCATAGATCAGGTAGGACAGGAGCATCAAGATCAATGCCAAATCCAATATCGTCAAGCCAAACACCAATGCTCCTCATAGCCGGGTAGCGCCAATTGTAGTTGTGCACCCTGACAGCCAACCGTTAGTCACATCACCTCGGCAGGGCGGTCTTACGCCTCTTTCGTGCCGTCGTTTGGGGCCTGGAACGCCCCAAACCCGCGCCATTTCAGCGTTTCGCGTGCCAAGTACGTCACAGAAGCTCAAAAATTCTGAAACAATGGCTGGAGCGCCACGACCGAAACTTATATTCAGGAGATTTCATGGACATCGAGGTATTGCGCCGCGCACCCCTCTTCGCCACCCTTGACGACGACGCATTCCGCTTGCTGACGGACGAACTCACAGAGGTGGACCTTTCACGCGGGGCTTCCGTGTTCCGCGAAGGCGACCAGGGTGACCAGCTCTACTTCATCGTTTCCGGCAAGGTGAAGCTCGGCCGCACCTCCCCCGACGGCCGCGAGTCCCTGCTGGCCATCCTCGGCCCGGGCGAACTCTTCGGCGAAATGGCGTTGTTCGACCCCAGCCCCCGTACGGCGACGGCCACGGCTGTCTCCGAGACCCGCCTTGCCGGCCTCAAGAACGAGAGCCTGAACGCACTGCTTCGCACGCGTCCCGAGGTCTCCGCACAGTTGCTGCAGGCACTGGCCCGCCGCCTGCGCCGCACCAACGACTCTCTCTCCGACCTCGTCTTCTCCGATGTACCCGGCCGCGTGGCCAAGGCACTCCTGGACTTGGCCGACCGCTTCGGCCGCCCGGCCACCGACGGCGTCCTGGTTGCCCACGAGCTCACGCAGGAAGAACTGGCCCAGCTTGTGGGCGCTTCCCGCGAGACCGTCAACAAGGCACTGGCCGAATTCGTCCAGCGTGGCTGGCTGCGGTTGGAAGCCCGCGCCGTCGTCATTCTCGACATGCAGCGCCTCCGCCAGCGTTCACGCTAAAGCGCAAGAAAAGCCGCCCCGGTTTGGAACCGGGGCGGCTTTTTGTTGTCCAGTGAGGGAGCATCAGGCTCAAGCACGCGGAACGTGAGCAAGCGTCAGGCTCAAGCACGCGGAACGTGAGCAAACGTCAGGCTCAAGCACGCGGAACGTGAGGAAGCATCAGGCTCAAGCACGCGGAACGTGAGCAAGCGTCAGCGTTCGCGCTGGGGCTCCCCCGCGACGGTCTTGGCGGCTTCGACTTCGAGCATCAGGATGCCGCCCTCGTCCACCAGTTTGGGCTGGTAGACGTGAGCTTTGCGCTTGTAGCTCAGGTACGCGATGCACCCGTTGGCGTGGGCCATCTTTTCCAGCATGATTTCGGAGCCCGGCACCAATAGCTGCCCAAGGGCCAGGCCCACAGTGTTTGGCTGGGCGATTTCGTCGCCGAGGGCAGACGTCTCGCGGAGGGCAATGGCCTCTGCCGCGGACACCCATCGGCCCCATACGCCTTTGCTGCCAAGGATGCTGGGCTGCTGGTTCACCGGCACGGTTGCGGCAAAGTACCGGGTGTTGAAGCGGGTGTGCGCAAAGTCCGGGCTGAGCCAGTTAACCAGCGGCTTCAGCAGATCCGTCCGCAGGGAAAGCCCACGCTTGGTGAGCATCTCCGTGAAGGACTTCTCCTGGGAGGCCACGGCTTCGCGGGCACGCATCCAGTCCACAGTGGAGTTGGCCTCCACTGTGGAGGAAGCGTCGGGTCCGGCCAACAGGACGCCCGTTTCTTCGAACAGTTCACGGATGGCACCCACCACATGACGGCGGGCGAGTCCGACGTCGTCTGTTCCCATCTGCTCAGCCCAATGCTGGGGTGAGGGGCCTACCCAACCGACGGGGTCGTCGTCGGACGGGTCCAGGGAACCGCCCGGGAACGCCACAACGCCCAACGGCGAGGAGCCTGGCCTGTATCCAAGCCAGGTCTCCAAGCCGGAGGGCGAGTCGCGCAGAAGAACAACGGATGATGCGTAGCGGGCGGCCCTGGGGGTCCGCTCGCCGAGTTCAAGCCAGTTTTGTGCTGCCCCCTCAAGTTCGGGAGGGAGGACAAACAATCGGCGGGCAAGCTGCGGCAATTGGGTGAACCGGTTCCTTAGCTGAATTCAGCGATGAGCTCGACCTCTACGGGAGAGTCGAGGGGCAGCACGGAAACGCCGACGGCGGAACGTGCGTGGATGCCGGCGTCGCCGAATACCTGTCCGAGAAGTTCCGACGCACCGTTGATGACGCCGGGCTGGCCGGTGAAGGTGGGTTCGGAGGAAACGAATCCGACGACCTTCACGATGCGGGTTACGCGGTCGAGGTCGCCGATGACGCTCTTGACGGCAGCCAGTGCGTTAATGGCGCAGACGGCGGCGTAGCGCTTGGCTTCTTCGGGATCAACAGTTGCCTCGTCCGAGGCACCCAACTCGCCCAAGGACACCTTGCCCGTAGCTTCGAGTTTGCCGTTAATAAAGGGCAACTGTCCGGACGTGTAAACGTAGTTGCCAGAGACGACGGCAGGGACGTAGGCGGCTACGGGGGCGGCGACCTCGGGAAGGGTCAGTCCGAGCTCGGCGAGACGCTGCTCAACGGCCGACGTCGGGGCGCCGGATTCCGCGGGAGAGGTGGTTTCTGCGGGGGTGGTCATGGTTACTGCTTCTCCCTCTTAAGGTATGCGACAAGGCCCTTGCCATCGGGGCCGCCGACAACCTGGACAAGCTCCCAGCCGTCCTCGCCCCACTGGTCCAGGATCTGCTTGGTGGCGTGAATAATGAGCGGAATCGTGGCGTACTCCCATTTGGTCATGACAGAAAGCCTAGCCCTTGCCGGTAAACTGGAAAACATGGTGACTCGCAAGAACCCCATATTCGATACTGCCACCACCCTCGGAAAGATTTTAGGTTTCCTTGGCGTGAGTGCGATCTGTGGCGTCCTGGTGGCGGGACTTTTGGTCCCCGCCGCTGCCGTCTCGGGCAGTGCCGCAAGTGGTTCAATCCAGTTCTTTGACACTCTGCCGGCGGAGCTCCAAGTGGATCCGCCCAGCCAGAACACCACGATCCTGGCGAAAGACGGTACGCCGATCGCCTCGATCTACGCAGAGAACCGCACCAAGGTTCCGCTGGATTCCATGAGTCCTTTCATCAAGGACGCTGTCATCGCCATCGAGGACAGCCGTTTTTATGAGCACGGCGGAATCGACACCACCGGCATCATGCGAGCACTGGTGAGCACCGCCCGCGGCAACAAGCAGGGTGCGTCCACCATCACCCAGCAGTACGTGAACAACGTCATCAACGAGTCACTGGTGGCGTCGGGCAAGGGTGACGACGTCCTCCTCAACGGTGTTAACAAGGGCGTGGGCGACAAGCTCCGCGAAATGAAGCTCGCGATCGCCCTGGAGAAGAAGTTCTCCAAGGAGCAGATCCTTGAGGGCTACCTCAACATCGTGTTCTTCAACCGCGATGCCTACGGCATCGAAGCTGCGTCCAAGTTCTTCTTCAGCACCACCGCCAAAGACCTGACGCTTCCCCAGGCTGCGCTGCTTGCCGGCCTGGTCAACAGCCCCTCTGCCTTCGATCCGATCACCAACCCGGACAACTCGAAAATGCGGCGCGACCTTGTCCTGAACGCCATGCTGGCCCAGAAGAAGATCACCCAGGCCCAGTACGACGAAGCTGTCGCCACGCCCGTGACCACCAAGGTAACCCCGGCCCGCCAGGGTTGCGCCTACGCCACCATGGCTCCGTACTTCTGCGACTATGTTCTGCACCTCCTGCTGAACAACCCGGCTTACGGTGACACCACGGAGGAACGCGAAAAGCGCGTTATGCGCGGCGGCCTGACCATTCAGACCACCCTCGACCCGACCGCCCAGAACGTAGCTCAGCAGCAGGTTGACGCCACGGCGGGTGCCAACCCGGACAAGTGGGGCGCCTCGATCGTCTCCGTCCAGCCGGGCACGGGCCAGATCGTCAGCATGGCCCAGAACACCGTTTGGCTCCCTCAAGAGGGCAAGTTCGATCAGACACAGAACTTCAACGTTGATGTGGTCGACGCCAACGGCAACGACCTCAACGGCATCGGTGGGTTCCAGCCCGGTTCCACGATGAAACCCTTCACGTTCGCCCAGTGGCTGAATGAGGGGAAGTCGATGGAAACCAATGTCAATGCGGCCGTTCGCAGGTATCCGCAGAACTTCCCTTGGAAGAACACATGCCCCGCGCCTACCGTCGGCTGGTACGACTCAACAAATGGGACCTTCGACCTACAGAACTCAGACGAGGGCTACTACAGGAACATGACCGTCCTGTACGGCCTCAAAAATTCGATTAACACAGCCACGTTTGCCTCAGCGGCCCAAGTTGATCTGTGCGGGATCCAAGGCATCGTTGACGCCACAGGCATTCATGGCGGCCTCCCCGCCCGCGACAACACAGGCAAAATCACGGACCCAAATCCCAAGGTCCCCATGACAACTCTGGCCAACCTGATCGGTTCAACCCAGACAGCTCCTTTGACCATGGCTACCGCCTTCGCGACGTTCGCAGCCGATGGTAAGTACTGTGCACCCATCGCCATCACCTCAGTGAAGGACCAGTCGGGAGCTGACCTCCCCGCGCAGTCCTCCAGCTGCAAGGACGCCGTGAAGCCCGAGGTGGCTCGCGGTGTTGCCTATGCGATGCAGGAAGTGCTGAATTCAGGTTCCGGTTCGCTGATCAGGCCATCCCTTTCAACAAAAAACAACTTCCCGGTGGCTGCCAAAACAGGCACGAACGACTCAAACGGCTCCACTTGGGTTGTTGGCTACACCAGCGGTCTTGCAACTGCTTCCTGGTTCGGTGATCCTTTGGGTAATCAGTCTCGCTACGGACGCAACCTCACCGTGAACGGCAAGTTCTACCCGTCCATCGACGGCTATATGATCGCCGGCCCGCAGTTCACCAACTACATGTTGTCTGTCGCCCCGGCCTACGGCACCAACCCGTTCCCGCAACCACCGTCCAACCTGACTGGTGCGCCGACGCCGCAACGCAACAACAACGCACCGTCGAACAATACTCCGTCCGCGCCAAAGCAGGCGCCAAACCCCGCGCCGTCCACCGGAACCGGCAACAACGGTAACGGCAATGGAAACAACGACGCCCCCGGCAAGGACTAACGAGTGACGTTCGCTGATTCACTGGCAAACCGCGCCCGTTCCTTCGGGCGCGGTTTTGCCGTCACTGCTGCCGTGGGTGCTGCTGCGGGGACAGCGGCTGCTGCCTACGGGTGGTGGGAGAAGGACCAGTTCGAGGTACGCCGCGAAACGTTGCCGATTCTCCCCGAGGGCTCGGCACCCCTTCGTGTCCTGCACCTGAGCGACATTCACTTTGTCCCCGGCCAAGTCAATAAGACGCAATGGCTGCAGTCCCTGGCGGACCTCAACCCCGATCTTGTAGTCAACACGGGCGACAATTTGAGCCACACCAAGGCGATTGACCCCCTCATCCAGGCCTTGAGGCCCCTGATGGAGTTCCCCGGGGTCTTCGTTCCAGGTTCCAACGACTACTACGCGCCGCGGATCAAGAACCCGGCGGGCTACTTCCGTGGTCCTTCGAAACCTAAAACCGAGCCCCTCCAGCTCGACTGGCCCAAGCTCCGCTCCGCCTTCGGCATGAGTGGCTGGATCGACCTCACCAACCGCGCCCAGTCCGTGGTGCTCAACGGCCTGCGGTTCGACTTCTCGGGCGTCGACGATCCCCACTTGGGCCGCGAACGCTACGCCGGCTGGCCCCGCGGCACTGTAAACCAGGATGCCCGGCCGCACCTCAAAGTCGCCGTGATCCATGCTCCGTACCAACGCGTGCTGGACCACTTCACGCAGGCGGGAGCAGACCTGATCATCGCCGGACACACCCACGGTGGCCAGATCTGCGTCCCCGGCTACGGCGCCTTGGTCTCCAACTGCGACCTCCCCACCTGGCGGGCCAAAGGCCTCCACGATTGGGAAAGCGATGGATTCACGACGCCGGTGAACGTCTCGGGCGGCATCGGCACCTCCCGCTTCGCCCCGGTCCGCATCGCGTGCCGCCCGGAGGCTGTACTGCTGACGCTCACAGCCCGCAGCTGAACTGCGGGCAGCATTACGATTCCCAATAACTGGGTCAAACATTTCACCTGGGGTGCGTGGTCCTGTGAAACGAATCACGCCATGGCATAGGGTAGTTGCTACGGGAAACTACCTCCGCACCATCTGAAGATCCAGCTGTTGAGAAGCGGGCATGTCCAAGCAAACGTCATTTTTCACCTCCGTCGGCCGCCTGTACCCTCACGTACGGCCCATCCTCCCGCGCCTATTCAGGGGCCTGATCTGCGCGTTGCTGGCCAGCATTGTCGCGCTCACCATCCCGCAAGTCCTGCGGGTCTTGGTCAACAACTCCTTGCAGCCCGGCGGTTCCACGGACGCCGTCTGGATTGCCGCCGTCGTGATCCTTGCTCTGGGCGTCGCCGAAGCAGGACTGGTGGCCTTGCGCCGCCAGTTCGTGATCAACCCGGCCACCACCGTGGAGACCCGGATGCGCGTGACCCTTTACGGGCACCTGCAGGAGCTCACGGTGGCGTTCCATGACCGCTGGGGTTCCGGGCAGCTGCTCTCCCGCGCCATGACGGACCTCAGCTTCCTGCGCCGTTGGATGGCGTTCGGCGCGATCATGCTGGTGGTCACGACACTGACGGTGATCATCGGCGTCGGCGTGATGTTCTCCATGAGCTGGCAGCTGGCGCTCATCTTCCTCGCCGCCGCGGTGCCGATCATGATCAATTCTTTCCGGTTCCGGCGGCGCTTCAGCCTGGTGGCCCGGCTCAGCCAGGACCAGGCCGGCGACCTCGCCACCACCGTTGAGGAATCCGTCCACGGAATCCGTGTCCTGAAGGCGTTCGGACGGAGCCGCGAGGCACTGGAGAACTTCAATGGCCAGGCTGAGGAACTGCGCCAGACGGAGATCGCGAAAGCCAAGCAGCAGGCCGGTTTCACCTTGGTGGTGACACTGCTGCCGGAACTCGCCTTGGGTGTCGGGCTGGTGGTTGGCGTCATGCTCGCCGCGAGCGGTCAGCTCAGCATTGGTGCCTTGGTCGCCTTTTTCGCGACCGCAGCCGTGGTGGCTACCCCGGTTGAATTCTCCGGCATGCTCTTGGCCATGGCGCTCACGGCCAAGACCGCGCTGGACCGGCATTTCGAGGTCATGGACACCGAGAACACCATCACCTCCCCGGAGACGGCCGTGGTGCCGGAAACCGTCAAGGGTGCCTTGCGCTTTGACCATGCAGGTTTTGGGTTCGACGACGGCGGCACCCTCCTGCACGACATCACCCTGGACATCCGTCCCGGCGAAACCATGGCCCTCGTGGGCATCACGGGAAGCGGCAAGAGCGCGCTGCTCCAATTGGTCCCCCGCCTGTACGACGTCACAGCCGGTGCAGTAACCATCGACGGCGTGGATGTCCGCGACTTCGACATCGACGAACTCCGCAAGGTGGTTGCAGTGGCGTTCGAGGACACCACGCTCTTCTCCAGTTCTGTCCGGGACAACGTGCTCCTGGGCGCTCCCGATCCCAGCGACGCCGCGCTGGATGAGGCGTTGGACGTGGCCCAGGCGCACTTTGCCTACTCCCTGCCGGACGGCGTGGACACCCTCATCGGAGAGGAAGGCCTGAGCCTGTCCGGTGGCCAGCGGCAGCGCATCGCACTGGCCCGCGCCATCGCCGCCAAGCCGAAAGTCCTGGTGCTGGACGATCCCCTGTCCGCTTTGGACGTGAATACCGAGGAACGCGTTGAGGCCCGACTGCGTGAGGTTCTCCGCGAGACCACCACGCTGATCGTGGCGCACCGTCCCTCCACCGTGGCGTTGGCCGACCGGGTGGCCTTGCTCGAAAACGGGACCATCACCGCCGTCGGGACCCACACGGAACTGCTGGCCGAAAACGACCACTACCGTTACGTCATCGCCAGCCTGGATGCCGGTCCGAAGGACCTGGACACGGAACTGGACGAACTCGAAGAAGCTGAGGAGGCCCGCCGGTGAGCGCCACAACCTTTGGCACCGCCAACGAGGACAACACCCACCTCAGCAAAGCAGACAGCAAAGCCGTACGACGCCGGTCACTCGCCTTGCTTGCCTCGCTGATCCGCCCGGTGCGGTTGCGGTTTTGGCTGACGATCGTGATGGTGGTTGTTTCGCAGCTCACCCGCGTAGCGGGGCCGGCACTGATCGCCTTTGGGATCGACAACGCCTTGCCGGCACTTCAGGCAGGCGACAACGGGCCCTTGGTGCTGGCTGGGTCCCTCTATCTGGCCGCTGCGATCGCCACGGCCGGAATGACCGCGCTCTACGTGACCTCCACAGCCAGGCTGAGCCAGGCCATGCTCCTGGACCTGCGGCTCCGCGTTTTCCGGCACACCCAGCGCCTGAGCCTGGAATTCCACGAGAAGTACACCTCCGGGCGCATCATCGCCCGGCAAACTTCGGACCTGGAAGCGCTGCGAGAGCTGTTGGATTCCGGGGTTAGTTCGCTCGCCTCCGGCATGCTGTTCATGCTGTTCACGGCATTCACGGTGTTTGCCTTGGATTGGCGGAGTGGCCTGATCATGCTCGCGGCCGGTGTCCCCATGTTCTTCCTGGCGCGTTGGTACCAGAAACACTCGCAGATCGCGTTCCGGGAATCCCGGGTGGTCTCCGCCCGGTTGATCGTGCACTTTGTGGAGACCATGACAGGTATCCGCGCTGTGAAGGCGTTCCGCAAGGAGCGCGAGAATGCGGACCGCTATGGCCAACTGGCTGAGGACTACCGCAAGAACACTGTCCGCTCCATCAACCTGAACGGCATTTTCCAACCCGGACTGGTGCTGATCGGTAACGTGTGCGTGGCTGTGGTCCTGCTGTTTGGCGGCTTCCGGGTGCTCAGCGGCGACCTCGCAGTAGGCGTCCTGCTGGCCCTGATCCTCTCCACCAAACGCTTTTTCCAGCCGGTGGACCAGATGGCCATGTTCTACAACTCCTTCCAGAGTGCCCAGGCAGCGCTGGAAAAGGTGTCCGGACTCTTGGAAGAAGTACCCACCGTCCGTCCGCCGAAAAACCCGGTGCCTTTGAAAAGCTCACGCGGAGAGATCGACTTCAAGGGCGTGGAGTTCGGCTACAGCGACGGCCAGTTGGTTGTTCCTACCTTGGACCTGCACATTCCGGCCGGGCAGACGGTCGCCTTGGTGGGACAGACAGGTGCCGGTAAGTCCACACTGGCCAAGCTGGTGGCCCGCTTCTACGATGTCACGTCCGGCGCCATCACCTTGGATGGGGTGGACCTGCGGGACCTGGCGACGACGGACCTCCGCCGCGCCGTGGTGATGGTGACCCAGGAGGCCTTCCTCTTCAGCGGTTCGGTTGCCGACAACATTGCTTTGGGTCGCCCCGAGGCTTCCCGCGCCGAAATCGAAGCCGCCGCCGCAGCAGTTGGTGCGCACGAGTTCATCACGAGCCTGCCCGAAGGCTACGACACGGACGTCAACAAACGCGGCGGCCGTGTGTCGTCGGGTCAACGGCAGCTCATCGGTTTTGCCCGGGCCTTCCTTGCCGCACCGGCCGTGTTGATTCTGGACGAAGCTACATCCTCCCTGGACATTCCATCCGAGCGGATGGTCCAGCAAGGACTGGCTCATCTCTTGGAGGGAGTCGCAGGCGGGAACGCTGCCCGCACGGCCATAATCATTGCCCACCGCCTCTCAACCGTGGAGACGGCCGACCGGGTGCTGGTGGTCCACGACGGGCGCATCGTCGAGGACGGGACGCCCGCCGAGCTGATCAGCGGCGGCGGACGCTTTGCGCAGTTGCACGGGGCTTGGCGGGACTCACTGGTGTAGTCGTGGTGCCGGGTGCGGGTGTGGCGAGGGACACCCTCTCCCCGATTTCGCATCACGGGACGTTTCGGCTATTCTTGAACAGTTGCTTTCGCAGCGGATCGGGATGTAGCGCAGCTTGGTAGCGCGCTTCGTTCGGGACGAAGAGGTCGCAGGTTCAAATCCTGTCATCCCGACCAAACACGAAAATGGCGTCGAGAAATCGGCGCCATTTTTTGTTGCCATTTCTGTCCAAGTCCAGCCGCTTTCGTCGCGGTTATCCACAGGCTGCGCTTTTTCTGTTTGCACGGGAGAACGCTGTCACTACGCTGTCAAGGGTCAGCGCAGCATCCTGGCGCCATCGACATCGGGTTCTAGGAAATCGCAGAACGGGCAGGGCCAGAGAATGCAGACAGAATTTATCCAGCTCATCGTCATCCTGGGCGCCATGGGAGCCCTGCTCATCGTCATGGGGTCGATCTGCATCAAGGGCAAGCTCCCCATGAACTCCCTGGTCGGGATCCGTTTGCCGGCCACCACGGTTTCCGAGGAAGCGTGGGGTGCGGGCCACAAGGCAGCAGGTCCCTACGTGATCATGGGAGGCATCTGCTCTGCTGCAGGTGCGGCGGCCATACCTCTGTTTCCCACGCTGGAACCGCCAACCCTGGCTTCGATCACCGCAGCCGGGGTGGTGCTGTTCATCGTCGTTGCGGCCTTTGTGGCTTCGGGTGCTGCCAAACGTGAATCGTTGAGCGAATGAATATCCCCGGCGCCATTGCACGCCAAAATGGGCAAAAGTAAAACCCCGGGGCATCGCTCGTCACGCCCCGGGGTTTTACTAACTACAATTGATTTACATTGGATCCGGCCAGTTACCGATGGACATCGGCGTATAGGTGGTGTCCGCTGACTTGGTCGGCGCAGCAATGCGCATGGGATCAGGCCAGTTGCCGATGGCGCTTACGGTGGAGGAGTCTGCTGCCGAAGCGGCAGAGACGACTGCGGGAACTGCAACCGTGGCGGTCAGTGCGCTTGCCAAGGCCACTGACGCGAAGATTTTCTTGAACATGATGTACCCCAATGCGAGTCGGATTCGTTACGGAAATTGCGCGGTCCCTGTTGACATACATTGTAAAATGTTTTCCACAGAGACTGTCAAGGTTTTGGTCAAAAGACACCTGTAGGAGGGACCCGTGGGAAACGGATTCGGCGAGAAACTACGTGCCGAACGGCTCGAACGCGGGTTAACGCAGGCAGAGCTCGGCAAGAACCTGTACTCGCCCAGCTACATTTCACTGCTGGAAACCGGCAGGCGCGAACCTACGGCAGAGGTCATCGAAGAGCTGGCCCGCCGGCTGGAACTGGCTCCCAAAGCGTTGGAAGCGTGGAGCCAACCCGTCTCCGTCAGCGATGCCGAGTACGTCCTGGCCGGCCTGTACGCCCGCCAGGCGTGGGACCTGCGGGACTACCAACTCGCCGCGAGCCACGCCGCCACCGCAGCGCAAATAGCCCTCGAGGCCAAGAACAACAGCGCTTGGTGGAACATGACCTATATGCAGGCCGAGTGCGTGATGAAGCAAGGCCAGCTCAAGGAATGCCAGCAGATCGTTGAGCACCTGCTGGAGCACCCCATGGCCACCGAGTCCGCCGGCCTCGGAGTACGCGCCTGGCAGATGCTTGCCGCCGTGTGCCACGGACAAGGGCAGCTGGCCACCGCCGTCGAGCATGCCAAGCAGGCAGTGAAGCTCAGCGAGCAACTGCCCAAGGGCTCCACCCTCATCATTGGCGCGCATCGCGCGCTGATCGGTGCATTGGCTGAGAGCGGCAAGCTGGATGAGGCCTGGGAGTATTGCCTGGCGATGATCGAGCACATGGACGAACATTCCATGTCCCAGTTGGCCGGTGAGGTCGCGTGGGTGGTGGGCAACGTGGCTTTCATGCGCCACGACTACGTGGAGGGCATCAAACACCACGAACGCGCCGCCAAACTGCTCTCCCCCGCCAATGACATCGAGCTGTGGGCCCGCTTCAACAAGGCCTCGGCAGCGGTACGCCTGTCCTCCGGCATCGTGGAACCGGAAACCCTGTCCGCCATTGAACGCGCAGAACTCGCGCTGTCGATCGTGGGAGGCAACAAGACGGACCAGTTGGAGGTCGCTTTCATCCGCGCCCGGTGGCTCTATCTCACCGGCGACATTCCGGCCGCCGTCGAAAAGCTCCGCGAAATCCATACCGACCGCAAGGTCTTGGCCCGCCACACGGCCGGCGAAGTTTCACTGCTGTTGGGTAAGTCGTTGAAGGCTGCAGGAGAAGCGTCGGAAGCTCTGAAGTTCCTGGAGGAAGCCCAGCACGATTTCAGCGCCGCGGGAGCCTCGGACAGGGTCCAGCAAGCCATGGACGCCGTCCTGGAGATCCGTTTGGCCGAGCGCCGGGCCGCGAAGGAACACTCCCAAGCCTGATTAGACAAGTGAGTCGCAGTTCATGCCGTTATGAGCTCAAAACGGCATAAACTGCGACTCAGTTGGATGCTTTACGCGAACGTGCGGCCCGTGAGCTTCTCGTAAGCCTCCACGTAACGGGCACGGGTGCGCTCCACGACGTCGGCGGGAAGTGCCGGCGGCGGGGTGTCCGAGGACTTGTCCCAGCCGGATTCGGCGGAAGTCAGCCAGTCACGGACGTACTGCTTGTCATACGAGGGCTGCGACTTGCCGGGCGCGTACGTGGACGCATCCCAGAACCGCGAGGAATCCGGCGTAAGGACCTCATCACCAAGGGTGATCACACCCGTGGCGGCGTCGATACCGAATTCCACTTTGGTGTCGGCCAGGATGATGCCGCGTTCACGGGCGATCTCCTCGGCGCGGGTGTAGATCTTCAGCGTGAGCTCGCTCAGGCGGGCAGCAATGTCATCGCCCACCATCGCCACGACGTCGTCGTAGGTGATATTGACGTCGTGCTCGCCAACCTCGGCCTTCGCAGACGGCGTGAACAATGCCTTCTCCAGGCGGGAGCCATCAACCAGGCCCTCAGGCAGCGGGATCTCGCAGACGGTGCCGTGTTCCTTGTACTCGGCCAGGCCCGAACCCGTCAGGTAGCCGCGGGCGATGCATTCCACCGGGAACATGTCCAGCTTCTTGCAGATCATGGCCCGGCCCTCGACCTCGGCAGGCACTCCGCCTTCGACTGTTGAGGCCAGCACGTGGTGCTCAACGTCCAACTGCTCGAACCACCACAGGCTCAGCTGGGTCAGGACGCGGCCCTTGTCCGGGATCTCACTGCTGAGGACGTGATCGTAGGCGCTGATGCGGTCGCTGGCGACAACCAGGACGCATTCCTGGCCGATCTTCTCCGTGATCGCTTCATCGGCGGGGACGTAGAGGTCACGGACCTTGCCGGAGTAGACGTGGGTCCAACCAGGGAGATCCAGGGTCTCGGTCTTGAAACCGCCTGCGGGAAGGGATTCAGTCATGCTCAGGCCTGCACTTTCGGGATGGTGCCGGTGGCCGCGTACGGCACCCGGATTTCGCCGCGGGCGGCCTTGCCTGCGATGTCCGTACGGAACTGTGAGCCTTCAAGCTGAACCAGCTCGACGCCGTCGTACGCTTTCTCGCGGGCCTCCACCAGATCCGAACCGAGCGCCACAACCGCCAGGACGCGGCCGCCGGCGGAGACAACCTTGCCTTCGTCGTCCAGCTTGGTACCGGCATGGACCACGTGGACACCGTCCAGTTCGTCGACCTTCTTCAGGCCACGGATGCGGTCGCCTGTGCGGGGTGCGTCAGGGTAGTTCTCGGCAGCAACGACGACGGCGACTGCCGTGTCCTTGGACCAGCGCAGCTCTTCGGCGGTGTCCAGTTCGCCCTTGGCAGCTGCCAGCAGCAGCGCACCGAGCGGCGTCTTGAGGCGGGCCAGGACAGCCTGGGTCTCCGGATCGCCGAAACGGACGTTGAATTCGATGACGCGCGTGCCGCGCGAGGTGAGGGCCAAACCGCAGTACAGGACGCCGATGAAGGGCGTGCCGCGGCGGGCCATCTCGTCCACGGTGGGCTGGGCGACGCGGTCGATGACTTCCTGGACCAAGCCTTCGGGGGCCCACTCCAGCGGGGTGTAGGCACCCATGCCGCCGGTGTTGGGGCCTTCGTCGTTGTCGAAGATGCGCTTGAAGTCCTGTGCCGGGGACAGCGGGACCGTGGTCCGGCCGTCGCAGAGGACAAACAGGGAAACTTCGGGGCCGTCAAGGAATTCCTCGATCACCACGGTTCCACCGGCGTCGAAGCAGGTCTGCGCGTGGGCCAGGGCCTCCGCGCGGTCCTTGGTGACGACGACGCCCTTGCCTGCGGCCAGTCCGTCGTCCTTGACGACGTAGGGAGCGCCGAAGGTGTCCAGGGCGTCTGCGGCTTCCCCTGCGTTTTCGGCCACCCGGGCCATGGCCGTGGGAACGTTCGCTTCAGCCATGATCTGCTTGGCGAACGCCTTGGAAGCTTCCAGCTGGGCGGCTTCCTTGCTGGGGCCGAACACCGGAATGCCGGCCTCGCGCACGGCATCGGAGACACCGGCTGCCAGCGGCGCTTCCGGGCCAACAACTACCAGGTCCACGCCCAGCTTGGTGGCCAGGGCGGAGACGGCTTCCGGGTTGTTCCCGTCAATAGCGTGCGTGGGCACGAGTTTGCTGATGCCCGCGTTGCCGGGGGCCGCGTGGACCTCGGAAACGTTGGGGTCTTCAAGCAGAGAGCGGACAATGGCGTGTTCGCGGCCGCCTGGGCCAATGACGAGTACCTTCACAGTCTTCAAGGGTACTTTGTGTGGAGCGCTCGGCCTAAGCTGTGTCACGCAGCGGACCCGGCGCGCACCCGCCTGGCCCGGGAACCACCCCGCCACGCCTAGACTTGCTTCATGCCCATGAGTTCGCATGAAACGTTCAACGTTGAGACCGCCGTCGAACTGGCAGTGATCGAACGCAGTGGCTTCATCGAGTCCCGGCACATAGGTGCGGCCGTGGTCCTCGCGGGTGACGGTTCCGTTGTCACCCGCCTCGGCGACATCGACGCTCCCGTCTTCGCCCGGTCAACCCTGAAGCCCTTCCAGGCCCTCGCCTCCATGCAGTCCGGAGTTCCGCTGCGCGGCGCCCAGGTGGCCGTGGCGTGCGGAAGCCACACCGGATCCCTGGACCACATGGACGTGGTGGAGGGAATGCTCAAAGCGGCCGGCGTTCGGGAGGAACACCTGCAGTGCCCCACCGCCTGGCCCCAGGACGAGACAGCCCGGAACTGGCTGGTCCGGTCCGAGCGCGGGCAGTCCAAGCTCGCCTTCAACTGTTCCGGCAAGCACGCAGCCTTCCTGTGGGCGTGCACCGAAAACGGCTGGGACCTCCGCAGCTACCTCGAACCGAACCACCCCCTCCAGCAAAGGGTGCGTTCCGTCATCGAGGAATACAGCGGCGAAACCATCTCACACCTGGGCATCGACGGCTGCGGCGCTCCTGTTGCCGCGCTCTCGCTGACCGGGTTGGCCCGTGCCTACTCCCGCCTGGCCAAGTCCCCGGGCGATAAATCCTCCAACGCCCGCGCAGCCACCATCGCCACGTCCATGCTGGATTACCCGTGGGCCGTCCAGGGCAAGGGTGAGTCGAACACCGTCGTCATGGAAGAGCTGGAGGTTCTGGCCAAGATCGGTGCCGAAGGAGTCCTGGTCCTGGCCACCCCCACCGGCGCCACGGTGGCAGTCAAAGTACTCGACGGCAACCTCCGCGCCACCACCCTTGTGGGACTGACCCTGCTCGCCGTGAGCGGGGCAGTGGACATCCCGGCCGTATCCAACGTCCTGGAACGGGTGGTGGAGCCTGTTCTGGGTGGCGGTCATGAAGTGGGCAGGATCCGGCTGGGCCACGCAGTCTCTGCCCTGCTGGACTAGTAGTTAAGAAGGAAAGAACCCATGGCTGTTGCACGACGCCGCGTCGACATCTCCGAGGGCCGGGCTGCGCTGGCTGCCTGGCAAACCGCCGTCGGGCCTTCTAGTGGTGAAGCCGCCGGTGAGCCTGGCACCGCTGCCGGGACCACGCCGTCGCGCGCTGTGATAGCGACGGCGGTCCGCTACACGCTGGAAGAAGTCACCGCGCGCGCGCCCGGCAATTCAGTGGAGGTCCGCGTCCCGCCGTTCGGCGTTACCCAATGCGTGGAGGGGCCCCGGCACACGCGCGGCACTCCCCCGAACGTCATAGAGACCGACGCCGACACCTGGCTTGGTTTGGTGACCGGCAGCATCACCTGGGCCGACGCCGTTTCGGCCCACAGGGTGACCGCCTCCGGTTTGCGCGCCGATCTTTCTGAACTGCTGCCCCTCTAAACGAGTTTTTGCACAGCTGATGCCCCTAAGACCACGTCTTAGGGGCATCAGCTGTACAAAAACTCGCCAGGTCAGTCAGGGCAGACCGGGGTGGACGGTTGCCCGGGCTTGCTCATCTCGAACTGGGGGATGTCGTCCGCTGCAGGTCCGCCGCGGAACTTCGGGGAGGGCTGCTGGCCGGTGCTGATGCGCTCCAGCTCCTGCTGTGCGTAGACCTCTTCCTTGCCGAGCATGATGGCCGTGTCCTCGTTGGTGATCTCACCGTTGAAGGCGCGGACCATGACGCTGCGGTCGAACTGACCTTCCCACTTTGCGACGACGAAGGTCGCTACGCAGTTGCCCAGCAGGTTCACCACGACGCGCATGGAGTCCATGAGGCGGTCGGCTCCGAGGAGGAGTGCCACGCCGGCTACCGGGAAAATGCCCAGTGCGGCCGCGGTGGCGGAGAGTGCCAGGAAGGACGAGCCGGGAACGCCCGCCATGCCCTTGGAGGTCAGGAGCAGCACACCCAGCGCAGCCAGTTGCTGGCCGAGGTCCAGGTTGTGCCCGAACGCCTGGGCCAGGAACAACAGGGAGATGGAAAGGTAGATCGCTGCGCCGTCGAGGTTGAAGGAGTAGCCGGTCGGAACCACGAGACCGGTGGTGGCACGGGAGCAGCCGGCGTTGGTCAGCTTGGTCATGATGCGTGGCATGACAGCTTCGGTGGAAGCCGTGCCGAGAGCCAGCAGGAACTCCTCCCGGGTGTACTTCAGGAACTGCCACAGCGGAACACGGGCGAAGCCCCAGGCCACGAGGAACAGCAGGCCGATGAAGACGATCGCGGCGCCGTAGCAGGACGCTATCAACAGGGCATACGTTCCAAGGGTGCCCACGCCGTACTGCCCGATGATGAACGCCATGGCACCGAAGGCACCAATGGGGGCCACCTTCATGATCCAGGACATGATCTTGAAGATCAGCTCCAGGACAGTCTCCATGAGGCTGATGACCGGGAGGCAACGGTCCCGGCCGATGACCACGATCGCGGCGCCGAAGAAGACCGAGAAGAAGAGCACCTGGAGCAGGCTGTTGTTGGCGAAAGCGCCGATCACGCTGACGGGAATGACATCCAGGATGAACGCTGCGGCGTCCTTGGGAGGCGCGTTGCCGGTCTTGGCGTTCAGTGCGTCCTGCGAAAGCGTTGAGGGGTCAATGTTCAGGCCGGCACCCGGCTGGACAATGTTGCCGACGATGAGCCCGAAGACCAGGGCGAAGAGAGTGGCGCCGGTGAAGTACAGGAGGGCTTTGACCCCGACCCTTCCGACCGCCTTGACGTCGCCCACTGCCGAGATGCCTGTGACGATCACGAGGAAAATCAGCGGGGCGATGATCATTTTGATGAGTTGAATGAATCCATCACCCAGTGGCCGGAGTGCGGACCCGATGTTCGGCCAGAAATGACCGATGAGCACACCTGCGACGACGGCGATCAGGATTTGAAAAAAGAGCGACTGGTACAGCCGCTTTTTCTTCTGCGGGGCCGAACTCGCCTTCAGCGCCGCGGGGTCTGGGATCTTCATTGATCTGAACCAATCAGTTTGGGAACAGCCCCTCGTTTTGGGGGGATGTTTTCAATGTAAGCCCGGTCACACCATTCCGCAAGGGGAAATTCGATTTCCATATTGTGGAAGTCACAATTAGTTTTTTGTACAGGTGATGCCCGCATGAGGGGTGTTTAGGGGCAGGAGCTGTACAAAAACTACGCTGCCCAGCCCTGCTTACGGAGGGCCTGCGCCACCCGGGCAACCACCCACCTCTGCCCCTGCCGCATGTCGATCCTGTTGATCTTGACCTGCCGCCAACCGGCGTCTGCAACCCGCTGGTCCCGATAGGCGTCAAGCGCCTGCTGTTCGGGAGACAGATGATGAAGGCCTTCATACTCCAGGCAAGTGCGATACTCAGGGCATCCCAAGTCCGTCCACACAGGCCGCCCCAGGGCATCCATCACTGGACAGTTGGGCATAAACGCCGGCAAGCGGGCGTCCTCCAGCATGAGTCTCAGCTTCGTTTCCGGCGGGGAGTCGACACCCACCCTCAAGTCGTCGAGCGCCAAGCGGGCTTTGCGAACACCATGGACACCGTTGGCCCGCGCAACGAACGCGCGTAGTTCGGACAAGGAAACCATCGCTACCCTTGCCGGACCGAACGTGCGGGTATGTTCGCTGACAATGGCGTCGCCGGCCACCACCAAGTCTTCAATCGGCAGCATGGTGGCCAGGTCTACCCATGTACGCGCCACGGACGTGAGGACAACGCCGTCCAGGTCAGCGAGGTCACCGTCCCGCAACGTCAGCCGGTGACCGGCCACCCCTCTTCGCCGCGGCAAAGACCCACCCCGTGACCGCGACAGGTGGATAAATCTCCCCGGTTCGCGAAAGTGGGGGCCGCTCTTGGGACCCCAAGGAACAGGTTCCGCAACTGCGGTCACCGGCCCGCCGTCGTCGGGTTTGAAATGCGCCCAAGGAGGCAACGGCAGTCCCAGTACCTCAGCGGCACTGATGTGGCTGAGGAAATCGCCCTGACGAAGTTCAAGATGGGGCCGGGCGATGTCCAGTAGCGTCTGCGGTTTCTGCGGAATGCGGAGTCCGCGGCTGGGCGCCACCAGGTCCGTTGCCCGGAGTCGCTTGGGAGCGACGCCATATTCCGCGGCCTCCTTGATGGTGAAGGCGCGACTAGAGAGGGCAGGGGGAAGAGGCGACAAAGGACGCATGCCCTATTGAGTCACAACGAAGGAGCCGGCGGGACGTTATCCACAGGTCCGCCCGCTCGTCCGCGAGTTTTTGTACAGCAAATGGCCTTAAGGGCCCGATTTAAGGGCGGTAAGTGTACAAAAACTCGCTAGCCGCGGCCTACGAACGGCATTCCGGCAGCAGTGACCACCAAGGATCCAACACTGGCCGTGGCCGGCATGTTGGCCATCATGAGCACGGCGCGGGCAGCATCTTCCACCGGAAACATGGGTTCCACTTTGCGGCTGCCGTCGGCTTGCAAGGCCCCTGAGCCCACGCCGATGGTGTCCATGATCTCGGTACGGGTATTGCCGATATCGATCTGCCCGCACGTGATCCCGAACGCCCGGCCATCAAGCTCGATGCTCTTGGTCAGGCCCGTCATCGCATGCTTGGTGACCGTGTAAGCCACAGACCTGGGCCTGGGCGAATGGGCGGAGATGGAACCATTGTTGATGATGCGCCCACCCTGCGGTTGCTGGTCCTTCATGGCCCGGACAGCCTCCGCAGCGCACAACATGGACCCTGTGACGTTGACACGCAGGGTTGCTTCCCACTCGTCAACGCCAATCTCCCCCACGTCCCCGGCCGGTCCGAAGACCCCGGCGTTGTTGAACAGCACATCCACCCGGCCCCAGCGTTGGCGCACCTCCGCGAAAAGGCGCGCGACGTCGTCGGGCACTGTTACGTCGCAGGGAACCGCCAGGGCATCCGGATGGCCGTCGGCGGTTTCAAGCAATTGCGCCTCCCGCCGCCCGGCCAGCGCTACCTTGTAGCCATCGGCCAGCATGAGCCTGGCGACGGCCCGCCCGATACCGGAACCGGCCCCGGTAACGACGGCGACCCTCAGGTCGGCGGGCAGGCTGGAGTCAGTCATGTGGTTGCCTCTCGGGTGGTGCGTTCAGCGCTTTGGCTCAGCGCGCGGCTTCGGCGGCCTGGGCTGCGGTTATCGGCCAGCCTATGACAGTCTTCGGGCGGGGCGTGGCATACGTTCGCACCTTGGACGTGGACAGGCCAAGACGGACCAAGGACTCGGCAATCGTGACCGCAGCAGCAACCCCGTCAACCACGGGAACCCCGGTGCGTTGGCGGATCTGCTCATCCAGTCCGGCCATGCCGCCGCAGCCAAGGACGATCACTTCGGCCTTGTCATTCTGCACCGCTTGCTCCGCCTGGCCCACGATCGCCTCGACCGCACGTTCCGGATACTCCTCGAGTTCCAGCACAGCCATGCCACTGGCGCGGACGGACGCACAACGCGCTTCCAGCCCGGCGAGCTTGAGCCGGTCCTCGATGAGGGGAACCGCGCGGTCGAGCGTCGTCACCACGGAGTACTTGTGGCCCAGGAACATCGCCGTGCTGGCTGCGGCCTCGGTGATGTCCACGACCGGCACGTCCAGCAGTTCCTGGAGGCCTTCGCGGCCGTGCTCGCCGTAGCCGGCTTGGATGACGGCGTCGAACGGTTCCGGATAGTTGACCACGGCGTCCATGACGGCAATCGCGGCCAGGTAGCTTTCGAAGTTGCCTTCGCAGGAATCGGCGCCGAAGTGGGGTGTGATTCCGATGATCTCGGTGCCGGGCGCCGCCACCGCGCGGGCCTGGGCTGCAATGGAATCGGTCATGGATTGGGTGGTGTTGACGTTCGCGACAAGGATGCGCATGGAATGTCCTTTATATCTTTGGTTGACGGCGCTCAGTGCGTGCTGGCGACGGCGATTGGCTCGCCGGAAACGTCCTCGTGGACCTGCTTCTTGTCTGCCACGGCGAAGTACGTGAGCGCAGCGACGCCTGCTCCGATGAACCAGGCGAACGGAGCTGCGGCCGCCAAAGCGGGAATGAACGCGATGGCGATGGCCATGGCAGCGGCCGGAAGCATGGCGATAATGGCCTTGGGGTTGACGCCGCGCTTGTAGAAGTACGCGCCCTTGGGGTCTTCCGAGTACAGCTCCGGAACATTGACCTTGCCGCGCCGGACCAGCCAGTAGTCAGCCATGACCACACCGAACAGCGGGCCGAGCAAGGCGCCCAGGCCACCGAGGAAGTACACGATCACGATGGGGTTGTTGTAGAGGTTCCAGGGCAGGATGACCAGGCCGATGGTGCCGCTCACCCAGGCTGCCTTGCGGAAATTCAAGTGCCGCGGGAAAAGGTTCGTCAGTGCATAAACCGGGGCCACGAAATTGGCCATCAGGTTCACCGCGATGGTCAGGATCAACAGGGCAAGGCAGGCCAGGACCAGCAGGAGCGTATTCGGGATGCTCTGCACGATGTCCGACGGGCTCTGGATGACAGTGCCGTTGATCTTGTACTGGCCGCCGGCCATGACGACGACGATCGCACCAAAGACAAGCATGTTGATGGGGATGCCCCAGAAGTTGCCCTTGACGATGGACTTCTTGGACGTTGAAGAGCGGGTGAAGTCGCAGAAGTTCAGCACGAACGTTCCGTAGATGGATACCCACAGGGCGCCGCCGGCGAAAATGGTGAGCCACATTTCGGTGCCCTCAAGGCCCTTGATGCCGCTCCACTGGATGGCACCGCCGGCTTCGATGAAGACCCACACTGCAATGGCCGCCATCGTCACCAGGATGATGGGGCCGGCGAAGGCCTCGTACTTACGGATCATTTCCATGCCGAAGCTGACGATCACCAGCTGCACGATCCACAGCGCCACGAAGGAGAACCAGCCAAGGGTTGAAAGGCCGAGGATGGAGTTGCTGTCCAGGTCCTTCAGTCCGGGAGCCACGGCTACCAGCAGGACCCGGAGGACCACCGACGCCAGGTACGTCTGGATGCCGAACCAGGCAACGGCAACGGCACCGCGGACGAGGCTGGCGATCTGGGCTCCCCTGATGCCAAAGCTGATGCGGCTCATGACCGGGAACGGGACACCTGTCTTCTGGCCCATGAAACCTGAAAAATTCAAGAGGGCGAACAGAAGGACGGCGCCGATGCCCAGGGCCACCAGGATCTGCCATCCTCCCAGGCCCAGGGAAAACAGCCCGATGGCGAAGGCATAGTTACCCAAGCTGTGGACGTCGTTGGCCCAGAGGGTAAAGATGCTGTAGCTGGTCCACTTGCGGCCCTTGGCCTTGGTGGGGGCGAGGTCGATGTTGTAAAGACTGGGACTGATGGTACGGCCTGCGGCTTCGGAAGCAATCGCGCAAAGATCCGTGTTTCCCACGACCGGGTGGTTGGGGGCACCCGTCTTTGCGTCTTCCGGAGTCTCATTGACGCCGACTGATGAAGTCGTCTGCATCGTGGATCTCCACTTCGTACTGATTCCACATTATGGAATCGAGTTATTGAATAGTGAAAGAACTCTATGACGCAGGTCACGCCCGGTCAAGGCTTCACGCTGTATGCAGGGTCACATTTGGTTGTTTGCCGCCAGGTTTGCGGGTTGACTGTTTCGGATAAGCAATCCGTGTTGACGCTGCCCATCGGCGGACGTAATCTCGAATTGCAGAATTTTATTCTCACAATACGAAATTCCTTGAGCGCCCCCACAGAGCAAGCGCCCAGACATTCAATGAAGAGAGGTTGGACGTGGCTGCAGGAGAAGAGACCTCACACATCCTCAGCGGGTTGACTGCCCAGCTGCCTGATCGTGATCCGGAAGAGACCGCGGAGTGGATTGAGTCCCTTGATGCGTTGATCGCTGAGC
>Ga0308158_10000281_pt1 | contig 102073 bp, 90 predicted proteins | sample PhyBR2_FD_201038 | JGI IMG/M metagenome (GOLD analysis project Ga0308158, IMG submission 201038) | Phyllosphere microbial communities from UC Gill Tract Community Farm, Albany, California, United States - DLSLB.R2 | ecosystem: Host-associated > Plants > Phyllosphere > Unclassified | place... | reverse complement strand
GCCAGGAGAAAATCCGCGACCAGCTCGAGATTTTCATCACGGCCGCGCGCAACCGGCGCGAAGCGCTCGACCACACGCTGCTGTTCGGGCCACCGGGCCTGGGCAAGACGACGCTCGCGCACATCATCGCGCGCGAGATGGGCGTGAACCTGCGCCAGACCTCGGGCCCCGTGCTCGAACGCCCGGGCGACCTGGCCGCGCTCTTGACCAACCTCGAACCGAACGATGTGCTGTTCATCGATGAGATTCACCGCCTGTCGCCGGTGGTCGAAGAGATCCTTTACCCGGCGCTCGAGGACTACCAGATCGACATCATGATCGGCGAAGGTCCGGCCGCGCGCTCGGTCAAGCTCGACCTGCAGCCGTTCACGCTGGTCGGCGCGACGACCCGCGCCGGCATGCTGACCAATCCGCTGCGCGACCGTTTCGGCATCGTGGCGCGCCTGGAGTTCTACAACGTTCCCGAGCTGACCAAGATCGTGCTGCGTAGCGCCGCGCTGCTGGTGGCGCCGATCGACGAAGACGGCGCGCGCGAAGTGGCCAAGCGCGCCCGCGGCACGCCGCGGATCGCCAACCGGCTGCTGCGCCGCGTGCGTGACTTCGCGCAGGTGAAAGGCACCGGCGAGATCACGCGCGACATCGCCGACCGCGCTCTCAAGATGCTCGACGTCGACAGCGTGGGCTTCGACGTGATGGACCGCAAGCTGCTCGAAGCAGTGCTGTTCAAGTTTGCCGGTGGCCCGGTCGGCATCGGCAACCTGGCGGCCGCCATCGGCGAAGCGGCCGACACGATCGAGGACGTGCTCGAACCGTTCCTGATCCAGCAGGGCTATCTGCAGCGCACCCCGCGCGGGCGCATCGCCACGCCGTTGGCATACCAGCACTTTGGCGTGACCGCGCCGCGCATCAGCCCGACGGGCGACCTGTGGGACAGTCTGCCGCCGGGGCAGGGCGCTTGAGCACCTGACGTATCTTGTCCGAAAACCATCGGTTTTCGGGCGCACACAACGAATATTTACCCTGTTCTCATGTAAGTGCTACTCTTCGACCCTTCGTCTAGCAAACGGCCATGCGATAAAGAGTCACTTAATGAGTCGCAGCACCCTGCCGTTCCCCTACAGTATCAAGCGCCATGGCGTCTCCCTGTCCAACTGCGATGATGAGCCGGTGCAGACCCCCGGCTGCATCCAGGCGCATGGCTTGCTGCTGGCGCTCAGTCTTGACGACCTGATCGTGCGTCAGGCCAGTGAACACTGGCCGCAGCGTACCGGCCTGGCCTTGAACCAGGTGCTGGACCAGCCACTGGCCGCCGTCGTCGGCCCGGATGCGGCGCAGCGCATCGTGCATGCGATGCGCACCGAAGTCCTGGAGCGCAATGCGCTGTACGTGCTCACGGCGCCGCTGCCCCATCCGCTTTGCCAGGATGTGCCGATGGACTTTTCGGTCCACCAGGCCGACGGCGTGCTCATCGTCGAGATCGAGCCGGCCAGCCGGCCGGGCGACACGGTCGTGACCGACAGCGACTATTATTCGATGGTGAAAACGACACTGGTGCGCCTGAAATCGGCCAGCAGCCTGAGCGCGTTCTGCGACATCGCCGCCAACGAGGTACGCCGCACGACGGGCCTTGACCGCGTGATGATCTACCGCTTCCACCGCGACGAGACGGGCGAAGTGATCGCCGACGCGCACCGCAGCGACCTCAGCTCGTGGCTGGGATTGCGGTATCCGGCCAGCGATATTCCGGTGCCGGCACGCGCCATCTTCAAGCGCATCGGCGTGCGGCCCTTGCCGGACGTGGATGGCGCGCTGATGGAAATCGTGCCGCTGCTGAACCCGGTGACCGGGCGACAGCTGGACATGACCTATTGCGCACTGCGCGGCGCGTCCGTCATGTACACCGATTACCTGCGCAATATGGGCGTGGCCGCCACGCTGACGATGCCCATCCTGCGCGATGGCCGGCTGTGGGGCCTGATCGCCTGCCACCATTACGCGCCGATCGTGCTGCCCTACACCTTGCGCGCGGCCGCCGAATTCCTCGGCCAGGTCACGTCCCTCGAAATCGCCTCGGCCGAAGGCCGGGAGCATCTGGAATACCGGCTCAAGCTCGAGGCCGCGCACCACGCGGTACTGGGCCAGGCGCTCGCCGACGGCAACTACGCGGCGCTGACCGATGGCGCACCCTCGCTGCTCGACGGCATCGACGCGGGCGGCGTGGCGGTGTCGGAGAATGGCCAGTGGAGCATGGCCGGCGCCACGCCAGATGTGCAGCAGCTCACGGCGCTGGCGGCCTGGCTGACGCTGCACAGCGCGCGCCTGGCCGATGGCAGCACGGTCATCGCGCTGGACGATCTGGGCCGGGAGTATTCTGGCGGTGTCGACTCGATCGACTGCTGCAGCGGCCTGCTGGCATTTCCGGTATCGCAGCGCAGCCACGGCGACTGGGTTATCTGGTTCCGTCCCGAGCAGCTTCAAACCTTTCAATGGGGCGGCAATCCGTACGAAGCCGGCAAATCGACCGGGGAGCACGGCACGCGCCTGACGCCGCGCCAGAGCTTCGCCGTGTGGCAGGAAGAAGTGCGGGGCCGCGCCGAACCATGGAAGCCGGTCGAGATCGAGGCAGCCAAGAACCTGCGCCTGTTGATGCTCGACGTCGTCGTCGCCCGCGCCGAACAGCTGGCGGCGCTGAACACGGATCTGGTGCGCAGCAACGACGAACTCGACGCCTTTGCCTATGTCGCCGGCCACGACCTGAAAGAACCGCTGCGCGGCATTCACAAGTACGCCCACTTCCTGCTCGAAGAAACGAAGGCGGGCCGTCCGCTCGACGCGCATGGGCGCGAACGCATCGACGCCATGCTGCGCCTCACGGTGCGCATGGACAGCCTGCTCGACGCGCTGCTGCACTTTTCGCGCGTCGGCCGGCTCTCGCTCGAGCGCCAGCCGATCGCGCTGGGCGACGTGGTGGCCGAAGCAACCGACATGCTCGGCGCGAGTCTGCTCGGGCGCGACATCGACGTGCAGATTCCCCGGCCGCTGCCGACGATCTCGTGCGATCGCATCCGCGTGCGCGAGGTGTTCGCCAACCTGATCTCCAACGCCGCCAAGTACAACGACAAGCCGCAACGCCAAATCGAGATCGGCTATCTCGACCCGGTCGATGGCGCGGATGTCGTCTCCACGTTCTACGTGCGCGACAACGGCATCGGCATCGATACCAAGCACAGCGAGCGCGTCTTCATGATGTTCAAGCGCCTGCACACGCGCGACGCGTACGGGGGCGGCAGTGGCGCCGGCCTGGCGATCGTCAAGAAGCTCGTCGAGCAGCACAATGGCCACAGCTGGTTCACGTCCGAAGTGGGCGTCGGCACCACCTTTTACTTCACGCTGATCGGCGCCGGCATGAAGCAGTCCGGCGCATGACGCCCCTGGTGCGGAGCGACTTGCCGCCCATTCTGGTCGTCGATGACAGCGACGACGATTTCGACACCGTGTCGATTGCCGCGCGGCGCGCCGGCATCGGCAACCTGCTGGTGCATGCCGTCGATGCCGACGCCGCCAGGCGCCTGCTGTTCGCCGTGCCTGGCGTGGACTATGCCTTCATGCTCCTGGACTGCAACCTGCCGGGTGAAGATGGCCTGACGCTGCTGGAAGAAGTGCGCCGCCATCCGCAACGCCGCACGCTGCCCGTCATCGTGCTGACAGCCAGTATCAACCCGCGCGACCGGGACGCGTTCTACGCGGCCGGCGGCAATGCCTATCACGTCAAGCTGGTGAACTTCGAAGAAGGCCTGGCCAACCTCGAGAGCATCTTTCGCTACTGGCTGACGCACGTCGTGCTGCCGGGCGCGGACACATCATCGACTGGAAAACCCCCATGCCCACGCACTTGCCCATGACTTACGATAGCGATCGTCCCTGGCGCATCCTGCTGGTCGATGACAATGCGCTGGACCGCGCCGACGCGAAAGCGGCGCTGCTGGGCGGGCATGATCGCCGCTACCAGTTCGTCGAAGCGACGTCGGCGAACGAGGCGATGCACCTGTGCGCGAGTTCGGCGCCATTCGACTGCATGATTCTCGACTTCTTTCTGCCCGACGGCGATGCGCTCGACGTGCTGGCGCGCCTGCCGTGCGACGCCGACAGGATTCCGCACCTGCCGGTCGTGATCCTCACCGGCGTGGCCGGGACGGAAAGCCGCGCGTCGCTGCGCCACGGCGCCCAGGATTTCGTGGGCAAGGCCTGGCTGGGCCGGGAAAGCCTGACCTGGGCCGTTGAAAACGCGATCGAGCGGCGCAAGATCGCGCGCGAAGTCATGGCCGAACGCCACGTGATGGACAACCAGCGCCAGTACCTGTTCGAGGCCGAACGCACGGCGCGCCTGGAAAGCGAACGGGTGGCGCTGCTGAAGGACGAATTTCTCGCCACGCTCAGCCATGAACTGCGCACGCCGCTGGCCGTGATCGTCGGCTGGGCCGGCGTGCTGCAACGCGCGCAGGACAACCCTGCCACCGTCAGGCGCGGCGTCGACGCCATCGCGCGCAATGCCGGCCTGCAGGCCAAGCTGATCAACGATCTGCTGGACATGAACCGCATCGTGACCGGCAAGCTGATTCTGGATCTGCAGCGGCTCGACCTGAGCGCACTGCTCGATTCGGCCGCCGAATTCTTGCGTCCGCTCGCCATCGAAAAGGGCGTCGACATCCGGATCGACACCCATGACGGCGCGCCGCTGGAACTCGATGGCGACCCGGTCCGCCTGCAGCAGATCTTCGCCAATTTGCTGGGCAATGCGCTCAAGTTCACCCCTGGCGGCGGCGCGATCACCCTGACAGCGCAGCGCCGCGCCGACGCGCAGGTCGCGGTGACGGTGCATGATAGTGGCGAGGGCATCGATGCGTCATTCCTGCCGCAGTTGTTTACGCGCTTCAGCCAGGAAAACAGCAAGGCTGCGCGCGTGCATGGCGGGCTGGGGATCGGCCTGTCGATCGTCAAGCAGTTGACCGAGCTGCACGGCGGCACGGTCAGCGGCGACAGCGCAGGCGTCGGCCAGGGCGCGACCTTCACGGTAATGCTGCCGTTGCGCGTTGTCGATGCGGCGGGTGACGACGCGGCCGGCATGGTTGCTGAAGCAGAAGCGAATGCGGAAGCCGACCAGCTGATGCTGATCGACCTGCACGGCGTGAGCGTGCTGCTGGTCGATGACAACGAAGACATCCTGGAACTGAGCCGGCGCGTGCTGGAAGAGCGGGGCGCCGCTGTCGTCACCGTGAATTCGGTCGTGGCGGCGCTCGCGCAGTTGGGCGATGCGCGCCCGCAGGTGCTGGTCAGCGATATCAGCATGCCCAAACTGAATGGCTACGACCTGATTCGCACAGTGCGCAACGACATGCGCCTCGATCAACACATGCTGCCGGCGGTGGCGATGTCCGCATTCGCGCGGCCACTGGACCAGCAGCGCGCCTTGCAGGCGGGGTATCAGGCGTACGTGATCAAGCCGTTGCAGCCGCATCTGCTGATCCGTGCGGTGGCGCGGCTGGTGGGGCGTGGCGACGTGTCGCCCGTGGCACCGGCGTTGCAGCCCCACTGAATCTGCCCGGCAAGACCTTACTTGACCGAGAAACGAACGCTGACAGTCTTCTTGTCGGCGAACGTGATCGCCGCGACGGCCTTGCTGCCGGCAGCAAGCTTCGGGTCACCCTTGACCACCAGCGTATTGCTGCCGCCGGCCACGAGCGGCAGTTCGGTCTTTTCCGTTCCTTTCAGGACGGTCAGTGTGCCGGTCGCGCCGGCTGTCTGCTTGTCCTTGCCATGGTCGTCGACGTGGATGGTCGCGGCGCCATTCTTGGCCACCAGCTCGAACGACAGGTCGCCCGCGCTCTGCACGATGCCGCCATGTTTTGCTTTCGCGCCGTGCGCGTGGACGTTACCCGACAGGATGACACTGGCCGCGAGGGCCGCTACTGCAAAGATGGTCTTCATTGTTTGCTCCAGAAAACGATGGCGGCTCGGGATGGGCGCCGCCATATGGCCCATGTCACTCACATCACGTCGCCACGGTCGTCCGCCAGCAACCGCTCCAGCGGTCGCCGGCCGACCTTCCAGAAGATGAGCGGTGTCAGCAGCGAGTCGAGCAGCGTGGAACTGATCAATCCGCCAAAGATGACGACAGCAACCGGATGCAGGATTTCCTTGCCCGGCGCATCGGCCGCCAGCAGCAGTGGCGTCAGCGCGAAGGCCGCGACCAGTGCCGTCATCAGCACGGGCGTGAGGCGCTCGATCGAGCCGCGCACGATCATCGGCCAGCCAAACTGCTCACCCTCGAACTTGCACAGATTGACATAATGGCTGACCTTGAGGATGCCGTTGCGGGTCGCGATCCCGGCCAGGGTAATGAAGCCGACCATCGACGCCACCGACAGCGCAACCCCCGCGATCCACATGGCGATGACGCTGCCCACCAGTGCGAACGGGATGTTGCCCATGATGACGAGGGCCAGCGTGGTCGAGCGGTAGCGTGAATACAGCACCAAAAAGATCAGCACCAGCGACGCCAGCGACAGGCCGACGATCAGCTGCTGCGCCTGCTCCTGCGCCTGGAACTGTCCTTCGACACTGATGAAATAGCCGCCCGGGAGCGCGCTGGCGGCCACTGCCTGGCGCACGTCGCCGATCACCCGCGCCATATCGGCGCCGTCGGTATTCGCGTAGACGACGATGCGGCGCCGGCCGTTCTCGCGCCCGATCTGGTTCGGCCCGTCGCCTTCCTCGACGGTGGCCACCGCGGACAACGGAATCCGGCCTGCCGGCGCTGTCAGCATGATCCGCGCCAGATCCTGGGGTGTGCGGTCGGCGTCCGACAGGCGCACGACCAGATCGAAGCGGCGCGGCCCATCGATGACCTGGGTCACGCGCGTGCCTTCGGCCAACGCCTGCAAGGCCTGCAGCACGTCGCCCGCCGCCAGGCCGTACTGGGCGGCCTTGCGGTAGTCGATCCGCACCTTGATCTGCGGGATCAGGACCTGCCGCTCCACCGACAGGTCGACCAGTCCCGGCACGCTCGCCAGGCGCGTGCGCAGGGTTTCCGCCAGGCCCCGGAGCGTGTCAATGTCGTCGCCGTAGATCTTCAGTGCCACCTGCGCGCGCACGCCGGACAGCAGATGGTCGAGCCGGTGCGAAATCGGCTGGCCGATCGCCACCGAGGCGGGGATCACGGCGAGCTGGTTGCGGATGCTCGCCATGATGTCTTCGCGGCTGCGTCCGGACGGCTTGAGGTCGACATCGATCTCGGACGAGTGCACGCCTTCTGCATGCTCGTCCAGTTCAGCGCGCCCGGTGCGGCGCCCGACCCGGGTTACTTCCGGCACCTGCGCGATCAGGGTTTCGGCCAGCGCGCCCATGCGGTTGGCTTCGGCCAGCGAGGTCCCGGGCGTGAAGGTCATTCCCATGACCAGCGAGCCTTCGTTAAAGGCCGGCAGGAACGCGCGCGGAAAGAACGGCACCGAGGCCGCCGCCGCAACCACGGCGACGAGCGCCACCGACAGCAGCATCCGGGTGCGCGGCAGCGACCAGTTCAGCGCCGCGGTGTCCCACTGCTTCATGCGCCGCACGACCGGGCTGTCGCCACGGTGCAGGCGCTTCATGCGCGGCAGCAGGTAATACGCGAGGGCCGGCGTGACGGTCATGGAGACCAGCATCGATGCCAGGATCGACGTGATGTAGGCGATGCCCAGGGGTGCGAACAGGCGGCCTTCGATGCCGGGCAGCGCGAACAGCGGCACGAACACGAGCACGACGATGACGGTGGCATAGACGATGCCCGAGCGCACTTCGACCGAGGCGTGCCAGATCACGTCCAGCACCGACTGGCCCGACTCGCTGCGCTGCTTCAGCCTGCGCACGATGTTTTCCACGTCGACTACCGCATCGTCCACCAGCTCGCCGATGGCAATCGCCAGGCCGCCCAGCGTCATCACGTTGATGGACTGGCCCAGCAGGTGAAACGCCAGCGCCGTGACGGCCAGCGACAGCGGGATGGCGACCAGTGAAATGACCGTGGTGCGCACGCTCAGCAGAAAAGCGAACAGCACGATCGCGACCAGGATCGCCCCATCGCGCAGCGCCTCGACGACATTGCCAATGGACGCGTCGATGAAATTGGCTTGCCTGAACAGGACCACGGGCGGCGCGATGCCGGCCGGCAGTCCCTGCCTGAGCTCGGCCAGCGCCGTCTCGATGGCCTGTGTCAGCTTGACCGTGTCGCCCGCAGGCTGCTTCTGGATGCTCACGATCACGGCCGGCTTGCCGTTCAGGCCCGCGTCACCGCGCTTGAAGGCTGCTGCATAGCGCACGTTGGCAACCTGGTCGAGCAGGACGGGCGCGCCATTGCGGTACGCGACAGCCAGGCCTTGCATGTCGTCCAGACGGTTGGTGCGGCCCAGGTTGCGGATCAGGTATTCGCGATTGTTCAGGTCGACAAAGCCGCCGCTGGTGTTGGCGGCAAACCCGCGCAATGCGTCGGTGACCTGCGCCAGCGAGACACCGAATTGCGCCATGCGCGCGGTGTCGGGTTCGACGCTCAACTGGCGCACCTCGCCGCCGATCGGAATCACCTGCGACACGCCCGGGATCGACAGCAGGCGAGGGCGCAGGACGAAATCGGCGTACTCGCGCGCCTTCATCGGATCGGTTTTGGCCGTGTCGATGGGCAGCGCGATCAGCATGATTTCGCCCATGATCGAGGACACCGGCCCCATCACGGGCGAGATCGCACCCGGCAGCTGCTCCTTGACGAGCGTGATGCGCTCGGACACGAGTTGCCGGTTGCGATACACATCGGTACCCCAGTCGAACTCGGCATACACGATCGACAGGCCGACGCCCGACACCGAGCGCACGCGCGTCACGCCAGGCATCCCGTTGAGCGCCGTCTCGATCGGGAACGACACGAGCTGCTCGACTTCTTCGGGCGCCATGCCGCCGGCTTCGCTCAAGACGGTGACCACCGGCTTGTTCAGGTCGGGGAACACATCGACCGGGGTGCGCGCGGCGGTCACCGCGCCGTAGATCATCAGCAGGAGGGCCGCCGCCAGGACAAACAGGCGGTTATGCAGGCTAAAACGGACAATGGCATTGAACATCGCCGGTCACCTGATCTGGTTGATCAGGGAGGTCCCGATGATCACCACCCTGTTGTCGGGACTGAGCCCTTTCGTCACGATGACGGTGCGTGCATCGAGCATCGTGGTCTCGACCGGCAGGGCAATGAAGCGCTGGGCACCGGACTTGATCCAGACCACCGTCTCATTGGCCGGATTGCGCGCCAGGGCCGCCGCCGGCAAGGCAATGCCCTTGATTGTCGTGTCCAGTCTGGCCAGGACCGTCACCGGCTGCCCCACCGCCAGACCGAGCGCGGCGCCGCGTGCCCGGAAACTGATCGGTACGGCGCCATCGCGCAGGCGCAGTCCACCCCCAAGCAGCGTCAGTTCGGCATCCGGGACGTCGACCAGCGCCGCGCCGCGGATCTTGCGCGCGATCGATGGGTCGGTCGTCAAGGCCTCGATCACCATGCGTTGCGGATCGACGATCTCGAACAGGATGTCGCGCGACTCGACGATCTGGCCGGCCAGCACGGCCGCACTGGCAATCACGCCGCTGGCCGGCGCAACGATCGCGTGCGTGCCGCTGATCGAGTTGGCGACGGCGCGCTCCTGGCCGATGGTGCCCTGCAATTCGGCGCGGGCGGCGTCGATGTCCTTGGCCGGCACCACGCCTTCCAGCAACGCCAGGCGCTGCACCCGCTTTTCCAGCACCGTGCGGCTGGCACGCAGCGCGGCCAGTTGCGCCGCCTGGTTGCCACGCTCGATGGCCGCGCCGACAGGGGCAATCCGTGCCAGCAGCTGGCCCTTGACGACACGCTGGCCGGCGACCGGCAAACCCTGCGGTCCGGGCGCGATCTGGCCCGCAAACGGGGCTTGCACGCGGCCGCCGGCGTTCGGATCGATGGCGGCGCGCCCGTTGAGCGTCACGCTGCGCGCGAACTCGCCTTCCTTGACCATCAGCGTGCGCACGCCCATGCGGCGCTGCGCCGGCTTCGGCACGTTGACGCTGCCATCCGGCAGGCGCGCCAGTCCACCTGCCGGCTGGCTCGCCGCGCCGTCGAGATGCTCGCCGTTCGGACCATGTGCACCTGGCGAGGCCAAGAGGGACGTTGCCCATGCGGCGGCGATGATGCCGGCAAAAATACGATGTGAAATCGTCATGTCAGGCTCCCTTGCGTTGGCGGCGGCGCGCCAGGAATGCGGCGCCCACGGCAACGATCGCCAGAACGGCAGCCGCCGCCATCCACCAGCGGCGGCCTGCGCCATGTTCGTGGTCGTGCGCATCGGCAGGCTCGGGCACCGTCAGCACGCCTTCCAGCAAGTCGCTTTCTTCGCCGGCGAGCAAGGTAAACAGCAGCGGGTGCGCGCCCGGTGTCGACATCGCGGCCAGGAAGGCCGGATCATCGACCGCGTAGTCACCCTGGTCGGCGTGGAACGTTGCCTTTGCCTTCAGTTGCTTGTACTGGACCTCGAGCGCGCCGTGCAAGACCGGCTCGTTGGTCTCGTAGCGATCGATCATGATCGACAGCTCGCCACCGGACAGGTGACCGAGCAGCTCGAACGATTCGGTGAAGGTGTCGATGCGCGGCACGGATGCGACGGCGGCGGTGGCCGTTGCCTGGCCATCCAGGTGCTCGCCATTGGGGCCGTGGGCACCAGGGCCGGCACAGGCGGGCGACGTGATCAGCATGGCGATCAGCAGCAGATACAGGTGTTTCATGGAAGGATTCCCAAAGCTTGATTGAGGGAGGCATGCGCCAGGCCGAGCGCAACGCGTTGCTGCGCCACGGCGACGTCGGCCTCGTGGGTCAGTGCATGCGAGCGCAGCAGTTCTGCAAGGCCACGTTCGCCATGCTGGAATGCCTTGGCAAACAGCGCCGTGTGTTCATGCAGCGCGACCGCGCGTCCGTCGGCGGTGGCAAGGGCAAGGCGGGCGTTCGCCAGGCGCTCCCGCGCGACCTCGATGTCGGCGACGGCGCTGGCGCGCACCTGCGCCGCTTCGGCAGCCGCTGTCGCGATGACGGTGCTGGCCTGCGCTTCGATGCTGCGATTGCGTCCTGCGCTGCCGAGCGGGATCTGCAGCGCGATGCCGATACTGCGCGCGGGTTCGCGCAGGGTTCGCTCATCCTCGCGTCGCACCGACAGGGCCACCGTCGGCGGCGCCGCGCGGCTCGCTTCGGCCAGGCGCAATGACGCCCGCGCACGCCCTTCGGATGCCTGCGCCGCCTGGAGCCGGGGGTTGGCAGGCGCATCGGTGTCGTGCAGCGGCTCCGGTTCAAGCAGGGGCAGTTCGGGCAGGCCGGTCAGGACCCGATACCGTGCCAGCGCGTCGGCGGCGGCAGTGCGCGCATGCAAGACCTGGACCCTGGCGGCGAGCACTTCCTGCTCTGCCAGCAGACCGTCGCTGCGGGCAAGGTCGCCCGCCTTCACGCGGCGTTGCACTTCTTCGGCCAGTTGTTCCAGATGCTGCACGTGGCCCTGTCGTTCATCGAGCGTGACCCTGGCCGCGGCCGCTTCCCACAGGCGGCTGCGCACCAGGCCGGCAATCTCGAGGCGCGAGGCGCCCAGGTGGGCGGCGATTTCTTCGGCGCTGCGCTCGGCGAGCGTTTCGCGCGCCTGCTTCTGGTGCGGGAGCCAGATCGAGGTCGACACCGACAGGTCGGATTCGCGCTGATCGCGTCCGGACGCGCCGGTGTCATTGCGCTGCGACAGTCCGAGAATCGGATTGGCGGCCAGCCACGACCCGGCCAGGCCGCGCGCCGCGGCGGCTTCGTCCTGGCGTGCTTCCAGCGTCCGCGCAACGGGTGCGCGGCGCCAGGCGCTGTCGACGGCTTGCTGCAGGGTGGTGCCGACCGACAGCGGCATCGTTGGCGGTGTTGGCGCTGCTGCGCCTGCCACGCATTGAAGCGCGAGGCCGGCACCGGCAAGGTAAAGCGACACGCGGATAATGTGCATGTGTTCTCCATCGGGTGATAGTGACGATCACCGGGGGCGAGCACACCGGCGCGACAGGCGTCGCGCCGTTATCTTGCGATCATGCGTGCAGCGGCCCCCCGGCAGCTTGGCCGGGGGCGGGGGAAGGCGGTCTTGACGGACCGTCGAGGAACGGCTCCGGTACCCACTGGGTCACATGGGAAACGAGCTTCGAGACCAGTTGCTCTGGCGCGACGGGGAGTGGCGGCAGGCCAACGCCGGCAGGCTGGGACGGCGACGTATGGTCTTGCGCGTGATCGCGCGACGCGTCGGAATCGTCGTAGTGGATGGTGCCGTCGTCGGCGTGGTGGTGGTGAGAAATACCCTGGTCATGTTCGAGCTCGTGCACCAGCGACGCCGGATTGCCGGCCAACGGCACGCCGCCCGGCATGGCAAAGCCATACAGGGGCAGGCACAGCAGCAAGAGGATGTGAAGAATCCGACGCAAGGCAATCACCAGTGGGTTTGGCGAAATTATAGCAGCAGGTTTACTGCGCAACTGCGCGTCGCATCGTCGATTACTGAGCAAGGCGGCACCGCAGCGCCGGCGTCAGTCCGGCCGCGTACGCACCTGGGCCGTCATCCGCGCCACAATGCGCGCCACGTCCCGCCCCGGCGCCATCCCGAACATCCGCGCATACTCGCGGCTGAATTGCGTCGCGCTCGCATACCCCACCTCGAACGCCGCCGTCGTCACGTTCGCGCCATGCGACACCAGCAGCTGGCGCGCCTGCATCAGCCGCACCCGCTTCTGATACTGCAGGGGACTGAGCGCCGTCACCGCCTTGAAATGCCGGTGGAACGACGAGGCGCTCATGGCGACCTTGTCGGCCAGCGCGTCAATGCGCAGGGGGCTGGCAAAATCTTGGCGGATCGACGCGATCGCGCGCTGCACACGGGCCAGCGCGCTGTCGGGCAGCGCGATATCGCGCAGCATCGCGCCGTGCGGCCCCTGCAGCACCCGGTAGAGGATTTCGCGCTCATACGCCGGCGCCAGCGCCGCGATGTCGTGCGGCTGATCAATCAGGCGCAGCATGCGTACCCAGGCATCCATCAACTCGTGCGTGACGGCGGCCACGGAAAAACCGCTGTCGGTGCGGGGGCCTGCAGCAGGATCGGGCAAGTCGGCCAGCAGCGGCCCCAGCACCGCAGGGTCGAGCGTCAGGCTCACTGCAAGGTAGGGCGCACCGCCTGCAGCCGGATAGACCTGGCCCACGGCCGGCAGCTCGACCGACATCACGAAATACGTGGCCGGATCGTAGTGCAGCGTGCGCTCGCCGACCGTCATCGATTTGCTGCCGGTGAGGATCAGGTTGATCATCGGCTCGTACACCGCCGCCAGATGGTGTTCGGGAATCGCGCCCTGGACCATGGCCACGCGCGGGATGCCGGTCTCGGTGCGCCGGTTGGTGGCGCCGGCGGCAAGGCGCCGCAGTTCAGTCAACAGATGTTCCATCACGCATTGGAACAGAGCCAGGCGTGCACCGCAAGGCATTGGCAGGATCGGGCAGGTTTGTAGCAGGATCCGGCGGGCGCCGCGCGAGGCGGCTCGCTACCATGTTCTCATCCCTTCACCACCCGGAGCACGAACATGAACACCCCAACGCACATCACCCTGATCACCGGCGCCAGCCGCGGCATCGGCGCCGCCACGGCCCTCGAATGCGCGCGGCGCGGCATGGGCGTCATCCTGACCTACAAGGACCAGCGCGAGGCAGCGGACACCGTCGTGCAACAGATCGCCGCTGCAGGCGGCAAGGCCGTTGCGTTGCGGCTGGACGTGGGCGACATCGCAAGCTTCGAGGCCTTCGGTGCGGCAGTGCGTCATGCGCTCGACATGACCTGGGGCGCAGCCCGGCTGCAGGGCCTGGTGCACAATGCCGGCCATGGCCTGTACAGCCCGATCGAGCAGGTCACGCCGGACCAGTTCGACAGCTTGCTGAACGTGCACCTGAAAGGCCCGTTCTTCCTGACCCAGACCCTGCTGCCGCTGCTGGCCGACGGCGCCAGTATCGTCAGCCTTACCAGCGCCACCACCCGGGTGGCCACGGCGGGCGTGGCGCCATATGCGGCCGCCAAGGGCGCGCTCGACGTGCTGACCCGCTATATGGCGAAGGAATTCGGCGCGCGCCGTATCCGTGCCAATGCGGTGTCACCCGGCGCGATCCGCACCGACCTGGGGGGCGGCTTGAACGATGCATTCGAAACCATGCTGGCGGCGCAGACGGCGCTCGGCCGGGTGGGCGAGGCAAGCGAGGTTGCCAGCGTGATCGCCAGCCTGCTGGGCGGCGATCTGGCATGGGTGAATGCGCAGACGATCGAAGTCGGCGGCGGTTATCAGATCTGAATCCACGTTCAGGGCAGCGCCACCAGCTGCCGCGCGGCGCGCCAGCGCAGCAGTGCTTGTGTCTGCCCGCGCAGCACCGGGTACACCAGGGTCAGGTACAGCGTCAGCGTGAAGCCGAGCAGCACGCCGGCGGTCCACATGAAGGCAGGCGCGGCGCCGCGCCACAACAACGCGGCGCAGAACGCCAGCGGCACCGCCAGCAGCAGCGCGGCCAGTGCGCGCAGCAGGGACGAGCGGCGCAGCAGGTGCCCGGCCATCCCGGTAACGAAGAAAGCGCACGCGCCGAGCACGAGGCAGGCCAGCGTTGCCGCCGCCTTGCCCGCGTTCGGTGTCATGGCGCCGGCCGGCAGCAGGATCGCCGGCGCGACGAGCACCAGCATGCCGGCGGCAAAGCACAGCAGGCGCAGGATCGTCATGGCGATTCCTCGCGCGGCAAAGTTGACAGGGGTGGTGTTCTGGCTCATACGAGATCGATTGCACTATTCAGCCAGCACGGCAGTGTGACAAAGATAGCACACAGGCAATATTGCGGGTCCCGATAACGTCTTTGGTGCACGACAGATTTGTCCTTGTTTTGCCGTGAATGTGTCGTTCAGATGTAGCGCGGGCGCGGTCGCACATGACAGTTGTCACCCGATAGTGATGGCAAGCGCGCCTGTCGGCAGACCGGCGCGCTTGCCATACTGGCCGCACACCAACCCGTGAGGAAACCATGTCCACCATCGTCGCAAAAGCGGCAGTTGCCGCAGCCGGTCTGTCCCTCTCCTGCCTGGCGCTGGGCGCCGCCACCCTGGTCCGGGACGTGCGCGTCTTCGACGGCAAGGCCGTGCACGAACGGCGCTCGGTGCTGTTCGATGATGCGCGCATCGTCGATGCCGATGTTCGTGGACCGACCCCGGCAGGCGCGCGCATCGTCGAGGGGGCCGGGCGCACGCTGCTGCCGGGCCTGATCGACGCCCACACCCACGCGTTCAGGCAATTCGACCTGCCGGTGCTGTTCGGCGTGACGACCCAGATCGACATGTTCAGCGCCGTGCCGGTCATGCAGGACGCCAAACGCAGCATGGCCGCAGGCCGGCACGCGGGCCAGGCCGACCTGTTCTCGGCCGGCGTCCTGGCCACGGCGCCGGGCGGCCACGGCACCCAGTTCGGCGTGCCGATACCGACCCTGAGCACCCCGGGCGAGGCGCAGGCCTTTGTCGATGACCGCATCACCGAAGGCTCCGACTTCATCAAGATCGTGCTCGAAGCAGGCGGGCACGGCGCCGGTGCGATGAAATCGCTCGACATCGCGACGGCCACCGCGCTGATCGAGGCGGCGCACCGGCGTGGCAAGCTGGCCGTGGTCCATGTCAGCACCGAAAAAGACGCCCGCGCTGCGCTGGACGCTGGCGCTGACGCGCTGGTCCATCTGTTCCTGGGCGCCGCGCCCGATGCAACCGCGGTCGACAGCCTGGCCAGGCTGGCCAAACGCAAGAATGCCTTCGTGATCCCGACCTTTACCGTCATGGAAAGCATGGCCGGCGTGCGTGGCGACGACTTGCTGGGCGATGCGGACCTGGCGGCGCTGGTCGGGCGCGAGGGCGCGACGACCCTCAAGGCGCGCTACGGTCAGCAGGCCCAGCCCCAGCTGCTGGCCATGCCGAAGGCCGTCACGGCGGCATTGGCCAGGGCGGGCGTGCCGATCCTGGCGGGCACCGATGCCGGCAATGCGGGCACGCTGTACGGCATCAGCATGCACCGTGAACTGGCCGCGCTGGTGGAGGCGGGTTTGACGCCGGCCGCCGCGCTGGCCGCCGCCACGAGCGCGCCGGCCGCTGCCTTCCGGCTGGGCCGGCGCGGCTGTATCGCCACAGGCTGCAAGGCGGACCTGCTGCTGGTCGAGGGCGACCCGACACGCGACATCACGGCCACGCGCCGCATCGTCGAGGTGTGGAAGGACGGGCAAAGCGCGAATGCCCTGCGCGACGCCAGGCGTGAACGGGTCGCGCAAGAGCGCGGCGGATCGGCGCGCCAGGACTTGCCGGCCGATGGACGCATCAGCCAGTTCAGTGCGGCCAAACTGGCCAGCCCGTTCGGCAGCGGCTGGATGCCATCGACCGACCAGTTCGCCGGCGGCAAGTCGACCGTCAAGCTCGACGTGCTGCCGGCGCTGCCCGACGGGCAGATACCGCTGGCGGTGCAGGCCAGCGTCGCCCCCGGCCTGCCGTATGCGTGGTCGAGCGTCGCGTTCATGCCCGGCGCGCAGCCGATGCAGCCGGCCGACCTGAGCGCGGCCCGGGTGTTGCGCTTCAAGGTGCGCGGCGACGGCAAGACCTATCAGGTGATGATGATGGGGGCGGGTAATAACCGGCCGAGCAGCGTGCCATTCGTCGCCGGCCGGGAATGGGAAGACATCAGCGTGCCGCTGTCGGCCTTTGCCGGCATCGATCCGGCGGCGGTTGCCATGCTAGCATTCAGTGCCGGGCCACAGCCAGGCGAGTACCGCTTCGAACTCGCCGACGTGCGCCTGCTGGCGCAATAACGATCACGGAGTCACGATGACGACGACCTTCAGGCAGGTGCTGGCGCGACCGTGGATACCGGCCGACTATGGCACATTGCAGTACATGTGGCTGCTGTCGCTGGGCTACCTGTTCTGGAAATTCTTTTACGTGACGCCCGGCGTGCCCGAGGCGGTGCTGCTGGCGCTGACGATCATCCTGTTCGTGCCGCTGTATTGCGCCAGCTTCTGGCCGGGCGGCTGGCGCGTGGGGTGCTGCGTGGCAGCCACCTGCCTGATCGGCGCCGCATGGGCGCGCTGGAATCCCGGCGCCGCCTGCTTCTTCATCTTTGCCTGCGCCATGTGCGCGCGCATCCACGGCACGGCCCGGGCGGTGGGCGCCATGCTGGCCGTGATCGCCGCCGGTGCGCTCGTTGCCTTGCTGGTTCCGCAGGTGCAGACGGTGTTCCTGCTGCCGATCCTGATGGCCGGGGTGCCGGTCGGCCTGTCGTGCATCATGGATGCCCGGCTGCGCGCATCGCGCAGGCTGTTGATGCGCAAGCAGGAAGAAGTCGAGCACATGGCGCGCATCGCCGAGCGCGAACGCATCTCGCGCGACCTGCACGACCTGCTTGGGCACTCGCTGTCGATGATCGCGCTCAAGGCCGAACTGGCGCGCAAGCTGGCGCGGCGCGACCTGGCCGCCTGTGAACGCGAAATCGCTGACATCGAAACCAATGCGCGCGAGGCGCTGGCCGAGGTGCGCGCCGCCGTGACGGGGTTTCGCCATAGTGGCCTGGTGCAGGCGCTGGCCAGCGCCCGCGCCAGCCTGCTGGCGGCCGATGTGATATTCGATGAGCGCATCGAGCGCATGGACCTGGCGCCAGCGGCCGAACACGTGGTGGCGCTGGCCGTGCGCGAAGCGGTGACCAATATCGTGCGCCATGCCGGCGCGTCGCGCTGCACGCTGAGCCTGGTGCAAGAGCAGCAGGACGGGCAGGCGCATGCCGTGCTGCGCGTGCTCGACGACGGCAAGCTGCGCAGCACGGATGGCCTGCAGCAGGGCAACGGCCTGGCCGGCATGCGCGAACGGGTGGCGGCGCTGGGCGGGCGCTTGTCGCTGCAGGCCGGCGCCGGCCTGGCGCTCGAACTGCACGTGCCGTCGGGATCATCGGCATGATCCGCATCCTGATTGCCGAAGACCAGACGCTGGTGCTGGGCGCGCTCAGCGCGCTGCTGCGGCTCGAACCCGATTTCGACGTGGTGGGCGGCGCAGCAGACGGGCGCGCGGCGCTGGCGCTGTGCGAGCGGCTGGTGCCGGACATCGTGCTGACCGATATCGAGATGCCGCACATGACGGGCCTCGAACTGGCGCAGGGCCTGGTTCAGCGTAAACTGGCGTGCCGGGTCGTGGTGGTGACCACGTTCGCGCGCAGCGGCTACCTGCGCCGCGCGATGGAGGCCGGCGTGCGCGGCTATCTGCTGAAAGACGCGCCGGTCGACGCGCTGGCTGCGGCGATCCGCGTCGTGCACGGCGGCGGCCGCGCGATCGCGCCCGAACTGGCATTGGAGAGCTGGAACAGCGGCAGCGATCCGCTGACCGAGCGCGAGCGGCAGGTATTGCGGCTGGCAGGCGAAGGGCGCAGCAGCGGCGAGATCGCGCGCCAGGTGCATTTGTCGGAAGGCACGGTGCGCAACTACCTGTCCGAGGCGATCAGCAAGCTGGGGGCTGGCAACCGCGTCGAAGCCTACCGGTTGGCGCGCGATGCCGGCTGGTTGTAGTCGTCGGCGTTGCGGCGCGGCCGGCTCAGCTGGTTCCAGGCGGGTGTTTTGCCGCCGCGCCGGGGCGGCGCTGGCGGCTGCGGCACGTGCATCAGCGGATAGATGAAACTGCAATAAAGCACGACCGTGTGCACCAGGAAGAACGTGCACAGGTAAACCATCAGCATATTACTGCCGTGCCAGATGACGATGCCGCTGGCGCCGAACGGCACCATCAGCAGCAGCGCCGCGAACGAGCGCAGCATGGCATCGCGCCCCATGCGTTGCCCCGCCATCGCCACCAGGAAAAACCCGCCCGAGCCCAGCGCCACGCCCACCAGCACGATGTACGGTTCGAGCCAGTCCGGGATGCCATGCGCCGTCGAGGCCAATAGCGCGGCCGGCAGCAGGATGGCGAACACGCCGGCCGCCATGCTCAGGAGCCGCAGCACGCGCATTTCGCGCCCGCGAAAGACGGGGCGTGCAGTACGCGTGATCGGGGTGGGTGTCATGGTGCGAATGATCGGGATGGGGCCGGGTGTAACGTCCGGGCGCACTGCGCGGTTGACATGGTCAGTGTCCGACGCTTTTTGAAAACAGGTTGATGACCAGCACGCCGGCGATGATCAGCGCCAGGCCGGCAATCGCCGCCAGATCCAGGCTTTGCTTGAAATACAGCCAGCTGACGATCGAAATGAGCACGATGCCCACGCCGGACCAGATCGCGTAGGCGATGCCGGTTGGCAGCACGCGCAGGCTGAAGGTAAGCAGGTAGAACGACAGGGCGTAGCAGCCGACGGTGATCAGGCTGGGCAGGGGCCGGGTAAAGCTGTCGGAGGCTTTGAGGGCCGTGGTGCCGATCACTTCGGCAACGATGGCAAATCCGAGATAGAGGTAGGCGAGGTGCAGGGTCATGGACAATGAAAACGGCCCGTTGCCGGGCCGTGGTAATGATTACTGCTCGCGCTGCCAGGTCTGGGTGCGCCCGAACATCGGCGCGCCAATGTAGCCGCGCACTTCGAGCTTGTTGCCGTTGTCGGCCAGCGTGGCCTTGCTCTTGTAGGTCTTGCCGGCGGCCGGGTCGAGGATTTCGCCGCCGGTGTAGTCGCCGCCGTCTTTTTTCAGGCCCGACAGGATGGTCATGCCGATGATCGGCTGGTCCTTGCGCGCGTCGCTGCATTTCCCGCACAGCGGGTTCTGCTCTTCGGATGGCGCGCGGTACAGTTTTTCGATCTTGCCGGTCAGGACGCCGCCTTCTTCGGTGATCCGCACCAGCGCCTTTGGCTTGCCGGTCTTGTCATCGATGGTCTTCCAGGTGCCGACAGGCGAGGTGGCCTGTGCCCACGCGGCGGCGGGCAGGGCGAGCATGGTGGCGGCGATCAGGCTTGCTTGGATCAGGTGGCGCATGGTGGTGTCTCCAGTGTTGTTGTAGGTACGGCGCCAGTGTAGCCTACCGCTTCGCCCGTGTGACCGGTTGACGCCCGAGGATGTCTTCCAATCGCGCAGCAGGGACTATGGCGCGTTGCGCACGTCTTCGGGGGTGACCTGGTGGCGCCGCTCGGCCGGGCGGGTGAGCACGCGCAGGCTCACTTCGAGCGGCACGCCGAGCGTGGCCAGTTCGCGCGCCGCAGGGCGGGCCTCGATCGACACGTCGTGCAGCACGGCGTCGATGAGCAGGGCGGTCTTGTAATCGCTTCGTCGGTCCATGGTGGGATCGTATCATGTCCACCACGCTTTAGATCGCCAGCAATTGGTGCACCGGCCGGGCGCGGCTGCACCAGCAGCGCCCATTTCCTGCCCATCCTGCGTCAGCCCGGCCCATGACGCGACAAGGCCGAGAAAATGATGTTAATTCCCTACGGAATCATGTAACTTGTGCGACGTCACGGCGGCAAAATGCCTGCCTTCCTGAACCCTTCATCGCAGGAGTCGCACCACCATGCTCGACCTGGTCAACGCAGTCAACGGTATCATCTGGAGCCCCATCATGATCGCCCTGTGCCTCGGGGCGGGCCTGTATTTCTCGATCCGCGGCCGCTTCCTGCAGGTGCGGCATATCCGCGAGATGCTGCGCCTGATGCGTGAAGGGAAGAGCTCGGAGCAGGGCGTGTCGTCGTTCCAGGCGCTGGCCATGACACTGGCGGGCCGGGTCGGCACCGGCAACATCGCGGGCGTGGCAACTGCCATCACGTTCGGCGGCCCCGGCGCCGTGTTCTGGATGTGGGCCGTGGCCTTCCTGGGCGCCAGTTCGGCCTTCGTCGAGTCGACGCTGGGCCAGCTCTACAAGGAGCAGATCGGCAACCAGTATCGCGGCGGCCCGGCCTTCTATATCGAAAAAGGCCTGGGCATGAAGCGCTATGCCTGGACCTTCTCCATCGCCACGCTGTTCGCCACGGGCCTGCTGCTGCCGGGCGTGCAGGCCAATTCGATCGCCGAAGGTCTCAAGACCGCCGCCGGCATCGATCCGCTCTACACCGGCATCGGCGTGGCCGTGGTGCTGGCCGCGATCATCTTCGGCGGTGTCAAGCGCATCGCCCATTTTGCCGAGATCGTGGTGCCGTTCATGGCGGCCGCCTACATCCTCGTGGCCGTGGCGGTGGTAGCGATGAACATTGAAGCCCTGCCGGGCGTGCTGCGCCTGATCGTCAGCTCGGCCTTCGGCCTGGATGCGGGCTTCGGCGCCATGCTCGGCATGGCCATCCAGTGGGGCGTCAAGCGCGGCATCTATTCGAACGAAGCCGGGCAGGGTACCGGCCCGCACGCGTCGTCGGCGGCCGAAGTGAGCCACCCGGCCAAGCAGGGCCTGGTGCAGGGCTTCTCGGTGTACATCGACACGCTGTTCGTGTGCTCGGCCACCGCCTTCATGCTGCTGGTGACGGGTCAGTACAACGTCGAGAATACCGACGGCACGGCGCGCTTCATCGGCGTGCAGGGCGTGGCGTCTGGTCCGGGCTATGTGCAGACCGCGCTCGAGAACGTGCTGCCGGGCTTCGGCGCGCTGTTCGTCGCGATCGCGCTGCTGTTCTTTGCGTTCACGACCATCGTCGCCTACTACTACATCGCCGAGACCAATATCGCCTACATGGACCGCCATAACCGCCATCCGTGGCTGGGCGTGGTCCTCAAGCTGTGCATCATTTCAGCCACCATCTACGGCGCGGTCAAGACCGCCGACGTGGCCTGGGGCCTGGGCGACATCGGCGTCGGCCTGATGGCGTGGCTGAACATCGTCGCGATCTTCTTGCTGCGCAAGGACGCCTTCAAATGCCTGCGCGACTACGAGGCGCAGAAGAAGGCCGGCAAGGAACCCCAGTTCGATCCAGTTGCGCTCGGGATCAAGAACGCGCATTACTGGGAAGGGCGTGCCGCTGCGCTGAAGGTGCAAGGCGACGGTGCGCGCGACGCGGCAGCAGTCAAATAGATTCGCGTGGCGCCCCGGCCATCCAGGCCGGGGCGCTCGCTGGAGCGTGTGCCATCCGCCCCAGCATCGGGAAGTCCGGATCGGCCACAGTGCACTTTTATCGAATCGACGCGTTCATGCGCCTGCTTGCCGGCATCATCGTTACGGGAGCTCTCGCTACCATGGCAATCTGTACCCCTGTCTCGGCAACGACGACTGCGCCAACCTCGCCGCAATACCACGACGGTAAATACCGCAATCCGGTCGCCATGCACAAGCTGGGTGCCGGCGGCATTGCCAAGCTGTGGTGGGCTTTCCTGTTCGACAAGCCGGCCGGGACCATGCCGCAGCAGGCAGTGCCGGTGCAGCCGCTGACCCGGGCGGCCCTGCTGGCCGCGCCCGACAACACGCTGTACCGCCTCGGCCACTCGACGATGCTGATCAAGCTCGCCGGTGAGTTCTACCTGACCGACCCCGTGTTCTCGCAGCGTGCATCGCCCGTGCAGTGGTTCGGCCCGGCGCGCTTTCATGCGCCGCCCATCTCGATCGACGAACTGCCGCCCATCAAGGCGATCATCCTGTCGCACGACCATTACGATCACCTCGACTACGCGGCGATCATGGCGCTGGCGCCGAAGACGTCGGTATTTCTCACGCCGCTGGGCGTGGGCGACCGGCTGGTCGACTGGGGCATCGATCGCGCCAAAGTGCGCCAGTTCGACTGGTGGCAGGACGCCGAGATCGACGGCGTGCATTTCGTCGCGACGCCAGCCCAGCACTTTTCGGGGCGCGGACCGCACGACGGCAATTCGACGCTGTGGGCGTCATGGGTGATCCAGCATGATGACCTGCGCCTGTTCTTCAGCGGGGACACTGGCTATTTCAAGGGCTTCAAGGAGATCGGCGCCAGGTACGGACCATTCGACATGGCGCTGATCGAAACCGGCGCCTACGACAAGCTCTGGCCGGACATCCACATGCAGCCGGAAGAAACGCTGCAGGCGTTTGTCGACCTGAACGCAGCCTGGCTGCTGCCGATGCATAACGGGACGTTCGACCTGGCGCTGCACCGCTGGCAGGAGCCGCTCGACCGGATCGAGACGCTGGCTGATGATCGGGGCATCAAGCTGGCCACGCCGGAGATGGGCGAAGCACTGAGCCTGACGCAGCCGCATGCCGGCGGGCGCTGGTGGCATGGCCTCAAGTGATCACGCGCCGCAGTGCGCCAGTGTTGTATCGAACCAGCCGTGAGCCTTGCAGGTGCCCTGCACCAGCGCACGCACCCGTGCCACGCGCGTCGCATACGCTGCGGGCTGCCTGACAGGATGGTACGCGTTGGGCGCCTTGATCATGGCAACCAGGCCAATGAATTCTTCTTCGCTGGTCTGTTCCAGCGACTTGCCGAGATAATTCCGGGACGCCGCTGACAAGCCCATGATCTGCCTGCCGTTGTGCGTTCCCAAATAGACATGGGTGGTGTACAGCGCCAGTTGTCGCGCCTTGGACAGCCTGGCATCGAGCACCACGGCCATCGCATCACGGCCCAGATCGATCCGTTTGCAGCATGCGAAGACGCTGCGGTACAGCGCCTGCAACGCGCCGCCAGCCCCGCCCAGGTCCGCACCTTCCAGGTAGAGGTCGCGCGCGACCGCGCCCGAGATCGTCGCAAAGCCCTGGCCGCTGGTCAGGCTCACGCCGTGGTGTACGAAGAAGGCAGGATCTTCGACGCGCAGCAGGATCTGCGTCTGCCGCGCGGACAGGGGCGCGTCAGCGATTGCAGGCATGTGCGCAGTGACAGTGTCAAAGGTGGCCCAGGCCCAGATGACGACAAGGAGCAGATAGCCCGCCACCATCGCGGGCAGGATCGACAGCCAACGGGTTCGTCGTCGCATCACACGCCTTTGACGGGCGCCTGGCCCACGGATGGTCTGCGCTGCAAACCCAGATGCACGGCGCCGTGTTCGAGCAGGCGCGCCAGCGCGTAACAGCACAGCAGCACCGGCACGTAGACAACGAAGGTCCAGGTTTGCACATTGCCCATCAGCGCGCGGTACAGACCCGCGGTGCCAAGCACGATGAACATGTGGAACAGGTATAGCTCATAACTGAGGCTTCCCATGCGCGCCAGCCATCCCAGACCACGGCGCGGCGCAGGTGGCTGCGCGTGAAAGGCCAGCAGCAGCAGGCAGGCGCCGACGCAAATCACATACAGGTTCGACTTGAACAGATGACGGTAGACCACGTCCGACCAGCCCAGTACCAGCACGAGGCACAACGCACCAGCCAGACCCATGATGCGGGCCCCTCGCTTGCCTGGCTGCCACCGGCGCGCGAGTAGTGCAGCGAGCACGCCCCAGGCCAGCGCCGCCATCCCGGGCAGGTATGCTTTTTCCCACCAGACCTCATCGCTCATCGGCACCAGCGAGCGCAACGGTTGCAGTCCCAGCGCCAGCACGACGAGCATGCCGATCAGGACACGGCGCGGTAGCCACAGGCACAGCAGCGGAAAGCCCACGTAGAACACCTCTTCGATCGACAGCGACCACAGGACATCCCAGCCCGCCGGCGCCCAGCCAGTGCGGCCTTCGTACCAGTTAAACGTGAACGTCAGCGCCGAACCGAGCAAGCCGGCCAGCGAGTGGCGGTCGGTCTCTGGCATGAATCCCGGCACCTGGCACACGGCCAGCAGCGAGAGCAGCGTCAGGGCCAGGCCGAGCAGGGGCAGGATGCGCCGCGCGCGGGCGCGGTAGAAGCGGCGCAGGTCGACCTGTCCAATGTCGCCATCGCATTCGATGATACGCAGCGTGATCAGAAAGCCCGACAACGTGAAGAAGATGAAGACTGCTTCGTAGCCGTTGAAGCTGATGGCGTCGATCAGTCGCTTGGGCAGCCACTGGCCAAGCAGGCTTGGACCCAGCGGCAGGCGAAACGGCAAGGCCAGATGGTGCACGATCACGAGCAGGATCGCCAGGCCACGCAGGCAATCGATGCCGACGTTGCGCCGCGCGGCGTGCCAGTGGGGAAGGGAAGTCGTCATGCGGTGCTTTCCAGGGTGATTGCTGCCATCGTCTACAGGGAGTGCTCCCATACCAGGCGCCAGGTTGCGCGCACCCGATACGTCGTTGCGCGCAGCAACGGCGCGTTGCCTTCGAACGTGCGCCGTTCGAGAAGGTCTTGCTGCAGCAGGTCCGAGACCGACAGTCGCAGGCGCGATCTTGCATCACGCTTCCACAGTGTGTAAAGGTCAAGCTGGCGTTTCATGCTGTCTGCATCGACGATCCATGCGCTGCTGCGGCTGAGGACGCGGCTGGTGTGGGTATAGCTGCCGCCGACGTCGATGCGCCGGCTCGTGCCGCCAGCCGGTCGATCGTGGCCTTGCCTTCTAATTCGATGCCACGCACGGTCGCCCTGCCTGCATTGACAGGCGTTGCGGTCCACGACTAAAAGCCAGGGTCAGGTCTGACATTCTAAAAGCCAGGGTCAGGTCTGACATTCGGACACGAACTCGACAATTGTAAAAGCCAGGGTCAGGTCTGACATTCGGACACGAACTCGACAATTGGGTAGTCGGAATCAGCTTACACCTGGCCATGCTAATGCCGGGCAAGAAGCCATTGCAAGTAGTTAGGGCTGAGGTCGTGTCCGAATGTCAGACCTGACCCCGGCTGTGCTTTGCAATTAGTTAGGGCTGAGGTCGTGTCCGAATGTCAGACCTGTCCCCGGCTGTGCTGATGGCATGGATTGAAGTGAGCGGGACAGAAACAAAAAACGCGGCCGAGGCCGCGTTTTCTTTGGGGACTGGCTGCTTACGCCGCTGCCAGTTTCTCCAGCTGCTCCTGCATCTTGCTGAGCGTGGCCGAGAAGTTCGCCACGCGTTCCTGCTCCTGTGCCACGACGGCGGCCGGGGCGCGCGCGACGAAGCTCTCGTTCGACAGTTTGCCGTTGGCCCTGGCGATTTCGCCGGCCACGCGCGCGATCTCCTTCGACAGGCGCTCGCGTTCGGCGGCGACGTCGATCTCGACCTTGAGCATCAGCTTGGTGGTGCCGACGATCGACACGGCCGCTGGCGATTCCGGCAGCGCATCGACGATCTGCACTTCGGCCAGTTTGCCCAGCAGCTGGATGTACGGTGCGAACACCGCCATGTCAGCGCGCCCGGCGTCGCTCGACGGTTCGACGATCAGCGGCACGCGCAGCGACGGCGCCAGCGACATCTCGCCGCGCAGGTTGCGGGTGGCGTCGACCAGCGCTTTCAACTGCTCCATCCAGGCTTCGGCGCCTTCGTCGATCTGCGTCGCATCGGCCTGCGGATACGGTTGCAGCATGATCGTCGGGCCGGTCTTGCCGGCTAGTGGGGCAATGCTTTGCCACAGTGCTTCGGTCACGAACGGGATGATCGGATGCGCCAGGCGCAGGATCACTTCCAGCACGCGCAGCAGCGTGTGGCGCGTCGCGCGTTGCTGCGCTTCGGTGCCTTGCTGGACCTGGACTTTCGACACTTCAAGGTACCAGTCGCAGTACTCGTCCCAGACGAACTTGTAGATGCTGTTGGCGATATTGTCGAAGCGGTAGTCGGCAAAGCCCTTGGCGACATCCTGCTCGACGCGGTTCATCAGCGAGATGATCCAGCGATCGGCCTGGGAGAGATCTTCAGGTGCTGGTGCACCGCAATCCTTGCCTTCGGTGTTCATCATCACGAAGCGGGTTGCGTTCCACAGCTTGTTGCAGAAGTTGCGGTAGCCTTCGGCGCGGCCCAGGTCGAAGTTGATGTTGCGGCCCAGCGACGCGTAGCTTGCCATCGTGAAGCGCACGGCGTCGGTGCCGAACGCCGGGATGCCATCCGGGAATTCGCGGCGCGTGGCCTTGCCGATTTTCTCGGCGGCGCGCGGGTCCATCAGGCCCGTGGTGCGCTTGGCCACCAGCGTCTCGACGTCGATGCCGTCGATCAGGTCGATCGGGTCGAGCGTGTTGCCCTTCGACTTCGACATCTTCTGGCCCTGCGAGTCGCGCACCAGGCCGTGCACGTACACGGTCTCGAACGGCACCTTGCCGGTGAAGTGCGCGGTCATCATGACCATGCGCGCCACCCAGAAGAAGATGATGTCGAAGCCCGTGACCAGCACCGACGACGGCAGGAACATCTTCATATCGGGCGTTTCTTCGGGCCAGCCCATGGTCGAGAAGGGCACCAGCGCCGACGAGAACCACGTGTCGAGCACGTCGTCGTCGCGGCGCAGGGCGCCCGTGATGCCGGCAGCTGCCGCCTTGGCCTGCGCCTCGGCTTCATCGCGCGCGACGACGATCTGGCCGTCTTCGGCGAACCAGGCCGGGATGCGGTGGCCCCACCACAGCTGGCGCGAGATGCACCAGTCCTGGATGTTGCCCAGCCACTGGTTGTAGGTCGTGCTCCAGTTTTCTGGCACAAACTTGATCTCGCCGCTGGCGACTTTTTCGAGTGCCACGTCGGTGATCGACTTGCCTGGATTGAACGTGCCTTCCGGTGCCGGCTTGGTCATCGCGACGAACCACTGGTCGGTGAGCATCGGCTCGATCACGACGTTGGTGCGGTCGCCCCGCGGGACCATCAGCTTGTGCGGCTTGATCTGCTCCATCAGGCCCAGCGCTTCGAGATCGGCGACGATCTGCTTGCGCGCAGCGAAGCGGTCCAGCCCCTGGTACTGGGCCGGGCCGTTTTCGTTGATCTTCGCGTCGAGCGTGAAGATGCTGATCGGCGCGAGGCCGGCGCGCTGGCCGACTGCGTAATCGTTGAAGTCGTGGGCCGGCGTGATCTTCACGCAGCCGGTGCCGAATTCCTTGTCGACGTAGCTGTCGGCGATGATCGGGATTTCACGGCCGGTCAGTGGCAGCGTCAGCGTCTTGCCGTGCAAGTGAAGGTAGCGTTCATCGGTCGGGTCGACCGCGACGGCGACGTCGCCCAGCATCGTTTCAGGGCGCGTGGTGGCGACCGTCAGGTGACCGCTGCCGTCGGTGAGCGGGTACTGGATGTACCACATGAAGCCGTCTTCTTCCTGCGAGTCGACTTCGAGGTCGGACACGGCCGTGCCTAGCACCGGGTCCCAGTTCACCAGGCGCTTGCCGCGGTAGATCAGGCCCTGCTCGTACAGGCGCACGAAGACTTCGACGACCGATTTCGAGCGTGGCTCGTCCATCGTGAAGTATTCGCGCTGCCAGTCGGGCGACGTGCCCAGGCGGCGCATCTGGCCGGTGATGGTGCTGCCCGATTTTTCCTTCCACTCCCAGACTTTTTCGAGGAATGCGTCGCGGCCCAGGTCATGGCGCGAAATCTTTTGCGCGTCCAGCTGGCGCTCGACGACGATCTGGGTCGCGATGCCGGCGTGGTCGGTGCCCGGAACCCATGCGGTGTTGTAGCCGCGCATGCGGTAGTAGCGCGTCAGGCCATCCATGATCGTCTGGTTGAACGCGTGGCCCATGTGCAGGGTGCCGGTGACGTTCGGCGGCGGCAGCTGGGTGCTGAAGGAGGGCTTGCCCTCGTCCATGGTCGCGGCAAAGTAGCCGCGCTGTTCCCACTCGGCGCGCCAGAACTGTTCAATATCGGCTGGCTCGAAAGACTTGGCTAATTCCATGATGTGGTCGTGTGTGAATTTTGCGAAAGAAACCATTATAGGTCACCTTCCAGCGCCAGCCTATCCTGGCAGCGTCACTGAATTGCCAGTCGTTGTCCAGCTCGTTTGAATCCTTCTTTGCTTGGCCGGGCTCCTTGATCTACCTCCAAATGCGCGCGTGATTTCTCTGAATATCTGCAGCCTCGACGAACCATCACCCCTACTCCACTGGTCGAACGAGGGCTTTTTGACCATGAGGAGAACACCATGTCACAACTCGACCCAACCGGGATCGACAATGCAAACGAGGACGCCATCGGCGACACAGGCGTGATGACCTATGAAGAAGTGTCCGGGCTGTCCAATGGCGACCTGGGCATTCCCGAGCCGTACGACACCGGGCCCACCGGCGCCGCGCCCGGGATTGCTGCGCAGCCAGCCATTGCGCCTGCCCAGCAGGTGCCGTTGCCGATCCCCTCGCTTCCCATCCCGTCCATACCGGGCATCAAGAAGGCGGTCAGCGGTTGCTACGCCAGTTCGCTGGGCAGCTTCCAGCTCGACCTGCGGGTCGACGTCGATCGCAACCGGCCGATGCGCCGGGTCAGCGGCGACTTTTACCAGACCAACGGCAAGACCAAATCGTACTTCGGCTCGTTCGTGGTCGACAGCCCGACCGTGACGGTGTCGACCACCCGCATCGTCGTCAAGGGCATGGGCCGCTTCACCTTCGCGGCCGGGGCGCCGGTGATCCAGGTGACGATCCCGCGCGTAAACATCTTCCAGCCGCAGGCTGCGGCCACGCTGCAGTTCTTCACGGTTAACAATACGCCGGGGGCTTCCTACCATTGCCCCTTCTCGTCACTGCATTTCCGCACGGTACGCATCGAAACCGATAGCGTGTCTGACGTGAAAACCACGCCGTTTACGAGCTACAACACGGGCGCGCTGCCTTCGGGCGGCAGCGCGCGCACGGTCAACGTGGTCAGCGCCTTTGGCGAAGCGGGCATCGGCATGGTGCCCACTGCCGGCAACAATGTCATCGATGTCAGCGCCGCCGGGGCCAATGCCACCTGGAGCAATGCCGAGCTGCACGCGTCGATGCAGCAGCATTTTTCGCTGTGGGGCGACCTGCAGCAGTGGTGCGTCTGGCAACTGGTGGCGCAACAGCATGATATGGGCACGGGCCTGTACGGCATCATGTTCGACCAGCAGGGCAAGCAACGCCAGGGCTGCGCCGTGTTTCACGCCGGGATCGGCGGCACCACGGCCGAGCAAAACCGGCTGCAGCTCTATACCTACGTGCACGAACTGGGTCATTGTTTCAACCTGATGCACTCGTGGCAAAAATCGTACGCCAATCCGCCCAAGCCAAACCGCCCCGAAGCGCTGTCGTGGATGAACTATCCGTGGTACTACCCGAATGGTGGCGCACCCGGCTATTGGAGCAGCTTCGACTTCCGTTTCGACGACGAAGAGCTGATTCATCTGCGCCACGGTTTCCGCAACGACGTCATCATGGGCGGCAACAGCTTCACCAACGGCGCCTCGCTTGGCCGTGACGTGATGGCCGATCCGATCTCGGACGAATCCGGCCTGGTGCTCGATATATCGACCCACCAGCGCAGCTTCGCGCTGGGCGAGCCGGTCGTGCTCGAGCTCAAGCTGCGCGCCACCGATACGCGCGGGCGCCGCGCCCATACCTGGCTGCATCCGAACTATGGCCTGGTGAAGGTGATCATCGAACAACCGGGCGGCCGGGTGTGTGCCTACGAGCCGATGATCGACCACCTGGTAGGCGAACGCCAGACCATGCTCGGCGTGGACAACCCGGTCCACGACAGCGCCTATATCGGCTATGGCAAGGATGGTTTCTATTTTGGCCAGCCTGGCCAGTACCGGGTGCGGGCCGCATATGCGGCGCTCGACGGTTCGCAAGTACTGTCCGATATCCTGACGGTGCGCGTGCGCTACCCTGTCAGCGCCGACGACAACGTGCTGGCCGACCTGTTCATGGGCGAAGACCAGGGCGCGTTGTTGTATCTGCAGGGGTCGGACAATGAAACGCTCCGCTCGGGCAATGCTGCCTTCGATGAAGTGCTCGACCGCTTCGGCGCGCATCCGATGGCCGCCTATGTGCGCATGGTCAAGGGCGTCAATGCCGCGCGCGCGTTCAAGACAGTAAACGCGGGCGACGGCAAGCCGCTGTCCGTGCGTTTGGCGCATCTTGACGAGAGCGTTGCATTGCTCTCGAGCGCTGCCGAGGCCAAAGTACTCGATCCGGTGTCCCAATGCGGGTTGATCTCTTGCCTGGCCACGATCCAGGACGATCCTGCAGCGGCCGGGGCGGCCAGGTCGCTCGCACGGACCACGCGCAAGACATGATGCATGAAGCATGGCGGGGGATGCGCCGGGCGCTCGGGATGGCGATGCTGGCGTTACTCTGTTCCGGCCAGGCCTGCTCCTCGAGCGGCTTGGCCGGCGAACCTGTTGCAGTCAATGAAAAGGCGAGGCAAGCGATGACGTTACGCGTGAGGTTGGGCGAGGGATTTCAAGACAATACGGTCAGCGTACGGGTCGACGGCAAGCAGGTCTATGACCGGCCGAACGTGAGTACCGACCTGACGATTTCGCGTGCGGATTCGTTTGATGTGGCGGTCGACGGGTCCAGCGTGCAACTCGAGGTGGCGGTGCAGGGCGGACCGACAGTGCGCCGTGCGGTCGAGCCGGCGCAGACGCCGTTCGTCGAAGTGCGTTTCATCGACGGCGCCTTGCATTTGCTGGCGTTGCCGGCCGAGCCGCCGATGTTGTAACCATGGTGCCCATTCAATATCCGTTCGGCTATAATCCACCCGCTGCCATCACTGGCAGCAAACGCTAGGGGTCCTGCGCGTCGTTGCTGTTGTAACGATGCGTGGGTGAGAAATACCCTCCGAACCTGATCTGGATAATGCCAGCGAAGGGAAGCAGCCGATTCGTGCGGCCGTGCGCAGTCTTGCGCCCGACCTCGCCGCACCCGGCAACTCCTTTGCTGGCTCTCATGCACGCAAGGGAGCCACATGAACGCACCGCCGAAGTCTTCGCAACTGTTCGATGCCGCCACCGCCACGGTGGACCAGGCAGCCATCGCATCGCTACCCAATTCCCGCAAGGTCTACATCGAAGGCAGCCGGCCCGATATCCGCGTGCCGATGCGCGCGATCAGCCAGTCGGCCACGTCCGACAGCTTTGGCGGCGAACCCAATCCACCGCTGTTCGTCTATGACACGTCGGGACCGTACACTGAACCCGCGACCGCAATCGATATCCGCAGCGGCCTGGCGCCAATGCGCCAGCCATGGATCGACGGACGCGGCGACACCGAGCAACTGACCGGGCCATCGTCGCAGTATGGCCAGCAGCGGCTGAACGATCCGGCCTTGAGCGCGCTGCGCTTCGACCTGCAGCGCGCGCCGCGCCGCGCCAGAAGCGGCGCCAACGTCACGCAGATGCATTACGCGCGCCAGGGCATCATCACGCCCGAAATGGAATTCATCGCGCTGCGCGAAAACATGCAGCGCAAGGAATACCTCGCGTCGCTGCATGCGTCCGGGCCGATGGGCAAGCGGGTTGCCGACCTGATGGGCCGCCAGCATCCGGGCCAGTCGTTCGGCGCCAGCATCCCTGCCGAAATCACGCCCGAATTCGTGCGCGCCGAAGTCGCGCGCGGGCGCGCCGTCATTCCGCTCAACATCAACCACCCCGAAATCGAGCCGATGATCATCGGCCGCAATTTCCTGGTCAAGGTCAATGCCAATATCGGCAATTCGGCCGTGACCTCGTCGATTGGCGAAGAAGTCGAAAAGATGACCTGGGCGATCCGCTGGGGCGCCGACACGGTGATGGACCTGTCCACCGGCAAGCACATCCACGAAACGCGCGAATGGATCCTGCGTAACAGCCCGGTCCCGATCGGCACGGTGCCGATCTACCAGGCGCTGGAAAAGGTCAATGGCAAGGCCGAGGACCTGACCTGGGAGATTTTCCGCGACACGCTGATCGAACAGGCCGAGCAGGGCGTCGACTACTTCACGATTCACGCCGGCGTGCTGCTGCGGTACGTGCCGATGACGGCGAACCGCCTGACGGGCATCGTCTCGCGCGGCGGCTCGATTATGGCCAAGTGGTGCCTGGCGCACCACCGTGAATCGTTCCTGTACACCCACTTTGAAGACATCTGCGCCATCATGAAGGCGTACGACGTGACGTTCAGCCTGGGCGACGGCCTGCGCCCTGGCTCGATCTACGACGCCAACGACGAAGCGCAGCTGGCCGAGCTGAAAACGCTGGGCGAACTCACGCAGATCGCCTGGAAGCACGACGTGCAGACGATCATTGAAGGCCCCGGCCACGTGCCGCTGCACCTGATCAAAGAGAACATGGACCTGCAGCTCGAGCAGTGCCATGAAGCGCCGTTCTACACGCTCGGGCCGCTCACGACCGATATCGCGCCCGGCTACGACCACATCACGTCCGGCATCGGCGCGGCCACGATCGGCTGGTACGGCACGGCGATGCTGTGCTACGTGACGCCCAAGGAGCACCTGGGCCTGCCCGACAAGCAGGACGTCAAGGACGGCATCATCACGTACAAGATCGCCGCGCATGCGGCCGACCTGGCCAAGGGCCATCCGGGCGCGCAGCTGCGCGACAACGCGCTGTCGAAAGCGCGCTTCGAATTCCGCTGGGACGACCAGTTCAACCTGGGCCTGGATCCCGACAAGGCGCGCGAATTCCACGACGAGACGCTGCCCAAGGATTCGGCCAAGGTGGCCCATTTCTGCTCGATGTGCGGCCCGCATTTCTGCTCGATGAAGATCACGCAGGAAGTGCGCGCCTACGCGGCGGCCAATGGCGTGCAGGGCGAGACGGCCCTGCAGCAGGGGATGCAGGAAAAAGCGATCGAGTTCGTGCGCGACGGCGCCCGGCTCTACCGGGAGGTCTGAATGACGTCCATCGAAGTCAATGGCGCGCCGTGCGGCGTGCCGCCGGGCCAGACACTCGCCGGCCTGCTCGAGCAGCTGGACCTGAGCGGGCAGGGGATGGCGCTGGCCGTGAACCGCGAGGTGGTGCCGCGCCAGCAGTGGCCGACGCGCCGCCTGCAGGCGCAGGACCGGGTCGATATCGTGCGCGCCATCGGTGGCGGCTAAAGGAGAACAGGATGAATGTCATGAACGAAAACATGAAACCAGACGGGCAACCGGATGTACTCACCATCGCCGGGCGCGCCTACCACTCGCGCCTGCTGGTGGGCAGCGGCAAATACCGCGACCTGGCGCAAACGCGCGAGGCCACGCTGGCGGCCGGCGCCGAGATCATCACGGTGGCGATCCGCCGCGTGAACATCGGCCAGGACCCGAACGCGCCCAGCCTGCTCGACGTGCTGCCGCCGTCGGAGTTCACCATCCTGCCCAACACGGCCGGCTGCTTCAATGCGAAGGATGCGGTCTACACGCTGCAGATGGCGCGCGAGCTGCTGGGCGGGCGCAACCTCGTCAAGCTCGAGGTGCTGGGCGACGCCACCACGCTGTTCCCGCACATGCCCGAGACACTCAAGGCCGCCGAAACGCTGGTGCGCGACGGCTTCGACGTGATGGTCTATTGCAGCGATGATCCGATCCAGGCCCGTATCCTGCAGGAGATCGGCTGCGTGGCGGTGATGCCGCTGGCGTCGCTGATCGGCTCGGGGATGGGTATCCTCAACCCGTGGAACCTGCAGCTGATCATCGAGCAGGCCACGGTGCCGGTGCTGGTCGATGCCGGCGTGGGCACGGCGTCGGATGCGGCGATCGCGATGGAACTCGGCTGCGACGGCGTGCTGATGAACACCGCAATTGCCGGCGCGCGCGACCCGGTGCGCATGGCACGCGCGATGAAGCATGCGGTACTGGCCGGGCGCGATGCGTACCTGGCGGGGCGTATGCCGAAGCGTTTCGCGGCCTCGCCGTCGTCGCCGGTCGAGGGCAGGATCACGGGCAACGTCACAGCTAACGTCACAGCTAACGTCATCGGCAACGTCGCTGCATGACACCGTGCGTGCTCGTCTTCGCCGGACTCGATCCCGGCGGCGGCGCGGGCCTGGCGGCCGACATCCTGGCGATTGCAGCGCAGGGCGCGCATGCGCTGCCGGTGGCCACGGCGCTGACCTGCCAGGACAACAACCGCGTGTTCGAGGCGCACCCGGTCGACGCCGGCCTGGTGGCGCGCCAGGCCGCGCCGCTGGTCGCGGCCTTCGACATCCGCGCCGTCAAGCTGGGCATCCCCGGCAACGCGGCCAATGCAGCGGCAATCGCGGCCATCATCCGCGGCCTGCGCGCACGACAACCCGACCTGCCGGTGGTACTCGACCCGGTGCTGGCCAGCGGCCACGGCGATGCGCTGGGGCGGGGCAGCGCCAGCGCCGCCTTGTCCGATTTGCTGACGCTGGCGACGATCGTGCTGCCCAACCTGCCAGAGCGCGATGCGCTGGACATGCCAGGCACCCTGCAGATGCTCGTCACGGGCGGCCATGCGCCGGGCGGCACGGTCATCAACCACTGGCTGCGGGACGGTCAAACGTTGCGCGAGTGGCGCTGGCCGCGCCTGCCCGATACCTACCACGGCAGCGGCTGCACGCTGGCTGCGGCACTGGCGGCGCGCCTGGCGCTGGGCGAGTCGATGGCCATCGCCCTCGAGCGCGCCCAGGCCTACACGCACGCCACGCTGGCGCAATCGTTCGCAGTCGCGCCGGGCCAGCGTATCCCGCGCCGCCTGCCTCAACCACATTGAAGGAGCCACTATGCAAGGCTTGTATCTCGTCACACCGAACTGGAACGACACCGACCGGCTGCTGGCCGCTACCGACGCCGCACTGAGCGCCGGCGCCGCGTTGCTGCAATACCGGCACAAGGACGCGAGCGCGCTGCTGCGCCTCGAGCAGGCGACGGCGCTGCTGGCGCTGTGCCGCCGCCACGGCTGCCCGCTCGTCATCAACGACCATCTCGACCTGTGCCAGGCGCTCGACGCCGATGGCGTGCACCTGGGCCATACCGATCAGGCGATCGCCGCTGCCCGCGCGCTGCTGGGCCCGGAAAAGATCGTTGGCGCCTCGTGCTACGGTGACCTGGCGCTGGCGCGCGCCGCGCGCGACGCCGGCGCCAGCTATCTTGCCTTCGGCGGCTTCTACCCATCACCGGTTAAAAAATACACGTTCGTGACGCCGCCCGAACTCCTTGACCAGGCGCGCGCCGAGTTCACGCTGCCCCTCGTCGTCATCGGCGGCATGACGCCGGCCAACGCCGCGCCGCTGGTCGCGCGGGGCGCCGACATGGTCGCGGCGATCACGAGCGTGTACGGCGCGGCCGACCCGCACGCGGCCGCGCACGCATTCGGGAGCCTGTTTTCGGCCGGCTGAACCTACAATGGCAGTACTTACGACTTTGTCCTGCCACCATGATCGCTCCGCGCCTGTTCATCCACACCCGCCGCCATCCGTCCGCCATCCTGCTGCTGGTCCAGCTGCTCGGCATGCTCTCCTATCCGTTCATCGAAGGCACCCGGGCCGGCCAGGTGGCGTTCAACTGTTTCGGCATCGTGGTGCTGGCATTTGCCATCCGCATGGTGCGGCGCACGCCCGGCGAGGTGCGCGTGAGCTGGGCGCTGGCGGTGCCGATCATCGCGCTGCTGCTGGCGCAGATCCTGCTCGGCTATAACCACCTGCTGGCCTGGTCGTCGGGGCTGGAGGCGCTGTTCTACTTCTACGCGGCCGGCAGTCTGATCGCCTACATGATGGAAGACGAACGGGCCACGACCGACGAGCTGTTCGCGGCCGGCGCCACGTTCACGCTGCTGGCCTGGGCGTTCACGCACATGTACATCCTGCTGCAGGAAGTCCAGCCCGGTACGTTTGCCGCCGCCGTCAACGCGGGCGCGCCGCGTACCTGGACCGAACTCAATTACCTGAGCTTTGCGCTGCTCTCGAGCACGGGCATCGGCGACGTGATTCCTCTGACCGCACCGGCGCGGGCGCTGGCCAGTGTCGAGATGCTGGTCGGTTTGATGTACCTGGCGGTGGTCGTGGCGCGGCTGATCGCCTTCACGACACGCAACCGGATCGAGGTGGGCCGGGCACGCAGGCGCAAGCTGGAAGAGTGGGAGCAGGATTGAGCGACACGGCAGAGATTGCTTGCTAGAATCGTTGTCCGACGACTAACAGGAGCATGTGCATGGCGCACCAACTGGCTGCTTTCACGATCCGCAATTTCACGCCCGATGCATGGCCAGCCTACCGCGCGCTCCGCCTGCGCGCACTGGAAGACGCCCCCGATGCCTTTGGCAGCACATTGGCCGCCGAATCCGTGCGGCCGTCCGAAGAATGGGCGGCGCGCCTGGCCCGCGCGGCCACGTCCGGTATCGACCATCCACTTGTCGCCCACGTCGCGGGCCAACCCGTCGGGCTGGCCTGGGCAAAGGTGGACGCGGACGACCCGGCCCTCGTGAACCTGTTCCAGATGTGGGTGGCGCCCGAGGCGCGCGGGCAGGGTGTGGCCGCTGGCCTGCTGGCCGAGGCGCTGCGCTGGGCGCGGGCGCGTGGTGCAACTGCCATGCAGCTTGGCGTCAATTGCGCCAATGACGGGGCAGTGCGCCTGTACACACGCGCCGGGTTCGCCGCCACGGGATGGCAAGAGCCGATGCGGCCCGGGTCGGATCAGGTCGAGCAGCGCATGCGGCTGGTCATCGAAGGATCATGAACGCGCCGTCCGGCGCCGCAGCGTGATCCGGGTCAGCTCGGACGGCACGCCCAGGCGCAGCGCGAAGCCTGGCCACAATGCGGTGCCATTGTTCAGGTACAGCGTCATGCCATCGACGTCGTAACGGCCCGACACGAAGCCGTTGTTGGCGCGCGCCACCACCCGATCCAGCCCGACGATCATGCCGCCGTGGGTGTGGCCAGACAATTGCAGCGCGACGCCGCGGCTGGCAGCGTGGCGCGCATTGCGCGGCTGGTGGTCGAGCAGGATCACCGGTGCGCCAGCCGGCGCGCCGCGCAGGGCCGCATCGACGTCGGGCGGCGCCGCGCCGGTCTGCGGGGCGGTCACGTCGTTGACACCGGCCAGCACCAACTGCCCGGCGCCACGCTTGAGAACGGTATGGCTGTTGTCCAGCGGCGTCATGTTGAGCCCCGCGAAATACGCCATCCACGCCTTGTGGCCGAAAAAGTATTCGTGGTTGCCGGGAATGACCCAGACGCCATCGGGTGCGCGCAGGTCGCGCAGCGGCGCCACGTCGCGTTCGCGGTGCGCGATGTTGCCGTCGATGAGGTCGCCGGTAATGACGATCAGGTCGGCGTCCAGCGCGTTGGCGTCGGCGACGACCTTGCGCGTCCAGGGCGCGTCGAACAGGCGGCTGATGTGCAGGTCGGTCAGTTGCACGACCTGGTAACCGTCGAATTCGTGCGGCAGGTTTTTTACCTCGATCAGCACGTCTTCGAGCGACGGCGACTTGATCGCCTGGTTCACGCCCAGCGCTGCCAGCAGCGCGGCGGCAAGCGCAATCCCGTAGCGCAGGCGCGGCGCAATCGCCACGCGCCGGCGCCGGATCGCCATCACGATCAACGCGCCGGCGTCGACCAGCAACTGGAACACGGCCAGCAGCAGGATCGCGCCAAAGCCCCAGTTGAACAGGATCACCAGCCCTTTCGGGAATTCGGGTGAGAACACGCTGCCCGACGACAGGCGCGACCACAGGTGGTATTGCGAGACCAGTACCAGCACGACGGCGCTGGCCACTTTGGATTTCGTGGACAACGGCAGCGGCCAGAGCCAGCGTACCAGGACCAGCAGGCAGGGAAGGCTGAACATCAGATGAAACATCAGGCACTCCCGGTCAGGATTGCCACGCCGCCCGGGCATGCCGGGGGATGGTGCGGACAGGACATGCTGTCCGCAGAAAGTGTTGGGTACATATGCATCGTGGCGTCTGCCTGAACTGTCGAACAGGCGAGCATAACGCAGATTGTCCGATGGCAGCGCTGAGCACCCGAGAAGACACGGGGACGGGGGCCTCTGGTGACGCCGCAGGCGGGGCAGGGTAGGATGCCATGGCATGCTGTGTGAAGGCCATGAAAGCGCCTTCGCATCCGTCGATCGATGAAAGAACAGGTTATGTCCTTGAACAACCAGCTGACAGTGGATTTCCCATTGCTGATGCGCCAGGCCCTGGCATCGGCGGCCGTGACGCAGGCATGCAGTTGCACCATCACGCCCTTGCACGCCTGGACCGCGCAGCCGTTGACCCTGGAGCTGGACTGCTTCGAGGCGGCCGGCACCCTGCTCGATGATCCGTACGACGAGCCGACCTTCGCCGAATACCACCCGGCCGGCACCCGCTACGACAGCCCGGATGCACCCATTGCGCCCCGCTTTTATCCCACTAACCGCTGTAGCGTGGCACGCTGCACCCGGTGCAGCCGCCACTATCTGCGGTATAACGAGGCCGGCGGCTATTTCACCGAATTGCGTATTCGCGCACTGCAGCCCGACCTGCTGGTGGATGCGCCGGCACCGGATCGTCCGTAACAGCGGCGGGTCACCTCGCCGGCACAACGGATGCCGCTGGGAGTGTGACTGCTTGTCAATCAAACGTGGCGGCTGGCTCGGTCGTGACTGTTGCCGGACAACGCCGGCGGTGAACCGTCCTGCGTCCCGTCGGAGGCCTCGGCGCACTCTGTCCGATGGCATCTTCTGTCGCGCGATAACACACAATAACGATCCCAAGTAGATATATCTTTTGGGAAACTATTGCTGTGCATAAGCGCGCTACCGCACGGTTCTCACCAACTTTAAAACAGATAGTCGGTTCCGGTTCGCGTATTTGCACCGCAAGCGCCGCCGCAGTTTCCGTCCTCGTGCATGAGCCCATGCAGAGCAGCTCCGGAAACTTTCTCCAACAGGAATACATATGATACAAACCGTGAGACGCTCCATGAAACGCCTCTTGTGCGGCCTCGGCCTGACGAGCGCCGTGCTCGTCGCAGGCTGTGGCGGCGGTGACCAGGGACGCGATCCGGTCCTGGGATTGCCGGCAACGAGCCTGGTCAGCGTGGCGGTGTCGCCAACGACCGCGTCGGTGGCAATCGGCGCAACCCAGCAATTTACCGCCACGGCTGCCTATTCCGACGGTTCGGCGCGCGACATCACGCTTCTTTCGGCCTGGACCTCGGCCACGCCGGCCGCCGGCACGGTCGATGCCGCGCGCGGTATCGCCATCGGCGTTACCGTTGGCACCTCGGTGATTACCGCTGCCTTCGAAGGCAAGAGCGGCTCGGCGACCCTGACGGTCCTGCCGGCCCGGCTGGTATCGCTTGCCGTCGCCCCGGTGAACCCGTCGGTCAATATCGGCAACACACAGCAGTTCGTCGCGCTTGGCACGTTCAGTGACAACACGACGCGCGACATCAGTGCGGTATCGACGTTCAGCTCGGCCTCCACGAATGTGGCGTCGGTCGTGGCCAGCACCGGTCTGGCGCTGGGCAAGGCGCAGGGAACCTCGGTCATCAGCGCATCGTCCGGCGGTCTCACGGGCAGCGCCACGCTGACGGTCCTGCCGGCGACGCTGGTCTCGCTGGGGCTCACGCCTGCCGCAAACAGCCTTGCCGTTGGCGCCACCGCCCAATTGACCGCGTTGGCAGGCTATTCGGATGGCTCGGTCGTCGATGTCACGGGCGCGAGCACGTATGTTTCGGCCAGCACGGCGCAGGTCGCCGTCGCCGCCAGTGGCGTGATCACCGGCGTCGCGCCGGGTACCTCGGTCATTACCGCCAGCTTCGGCGGCAGGTCGGCCACGGCGAGCGCCACCACGTTGAACGGCGCCGTGCCTGGCGTGACGCGACTCGTTGTCACGCCAGCGAGCGGCACCGTCTTCGTCAACGGCGGTATGCCATTCGTCGCTACAGCCTTCTATTCGAACAACACGAACGCCATCGTCACCACCGCCGTTACCTGGACATCGTCTTCAACGGCAATCGCTACCGTACTACCCAACGGCATGGCCACCGGTGTGTCCGCTGGCAACGTGGTCCTGACCGCCGCCCTGAACGGTGCATCGGGCACGGCCAATCTGACCGTGCTGCCACCCGCGCCCGTCATCAATCCCGTCAACCTGCGCTCTGCAGCGACGTTCGGCGTGCTGGCCGGTACCGCGCTGACCAATAATTCGGGCGGCACCACCTTCATCACTGGCGATGTCGGTTCGCCGTCGCAAACCACCGCGCCGGTCGTGGCGACCGGTTTCACCAACTACCAGTCGGGTGCGATTCTCCAGAACGCGCTGAACGACCTTCAATCGGCCATCGTCGATGCCAACAGCCGACTGTGCACGCTCACGTTTGCAGGCGACGTCGACTTTGGCGGCCTGGTACTGACGCCGGGCGTTTATTGCTACGACGGCAAGATGAACATCACCGGGAAACTGACGCTGAATGGTCCCGGTGTGTATATCTTCCGCACCGCGCAGACGCTCGATACGGCGGCAAATTCGGAAGTAGAGCTCATCAATGGCGCCACGGCCGACAACGTCACGTGGGTGCCTGTGGGCGCAACCACCGTGGCTGCGAACAGCATATTCAAGGGAACGGTCCTGGGGCAGGCTGCCGCGATCACCGTGGGCGACAACGCCACGCTGCTCAATGGCCGCGTCCTCTCGGGCGTCGCCGTCACGCTGCTCAATAACCGCATCACCAAATAACCGGTCCGGAACCCATCATGAAAAACACACTCACACTGCTCGCCTGCGCCGTCCTTGCCGGCGCTGGCATCAACGCCGCCAGCGCGGCGGGCCAGGACCGGAGCGGCGCCAACGGCGATATCATCGATCCCGACTGGGCCGACAGCGCCTGGTATGCCGGCGCCGGCCTGGGCCAGGGCCGCGCCAAGATCGACGACGAGCGCATCGCGCGCAGCCTGACCGCCAACGGCGCCAGCCTCGAGTCGTTCACGACCGACCAGCGCGATCTTGGCTACAAGGTATTCGTCGGCAAGAAGTTCAACCGCTACTTCGCGGTCGAGGCCGGGTACTTTGACATCGGCAAGTTCGGCTTTCAGGCGACCACGTCCGGCAACGGCAATCTGCGCGGCGAGACGAGCTTTCGCGGCGTCAACCTCGACCTGATCGGTCATCTGCCGCTGACCGCGCGACTGTCGGCGCTGGCACGCGTCGGCGGCCAGTACGGGCGTTCGACGGCGCATTTCTCGGGCAACCGGCTCAATGGCGTGACTGCTCCGAATCCCGAGAAGGAAGAGAAGTTCCAGGCCAAGGTCGGCCTCGGCCTGCAGTACCAGATCAACGATGCCTGGGCAGTGCGCGGCGAGATCGAACGCTACCGCCTGCGTGACCCGCTGGGCAACCGCGGCGAAATGGACCTGGCCTCGCTCAGTTTGATCCGCGCATTTGGCCGGCCTGCCGCCCGCCCGATTCCGGCGCCGGAGCCTGTGGTCGCGCAGCCGGAAGTGCAACCGGCGGCGCCAGTGGTGCAGCCAGCGCCGCAGCCAGTGTCGGAGAAGGTCTCGTTTGCGGCCGAAGCGCTGTTCGACTTCGACCGGGCTGCGGTCAAGCCTGAGGGCAAGGCGGCGCTGGACGACCTGATGCGCAAGCTGCAGGGCATGGACACCGAAGTCATGATTGCCGTAGGTCATACCGACTCGGTCGGATCGGACGCGTACAACCAGAAGCTGTCGCTGCGCCGCGCCGATGCCGTCAAGGCGTACCTGGTGTCGAAAGGGCTGGACCAGGCCCGCCTGTACACCGAGGGCAAGGGCGAAACGCAGCCGGTCGCAGACAACGCCACGGCCGAAGGACGGGCCAAGAATCGCCGCGTCGTGATCGAAGTGGTGGGAACGCGTACCAGCCGCTGAGCGGGTCTGGCCGAAGCGCCGGTGGCCTTCGGCGCTGTTGCCTCTGCTGCATGACGTCGTTGCAGGAACAACGGTAACAGCGCTGCATCCGCCGGCGCGCGCGGCCGTGATGCGCCAGGCTTGTTATCATGGCGTCTTCGCAGCGCGCACGCATGCGCGGATCACCTCAAGCAACGGGACAACGACATGAAAACCAAGGCAGCAATCGCGTGGAAGGCGGGTCAGCCGCTGACGATCGAAGAAGTGGAACTCGAAGGCCCGAAGGCCGGTGAAGTGCTGGTCGAGATCAAGGCCACCGGCATTTGCCACACCGATTACTACACCCTGTCGGGCGCCGACCCGGAAGGCATCTTCCCGTCGATCCTGGGCCATGAAGGCGCCGGCGTGGTGGTCGATGTCGGCCCGGGCGTGACCAGCCTGCGCAAGGATGACCACGTGATTCCGCTGTACACGCCGGAATGCCGCCAGTGCAAATTCTGCCTGTCGCAAAAGACCAATCTGTGCCAGGCGATCCGCACGACGCAGGGCCGCGGCCTGATGCCGGACGCAACGTCGCGCTTCTCGATCGATGGCCAACCGATCTATCACTACATGGGCACGTCGACCTTCTCGAACTACATCGTGGTGCCCGAGATCGCCCTGGCGAAGGTGCGCAACGATGCGCCATTCGACAAGATCTGCTATATCGGTTGCGGCGTGACCACCGGCATCGGCGCCGTGATCTTCACCGCCAAGGTCGAGGCGGGCGCAAATGTGGTCGTGTTCGGCCTGGGCGGCATTGGCCTGAACGTGATCCAGGCAGCCCGGATGGTGGGCGCCGACAAGATCATCGGTGTCGACCTGAACCCGGAACGCGAAGCGATGGCGCGCAAGTTCGGCATGACCCATTTCATCAATCCGACCCAGGTCGAGAACGTAGTCGACGCCATTGTTCAGCTGACCGATGGCGGCGCCGACTACAGCTTCGAGTGCATCGGCAACGTGAACACGATGCGCCAGGCGCTCGAGTGCTGCCACAAGGGCTGGGGCAAGTCGATCATCATCGGCGTGGCGGCTGCCGGCCAGGAAATCTCGACCCGTCCGTTCCAGCTGGTGACGGGCCGCGAATGGAAAGGTTCGGCCTTTGGCGGCGCCCGTGGGCGCACCGACGTGCCGAAGATCGTCGACTGGTACATGGAAAACAAGATCAATATCGACGATCTGATCACCCACCACCTGCCGCTCGACCGTATCAACGAAGGCTTCGACCTGATGAAGTCGGGCGAGTCGATCCGCTCGGTGGTCGTGTATTAAGTGAAGGCAGGCCTCGCGGCTTGCGCTCTCTGTCTGAGTTCAACGCGGCCTTCGGGCCGCGTTGTCGTTGCGGGCCCCGATTGACCGCCTGGGCCGCGATTTCGACGGCCTGTCGCAGCGCGCTGGTTCGTGGCGGGAGCGGCGGCTAGAGTGATGTCATCGCCGGCTGCGTCCGGCCCGTTGTCATTGTCATTGTCCCTGGCCCAAGGAGAACATCATGCCGCATCCTGCACCGCTTACACGCCGACTGGCGCTTCCCTTCATTGGCCTGGCGCTGTGCGCTGCGTCGCTGGCATTGACCCTGCCCATGCAGGCTGGCGCGCAGGAGGCCAAACGCGCGGTGCGCGTGACGCAGGGCGAGCCATACGCGCTGGTGCGCGGCAAGGAAGGCAGCTTCAATATCAGCGGCAGCAGCGACGACTGGCCGGCGGTGAAGGCGGCCCAGCGCGCCATTCCTGGCGAGTTCATCTGGTTCCGTGAAGGCGGACGCGACTACGTGATCCAGGATGCCGCGGTCATGGCCAAGGTGCGTACGGCCTGGGCGCCGCTGGATCGGCTGAGTGCCCGCATGGACGTGCACAGCAAGGAGATGGATGTGCACAGCAAGAAAATGGATGCGCTGGGACGCGAGATGGACCGCGTTGCCGTCAGCAAGGACAATCTGCCGAGCGAGCGCGACATGCGTGAAATCGATGGCGGCATGCAGGCCCTGAGCCAGCACATGGAACGCCTGAACAGCCAGATGGAAACGGCGCGCGACCAGGCCGAGCGCGAGCGCCTGAGCCGCGAGATGGCTGCAACCGGTGCGCGCATGAATGCCGCAGGCCGGCAGATCGGCCAGGCCTACGACTCGCCGCAGATACGCAAGTCGCACGCGTCGATGGAGGCGATTGGCCGCAAGATGGAAGAGGCCGGCAAGCCGATGCATGTGCTGGGCGAACAGATGGGCATGCTGGGCAAGGAGATGGAGCGCGAAAGCAAAGTCGCCGACAAGACCGTGCGCGCGCTGATCCGCGATGCACGGGCGAAGGGCCTGGCGCGGCCGGCGCCGGTTGCGGGTTGATGCAATCCCGTTGACGTGAAGAGGGCGGCCATCGAGCCGCCCTTTTGTGCCTGGGAGGGGCTGCGGTAATATCTGTTCACAAAAAAATCGCATGGAATCGCCTGCGTGAAGCGAAATCCACCGGGCTGGCAAGTATATTAGTCAGCCAGGCACGACTGCGGCGCTCGTTGCGCAGTGGTCGATGCAGAACCAGAGACAGAATTACCTATTACGGAGCATTCCTTGGCCCGCCGGATCACCCACCGCAATCTTCCCCAGCTTTTTCTGAAGGCGCGAGAATCGTTGTTGCTGCACTTTCGTCCCATTCTCAACCATTTCGGTGTGACCGAACAGCAATGGCGCATCCTGCGCGTGCTGGACGAGCATGAGCAACTCGAGCCACGGGAGATGTGCGAACTGTGCCAGATCCTGAGCCCGAGCATGACAGGCGTGCTGTCGCGGATGGAAGAGCTGGGGCTGATCGAGCGCCAGCGTGTGGCAGCCGACCAGCGCCGCATCTGGGTGCGCCTTGCCCCGAAGGGCGACCGCCTGATCGACGATATCGCGCCGCTCATCGAGCGCCAGTACAAACTGATCGAAGCGGCCTATGGCGCGCAGGTCGTGGCCGATCTGTCGCTGGCGCTCGAAGGCTTCATCGCAGCGCAGACGACGCCGGTCGAGCGCGTGGCGCTGCCAGCGTCGATCAAGCCGGTCAACAGCCGCCGGCCATAGCCGGCATGCCTGTGCCAGCGCTGGTCGATCAATGCTGGTCGATCAATGCTGGTCAACCTTGCCGCGCCAGGCGCCGGTTTCACTGCCACGCTGTTCGAGCAGTTCCTTGAGATTGGCCAGGTTGGCGCGCGCTTCCATGCGAACGGCGCCCAGTGCGTCGCCCAGGGTTTCCAGCGCGCCTTCGGGCTCGTAATCCATCTGCAGCGCGATGCGCGTGACGGTGTCCGAGATCTTGTGGAAGGTAACGACGCCGCCATTCTTGACACCGGTGACGCTGCGCCACGCGATGCGGTCGTCCGGAATCTGCTCGGTGATCTCGGCATCCCACTCTTTCTCTTCGCCGGCGACGTTGGCGCGCCAGTGCAGGTGCTTGTCGTCGAGCTGGCGGATTTCCTTCACGCTCTTCATGAATTGCGGGAAGTCTTCGAATTGCGTGAACTGGTTATAGGCGGTACTCACGGGCACATTGATCTCGATGGTTTCGACGATTCCCGAGCTGGCGCCAAAGCCATTGTTTCCCTTGAATTTTTTCGACAGCATTACGCCGCCAACGGCCAGTGCGGCCATGGTCACTACGCGTCCTAGCATGATCATTCTCCTTGTTAAGATTTTCACGAGCTTGTCGCAAAGCTGGTGTTAACATAAGCGAAACACCCGCCACTTGGCGCGCGGTTGAATAGCTTGTTTCGAGAAAATTGCGAGAACTTAATTGGTTTTCCTCAGTGGAATGTCCGAAGATAACGACAAGAGTGTAAGACTGATAGCGGCTGAAGAAACTTCATGCACCCGACATTGAAGTTGTGGCAATAAAGTGGGACGATGGCATGATCCCGGCATTGCAGCGGGCCGTCCGCCTGATAAGGAATGCATCATGCCAATGTCATCCGCTGCCCGACAGCGCCGCCTCTGCCTGGCGCTGCCAGCCGTCATCCTTGCCGGCGCAGCCAGCACCACCAGCACCGCCGCTCAGGCCCAATCGCGGCTGGGCACCACGCCCGCCCGCATCCTCGGTATCGGCGGATTTGACGTGGCGCTGAGCGTGGATCTGTTTGGCGAGTCCAGCAAGCACATGGTTCGCGCCTGGAACACCGAACGCGTCACGGTCACTGGCAACCACAGCGACACGCCGTGGTGCCTGGAATTCATCATCACGCGCTTCAAAGACGGCGAGAAACTGCTCGTGAGCACAAAGTTGATGAGTGGCACCGATGTCCTGGCTGCACCCGTCCGCACGGGCGACTTCGGCCAGCGCGTGGTCGTGCGTGCCGACGATGCGATGAATGTGGCGCTGGTGATCAAAAACGTTTGACGCAGCCGGCGGTGATGCGTACGCCACGAAACTGGATGGGCATACAGTATATCGCGGCGGTATAATGGCCGGATGCTGAAACTCGACACCCTGAATCCTGAACAATTTGCCGCCGTCACCTTGCCGGCGCAAAGCGCCCTGATCCTGGCCGGCGCCGGTTCGGGCAAGACGCGCGTTCTGACCACGCGCATTGCCTGGCTGATCCAGACCAATCAGGTCTCGCCCGCCGGCATCATGGCGGTGACGTTCACGAACAAGGCCGCGAAAGAAATGCTCACGCGCCTGTCGTCGATGCTGCCGATCAACACGCGGGGCATGTGGATCGGCACCTTCCACGGCCTGTGCAACCGGCTGCTGCGCACGCACTACCGCGACGCCGCGCTGCCGCAGACGTTCCAGATTCTCGATTCGCAAGACCAGCTCTCGCTGATCAAGCGCATGCTCAAGGCGCACAACGTCGACGATGAAAAGTACCCGGCCAAGGCGCTGATGTACTTCATCAACAACGCCAAAGACCAGGGCTTGCGCGCCTCGCAGGTCGAGGCTTACGACCCCATCGAGCGCCGCATGGTCGAGCTGTATGAACTGTACGACCAGCAATGCCAGCGCGAAGGCGTCGTCGATTTCGCCGAACTGCTGCTGCGCTCGTATGAGCTGCTGTCGCGCAACACGCCGCTGCGCCACCATTACCAGATGCGCTTCCGCCACATCCTGGTCGACGAGTTCCAGGATACCAACGACCTCCAATACAATCTGCTCAAGCTGCTGGCGGGGCAGGGCGAATCCGGCGGCGGCGCCATCTTTGCCGTCGGCGACGACGACCAGAGCATCTACGCCTTCCGCGGCGCCAACGTCGGCAACATGTCGGCGTTCGAACGCGACTACCAGGTCAAGAACCTGATCAAGCTCGAGCAGAATTACCGCTCGCACGGCCACATCCTCGACAGCGCCAACTTCCTGATCGCCAACAATGCCAAGCGCCTGGGCAAGAACCTGCGCACGGATGCCGGCCAGGGCGAGCAGGTGCGCGTGTACGAGGCCTCGTCGGATCTCGAAGAAGCGCAGTGGATCATCGAAGAATCCAAGAGCCTCATGAACGAGGGCATGGGCCGCAACGAGATCGCGATCCTGTACCGCAGCAACGCGCAAAGCCGCGTGATCGAGCATGCGCTGTTCGCGGCCGGCATTCCCTATACGGTGTACGGCGGCCTGCGCTACTTCCAGCGCGCCGAGGTCAAGCACGCGATCGCCTATCTGCAGCTGATGGACAATCCGCACAACGATTCGGCCTTCATGCGCGTGGTGAACTTCCCCACGCGCGGCATCGGCGCGCGCTCGATCGAGCAGTTGCAGATGGCGGCCGACAGCTATGGCATTTCGCTGTACGCTGCGGTGCCATACATGACGGGCAAGGCCGGCACCGTGCTGGGCAACTTCGTCAAGCTGATCGAAGGCGCGCGCTTCGAGACCCAGCAATTGCCGCTGCCCGAACTGGTGCGCGTGGTGCTCGAGCGCAGTACGCTACTGACGCACTACGGCAACGAAAAAGAAGGCGCCGACCGCATCGAAAACCTGGAGCAGATGGTGAGCGCCGCGACCCAGTTCGTGCAAGAAGAAGGGTTCGGCACCCAGGCGCCGGCGCACCTCGGCCCGCCGGCGCAGGCGCAGGCCGGCGAATCGGTCGTGTTCCAGGATGGCATCGAGATCCTCGATGGCGGTGCGCCACTGCCCACCGTGATGTCGCCGCTGTCGGCCTTCCTGTCGCACGCATCGCTCGAAGCAGGCGACGCCCAGGCGCAGGCCGGGCAAGAAGCGCTGCAACTGATGACAGTGCACTCGGCCAAGGGCCTCGAATTCGACGCCGTGTTCATCACGGGCCTCGAAGAAGGCCTGTTCCCGCACGAGAGCAGTGCGCGCGAGGCCGATGGTGTCGACGAAGAACGGCGCCTGATGTACGTGGCGATCACGCGCGCGCGCCGCCGTCTGTACATGAGCTTTACGCAGCAGCGCATGCTGCATGGTCAAACGCGCTTCAACATGAAATCGCGCTTCTTCGACGAACTGCCCGATGAATCGATCAAGTGGCTCTCGCCACGCGTGCAGGGCAACTGGTTCGGCGGGCGCAAGTCGACCACGGCATGGGACGACGCCAAGTTCCGCGAAGGCGGCAGCGACAACAAGATCGCGCAGCAGATCACGCAAAAGGCGGGCAATGGCACCGGTTGGCGCGTGGGCGAGAGTGTCGTCCACGCCAAGTTCGGCGAAGGCGTGATCGTCAATATCGAGGGCGGCGCCGGTGCGGCGCGGGCCCAGATCAACTTTGGTTCGGCGGGCGTGAAGGTGCTGGATCTGTCGATCGCGAAGCTGGAGCGGGTGGGCCGCTAAGGGGGCACGTTGGCGGCGTTGCCGCCAACGTTGACAGAACGTTGATTACCGCTGCTTGTCGAGGCTGACCTTGTTGCCGGGCTCTGCCGGTGGCTTGCCGAAGATCTCGCGATAGCCCACATACAGCGCGCACTGCAGCAGCAGGACGAACAAAAAGATCACCCACATGATCACCACGCGCGCGATGTTGCTGCCGCCCAGAATGACGGCGATCACCATGCACACGGTAAAGAAGATGCCGAACCACGCCAGCAGCATCACGATGAAAATGCCCGCGCTGCGCTTGACGGCAAAAAAGCTGTAGAACACGGCCTTGAACGGCGGCATTTTCTGCCAGTACGTCAGCGGCGCGGCAAAGCACAGCGAAATCAGCGCCACCGCGTCGAGCGCAAATATCAGGAACATCGCCAGCACGTCCTGGCCTGCCAGCACGGCCGGGGTGCCTTCCGTGCTCTGCGCCTGCACCTGTTCCCAGAAGTCCGGCTGCACGGCAAAGCGCGTGACCAGCGTCAGGATCAGCGACACACCCAGGTAGACGATGCCGACCTTGCACAGCTCGCGCAGCACCGGCGTGCGAAAACCCGTCAGCGCCACGGCCGGCGTGACGCGCTGGCCGTTCTCGATCATCGAGCACGCCATCATGAACGCCATCGAGAACGATGGAATCAGCACCACCGCCACCATCGCGCCCAGCACCGGCACGGCGCTGATCAGGATACTGACCAGGATATTGGCGAACAGCAGCGTGGTCAGCGCGGCCGGTTGTTGACGAAACAGCAGGGCGCCATTTTTGAGCCAGGTCCAGCCGGTAGATGCAGGTAGTTTGTTCATGTAATGACAGTGGTGGGCAAGCCCGGTGCGGGGTGCGCAATGCGCTCGCGCAGAATACGTTCGAAATGGGTGGGGTCGTGCGGCGTCAACAGTTCGGCCGCGCGGGGAAGGTGCAGATCATACAGGCGTGACAGCCAGAAGCGTAGTGCGCCCGCGCGCAATAGTGGTTGCCAGGCGTCGCGCTCGTCGTCGGTGAACGGGCGCACCGCGTGGTAAGCGTCGAGCAGGGCGCGCACGCGTGCTTCGTCCAGCTCGCCCGTGGCCAGGTCGACGCACCAGTCGTTGACGGTGACGGCCACGTCGTACAGCCAGGTGTCGATGCCGGCAAAGTAAAAGTCGAAGCAGCCGCTCAGGCGCTCGCCCTCGAACATCACGTTATTGCGAAACAGGTCGGCGTGCACCGGGCCGCGGGTCAGGTTGGCATAGGTAGCGCTTGCGGCGAATGTGGCCTGGTACGCGACTTCGTCCTGCAGCAGCGTGGCTTCGGCTTCGCTCAGCAATGGGGCGACTTCGGGCGCGGTCGCCGTCCACCAGTCGATGCCGCGCAGGTTTGGCTGCTGCAGCGTAAAGTCCTGCGCCGCCAGATGCATCCGCGCCAGCATGCGGCCCACTTCGGCGCAGTGCACCGGCTGGGGAGCAAGCTGCGAGCTGCCATTCAGGCGGCTGACGATGATCGCGGGCTTGCCGTGCAGGCTCACGATCAGCTCGCCATCGTTGTTGGGCACCGGCGCCGGCACGGGGATACCGCGCCCGGCCAGGTGGCGCATCAGATTGACGTAGAAGGGGAGCTGGTCGAAGCGCAGGTTCTCGAAGATCGTCAGCACGTAGTGACCGGACTGCGGACCGGACTGCGTACCCTGCTGAGTATTCAGGAAGAAATTGCTGTTGTCGATGCCGGAGGAAATGCCTTCGAGCCCGACGGCCTGGCCAAGGGGGAACTGCTTGATCCACTGGTGAAGGTCATCCAGCGAGACCGCGGTGAAAACTGCCATGAGCTAGCAAGAAAGAGAAGTGGACGATGGCCGCGAGACTGCCGCGCGAACGCGGCAGGCGGGATCATTGTTTGGTGGTCGGCTCGAGCGCAGGTGGCGGCGGCACGTCGGCGCGGGCCGGGACGGTCCCGGCTGCACCGGCACGGGCTGGCGCCGCAGCAGCTGGCTGCTCGTCGGTGTTCTGCTTCTTGGGATTGCCAAAATCAAATTCCATCACTTGCCATTGTGGGGCGCGGATGCTGCTGCCCGAGATATCGCCTGGTTGGGCATTTCCCGGTGCAACGTTGGGCTTCATGGTGTAGCGGCTTGGGCCGGCTTGCACTTCGACTTCGTTGACCTTGCCGTCATTGCCGCGTTTTTCGGTAATGACTGTGCCTTTGCGCGGCGGAATCGTCGTGGCCGGCACATCGCTGCCCGGCTCGATGCGCTCGAGCTGCGGCGGCGCATCGCTTGGGCGCTGCTGCTGCGTTGGCTGGGCTGGCGTCGTGGCGCGTGGCGCTGGCTGGGTCTGCGTTTGCGGTGGTGTGGTCGGCTGCGCCGATGCCAGGCCCGCGTGGGCGAACAGGCACAGCGTCAGGAGGGCAAAGCGGGGTGTCGAGCGCAGCATGATGGTCACCTAATGTCGTTTAGTCCATTGTAGCAAACAGTACCGCCTCCCTGTGAAACGTGTGCCACATCCCATCATTGCTGCGAGGCATTGAGACGCTGGAGCGGGCGCTGCTCATCATGCGGATTCTGCGATAATGGTGGCGACCCTGGCGCCACCCTGACGCCGCATGCTTACCTGATTTTCGCCCCCTATGGACAATACCCTTCTGCTCGTCGACGGTTCCAGCTATCTCTACCGCGCCTTCCATGCATTGCCCGACCTGAGGAGCCCGGACGGCTTCCCGACCGGCGCCATGCACGGCATGGTCAATATGCTGCGCCGCCTGCGTGCCGACTTCCCGGCCGCCTACATCGCCTGCGTGTTCGATGCAAAAGGCAAGACCTTCCGTGACGACCTGTATCCCGAATACAAAGCCACGCGTGCGTCGATGCCGGAAGACCTGGGCAAGCAGATCGAGCCGATCCACGAAGTGGTGCGGCTCATGGGCTGGCCTATCCTGATGGTCGACGGCGTCGAGGCCGACGACGTGATCGGTACGCTGGCCGTGCAGGCCACCGCGCGCGGCATGAAGACGGTGGTCTCCACCGGCGACAAGGATCTGGCCCAGCTCGTCAACGACAAGGTCATGCTGATCAATACGATGAGCAACGAGCGCCTGGACGACGCCGGCGTGCTGGCCAAGTTCGGCGTGCCGCCAAACCGCATCATCGATTACCTGACGCTCGTCGGCGACACCGTCGACAACGTGCCGGGCGTGCCCAAGTGCGGTCCCAAAACGGCTGTCAAATGGCTCACGCTGCATGGCTCGCTCGACGGCGTGATGGAAAACGCCGGCAGTATCGGTGGCGCCGTGGGCGAGAACCTGCGCGCGGCGCTCGACTGGCTGCCGAAAGGCCGCGAGCTCATCACCGTGAAAACCGACTGCGACCTGGTCAAGCACGTGGTGTCGTTCGAGGAAACGCTGGTCGGCCGGCCCGAAAATGCCGACGCGCTGCGCGAATTTTTCAGCCGCTACGGCTTCAAGACGATGCTGCGCGACCTGGGCGGCGCCAAAGCCGGCGACGGCAGCGTGCGCCCGGCTGCCGGCAGCGCGCCGGGTGGTGGTCCGCTCAATTCGCCGGAAGGCGCGCAGGCGACGCTCGATGGCATGCCGGTCATCAAGGGCGAGTACGAGACGATTCTGCTTGAAGAGCAGTTGGACGCGTGGCTGGCGCTGATCGACGCGGCGCCGTTGACGTCGGTCGATACTGAAACCACCTCGCTCGATCCGATGACAGCGCAGATGGTCGGCATTTCGCTGTCGGTCGAACCGGGCAAGGGCGCCTACATCCCGCTGGCGCACCGCTACGCCGGCGCGCCTGACCAGCTCGAGCGCGAACACGTGCTGGAAAAGATGCGCGCCTGGCTGGAAAATCCGGCCAAGCCCAAGCTCGGCCAGAACCTCAAGTACGACATGCACATCTTCGCCAACCATGGCATCACCCTGAAGGGCATCGTGCACGACACGCTGCTGCAGTCGTATGTATTCGAGTCGCACAAGCCGCACGACATGGACACGATGGCCATGCGCCACCTGGGCTACACGACGATTCCGTTCGTCGACGTGTGCGGCAAGGGCGTCAACCAGATCTGCTTCGACCAGGTCGAACTGGGCCGCGCCACCGAGTACGCAGCCGAGGATTCCGATATCACGCTGCGCCTGCACGGATCGATGCTGCCGCACGTCGAAGCCGACAAGGGCCTCACCTACATCTACCGCGACATCGAGATGCCGACGATGGAAGTGCTGCACAAGATCGAGCGCAACGGCGTGCTGATCGACAGCGACCTGCTGGGCGTGCAATCGAACGAACTGGGCAAGCGCATGCTCGAACTCGAGCAGCAGGCCTACGAGCTGGCCGGCGGCCCGTTCAACCTGGGTTCGCCGAAGCAGATCGGCGAGATCTTCTTCGTCAAACTCGGCCTGCCGGTGATCAAGAAGACCGCCACCGGCGCGGCGTCGACCGACGAAGAAGTGCTGCAAAAGCTGGCCGAGGATTACCCGCTGCCGAAGATCCTGCTCGAGCACCGCGGCATGTCCAAGCTCAAGTCGACCTATACCGACAAGCTGCCGAAGATGGTCAACGCCAGCACGGGCCGCGTGCACACCAATTACTCGCAGGCGGTGGCAATCACGGGCCGCCTGTCGTCCAACGAGCCGAACCTGCAGAACATCCCGGTGCGCAACGCCGAAGGGCGCCGCATCCGCGAAGCCTTCATCGCGCCGCCGGGCAGCGTGATCGTCTCGGCCGACTATTCGCAGATCGAGCTGCGCATCATGGCGCATATCTCGGGCGACGCCGCGATGCTCAAGGCCTTTGCCGATGGCGAAGACATTCACCGCGCGACGGCCGCCGAGATCTTCGGCATCCCGCCAGCGGACGTGCAGAGCGAGCAGCGCCGCTACGCCAAGGTCATCAACTTCGGCCTGATCTACGGCATGAGCGCGTTCGGCCTGGCGGCCAACCTGAATATCGAACGGGGCGCGGCCGCGAACTACATCGAGCGCTATTTCGCGCGCTTCTCGGGCGTGAAGCAGTACATGGACGAGACGCGCCTGCAGGCCAAGGCACGCGGCTATGTCGAAACGGTGTTCGGCCGCCGCCTGTGGCTGCCCGAGATCAATTCGCCGAACGGCCCGCGCCGCGCCGGCGCCGAACGGGCCGCAATCAATGCGCCGATGCAGGGCACGGCGGCCGACCTGATCAAGCTGGCGATGATCGCCGTGCAGGGCTGGCTCGAAACCGAGCAGCTGGCCACGCGCATGATCATGCAGGTGCACGATGAACTGGTGCTCGAGGTGCCGCAGGCCGAACTCGACCTGGTGCGCGTAAAGCTGCCCGAACTGATGGCCGGCGTGGCGACGCTCAAGGTACCGCTGGTGGCCGAAACGGGCGTCGGCGAGAACTGGGAAAAGGCGCACTAAACCGTAGGGTGGACGGCTACGCCGTCCACGCGTTCAACGGTATGTTGAGGCGTCCACGCTACGCATTACGCATAGCCATCACCGCCAGCAATCCCTCCACATCCGCCTGCGCCTCTTCACAATTGGCCAGGTGGATCACTGACAAACCCCGCGCCGGCACGCGCAGGATCAGCGTGTTGAATCCCCACAGTCCTCCGCTGTGAAACACCGCCTGCACCCCATCGCGTTCGATGATCTCCAGTCCGAAGCGATAATCATGCACCGTGCCGTCCACGAACGGTGACGGCTGCAGCATCGCCTGCAGTACGCTGGCCGGATCGGCCCACTGCCGGTGCCAAGCCCGTTCCCAGCGCAGCAATTCGTTCGTGCTGCCATAGACCCCACCATCGCCCACCGTATTTGCATTACCGAGATGCTGACGGTAGCCGCGTGGGCGCGCTGGATCGGCCTCGTAGCTCGTCACACGCTTTTCGATGATGCTGAAGCGATCGTCGTCGAACGCCAGCCGGTGCATGTCCAGCGGCGCGAACAGGCGCTCGCGTGCAAAGCGTGACAGCGGCTGTCCGCTAAGGCGCCTGACCAGCGTCGCCAGCAGGATGTAGTTGCTGTTGCTGTAGTGGTGCCCGGTCGACGTGGGCGCTTCGACCGTATCCATGAGGGCGATCAGCCTGAGGATCGTGTCGTTGTTGAAGTAATCGGCTTCGTGGCGCCCCAACTGGCAGGCGATGAACTGGAAATAATCGGGAATGCCGCTGCTGTGATTGAGCAGACTCCTGAGCGGAAACGCCTGTTCGAAGTTTGCCAGCTCAGGCAAGTGGGGGCAAACGTCGTCGTCCAGACCGATGGCGCCATCTCGTACCAGCAGCATCACGCAGGCAGCGGTGAACTGCTTCGATTCCGAGGCCAGATAATAGGCCGAGTCGCCCGAGAGCGGCACGTTTAGCTCGAGCGACGCGAGGCCATGGTGCAGTTCAAAAACGGTCGCGTCATCGTACAATACTGCCGTGCTGAAGCCTGGCCCATCGGGCGGCAACGTGGATTGCAATCGTGTGAAGTAGTTGAACAGCTGCTGCATGGCGGTGCCTGTCGTTTGCTAATGGAACGACCACCAGTATAGTGCCCCGGTCGGCATGTGTTGCATCCGCACTGGCACGCAACTGTCCCACAAAATCCGTTACAGAACGCGTATTTTTCTCGCAATTTATATGTGAGAATAAGTGATGTTTACGCAACCTGACTACGCGGCACTGTTCGCGGCCTCGCCGTATCCTTACCTGCTCATCAACCGGGATTTCACCATCATTGGTGCCAATCCCGCGTATCTGGAGTCGACCGGACGCACGGCGCAGCAGATCGTGGGCCAGCACATCTTCGAGGCGTTTCCGGCCGATCCCAACGACCCCGCATCGACCAACGTCGACGAGGTACGCCGGTCGATCGAACAAGCCTTTGCGACGAAGCAGCCGCACACCAGCGCGCTGCTGCGGTACGCGGTACCGCGCGAGACGCCCGGCGGCCACGTGTTCGGCGAGCGTTGCTGGAGTGCGATCCACACGCCGGTGTTCGATGCGGCCGGCGAGGTCGCCTTCGTGGCGCAAAACGCCATCGATGTCACGGATCTGTACCGCTTCGACGCCGCCACTGGCGCCTACCATCTCAGGCAGGGAGCGAATGCGGTGCCCGACATGCCGCAGATGAACCGGCCGCAGATGCACGAGGCGATGACGCGCATCCTGAGCCTGGAGCGCAGCCAGTTGCAGACGATGTTCAACCAGGCGCCGAGCTTCATCGCGGTGCTCACCGGCCCCGATCATGTCTTCGAGATGGCCAACGAAGCGTATTACCAGCTGGTCGGGCGCCGGGAGCTGATCGGCAAACCCTTGCTCGACGCGCTGCCCGAGCTGGTGGCGCAGGGCGTGCGCCGCGTATTCGATGGTGTCTTCGCGGGCGGCAAGCCGGTCGTGCTGCGCGACTCATTGATCTCGCTGCAGCGCCAGCCCGACAGCCGGCTGGAACACCGCTACGTCGATCTGCTGTGCCAGCCGATCTTCGGCCACGACGGGCACGTGACGGGCATCTTTGCCCAGGGCAGCGATGTCACCGAGGCCTATCACGCGGCCCAGGCGCTGTTCGAAAAAGTCCAGCAGCTCGAAGCGGTCCGCGAAAACCAGACCTTCCAGCTCACACTGGCCGACCGTATCCGGCAGCTCGCCGACCCCGATGATGTGACCGAGGCAGCCTGCGAGCTGCTGGGCCGCGCCCTGCAGGTGTCGCGCGTGCTGTATGCGCAGATCGACGATGCCGCCGGCACCGTTGCGATCGTACGCGACTGGACCGCGCAGGGTGTGCCCAGCCTGGCCGGCAAGGTCATGGTGATGGACGATTTCGGCCCGCCGATGATCGCCGCGCTGCGCGCCGGCCAGACCGTCGTCAACCACGATGTCGCGCGGGACAGCCGCACCGCGGGCAATACCGGCATCTATGCGCAGATCGGCGTCGGCGCCGACCTGCTGGTCCCGTACATCAAGGCCGGCAAGATGCGGGTCGTGCTGACGGTGCAGAATGCCGCGCCGCGCCGCTGGCGCGAGGCCGAGATACGGATGGCGCAGGAAACCGCCGAGCGCACCTGGTCGGCGGTCGAAGCGGCGCGCGCGCACGCCGCGCTGCGCCGTGAACGCGACCAGAGCCAGAGCATCTTCGACAGCATGGGCGAGGGCTTCGCGGTGCTCGACAAGGACTGGAACATCCTGCGCATGAACGCCGAAGGCCTGCGCCTGACGCAGCGCCGCGCCGAAGATGTCATTGGCCACAGCCACTGGGAAGTCTGGCCCGAACTGCGCGCTACCCCGGCCGACGCGGTGTTCCGGCGCGTGATGACCACAGGTGCCCCCGGGATTCTCGAGCTGGCCCACCGCATGCCGGATGGGCGCCAGGCATGGATCGAAACGCGCACCCACCGCTCGCTCGATGGCGGCATCGCGTTCTTCTTCCGCGATGTCACCGAGCGCCGCGAAGCGCAAGAGAAGCTCACTGCCGCCGACCGCCGCAAGGATGAATTCCTGGCGATGCTGGCGCACGAACTGCGCAATCCGCTCGCACCCATCGGCGCGGCCGCCGACCTGCTGCAGCGGGCGCGGCTCGATGAAGCGCAGGTGCGCAAGACCAGCCAGGTCATCGGGCGCCAGGTGCGCCACATGACGAGCCTCGTCGACGATCTGCTGGACGTCTCGCGCGTCACGCGCGGCCTGGTGGCGCTGCACACCGAGCGCCTGGACATCCGGCATATCGTGAACGACGCGATCGAGCAGGTCACGCCCCTGATCCACGCCCGCCGCCATCACCTGGCGCTTGAACTGCCGCCGCAAGCGCCGCTGGTCGAGGGCGACCACAAGCGCCTGGTGCAGGTGCTGGCCAACCTGCTCAGCAATGCGGCGAAGTACACGCCCGAAGGTGGCCACATCACCTTGAGCACCGAAGTACGCGCCACGCACGTGCTGCTGCGGGTGGCCGACGACGGCATTGGCATGGCGCCCGAACTGGTCGCGCGCGCGTTCGAGCTGTTTTCGCAGGCCGAGCGCTCGTCCGACCGCTCGCTGGGCGGGCTGGGACTGGGCCTGGCGCTGGTGAAAAGCCTGGTGGGCCTGCATCACGGCAGCGTCGCCTGCGACAGCGCGGGGCAGGGCAAGGGCAGCACCTTCACGGTGTGCCTGCCGCGCCTGGACAGCCAGGTTCCAGCCGCGGGCGCCCCGGCCGCCGGCCCGGTGAGCGCGCCGGCGCCGTCAGACCATCTTCGCATCATGGTGGTGGACGACAACGTGGACGCGGCGACGATGCTCGCACTGCTGCTCGAATCGAACGGACACGAAGTACGCGTCGAGCATGCGGCGTTGCCGGCGCTGGCGGCGGCCGAGCACGCGGCGCCGCATGTGTACCTGCTCGATATTGGCCTGCCCGACCTCGATGGCATCGAACTGGCACGGCGCCTGCGCGCCCGCGCCAGCGCGCAGCGCGCGGTGCTGGTGGCAATCACCGGCTATGGCCAGGAGCAGGATCGCGCGCGCACTGCGGCCGCCGGCTTCAACCACCATCTGGTCAAACCGGTCGACATGCAGAAGCTGTACGCGATCCTCGACGAAGTGGCGCCTGTGCACACGTAGCGCCATGTGCGCCCGGCGCAGGCGATGCTAAACTCGCAAGCCTGTCCACCACTGATCGAAGGGATGACCATGAAAGACCTCGTCAACGACGCCGGCAGCCTGCTCGGCGCGAGCGCATACACCGATGGCGTCGGGCGCCGCGACTTCATCCGGGCCGCCATCGGCACCGGCTTTGCCGCCAGCGCGCTGCCGGTCATGGCGCAGACCCAGATCCAGACCGATACCGACGGCCTTGACGCCGGCGACACCATCCTGGTCATCGACGGCCAGGACGTGCCGGTATATCGCGCCCAGCCCAAGGGCAAGACGGGCGTGCCGGTGATCCTGGTGATCTCCGAGATCTTCGGTGTGCACGAATACATCAAGGACGTGGTGCGCCGCTTTGCCAAGCAGGGCTATATGGCGATCGCGCCCGACCTGTTCGTGCGCCAGGGCGACGCGACCAAGGCCCCGAGCACGGCCGAGCTGATGAAGAACATCGTCTCAAAAACGCCCGATGCACAGGTGATGTCGGACCTCGATCGCGTGGTCGCATGGGCCAAGCAGCGCGGCGGCGACACCGAAAAACTGGGCATCACCGGTTTTTGCTGGGGCGGGCGCATCACCTGGCTGTACGCGGCGCATAACCTGCAGGTCAAGGCGGGCGTTGCCTGGTACGGCCGCCTGGTCGGCGAAGCGACCGCCACGTCGCCCAAGCACCCGATCGACTTTGCCCAGAACCTGAAAGTGCCGGTACTGGGCCTGTACGGCGCGAAGGATACCGGCATCCCGGTCGAATCGGTCCAGCGCATGCAGGCCGCGCTCGACAAGGGCAACAGCCGCTCGACGATCCACGTGTATCCAGAGTCCGGCCACGCCTTCCACGCCGACTACCGCCCGATGTACAACGCGGCGGACGCGCAGGATGGCTGGAACCGCGCGCTGGCGTGGCTCGCCAAATACGGCGTCGCCTGATGTAGCAGGCGCCGCCTTGGACGAGGGCAGGCCGGGAGCGGTACAATGCCCGGTTTGCGGCTCGTCGCACGTACAGAACAAGAGGCCTTCAAATCGACCCGTTTTCAGCCCCATTCATCGACCCGACCCTGCGCTCGATCCTGCTGGCGACGCTCGTCGCCGGCGTCGTCAGCATCTCCGGGGCTGCCATTTTCTCGTTTGCCCTGCTGTCGAAAGTGGTGGAAAAGATGGTCAGCCTGTCGGTCGGCATCATGCTGGCCACATCGCTGCTGCACGCGCTGCCGGAAGCATTCGATTCGGGCGCCGATACCCGGAGTTTGTTCGCCACGCTGCTGGGCGGCCTGCTGGCCTTCTTCCTGCTGGAGAAGGTGGCCCTGCTGCGCCACTCGCATCATCACGAAGGCGACGGCCACCACCACGCCCACGGGCACGACGCGCGTGAGGCGGGCAAGGCCGGCTGGATGATCCTGCTCGGTGACGGCATGCACAACTTCACCGATGGCATCCTGATCGCCGCGGCCTTCCTGGCCAATCCGGAGCTGGGCATCGTCACCGCGCTGGCCATCGTTGCCCATGAAATTCCGCAGGAGATCGGCGACTTCATCGTGCTGCTCAATGCCGGCTTCTCACGGCTGCGCGCCTATGTGTTCAACCTGCTGTGCAGCCTGATGGCGGTGGCGGGGGGCTTGCTGGGGTATTACACGCTGGATCGGGCCAGCGGCCTGATTCCGTACGTGCTGGTGTTTGCGTCGTCAGGCTTCATCTATATCGCGGTGAGCGACCTGATGCCGCAGATGCAGCGGCGTTCGACGTTGCGCGAGTCGATTCCGCAGGTGGTGCTGATCGGGCTGGGCGTGGCGATCGTCTTCGCGTTGCACGCGTTCTGATGTCAGCATGATGCGCGTGGACACGTGGACGGCTCTGCCGTCCACGTGTCCACGCGTCGACGGTCGAGAATTACGCCGCGCCTTTGGCCACCGGCCGCGCAGGGTCGCCGACCCACTCGCTCCATGACCCCGGATACAGCGCGGCGCCCGGCAAGCCTGCCACTTCCAGTGCCAGCAGATTGTGGCAGGCGGTCACGCCCGAGCCGCACTGCATGATGGCTGCGGCAGGATCGTCGATCAGGGCGCCCAATTCCTCGCGCAGCTGCGCAGCATCCTTGAAGCGCCCGTCAGGCCCCAGGTTGTCCTTGAAGAAGCGGTTCTTCGCGCCGGGAATATGCCCGCCCACCGGATCGATGGTCTCGTTCTCGCCACGGTAGCGGTCGGCCGCGCGCGCATCGATCACGATCCGTTTGCCGCTTTCCAGATTGTCCAGCACCTCGCGCACCGTCACAGTCGGCACGAACGGCGCCCGGACGCTCAGGGCGCCGCGCGGCCTGGTGCGCACCTCGGTCGTCAACGGCTGCCCGGCAGCCTCCCACGCGGCCAGCCCGCCATCGAGTACCGCCACCGCCTCGTGCCCCAGCCAGCGCAGCAGCCACCACAGGCGCGCCGCGAACATGCCGCCGTGCGCGTCATACGCCACCACCTGCGTGGTGTCACCGATGCCAAAACCGCGCAATGCCTCGGTCAGCGCTTCTTTGTCGGGCAGCGGATGCCGGCCCAGGAACACGCCATCGGCGCCGTTCTTGGCACCCGACAGCACCGTCTCGATATCGGCAAATACCGCGCCCGGCAGGTGGCCGCTCGCGTAAGCATCGCGGCCGGCGGCCAGGTTCATCAGGTCGTGGCGGCAATCGACGACGACCCAGGCCGGGTCGTCGATGTGCGCGGCCAGGTCGGTGGCAGAGATCAGGGTCTGGTGCATGACGGTTCCTTTACGTTTCGCTGGCGATCGGATCGGTGTCCTTGACGACGGCGCCGCGCGCCGTCTTGCGGGTATTGTAGAACGTTGCGGCCACGCCCGACACCAGGATCACGCCCACGCCCAGCCAGACGTGCCAGTCGAACGTGTCGCCCCACAGCAGCAGACCCCACAGGCACGAGAACACGATGCCGGTGTATTGCAGGTTGGCCACCACCAGCACCTTGCCGACGCGGTAGGCGCGGGTCATCGCCATCTGCGCCATTAGCGCCGCGCCGCCGATCCCGGCCAGCAGCAGCAGGCTGTATGGCGTATGCGCGTGGAACACGGCGCCCTTCGGCCCGTCGCCGGCCAGCGTGGCCAGCAGGCCCACGACCGCGGTGGTGAGCGAAAAGAAGAACACGACGCGGTATTCGGGTTCGCCCAAGAGACCCAGTTTGCGCACCTGCATATAGGCTGCCGCCGACACCACCGACGAACACACGCCGGCCAGTGCGCCGAGCCACTGCCGGCTTTCGATCGCCGGCTGCAGCACCATCGTCACGCCAAAGAAGCTCATGCCGATGGCGACGACCAGCGGCCACTCGGCGTGCTTGGTGCGGGTCCACCAGCCCAGCGCGAACATCCAGGCCGCGATCCAGATCGGGGCCATGTAGTTCAGCGTCATGGCCGTGGCCAGCGGCAGGCGGCCGATGGCGAAGAACCACATCCACAGGGCGGTCACGCCGACGAAGCTGCGAATCAGGTGCGATTTGGCGAACGGCGTTTTGAACGTGCCGCCACGGTGGCGCACCATCGCCAGCAGGATGACGGTGCCGATCAGGCCCCGGTACATCAGCAGTTCGGACGTGGAGTAGAACTCGGAGGCGAGCTTGACGCCCGCGCCCATCGCGGCGAACGCGAAGCTGGCGAACAGCATCCAGAGTGAAGCCATGGTATTCCCAATAAAAAAAGGAGGGGCAGCCGACTGGCCACACCCTCCGCAGCGCTGCGTGTCACGACACGGCTAGAGCGCCATCTTGCTGCGATACCACTCATGGAAGTGCTGCATGCCGTCTTCCATGGGCGACTGGTACGGACCGACTTCGTTGACGCCGCGCGCCACCAGGATCTTGCGGCCGGCATCCATGCGCAGGCCGATTTCATCGTCCTCGACCGCCGTTTCCATGTACGCGGCGCGTTCTGCCTCGACGAATTCGCGCTCGAACAGCACGATCTCTTCGGGGTAGTAGAACTCGACCACGTTGCGCGTCTTGTCCGGGCCATCGGGCCACAGCGTCGACACCACCAGCACGTGCGGATACCACTCGACCATGATGTTCGGGTAGAGCGTGAGCCAGATCGCGCCGTACTTCGGCGGCGCGCCGTTGTTGAACTTGAGGATCTGCTCCTGCCAGCGTTTGTAGGCAGGCGAGCCGGCCTTTTGCAGCGCGCGGTTCACGCCCACGGTCTGCACGCTGTAGTCGGCGCCGAATTCCCATTTCAGGTCGTCGCACGAGACGAAGTTGCCCAGGCCCGGGTGGAACGGTTCGACGTGGTAATCCTCGAGGTAGACCTCGATGAAGGTCTTCCAGTTGTAGTCGCACTGATGCACTTCGACGTGGTCGAGCATATAGCCGGAAAAATCGAGGTCTTTCGTCACCGACAGCTGGCCGAGCTTGTCCATCACGTTGTAGCCGTTCTGCTCGAACAGCAGCCCGTTCCAGTTCTGGAGCGGGGTCTTGGACAGGTTCAGGCACGGCGTATCGGCAAAATGCGGCGCGCCGATCAGTTCACCCTTCAGGTCATAGGTCCAGCGGTGCAGCGGGCAGACGATGTTCGGCGCATTGCCGCGCCCATTGAACATGAGCGCCTGGCGATGACGGCAGACGTTGGACAGCACCTCGATGCCGTTGGCATTACGCACCAGCATACGGCCTTCGTGCTCGGCAGCGAGCGTGGCGAAGTCGCCCGTTTCGGGCACCATCAATTCATGGCCGACATAACGCGGGCCATTCACGAACAGCTGCTGCATCTCTTGTTTGAGCAGCGCCTCGTCAAAATACACAGTTACCGGAAGCTGCGCGTTGGATCGCGCCAGCTTGGCGTGGGTAGCCAGATCGGACATCCCAACCCCCCTTAAATAAGCATCCAAAGAAGAGAAAGAATCCAAAGACCAGTATTTAAGTAAAGGAATACGGTATTTCGGACAGAACCGGCGATTATACTTCGGAACGAGCTCTACCGTCTCGGTCCGGCGCGCGGCTGTTGCGTGCGCTGGTGGGGAAATTGCCTTCGTGGCATGATTTTCATGATGAGGGAGGGCGTGGCCCAATCGATGGACGGGGCTGCATGTTGCGAATGGTGCAATGTGCGCCCCCCGTGGTGTGGGATTGATCTAAAATACGCGATTGGATTGACCCACGGCGCACAACTGGACGCCCTTACGATACCGACCTATGGCAAAGAATATGACAGCGGGCAGCGCAGCAGCAGGGGCGGCGCCACCCGAATCCTTCGAGGGGGCGATGGCCGAACTGGCCCAGCTCGTGACACAGATGGAGTCCGGCGCCTTGCCGCTGGACGCCTCGGTCGCGGCGTATGCGCGCGGCTCCGAACTCGTCAAGTACTGCGCAGGGCAGCTCGAAAAAGTCGAGTCGCAGGTCAAGGTACTTGAAGGCGACATGCTCAAGCCGTTCTCGGGCGACGACGAGGGCGGGCAATGAGCGCGCCAGCGTTCGCCGACTGGACCCGCCAGGTCCAGCACGACGTCGAGGGCGCGCTCGACGCGTTCCTGCCAGCGGCCACCCAGGTGCCGCACAAGCTGCACGAAGCGATGCGCTACACGACGCTGGGCGGCGGCAAGCGCGTGCGTCCGCTGCTGGCGTACGCCGCCGGCGCGCTGTTCGACGCCGACCCCGCCGCGCTCGCACGGGTGGCCAGCGCCGTCGAAATGATCCACGTGTATTCGCTCGTGCACGACGACATGCCGTGCATGGACGACGACGCGCTGCGCCGGGGCAAGCCGACGGTGCACGTGGCCTATGACGAAGCGACCGCGCTGCTGGTGGGCGACACGCTGCAGGCGCAGGCCTTCACCGTGCTGTCCGAGTGCGCCACCGTGCCGCCGGCGCGCCTGTTGACGATGGTGCGCCTGCTGGCGCAGGCGGCCGGCTCGAACGGCATGTGCGGCGGCCAGGCGATCGATCTCGACAGCGTGGGCCTGGCCCTGACGCGCGACGAACTCGAACGCATGCACCAGCTGAAAACGGGCGCCATGCTGCGCGTGTCGGTGTTGCTTGGCGCGCTCGCGGGGCGCGACCTGACGCCACTGGAAGTCGAGGCCCTGAACGCCTATTCGGCCGCAATCGGCCTGGCGTTCCAGGTAGTCGACGATGTACTTGATGCGACCGCCGACTCGGCCACGCTGGGCAAGACCGCCGGCAAGGATGCGGCCGACAACAAGCCGACCTATGTGTCGATCCTCGGCCTGGCGCCTTCGCGCGACCTGGCAGAGCAATTGCGGCGTGACGCGCATGACGCGCTGGCGCCATTCGGAGAACAAGCACAGCGGCTGCGTGAACTGGCAGACCTGATCGTGCAGCGGAAGGCCTAAATGAACCTGCTAGACAATATCAACGACCCGTCCGACCTGCGCAAGCTGCCGCGCACCCAGCTCACGCCACTGGCCAAGGAGCTGCGCCAGTTCCTGCTCGAGTCGGTCTCGAAAACAGGCGGCCACCTGTCGTCCAACCTGGGCACGGTCGAACTGACCATCGCGCTGCACTATGTGTACGACACGCCGCGCGACCGCATCGTCTGGGACGTCGGCCACCAGACCTATTCGCACAAGATCCTCACGGGCCGCCGCGGCCGCATGCCGTCGCTGCGCCAGTTGAACGGCCTGTCGGGCTTCCCGAAGCGCGACGAAAGCGAGTACGACACGTTCGGCACCGCCCACTCGTCGACCTCGATCTCGGCCGCGCTCGGCATGGCCGCAGCCGCCAAGATCAAGGGTGAAGACCGCCACGCCATCGCCGTCATCGGCGACGGCTCCATGACCGCCGGCATGGCGTTCGAGGCCCTGAACAATGCGGGCGTCGAAGACGACGTGAACCTCCTGGTCATCCTGAACGACAACGACATGTCGATCTCGCCGCCGGTCGGCGCGCTCAATCGCTACCTGGCGCGCCTGCTGTCGGGCCAGTTCTACGCCGCCGCCAAGAATGTCGGCAAGAGCGTGCTGCCGGCGCCCGTGCTCGACCTGGCGCGCAAGCTCGAAGAACATGCGAAGGGCATGGTGGTTCCGGCCACGATGTTCGAGGAATTCGGCTTTAATTACATCGGCCCGATCGACGGTCATGACCTCGAATCCCTGATCCCGACGCTGGAAAACATCAAGAAGCTCAAGGGCCCGCAGTTCCTGCACGTGGTGACCAAGAAGGGCCAGGGCTACAAGCTGGCCGAGGCCGAGCCGATCCTGTACCACGGCACCGGCAAGTTCAATCACCTCGAGGGCATCAAGCCGGCCACCGCGCCGGGCAAGATCACCTACACCGAAGTCTTCGGCAACTGGCTGTGCGACATGGCAGCGGCCGATCAGCGCCTGGTCGGCATCACGCCGGCGATGCGCGAAGGTTCGGGCATGGTCCGCTTCCACCAGGAATACCCGCAGCGCTACTTCGACGTCGGCATCGCCGAGCAGCATTCGGTGACGTTCGCGGCCGGCATGGCCACCGAAGGCGTCAAGCCGGTGCTGGCGATCTACTCGACGTTCCTGCAGCGTGGCTACGACCAGCTGATTCACGACGTGGCGCTGCAAAACCTCGACGTCACCTTTGCGCTGGACCGCGCGGGCCTGGTTGGCGCCGATGGCGCCACCCACGCCGGCAACTACGACCTGGCCTACCTGCGCTGCATCCCGAACATGGTCGTCATGGCCGCGTCGGATGAAAACGAATGCCGCCAGATGCTCACGACGGCTTATCACTATCCGGGCCCTGCGGCCGTGCGCTATCCGCGCGGCGCCGGTGTCGGCACGCCAATCGTCGAGGCCTTGAACTCGATCGAGATCGGCAAGGGCGAAGTGCGCCGTACCGGAAAGAACATCGCCATCCTGGCGTTCGGCTCGATGGTCTCGCACAGCATCCTGGCCGGCGACGAACTCGATGCGACGGTCGCGAACATGCGCTTCGTGAAGCCGCTGGACGTTGACCTGGTCAAGCGCCTGGCGCAGGAGCACGACCTGATCGTGACGGTGGAAGAGGGCTGCATCATGGGCGGCGCGGGCGCTGCCGTGATGGAAGCGCTGGCCGCTGCCGGCATCGCCAAGCCGGTGCTCAATCTGGGCTTGCCGGATACCTTCATCGACCAGGGCGATCCGGTGGCGCTGCTGTCGTCGGTGGGCCTGGACGCCAAGGGCATCGCGGCATCGATCCGTGCGCGCCTGTCGGCATCCGGTGAACCGCGGCTGGTGGTGAACAACGGCTGACGCGGCTTCTGCGCCGTTTCTCGCGCGGCTTGACGCAAAAAAGGGCTGGCGATCGACGCCAGCCCTTTTTTTATCCCGTCTGTTTGACGGTTATTGCGCCAGGCGCGCCTTGAGGCGGTCGGCTTCGGCCACCGGGAACGGCGCGCCCAGGACGAGAGCGCCGCCGCGGGTGCGGTTCTGTGCCTGGCACTTGTGCGTGCAGGCCGTGGCCGGTGGCGCCACTTCGACGGCATCCTCGCCCATCACCTGGCCCATGCGCCCGCCGCTGGCGACCGACCATTGCGACACGCCGCCGCAATGCTGGACCCTGGCCACGCCGCCCGTGCGGGTGACGATATTGTTGGTGCACAGCGGTTCGGCGATGCGGTCGGCGAACTGCGGGCTGTCGCGGCCGACGAATTTCGCCGCGTAGTCGTTGCCGAAATTGATGCGGGGCGTGACGGTCAGCGTGGTGTCCTTGAACGGCACCGTATCGCCTTCGCGGTTGCGGAAATTGCGGTTGTCGAAGTAGAACGCGCTTGGCGCCAGCTTGTGCGTGAACACGGTTTTGGTTTCGTCGCTGCGCTCGACTTCCATCTGGAACAGGCCGCCGGTGGCGCAATCCTTGGCCTGGATCTTCATCGTGAGACCCGGCCCGCTGCGGGTCAGCACGATGTCGGCCGAACTGCTCAATTCAACGCTGACGGCGCCATTCAGGACCAGGCCCCGGTGGTCGGGCATCTTGCTCTCGAAGACGGGCGTTGCCTTGCCGCCCGTGATGTCTTCCTTGTTGGCGGCGCCGGTCAGCGTGTAATTGAGTACGCCGAACGAGGCGGCGTCGACATCGAACTGGACGTAGCGGCCCTGTACCCGAAACACCGATGTCACGGCGCCCGGCGCGACCGACACCGTTTGCGCGCCGCGTTTGCCCAGTACCGTGAAGCCGCCGCTCTCGCAGCCGGCCGAATCTGCTGCGTACGCAGCCTGCGCAGTCATCAACAGGCCCATGCTGCAAGCCGCCATCCAATTTTTCATGCTGTTCTCCGTTGTCGGAACGTGGCGCCCGATGCGCTGGTGTTCTGAACCGTTAATACCCTCGCGCGCGGCCAGGGTTCAATGAAGATCAACAAATTTTTTCAAGCGATGCGGATAAGCGGGGACGTGTCAGAAATGGTAGCTGGCGCTGGCCGTGAATGCACTTGGCTTCGGGAAGTCAGGCAGGTAAGTCCGCCAGCGCGCCTGCCAGCTGGCCTGCAGCGTGACATCGCCAACGTCGGTCACGAGCGCGATGCGCACGTCGGCGCTGTCTTTTGCCGCGACGCCGTCATAGGCAAATGGATGCAGCACACCGACGTGGGCGGCCAGGCGCACTGTGTCGGAGAGGGGATAGGCGCCGCTCAGGTCAAGATAGACGCTGCGTCCCTCGCCATAGTAGGCGGGTGAATAGAACAGCCGCACGCTGGCGCGTTGCAGTGCTATCCCTGTATAGAACTCGTGGTAATTGCTGCGGCCATCGCGCAGGTAGGTGTTGCGCGTGACGCCCGCGTCCCATGACAGCGTCGACGTCAGCCTGCGGGCCCTGCCGGCATAGGCGGTCAGCTGGCCCTGCGTGCGATTGTCGAGCGTGACGGGCGACGCGAAGGCGCCGCCGTACCAGCCTGCGGCGGTGTCGTGCTCGAGCCGCAATTGCAGCGCGGGGCGCGTGTACAGCGCGACGCCGCGGCCGGCATATTCGGACACGAGTGTGAGATCGCCACTGGTCTGGGCCCGTGCGTCCTTGAGCAGCGGCAGGGTCAGCGCAAGCGCAAGGAGGATGGCGCCGTGGCGACGGTGGAAGGGCATAGGCAGACGCAGGTGTCAGCTGCCCGTGACAGGGCGGCACATGCGTCAATGTTACCACCCGGTCGTGCAGCCACGGCGCCGTCCGTTTGGCGCCGCAGCGTTTGTGCGACCGTGCCCGGCTGGCGCTCGGCCAGCAGCGCCGCGAGGCCAGCCACGTGCGCCGCCGCGTACGACGAGCCGGACACCATGTGCCAGCGCCGGCCCGGCGCGCAGGTTGGAATGTCGGTCCCGGGCGCGTACACCAACGTTGATGACGCCGGGTGGTGGTCATCCGGCCGCGCGACCCCGATCACACCCGGCAGCGCGGCCGGGAAGCCGCCGTCGGGCAGGCGCGGATCGGCCGCTGCCACCACGATCACGCCGCGCGACAGTGCCGCCTGCAGTAACGCTTGCAGCAGGCGGTCGGCTGGTCCGGCCAGGCTCAGGTTGATGATCCGGGCGCCATTTTCAAGCGCATAGTTGAGCGCCTTGCCCAGCGTGAGGCTGTTGCAGCGCGCTGGCCGCGCACCGGTTTCCCAGCAGGCGCGCAGCGCCATCAGTTTGACGCCCGGCGCCACGCCGGCGATGCCCGCGCCATTGCCCGCCAGTGCGCCGATGATGCCAGCGACTGCCGTGCCATGGACCTCGGCGACATCGCCGCTGTCGTCGACGAAGTTGCGGCGCACCTTGATGCGCCCGGCCAGGTCGGGGTGGTCGGCATCGACACCGCTGTCGATCACGGCCACGCTCACGTTGCGTCCCGTGCTGACACGGTGCAGCTCGGCCAGGTGCCAGTCGCGGCCCGCCGGCTGCAGCGGGTAGAGCGGATCGCCGCCGTCCTGCGCCTGGAAATCGGCCAGCGGCTGGGCCCATGCCACGCGCGCATCGTGCGACAGCGCGGCCACCACGCGCTCGATCGGTGCGTCGTCGGGTTCTTCCATCACGAAGCAATCGACGCCGATCGCCGGCATCGGCCAGCTGTCGAGCAGGCGCAAACCGTGGGCAGCGGCGATGTCATTCGCCACGCGGCGGCGCGCGGCGCTGCCGCCATCCTTGAGGTAGCCGCCGCCATACGAAGCATCGGGACGAAAGTGCTGGGCCGGCAGGCGCAGCATCACCAGCACCTGGCGCCGCGCGGCCTGCGCCAATGGATCGGCATGGTCCTGTGCGTGTGCCTGCATGCCGGCCAGGCCGAGCAGGGCGGCGATCAGAGTCATGCAGGCGAGCACGCGGTTCATGGATCGACCTGGACGCCGAGCGGCTCGGCCAGCATGACGGCGGATTCTGCACGCAGGCGCGCCGCGACATCGGCCGGCGCTTGCGCACTGCCCAGCATCCACGCGCCCGTGACCGTTGGGCCGCCGACGATGCGCGCGCCGCTGGCCGTCATGATGCGGCGCAGTTCATGTTCGGGCGTGTCAGGCTTGAAGGTCACGGCGACGATGCTGTCGGTGCCGGCATCGGCGCCGAGCACGCGGTACGCGTCGTCCTGTACCGCCACCTGCGCCGCCATCTGCGTGTCGCCGGACGGGCGCAACAGCAGCGCGCCCAGCACGACGATGGCGCAGAACTGCAGGCCCACGGCGGCGCGCAGCCAGCGTGCGTCATTGGCGGCAAGGCGCGTGCGCCAGCCGGGGACGACAGGCGCCGCATCCGCCTGCGCCACCGCATCGAGTTGCGGCAGCAGGCGCGCGAACGCCTTGTCGACATCCAGGTCTGGTGGCGGCAGGTCGGCGACATCCTGCAGTGTGTAGAGCGTATCGAGATCGGCGCGGCATGTGGCGCAGGTAGTCAGGTGCGCCTGGACGCGCTGCAGCTCTGCGCCGTCGAGGCGACCGTTGGCCAGCCAGGGCAGCAGGTCCTGCGCCTCGCGGTGGGCCGCTTCGCGATCAGACAGGCGGGTCATGACCGCACCTCGATCTGGCCTTCCAGCAGCACGGCCAGCCGCTTGCGGGCATGGAACAGGCGGGTTTTGATGGTATTCACTGGGCACTCCATGATCTCGGCAATCTCTGTGTAACTCATGTCATGATAAAAGGTCAGCTGGAACGCGGTGCGCTGCGCCAGTGGCAATTGGGCCAGCGCCGCATGCACGGCACCGGTCAACTGTACCTGCGCCAGTTGCCAGTCGGGCCGGTCGGCCTCGATGCCTTCGCGTTCATCGATGCCGGCGTCGACCGGTTCGTCCAGCGCCTGCAGGCTTTTGCAGGCACGCCGGTAGGCAATGGCAAAGATCCACGTCGACACCTTGCTGCTGCCATTGAATGTCGCCGCCTTGCGCCAGACCACCAGCAGCGTGTCGTTGACGATTTCCTCGATGAGCGGCGTGCTGCGCGTCATGCGCTGCAGGAAGCGCGCCAGCCGCGGGTGGTAGGCCCGGTACAGCGTTTCGAAGGCGCGCCGGTCGCCCGTTGCGACACGCGCGATGAGTTCCATTTCGTCGTGCTCCGTGCGCGCCGCGGCCGGTCTGGCGTCAAATCGTCGTTCCACGCACGTCCTCTCGTTCTTCTACGGTAGATACCCCGCCGCGCCGAAAAGGTTCATGGCGTCGTCACGATTGTCGAATGGGGGCACGCTGCATGCTAACTGACAGTCGCAGGCCAGCGTGCAGCTTTTTCAGGATTTGGCGGTGCGTGTGCACAGATACACGGCGCCGGCCGTGACGGCGAAGCCGGCGATCGACAGGGCGCCAAGCCGTTCGCCCAGGATCGCAAAGCCCATCAGCGCCGTCGTCCCCGGAATCAGGTAGAACAGGCTGGCGACCCGGCTCGCGTCGCCGCGCCGCATCATCAGGAACAGCAGGCTGACGGCGCCGATGGAATTGACGACCGACAGCCAGCCGGATGCCAGGATCAGCGTCGGCGTCCACGTTACCTGCCAGCCTTCGAGACCCAATGCCAGCGGCAGCGCGACGCCCGTGGCCACGGCCAGCTGGATACAGCCGCCAGTGCGCAAGTCCAGGCCGGCGCAGTACTTTTTCTGGTACAGCGTGCCGAGCGTGATGCCGGCCAGGGCCAGCAGCACGGCGCCGATTCCGGCGGCGCCGGTGTCCCAGGCGACGCCCTTGCCAAGCGCCACCAGCAGCACGCCGGCGATGCCTGCGATAAGGCCCATCCATTGGCGCACGCCGACCTTCTCGTGCAGGAACACGCCTGCCCCGAATGCGGTACACAAGGGCATCGCGCCAATGATGAGCGCCGAGATGCCTGCGCTCACGCCCAGTTTCAGGCCCGTGTACAGGCCACCAAACTGCAGCGCCTGGACCAGCAGCCCGACGACGACAAGATGCGCGTACTGCGCGCGCTGGTGCGGCCACGGCGCGCGGGTGACGATGGCCACGAGCAGCAGCACCAGCGCCGCCAGGCCGAAACGCAGCACCAGCAGCGTGAACGGGCCGGCGAAGGGCAGGGCCAGCTTGCCGACGACATAGCCGGAACTCCACATCAGGATGAACAGCACGGGCAGCGCAAGCAGGGGTGCTGCGAGGCTGACGGGAAGGGCAGTACGCAACGTGGTCATGATGGTCTCCGGTGGTGAGAAGACAGCATACGACCCCCTGTTTACCGATACAATCCTCTGTAATTACAACACATTGTTTCCGACAGGGATACGCATGCCCGGGTTAACGCCACGCGACTTTTCGGATATCTGGGCCTTCGTGCGGGTGGTCGACGCCGGCAGCTTTTCAGAAGCGGCGCGCCAGATGGGCACCACCAAAGCCAGCATCAGCAAGGCGGTCGCGCGCCTGGAAGCAGCATTGCAGGTCAAGCTGCTGAACCGGTCGACGCGCCGCATCGGCCTGAGCGAAGCGGGGCGTGACATCCACCAGCATGCGCTGCGGATGATCGAGGAGGCCCGTGCCATCGAGTCCACCGCTGCAGGTCAGCAGTCCGGGCCGGGCGGCACGCTGCGCGTGTCCACGTCGATGGCGTTCGGGAATGCGCAGCTGGCGGCGCTGCTGCCGGCATTCATGGCACGTTACCCCGCTGTGCGCGTGGTCCTGCAATTGCAGGACCGGTATGTCGATCTGGTCGAAGAGGGCATTGATGTTGCGCTGCGGCTGAGTCCAAAGGTCGATCTGATGAGCGCCGTTGCGCGGCCGGTCGCGCCATTGAACTACGTGCTGGCCGCCTCACCAGGCTACCTCGAACAGTATGGTGCGCCGGCCGATCTCGCCGCGCTGCATGAGCACCGCTGCCTGACCTTCGGCGACTCAGGCACGGCCAGCACCTGGCAATTCGACGTGGCAGGCGCGCGCGTGCAGTTCAAGCCCGCCGCTGCGCTGGCCATCAACAGCAGCCAGGCCTTGCGCGAGGCAATGCTCGGCGGCGCCGGCATCGCGTTGCTGCCGACCTTCGTCGTGGGCGAGGATATTCGCGCCGGCCGCGCCGTCCATGTGCTGCCGGCGCTCGCGCCGGTGGGCATGTTCGGTACGCACGTGCTGGCGGTGTACCGTGAAAACCGCTTCCTGCCGCAGAAGGTCAGGGTGTTCATCGATTTCGTGCTCGAGCGCTTCGGCGAGCATCCGCCCTGGGATGCGTTTCTTCGCCGCCCTACAGTCCCCTAGACGATCCCGCCATTGACCCGCAACGTCTGGCCATTGACCCAGGCGCCCTGCGGACTGACCAGAAACGCCACCGTCTCCGCGATATCCTCCGGTGTGCCAAGCCGTTCGAGCGGCGCCATCTTGCCCAGGCGTTCGACCAGCTCGGGCGTCTTGCCTTCCATGAAAAGATCGGTCGCCGTCGGGCCCGGGGCCACGGCCGTCACCGAGATCCCCTTGCCGCGCAATTCCTTGGCAAAGATATTGGTGAACGTTTCAACCGCTGCTTTCGAGCCGGCATAGATGGCGTAGCCGGGCAGCGCCAGACCGATCACACTGCTGGAAAAATTGACGATACGGCCGTTGGAGCGCATGCGTGTGGCGGCCAGGCGCAGCATGTTGAACGTGCCGCGCGTGTTGATGGCGAAGATGCGCTCGTACAGGGCGTCGTCGGTATCGGCCAGCATGGTCGTGCCGGGCTGGATGACGCCGGCGTTGTTGATGACGATGTCGACGCCGCCAAAATGCGCCTCGGTCGCGTCGAACAACCGTGCGCAATCGCTTGCATTGGCCACATCGCCCTGCAGCGCGATGGCCCTGCCGCCGGCGGCCTCGATGGCCTGCACGACGTCGTCGGCATCGCTGGCGCGGTGGGCGTAGTTGACGACAACGGCGATATTGTCTTGCGCCAGGCGCAGCGCGATCGCCCGGCCGATGCCGCGCGAGGCGCCCGTGACGATGGCGACTTTCCCCAGGTTGGTGTCCATGCTTGCCTTCTCGGTGATCAAGGTGATTTATGCGAACAGCGTTTCGGCGCGTTGGTACAGGATCCAGGATGTGGCGATGTATTTGTCGTCACTGACCGCCACATTGCCCCGGTGCGTGTGCGTGAACCCCGCCGGTGCGATGACCAGCCGGCCTTGTTTGGGCGCGATCTTGCGGCCCTGGTACAGGAATTCGGTCTCGCCGCCCTCGGCCACGTCGTTCAGGTAGACCATCCACAGCAACACGCGATGAAGCGATTCGCAGCTTGCGTTCTGCGGATAAATCTCGGAATGCCAGTGGTGATAGCCGCCGCTGCCGCGCAGGTACTTCTGCAGATTGATCGTGCCGGGCCGGTACAGCACGCGCAGCAACTCATCGATGTTGGGTCGCCCCAGTTCGTCGAAGTTGGCCATCGACAGCACGGTCGGCACGCCCGTCACGGGATGCTCGAGCGTGGGCGAGAGTGACCCCATCAGCAGCATCCGATAGCGTTCGGCGTAAGCAGCCAGGTGGCGCGCCATCGTGTCCACCAGAAGGCCTGTCACGTCGGCCCACTCGGGATGCTGGTTGATCGTGATGTCGTAGCTGTCCTTCTTGACGACATCGACGCCGTTGCCTGTCTGTCCGCGCACCACCTTGTCGCTGGCGTCGAAGCGCTGGATGAGCGCTTCGCACTGCTGCGCGGTGAGGGCGTCGTCATAGACGCCGATGAAGTCGTCCATGACTTATCTGGCCTTGCGCTCGTGATTCCACAGCACGTCACTGCCACCCGCGAAGCGGTTCAGTACGCGCGCCAGCACGAACATCAGGTCGGACAGGCGATTGACATACTGGCGCGGGTGCGCGTGGATCTCTTCTGCCTTCGACAGCGCGACGATTGCGCGTTCGGCGCGCCGGCACACCGTGCGGCACAGGTGCGCCGTGGACGCTGCGCGCGAACCGGCCGGCAGGATGAATTCCTTCAGCACCGGCAAGTCGGCGTTGTATTTCTCGAGCATGGTATCCAGGCGCAGCACGTGTTCTTCCTTGATCATCTGGTAGCCGGGAATGCACAACTCGCCGCCCAGGTCGAACAGGTCGTGCTGGATGCCCACGAGCTCGTCGCGCAGATCCGGCGGCATGTCTTCGCACAGCAGCAGGCCAACGAAGGAATTGAGTTCGTCGACTTCGCCCAGCGCGTGGATGCGCGCGCTGTCCTTGCCGGTGCGGCTGCCATCGCCGAGGCCCGTGCTGCCGTCGTCGCCGGTGCGGGTTGCTATTTTTGAGAGGCGGTTGCCCATGATGTTCTCTTATGCAGTAGGGTGAAAATACGATGGCGCGAGGATACGACAAAACCTGCCGATTTGCTTACAATCGACCCATGTCTTCGTCCAATCCAGCCTTGTCTGACCGCCGTGCGCAGGTCGTCGCCGCGCTCCTGGCGCGTGTGCCTGCGGCGTGCGTCCTGTTTGCACCCGAAGACACGCGGCCCTATGAATGCGATGGCCTGGCCGCCTACCGCCAGCTGCCCATGGTCGTGACGCTGCCGACCGATGAAGAACAGGTACTGGCCATCCTGGCCGTGTGCCGCGCACTGAACGTGCCCGTGGTCCCGCGCGGCGCCGGCACCGGCCTGTCGGGCGGCGCGCTGCCGATCCACGATGGCGTCGTGCTCTCGACCGCGCGCATGAACGCGATCAAGCGGGTCGATCACCTGGCCCGTACGGCTGTCGTGCAGCCGGGCGTGCGCAACCTGGCCATCTCCGAAGCCGCCGCCAGCCACGGCCTGTATTACGCGCCCGACCCGTCGTCGCAGATTGCCTGCACCATTGGCGGCAACGTCGCCGAAAACGCCGGCGGCGTGCATTGCCTCAAATACGGCCTGACGATCCACAACGTGCTGCGCGTGCGCGTGGCCACGATCGAGGGCGACATCGTCGAACTGGGCGGCGCGGCGCTCGATGCGCCGGGCCTGGATCTGCTGGCCGTGTTCATCGGCTCGGAAGGCATGCTGGGCATCGTCGTCGAGGTGACGGTGAAACTGGTCCCCAGGCCTGCGCTGGCGCAGGTCATCATGGCCTCGTTTGCCGACGTGGTCACGGCCGGCAATGCGGTGGCCGACGTCATCGCCGCCGGCATCATCCCGGCCGGCCTCGAGATGATGGACCGCACCTCCGTGCGCATGGTCGAACCGTTCGTCAAGGCCGGCTACGACCTGGACGCCGCCGCCATCCTGCTGTGCGAAGCCGATGGCACGGCGCTCGAAGTGGCCGAAGAAATCAGCCGCATGAGCGCGGTGCTGGCGCGCGCCGGCGCCACCGCGATTACCGTGTCGCAGAGCGAAGCGGAGCGCGGGCGCTTCTGGTCGGGCCGCAAGAATGCGTTCCCGGCGGCGGGGCGCATCTCGCCCGATTACTACTGCATGGATGGCACCATCCCGCGCAAGCAGCTCGCGCGCGTGCTGGCCGGTATCGCGGCGATGGAAGTCACGTATGGCCTGCGCTGCTCGAACGTGTTCCACGCGGGCGACGGCAATATGCATCCGCTGATCCTGTTCGACGCCAGCGTACCGGGCGAATTCGATCGCGCCGAAGCGTTCGGCGCGGCCATCCTGGCGCTGTGCGTCGAGGTGGGCGGCACCATCACGGGCGAGCATGGCGTGGGCATGGAAAAGATCGGGTCGATGTGCGTGCAGTTCGGGCGCAAGGAGCTCGACGCCTTCTTTGCCGTCAAGTACGCGTTCGATCCGTGCGCGCTGCTCAATCCCGACAAGGCCATCCCCACGCCGCACCGCTGCGCCGAATTTGGCAAGCTGCACGTGCACCACGGGCAGGTGCCGTTTCCCGACCTGCCGCGCTTCTGATGAATACCGTCGAACATTTCCAGCAGCAGGTCAGGGCAGCCGCCGCCAGCGGGCAGCCGCTGTGTATCCGTGGCAGCGGCAGCAAGGACTGGTATGGCGGCACGTTGGCTGGCGCCATCCTCGACACGTGCGCCCATGCGGGCATCGTCGACTACGAGCCGACCGAACTCGTGATCACGGCGCGCTGCGGCACGCCGCTGGCCGAGATCGAAGCCGCGCTGGCCGAACGCAACCAGATGCTGGCGTTCGAGCCGCCGCATTTCGGCCCGCACGCCACGCTGGGCGGCGTGATTGCCAGCGGCTTGTGCGGCCCGCGCCGCGCGACGAGCGGCGCCGCGCGCGACTTCGTGCTGGGCGCGACGCTGCTCGATGGCCGCGGCGACGTACTGGCCTTCGGCGGGCGCGTCATGAAGAACGTGGCCGGCTACGATGTCTCGCGCATGCTGGCCGGCTCGCTCGGCACGCTGGGCGTGCTGCTGGAAGTCTCGGTCAAGGTGCTGCCACGGCCCTTTGCCGAAACGACGCTGCGGTTTGCATTGAACGAGATCGACGCGCTGCGGTCACTGAACACGTGGGGCGGCCAGCCATTACCCATCTCGGCCAGCGCCTGGGTCGATGGCGTACTGGCGCTGCGACTGTCGGGCGCCGAGGCAGCGGTCGATGCCGCCGTGCGGGATCTTGGCGGCGAGGTCATGCCGGAGCCCGATGCGTTCTGGCACGCCGTGCGCGAACAACGCACGGCGTTCTTCGACGGTGACGGTTCGCTGTGGCGCCTGTCGGTGCCGTCCACCACGGGCGCGCTGGTGTTGGGCGGCGCGCAGATGATTGAATGGGGCGGCGCCCAGCGCTGGTTGCGCGCCGATGGCGACGCGGGTACCGCGCAGGCGATCCGGCGCACCGCGCAGGCGTGCGGCGGCCATGCGACGCTGTTCCGGGGCGGCGACAAGTCGGCCGGCGTGTTCCAGCCACTCGCGCCCGCGCTGGCGCGCATTCACGCACGCATGAAAGACGCGTTCGACCCGGCGCATATCTTCAACCCGGGCCGCATGTACAACGAAAGCAAATAGGGCATGCAAACCACTCTGGCCGATTTCATCAAGGGCACGCGCGAGGGCACCGAGGCCGAGGCGATCCTGCGATCCTGCGTGCACTGCGGCTTTTGCACCGCCACTTGCCCGACGTACCAGTTGCTGGGCGACGAACTCGATGGCCCGCGCGGGCGCATCTACCTGATCAAGAATGTGCTCGAAGGCGCCGAGCCGACCCGCAAGACCCAGTTGCACCTGGACCGCTGCCTGACGTGCCTGAACTGCGAAACCACGTGCCCGTCGGGCGTGAAATACGGGCGCCTGCTCGACATCGGCCGCAAGCTGGTCGACGAGCGCGTGGCGCGGCCCATGGGCGAGCGGCTTACGCGCACGACGCTCAAGGCATGCCTGCCGCGCGCGGGCCTGGCCACGCCCGCATTCAGGGCAGGGCGCCTGCTGCGGCCCCTGTTGCCGGAGAAGCTGCAAGCCAAGTTGCCGCCCGTACGCGCAGCCGGCCGCTGGCCGACGCGCATCCATCCGCGCAAGATGCTGGTGCTCGATGGCTGCGTGCAGCCCGGCATGGCGCCGAACATCAATGCCGCCGCGGCGCGCGTGCTCGATGCGCTGGGCGTGCAACTGACCGTGGCGCCAAAGGCTGGCTGCTGCGGCGCGCTGCGTTATCACATGAACGACCAGGACGGCGGGCTGGATGACATGCGCCGCAATATCGACGCCTGGTGGCCAAGCGTTGAAAACGGCGCGGTCGAGGCGATCGTCATGACCGCATCGGGCTGCGGCGTCACCGTCAAGGAATACGGCCACCTGCTGGCGCATGATCCGGCGTATGCCGCCAGGGCCGAACAAATCAGTGCGATCACGCGCGACCTGTCCGAAGTCCTGGCGCTGTTCCAGGACCGGATCGCCGCACTGGCGAAGGCCAAGGGGGGCTCGCCCGTGGCGTACCACCCGCCATGCACGCTGCAGCATGGCCAGCAAATCCGGGGCAAGGTCGAAGGCGTGCTGCAGGCGGCCGGTGTGGACGTGGTGCTGTGCGCCGACAACCACCTGTGCTGCGGTTCGGCCGGCACCTATTCGGTGCTGCAGCCTGCCATCTCGCTCGCGCTGCGCGAGCGCAAGCTGACCAGCCTGGCCGCGACGGGGGCCGACCACATCGTGTCGGCCAATATCGGGTGCATCGCGCATTTGCAGGCGGGGACCGGGACGCCCGTGACGCACTGGATCGAGCTGCTGGATCGGATCTGTACAGCAGACTGACAGGGGCCGTGGTAGCATCGCCCCGACCCCAGCAACGAACACCAGCAGGAACGATCTTGAGCTTTACCTTTCAACTCGTGCGCGAGGACGAAGACAGTCCGCGCGCCATCGTCTTCGAAGACAGCAGCACCCCGGGCCTCGTGCCGGTATGGGAAGCGGCCGGCGTCTACGACGCGCTCTACAACAGCGATGGCCAACTGGCGCGCGACGTGTCGCGCCGGCTGGCGTATGGCGTCGACCGGCTGAACGACGACCCCGGGCTTGCCAACCTGCTGCCACCGGGTTTGTCGATGGATGTCGCGATCCGCTTCCTGGACAACGTCACCCGCGGCTGCATCACCCACGGCGCGGCCCGCATTCAGACGCGATAAAATTGCCCTATGGTCATTCGGCGCAAGGGCTTGTACCATAGGAGCGTTCTGCTCGCTAAATGAAAGAGTGCCATGACCTTGCCTATCCTCTCCCGCACGCTGTGCCTGACCCTGTTTGCCGCGGCCTGCAATGCGCCAGCGCAGGCTGACAGCTTCGCGTCGTCCGCGTCCAGCGCCGGCTCGGCGTCGTCGGCCAGCATTTCCGATTCGGTCAGCGGTTCCAGCAACAGCTCGAGCGACAATGACAAGGTCGCCGCCGGCCAGTACCGCGTGATCAACATCGCGCACGCCCCGAACAAGCCCGACACCACCCGCCTGACGCTGCGCGCAACTGCTGCCGGCCAGGCCCGTTCGTTCGAGCTCGATGTGCCCAACCGCGCCCTCGCGACGCGCACCGTGATCGCGGGCGACGTGGTTCAGGTCAATGAGCGCGCCTACGGCTACGAATTCGCCTACGCCGACACCCAGCGGCCATTCTTCCTGGCGCTGCAGGACGAGTGGTACCGCGAACTGGGCTCGCGCAAAGTCACCATCTGATGCTCGTGCGCCAGGCTGCGCTGGCGCTGCTGTTGTGTGCGAGCGGCAGTGCCTGGGCCGGCTTTCCTACCTTCTGCGACCGCTCGCGCGACCTCAACGCGACCGAGCAGGACCGCGTGCTGCGCTTTGCCGGCGTGGTCAAGCAGGAGCTGGCGCGCTCGAACGGCAAGGTCGCACTGATCGCGCGTGCCGGCACTGACCTGAGCCGCTTCAATCTGGTGTATTCACACGCCGGTGTCGCACTGCGCGACACGCCGGACAGCCCCTGGGGCGTGCGCCAGCTGTACTACGAGTGCGACGAGGCGCGTCCGTACATCTTTGACCAGGGCATCGCCGGCTTCGCGCTCGGCGCCGACGCACCGGGCAAAGGCCATATCGCCTTGTTGTTCCTGCCGGATGACGACAGCGCATCGCTCGAACGCGCCGCCCGCGACAAGGCGCTGGCGCTGGCCCTGCTGGCTGGTCAATACAGTGCCAACGCCTATGCCTACGGCACCAAATACCAGAACTGCAACCAGTGGGTGGCCGAGCTGATGGCCATCGCCTGGGGCGGCGCGACAGGTGACGGCAACGCAAGGAAAGAAGCACAGGCCTGGCTGCGCGCGAACGATTACGTCCCCGGCCCCGTCAAGGTGCCATCACACTTCACGATGTTCGCCGGGCAGTTCGTGCCGCTCGTGCACGTGGACGACCACCCGGTGGAAGACCTGCACGCGCTGTCGCTGCAGGTCAGCGTGCCAGCCTCGATCGAGGCCTTCGTGCAGCGCCGCGCGCCCGAGACGCAGCGCGTGGAAATCTGCCACGACGAACGCCGGATCGTCGTGCGGCGCGGCTGGGAACCCCTGGGCGCAAGCTGTGAGCCGCAGCCGGGTGACGAAGTGATTGCCATTGCGCCGTGAGCGCCGACCCAATCAGACCCCGTTTGCCAGCACCTTCTCGATATCCCCGCCCAGGTCTTCCGGCTTGGTCGTCGGCGCATAGCGCGTGACGACCGCGCCTTCGCGGTTGACGAGGAACTTGGTGAAGTTCCATTTGACCGCCTCGGTGCCCAGCACGCCGGGCGCCTCACCCTTCAGGAAGCGAAACAGCGGATGCGCGTCGTCGCCATTGACGTCGACCTTGGCGAACATCGGGAACGTCACGCCGTAGTTCTTTTCGCAGAAGGCGCCGATCGCTGCTTCGTCGCCCGGTTCCTGGTGCCCGAACTGGTTGCACGGGAAGCCGAGCACCACGAGGCCCTGGTCCGCATAGCGGCGCTGCAGCGCTTCGAGGCCCTGGTATTGCGGCGTGAAGCCGCAGGCGCTGGCCGTATTGACGATCAGGAGCGCCTTGCCGCGGTAGCGCTGCAGGTCGACCGGCTGGCCGTCGAGGGCGGTGGCGTTGAAATCGTAGGCATTCATTGAGGTCTCCTTGTTGTAAACAATGCAGTTTACGCTACTGCTGGCAGGCGCACGGCAGAGCGTTGGCTCCGGCAGTGTTGGTTCGCCGATCAATGCTGTGACATTTCGGCCGTCTTAGCATTTCTTAACAAATTCCGGGCATGACGCGTGCGACAATCACGCTCGTCCAAACGTCCCGTCACCCAGGTATTCATGTCACGTCACCGTTCTTCCGCTCTGTTGTTCGCACTGCTCGCGCCTGTCTGCGCATTGGCCCAGGAAACCGCCGTACGGCCGGCCGATCCCGTCACCGGCGCCGTCACGCCGACCGCCCCGGCGCTGCAGGCGGCCGACGTTCCCGTCGCTTCCACCGTTGCCGTGACGGCGGCGCGTTCGTCCAACCGGATCGACCGCCAGGCGTATGACGTCAAGAGTGACGCCGCCTCGACCAACGACACGGTGGCCGACACGCTCAACAAGGTGCCGTCGGTGGCGGTGGACGCGGACGGCAACGTGACGCTGCGCGGACGCAGCAATGTGCAGATCCTCGTCGACGGCAAGCCGTCGGCGATGATGCAGGGCGAGAACCGCGCTGCGGCGCTGGGCGCGATTCCGGCGGCCGATCTCGATTCGGTGGAAGTGATCAACAACCCCGGCGCGCAGTTCGGCAACGAAGGCGGGGGCGGCCCGATCATCAACCTGGTGATGCGGCGCGAGCGCACGCCGGGCGGCTTCGGCGCCGTTAACGCGAACGTCGGCCCGGAAGGGCGCGCCAATGCGTCGAGCTTCGGCAGCTACACGACCGGGCGCATGAGCGTGCAGGGCGGCGTGTACGTCCGGCGCGACACGCGTGGCTCCGATGGCGAAACAAACCGCGACCGGATCGATCCGCTCACCGGCGCCGTGGCCAGCAGCACGCAGCGCTCGAACAGCGAGACCGATACCGAGGCCGTGGGCATGAACAGCTCGCTGACCTACAACCTGGGCGACAAGGACGTGTTGTCGGCCAAGGCCAGCTTCTCGGCCAACGGCAGCGACGGGCAGTCGCAGGAACGCTATCGCGGCCTGAACGCCGACGGCAGCATCGACGGCGACTACCTTCGTTCGAGCGTACGTGACAACGACAACCGCAGCTACAGCCTCAGTGGCGGCCTGGATCACAAGGGCGCGCGCCCCGGCGAAATCTTCAAGGTCGACCTGCGCCTGTCGGGCAACAAGGGCGAGGCCGACACGCGCTTTGCCAGCGATTACACGGTCCGCCCTGCCAATTCGACCGCGCCGCGTACGCACCAGAACAACCTGACCGAAACGCGCGTGATCGACTTCACGGGCGACTATGAACTGCCGGGCGAGAAGGGCGTGTTCAAGGCGGGCTACAAGGTCGCGCAGAACAGCAACGTGTTCGACACGCGCTTTTTCAATGTCGACGAGGCGACGCTGGCCGAGAGCCTGAGCAACCAGCGCACCAACCGCTTCGAGCTCGATGAAACGACCGTGGCGCTGTACGGCACCTATCAACTGCGCCTGGCCGAAAAATGGGGCTTGCTGGGCGGGCTGCGTACCGAATACACCGACCTCGATCTGAACCAGGTCACCACGAACGTCAAGGCCAACAACCATTACTTCGATGCGATCCCGAGCGCATTTCTCACCTACGATCTGTCGGACGACACGGCGCTGCGCCTGAGTTACGCGCACCGCATCCGCCGGCCGGGCGCGGGCGACCTCAATCCCTTCGTCGTCTACCGCGACGAAACCAACGTCTCGTCGGGCAATCCCGACCTGATGCCCACCAAGACCGACTCGATCGAACTGGGGCTGGAAACCAAACTGGGCAAGGTCGAGACCAATGTGCGTCTGTACGCGCGGCGCGACTCGGACCTGATCCAGGAGCGGCGCACCTTCATCTCCGACACGGTGCTGCTCACCACGCGCGAGAACGCCGGCAGCAGCAACTCGGGCGGCCTCGAATTCACGTTCAGCGGCCGCGTCACGCCCAGCTTGACGGTCAACGCCAGCGGCAACCTGGGATACTCCGAACAGTCGGTGCTGGGCAACAGCCAGGACGACAAGCGCAGCGCCACGTCGCTCAGCGGCCGCGCGCGCGTGAGCTACCAGATCAATCCGACCAACAGCCTGCAACTGGTGCTCAATGCGCAGGGCAAGACGCTGTTCGGCGAAGGCTACCGCCAGCCGACGCGCAGCGCTGACCTGAGCTATCGCCGCAACCTGAGCCAGGCCCTGAGCCTCGTCGTGAACGTCAACGACGTCTTCGACTCGCAGAAGACCGAATCGATCACCGAGACCGACCGCCTGCGCGAATACAGCATCCGCCGCCAGGAAGGGCGCCTCGTGTATGTCGGGCTGTCTTACCGCTTCGGCAGTTTTGGCGGCGCGGGCGGCCGGCGGCCGGATGGACCGCGCGGCGGGCCAGGGTTCGGGCCACCAGGCGGCGGCATGGGGCCAGGGCTCTGATTGATCGGCCCACATGCGGGCAGGGTAATTTGAGGATGTGCTGTTTTACTTAGCAGGGGCATGACAGAATACGGCACCTTTGAATCTGCCATGACTGTCCCCCCAGATGCTTCGCCCCACGCTCGTCGCGCTTTCCCTGTCTGCCTTGCCTGCCTACGCCCAGAACACCGCGGCGCCGGCGCTCTCTACGGACACTGTCCAGAAGGTCGAAGTCAAGGCCGATGCCAACGGCTATGATCCGCGCCGCGACGACACCGCCAGCAAGATCGTCGTGTCGACCGAGGAAATCCGGCGCTACGGCGACACCTCGGTGCTCGACGTGTTCAAGCGCCTGCCGGGGATCACCGTCAGCGGCGGCGCCGGGCGTGGCGGTGGCGAGATCCGCATGCGTGGCCTGGGCAGCGGCTACACGCAGATCCTTCTGAATGGGGAGCGCGCGCCGGCCGGCTTCGACATCGACCAGCTTTCGCCCGAGTCGATCGAGCGCATCGAAATCCTGCGCGCCGCCAGCGCCGAGTTCTCGACCCAGTCGATCGCCGGCACCATCAATATCGTCCTCAAGCGCGCGGTGAAAAAGGCGCAGCGCGAGCTGCGCGTGGGCTACGGCAAAAGCGGGGAGGTAAGCAATCCTTCGGCCAGCCTCACCATGTCGGACCGCGTCGGCAAGATGTCGTATTCGCTCGCCGCGAGCGCCTGGCGCTACGAGTTCGATCGCCCTTCGCCGTTCGAAGAATCGCAGGTCGATGCGGTCGGGCGCCCCATCTTCGTGCGGCGCACCTTGCAGACCGATCGTGGCAAACCGCAAGGCATCAACCTCACGCCGCGACTGAACTGGAGCCTGGAAAACGGCGACACGGTCAGCTGGCAGTCGCTCGTGACGCACCAGCGCACCGATTACCAGGGTGGCGCCGTGGTCGACACCGTCCTTGGCCTGCCCCCGCGGTATGACGTGCGTGGCATGACCAGCGATGGCAGCAGCACCATGGTGCGCTCGGACCTGAACTGGATGCATAACCTGGACGAGGGCGCAAAGCTGGATCTGAAGCTGGGTGTAAACGGCATGCGCAGCGATGGTAACTATCATGAAGAAGACGCCCGTACGATGGACGGCGTCGCCCGGCTGGCGCGTGACTCGGTCGTTCTCAGCGACACCGACGAAGCCGGCGTCACGGCGGTGGGCAAGTATTCGCGGCCGTGGAAAAAAGACCATGCACTGTCGATGGGCTGGGATGCCGGCTACGCGGTGCGCGACGATGCGCGCGGCGAAGTGGAACTGTTCCCGCTCGCGGGCACGACGTTGCGTCGCAATGAAGAATACGAGGCCACCCTCAAGCGCCTGGCGCTGTTCGTGCAGGACGAGTGGAACGTCACCAAGCAATGGTCGATGTACGCAGGCCTGCGCTGGGAAGGGCTGGAAACGCGCAGCAGCGGCAATACGTTCGACACCAGCACCAACCGTGCCAGCGTCTGGAGTCCGCTCGCGCAGACGCTCTACAAGCTGCCCGACAGCCGCGACCAGGTACGCCTGGCATTGACGCGCACGTTCAAGGCGCCGGCGGCCAGCAACCTGATCCCACGGCGCTTCACGACCCCGAACAACAGCCAGACCGACCCTGACTACCGCGGCAATCCCGATCTGAAGCCCGAACTGGCGACCGGCATCGACGCGTCCTACGAACATTACTGGGCCGAGAAGGCGCTGCTCAGTGCCAGCGTATCGGTACGGCGCATCAGCGACTACACGCGCCAGGGCCTGCTCTTTGAAGACGGTCGCTGGATCCAGACGCCGGTGAATGATGGCGACGCGCTCACGCGCAGCCTGGAGCTCGAGGCGAAGTTTCCGCTGTCGGCCGTACTGCGGGACGTGCCGGACATCGACCTGCGCGCGAGCCTGGCGCGCAACTGGTCGCGCGTCGATGCGGTGCCGGGGCCGGACAACCGGCTCGATCAGCAGGTGCCCGTATCGGGCACGCTGGGTGTGGACTACAAGACGCCGGGCGGCAAGCTCACGACGGGCGCAAGCTTCGCCTTCAAGAACGGCGGCAACGTGCGCGTCAATGTGGAGCAGTCACGCTACCAGAGCGTGCGGCGCGAACTGGATGTGTATGCGCTGTGGAAATTTAATCCGACCTACCAGCTGCGGCTGGCGGCAACCAATTTGCTGCGACAGGATGCGGTGTCCGAGTCGCGCTACGCGGATGACAACGGCGTGCAGCGCAGGACGACGTTTTCGGATGGGCAGGCGGTGGCGCGGGTGACGCTGGAGTCGCGGTTTTAAATTACTTTGTCAAACATTCATTTCTTTATCTGGGGGCGTAGATCGACTAACCAGTACGGTCTGCCAAAGTCGATTTGTTGCTTTCGAACAGCACAACTTATCCGAATGCGCGAGCAATCGAAAAGATAGATCCCTAACCTTCTAGCCTCTCGTGATGCCGCCTTTGTCTCGATTCCCCTTCGAAAAAATTATCATGCTCAATTGGCGATAATTCAAGGAAATCGAAATCTTGAAGTTAATTTTTATAAATTTCACAAAATAAAATTATTGTATTTATTTCATATTTCTGAGAGTATTTACAGGACGGTCCGGTTATCACTAATTTACCTAAACCTGATTTTCCTGTAAGCCTAGGAGGGATGATGTATTTAATTCGACTGATAATTCTTATTGCTTTTGCGCAATCATTGTTGGGTTGTTCTGTCGCTGAGCAAGTTGAAAAAGAGACTGCAGTACAAATTGATATAAGAACAATGTATCAAGAATCTTTAATGAAGAAATATAAAATATCAAATGACGACAACAAGGCAGGGCTCGATCAAGTCATTGTTAGCGACAGGAAATTGCAAGAAGCAAGACCTCAAAGCGAGTTAGCTCTTCGAGAGCAGACAGAGCTCAAGATTACGGGGAAAATCACTGAACTAAATGAAGCTATAAAAAAGAAAAATTCTTCAAAATCACAGCTTCGGTTGTTGGATTCCGATTTGAAAAACAGTGAATCGAAAGTCTTAGTGCTAGATAAAAAGCACAAGGAAAACCCTGAAAATACAGAAATTGAGGATAAACTTCTAATTGCTGTCGCGAATCGAGACAAGGTTCTGTCGGAGAGGGATTTAATGGCTGAACTGATCAAGGATGTCGAGCTAAAGCAAAAAGAATTATCAGTTGAGATTGAGGCTTTGCGAAAGACAGACTTCGCGCTCCTAGTAGATAAGGAACGGCGCGATTTGAGAAATGCTGTAGTTTTTGACTTTATGGCCATGGCCGATTTTAACTACTACAAGTTCAAGAATGAACTACTTGCTCGGCGAGCTTATGGCGACACAGGTTTCGATTTATCGGAATTGGCCCTGTCTACGGCGGCAACGCTCAGCGGTGGATTGACGTCCAAAACAAATTTGAGTGCTGCATCAACTTTGTTGAAAGGGTCGCGTTCTTCGATTGACAAGAATTTATTTGTAGAACAAACAATTTCAACCATAATTAACGGCATTGAACTCCGGCGAGAAGAGGATCGCAGCATTATTTTTGGGAAAATGGAGGAGTCTAGCGATAAATATCCGATCTCACTGGCGCTTGGCGACGTACAGAGATATCAAAGTCACGCCAGTCTAATCTCTGGAGCAGTAATCGTTGCAAATGAGACGGCTAAAAGTGCTATCGAGATGCGTGCACGAATGAACAAATAACTCAACTGCACGATTGAGGGGTATCGCTTCGATTCGATTCGTCAATCAAAGATTGACGAATCGAATACCTTTTTATGTCGCTAAACCAATCCCAACGCCTCCGTCCCGCTCGAAAAATCGCGATTCTTCGCATGCTTGCTATTGAGCTTGATGTTCAATCTCAGGTCATTGACCGAGTCCGCATTGCGCAGCGCGTCTTCGTAGGTGATCTTGTCGGCCTCGTACAGGTCGAACAGCGCCTGGTCGAACGTCTGCATCCCCAGCTCGCGCGACTTCTTCATGATTTCCTTGATCTCATGGACTTCGCCCTTGAAGATCAGGTCCGAAATCAACGGTGAGTTCAGCAGGATCTCGATCGCCACCACGCGCCCCTTCGATTCCTTCTTCGGAATCAGGCGCTGCGACACCAGGCCTTTCAGGTTCAGCGAGAGGTCCATCAGCAGTTGCTGGCGGCGCTCTTCGGGGAAGAAGTTGATGATGCGGTCCAGCGCCTGGTTGGCGCTGTTGGCGTGCAGCGTGGCCAGGCACAGGTGGCCCGTCTCGGCGAACGCGATGGCATGTTCCATCGTCTCGCGGTCGCGGATCTCGCCGATCTGGATCACGTCCGGCGCCTGGCGCAGCGAGTTTTTCAGGGCTGCTTCAAAGCTGTCGGTGTCCACGCCCACTTCGCGCTGCGTGATCACGCAGTTGCGGTGCGGGTGGACGAATTCGACCGGGTCTTCGACCGTGATGATGTGGCCGTAGCTGTTCTCGTTGCGGTAGCCGACCATCGCCGCCAGCGTCGTCGATTTGCCCGAACCCGTCGCGCCGACCATGATCACCAGCCCGCGCTTGGTCATCACGACGTCCTTGAGCGTGTCGGGCAGGCTCAGTTCCTCGAACTTCGGGATCGCCGTGGTGATCACGCGCAGCACCATGCCCACGCAGCCCATCTGCATGAAGGCCGAGACACGGAAGCGTCCCAGGTCGCCCGGCGTGATCGCGAAATTGGCTTCGCGCGTGAGCTCGAAGCCGGCCCCCTGCTTGTCGTTCATGATGGCGCGCGCCAGGTCGCCCGTGTGGCCGCTGGTGAGCGGCTGGCTCGAGACGGGCGTCATGCGCCCGTCGATCTTGATCGCCGGCGGAAAGCCCGCCGTGATGAACAGGTCCGAGCCGCCCTTGGTCACCATCAGGCGCAGCAGGTCGAACATGAATTTGGTAGCCTGGTCGCGTTCCATCAATGGTCCTTAACCGAGGAAGTTTTCGGGGATCTTGGCGGCGCTGCGCGCGACCACCGACGAGATCATGTTGCGGCGTACGAGGTCGGTCAGGTTCTGGTCGAGCGTCTGCATGCCCACATTGCTGCCGGTCTGGATCGCCGAGTACATCTGGGCGATCTTCGCTTCGCGGATCAGGTTACGGATGGCCGGCGTGCCGATCATGATTTCGTGCGCCGCCACGCGGCCCGAGCCGTCCTTGGTCTTGAGCAGCGTTTGCGAAATCACGGCCTGCAGCGATTCGGACAGCATCGCGCGCACCATCTCTTTTTCTTCGGCCGGGAACACGTCGACGATACGGTCGATGGTCTTGGCGGCCGACGACGTGTGCAGCGTGCCGAACACGAGGTGGCCCGTCTCGGCGGCCGACAGCGCCAGGCGGATCGTTTCCAGATCGCGCAATTCGCCGACCAGGATCGCGTCCGGATCTTCGCGCAGCGCCGAGCGCAGCGCGTTGCTGAACGAGAGCGTGTGCGGGCCGACTTCGCGCTGGTTGATCAGGCATTTCTTGGAGTCGTGGACGAATTCGATCGGATCTTCGATCGTCAGGATGTGGCCGTATTCCTGCTCGTTGAGGTGATTCACCATCGCCGCCAGCGTGGTCGACTTGCCCGAACCTGTCGGGCCAGTGACCAGCACCAGGCCGCGCGGTTTCAGGGCCAGTTCGCCGAAGATCTTCGGCGCGTTCAGGTCTTCGAGCGACAGGATCTTGGACGGAATCGTGCGCAGCACGGCGGCGGCGCCCCGTTCCTGGTTGAACGCATTGACGCGAAAGCGCGCCAGGCCCGGGATCGCGAACGAGAAGTCGCACTCGAGCACTTCTTCGTACTGCTTGCGCTGGCCGTCGTTCATGATGTCATAGATCATGCCGTGCACGTCCTTATGCTCCAGCGGCGGCAGGTTAATCCGGCGCACGTCGCCATGGACCCGGATCATCGGCGGCAGGCCGGCCGACAGGTGCAGGTCCGAGGCCTTGTTCTTGACCGAGAAAGCGAGTAATTCCGATATGTCCATTTATAATCCCTGTGCCGCAAACGGCCTCAAAAATATTTCCTATAGAAAATCATTATGTCCATAATCGCCGGGAACTTGCAAGCTGTCGAAGCGACAATCACCGATGCTGTAAAGGCATCGGAACGCACCAGAAGCGACGTCCAGTTGCTGGCCGTATCGAAGACCTTCCCTGCGCAGGCGGTGCTCGATGCGATGGCGGCTGGCCAGCTGGCATTCGGCGAAAACTATTTGCAGGAAGCGCTCGACAAGATCGCAAGCGTCGCGCAGGCGCAACCAGATGCGGCCGTCGAGTGGCATTTCATCGGTCCGATCCAGAGCAACAAGACGCGGCCCATCGCCGCCAGCTTCGCCTGGGTGCACACGGTCGAGCGGCTCAAGATCGCGCAGCGCCTGTCGGAGCAGCGGCCGCCCGAACTGGGTCCGCTGAATATCTGCCTGCAGGTGAACATCAGCGGTGAGGCCAGCAAGAGCGGCGCATCGCCCGACGACTTGCCCGCCCTCGCGCGCGAGGTCGCGCAACTGCCGAACCTGCGCCTGCGCGGCCTGATGGCGATTCCCGAGCCCACCACCGATGTCGCAGAACAGCGCGCCGCCTTTGCCCGCGTGCGCGCCCTGTTCGACGCGCTGCGCGCTGACGGCCTGGAAATGGACACGCTGTCGATGGGCATGTCGGGCGACCTGGCGCCCGCCATTGCCGAAGGCGCGACGATCGTGCGCGTGGGCAGCGCCATCTTTGGCAAACGCGATTACACCTGACAAGGATCACCATGAACATCGTCTTTATCGGCGGCGGCAATATGGCCGCAGCCCTGATTTCCGGGCTCGTGAAGGTCGCGGGTTCCGGTGCGCACATCCACGTGGTGGACCGCAATCCCGAAGCACTGGAGCGCCTGGCGCGCGAGTATGGCGTGCGCACCGCGACCGCCATCGACGAGGGTGTCCAGCACGCTGAAGTCGTCGTGCTTGCCGTGAAGCCGCAGCAGATGCGCGAAGTGGCCACAGCACTGGCACCGCACCTGACGCGCCAGCTGGTGCTGTCGATCGCGGCGGGCATTCGCAGCAGCGACCTGTCCCGCTGGCTGGGTGGCTACGACGCCATCGTGCGCACGATGCCGAATACACCGGCGCTGATCGGCATGGGCGTGACGGGGATGGCAGCGCAGCCGGCCGTCAGCGCCGCGCAGCGCGAGCAGGCGGACGCGGTCATGCGCGCGGTCGGCAAGACCGTGTGGCTGGACGACGAAGCGCAGATCGATGCGGTGACGGCGGTGTCGGGTAGCGGGCCGGCCTACGTGTTTTACTTCCTCGAAGCGATGCAGGAAGCCGCGCGCGCCATGGGCCTGAATGCGGAGCAGGGCAGGGCGCTGGCGCTGGCCACGTTCACGGGCGCCGCGCAACTGGCGGCGCAGTCCGATGAAGCAGTCGACGTATTGCGTGCGCGCGTGACGTCAAAGGGCGGCACGACGCATGCGGCAATTGAAAGCATGGAAGCGGCGGGCGTGAAAGGCGCGATCGTCGCAGCGATGCAGGCCGCAGCAGCACGTGGCAAGGCGCTCGGGGATGAGCTGGGCCAGGATTGAGCGCATGAAAAAAGGGGCGCCGCCAATGCGGACGCCCCCTTGTGTGATGCGGGAGTGCGGGGTTCAATGCACCTCGAACTTCCTCCACCCCAGAACCGGCAGCACCTTCTGCGCCAGCTTGTAGGCCGACAATGCTGCCGTGATCGCGCCGACTACCCAGGTCGGCTTGGTCAGCAGGATACCGACCCCGACGCCGGCGGCGGTCAGGATGGCTTTCTTGTGCTGCACCACATACCCCGTGGTGCCACCCATCGCCGACGGCGTGCGCAGCAGCGTCACGTCAGCCGACATCTGGGCGCGCTGTTCAGCGCATTGCGCAGCCAGCAAGCGGCGGCGCACCGCCAGTGGTTCAGATTTTGACGTCATCGATCGGCTCTCCTTTGACAGCTTGCGCATCCTTGCGCAGTTCGGCCAGCGTGGCCGCCATGATCGGTCCGCGGTTCGTCAGGTCGCCACGGACCTTGAAGAACGCCAGCACACTGCCCAGCGCAAACAGCAGCGTCATGCCGCCAACGGCGAGCAGGCGGTGCGTATCCCAGAACAGCACCAGCACGAACAGGATGAGCAGCAACACCGCGACCAGGCCGAAGAAGGCGGCAGCGATGCCCCAGGCCACATACCCGAACAGGCGGTGCGTTTCTTCCTGCAGTTCGAGCGTCGCCAGCTCCAGCCGCGTGCGCAGCATGGCCAGCAGCGTGGCCCCGATGCGCGAAATGGTCGCGGGGATCGTCATCTTATTTACGGACGATCAGCATGCCGATGACGACACCGATGGCAGCGCCCAGGCCAACCGATTTCCATGGGTTGTCCTTGACGTATTCGTCGGTGGCCTTGGCGGCGACCTTGGTGCGCTCGACCACGGTTTCTTCGGCGTTGATCAGGCCGACCTTGGCCGAGGCCAGCGTCTGCTCGAACTTGGCCTTGGCCGACTTGAGTTCTTCGCCGGTCAGCTGGCTGCCGTTGCGCAGCCACGATTCCGCGTCGCCGATGACGCTTTTCAGGTCATTGACCAGTTGGTCGCGGGTGTTGGTCTGGGTCGGGATTTTTTCGATCATATTGGGCCTCTTGGTGTGGTGGTCGATCACGCTGCCGGAGCAGCGATGAATGCATTTCGGACAATATTAACCTAATGCATAATCTAGTGCGACACCAATGAACAGTGCGGCCCCCAGCCAGTTGTTATGGCGGAAGGCCTTGAAGCAGTTCATCCGGTCGCGATGGCGGATCAGCGTGTAGTGATACAGCGCGATCGCGCCGGCTACCGCCACACCGGCCACGAACCACCAGCGCAGGCCCAGCGACCAGCCGCACAGCAAAAAGATCGCCAGCGACGCGCCATAGCACAGCATGATCGCCGCCACGTCGAAGCGCCCGAAGGTGATGGCCGACGTGCGCATGCCCAGTTTGATGTCGTCGTCGCGGTCGACCATCGCATACGCGGTGTCATAGGCCACGGCCCAGAACACGTTCGCCACCAGCAGCCACCAGGCCACGCCCGGCACCGCGCCCTGCACGGCAGCAAACGCCATCGGGATGCCGAAGCCGAACGCGATGCCCAGGTAAGCCTGCGGAATGGCGAAGAAGCGCTTGAAGTACGGGTAGGTGCCGGCAACCACCACGGCCACCACCGACAACTGCTTGGTCAGCGCATTCAGCGGCAGGATCAGCAGGAACGACGCGATCGCCAGCACGGCCGCGACCATCACCGCTTCCCAGCCCCGGATCTTGCCGCTCGTGAGCGGGCGGTCGACCGTGCGCTTGACGTGGCGGTCGAAGTCGCGGTCGGCGTAGTCGTTGATGGCGCAGCCGGCGGAGCGCATCAGCGCCGTGCCGATGACAAAGATCGCCAGCACGTCCAGGGCCGGCACGCCGCCCGAGGCCATCCACAGCGCCCACAGGGTGGGCCACAGCAGCAACAGGATGCCGATCGGCTTGTCAGCCCGGATCAGGCGAAAGTAGAGCGCCAGCTTGTTCATGTGTTCGCTTTTTTGTCGCAAAAAATATTGATCGGAAGACAGCAATTCTAGCTGGTTTGGGGACGCTGCGCGGCGCGCCCTTGCCGCAGCAGGCCGCATGCGATGTGCATGACAGGCAGATGTCACGACCAACGGTGCAGGGTGAAAAATTGTCTTTTTGTTGTCATTAACTTGACATGATCGTTTGCTTTAATGCATCGGTCCAAGCCGGGGTGGTAAGGACAGGCGGGCCGCCGGTCAGGCGCTGCCAACATTCGAGATGCCGGTCCACCGGCTCGCACGTCCAATCAATGGAGAAGTACACATGAACAACCACGACACGTCGCCGTCGCGCCGCAATCTGCTCAAGGGCATCGCCGGCGCCAGCGCGCTGCCATTCGTCGGCGCCTTCGCCGCGCTGCACGCCCGTGAAGCTGCCGCCGCCAACGGCGTCACCGCGCTGGTCGACAGCCCGTACGGCCCGATCGCGCCAGCCAATGACCTGAGCACCGGCCTGCCGCTGCTGCAACTGCCGCCGGGCTTCACGTACAAGAGCTATGGCTGGCGCGGCGACATCATGACCGATGGCCGGCCATGCCCGGCCGGTCACGACGGCATGGGCGTGATCGCCACGCGCAAGGTCGGCCGCAGCACCGAACAGGTGTTGGTGCGCAATCATGAAATCACCAGCAGTGCAGCTGGCAATTTCATCAACGCCTACAGCTTCTACGACGGCGGCACGATCAACACCACCACGACCAACCGCTCGTGCGGCGGCACCACCAACCTGGTGTTCCGCGACGGCGACTGGGTCAGCATGACGCCAAGCCTGGGCGGCACCCAGCAGAATTGCGCCGGCGGCGTCACGCCATGGGGCACCTGGCTCACCTGCGAAGAAGTCGGTTCCGACGCGATCACCGCCGGCGGCAAGAAGCACGGCTATGTGTTCGAAGTCACCGCCGATCCGCGCCAGACGACCGGCCAGCCGATCGTCAACATGGGCCGCTTCGCGCACGAAGCAGCGGCCGTCGACCCGACCAACAGCAATGTCTACCTGACCGAAGATTCGTCCGGCAAGTCGGGCTTCTACCGCTACGTGCCGGACATCAAGACCGGCGCGGCCGGTTCACTGGCGCGCGGCGGCGTGCTCGAGATGGCCAAGGTCAAGGGCGTCAACAACGTCAACCTGGCCACCGCGTCGGTCGACCTGACGTACGAACTGGAATGGGTGTCGATTCCGAACCCGGACGCCAACCGCGGCAACAGCGTGGGCCTCAATGGCCAGGCAATCAGCAATGCCGCCGGTCCGTTCAACCAGGGCTGGGCCAAGGGCGCACTGCGCATGAATCGCGGCGAAGGCATCTTCTATACCAAGGGCAAGCTGTACGTGATGGATACCTCGGGTGGCCCGGTCAACCGCGGCGCGATCTGGGAACTGGACCTGGCCAGCCAGACGCTCAAGTGCATCTATTCGAGCCCGAGCCCGCTGATCGGCAATATGGGCGACAACCTGGCCGTCAGCCCGCGCGATGGCCTGCTGATCTGCGAAGACTCGTCCAGCCCGATCACCGACAGCTTCGGTTTCGGCCAGCGCCTGATGGGCCTGACGGGCGCCGGTGACGCGTACATTTTCGCCAAGAACAACGTGAACCTGACGACGGCCCAGCTGACCGCCGCCGGCAAGTCGACGGCGCTGGCCGGCGATGGCCGCGGCAATGAATTTGCCGGTGCCTGCTTCGATCCGACCGGCCGCTACCTGTTCGTCAATATCCAGACGCCAGGCATCACCTTCGCGATCTCGGGTCCATGGGCCAAGGGTCCGCTGTAATTCTCATCGCATTCATTCAAGGATCATCATCATGACCATCAACAAATTCATCACCGCCGGCCTGGCTGCGCTGGCCTTCTCGACCCTGGCGCCGGCGCACGCGGCGCTGCTGGTGAGCTCTGACACGGCGGCCGGCAATGCCGTGACCGACTACAGCGCCGCCGGCGCCGTGTCGTTCGATCTGGAGCTGGGCAATTTTGCCGGCACCACGCTCAACTTCGTGCTGCAGGAAGCCGATATCGGCGGCCCGCTGAGCCTGAGCGCGATGGTGTTCAACCTGAGCGGCATGTCGTTCCCGCAGTTCACTTTTGGCTTGCAGGGCATCCGTTTTGCAGCGCCGGGCACCGTGAGCGCGTTCTCGCAAGACCTCAGCGTCAACAACTCGTTCTATAACGCGGCGATCACGTTCGCCAATGGCGAGCCGGCCGAGTTCCAGTTCGGTAACCCGACGCTCGTCGATGGCCGCAGCGACTGGCTGCTCGATACCAGCGGCATGCGCGCCGGCGACACGTTCTCGATCGTGGCCGAAGTGCCGGAACCATCGACGATCGCGCTGATGCTGCCGTTGCTGCTGGGTGGCTTGATGGTGGCGCGTCGCCGTCAGGACTGATCGGGATTTACTTGAAAACAAGCCGGCGCAAGCCGGCTTTTTGTTGTCGAGCGCGTGCTAGCGTTCAGGGGTCACAGCCCGCGCCGCATCGCGCTGCGCGGCGAGCACCTCCGATGCGCGCAGGATCTGCGCGATCCGGCTGACCTGATCGGACGGCGGCTGCTTCACCAGCGCCACCAGCACGCCCAGGCCGACGGCGAACACGAGCGCCGACTGCACCGCAGGGGCGATCCGCAACACGCGCCCCGGCAGCATCAGCAAGGCGCCAATGGCGATCCCGGCCAGCGCACCACCGACGTGGGCCGCGTTATCGGTGCCAGTCATCAGAAAGCCCATGCCGATATTCAGCGCCACTACCTGGAAGATGACTTTCAATTCGATTTTCGCCGCCGTGCCAGCGCACAGCGCATGCACCAGCAGGGCACCGGACGCGCCGAGCAGCGCGCCGGATGCGCCGATGCTGACCGTGGTCGCGAAGTGCGGCGTGAAGCCCATCGCCGATGGCACCAGGTCGTAGCCCGTATTGCGCACCGCCACACTCGCATACCACCAGGCGCTGGCCAGCCCGCCGAACAGGCCGGACAACAGATAGATCAGTGAAAAGCGGGTCCGGCCCCAGACCGCTTCGGACAATGGCCCGATCTGCGACAGCATGAACATGTTCAGGCCCAGATGCAGCGCACCGCCGTGCAGGAACATCGACGTCACGAGCCGCGTCCAGTCGCCGGTGAGGGTGTACGGGCCGAGGTTGCCGCCCCAGGCAGTGAGGTCGGCCGGGCTGGGCGACATCCAGTCGACGCCGTTCATGCCCAGATACACCCAGGCGCCGATATTGAGCAGGATGAGCCAGAAGGTGGGGGAGGTGAAGAAGCTCGGGCGCGTGCCCGGTGTTGTCAGCATGGTTGTTACCGAAAATAAATTATCGCTGAAAATAGCACTTTTCAGACGAGCCGTCGATTCGATAACGCAACTACCGCCAGGCGAGCAGTGAACCTGAGTGTGCGCTTGCAACGGACGTATTTGCTGGTTCCTGCCCGTATTGGAATCGGCTATCCTTGCCGTTTTTCAGATTTGTGCGGGTAATGCGTGAAAAGTCATCACGGTTGGCGGAGTAGGATTGGACGTTGCATGCTCTGTGTTGCGGCAGCTTTCGGATGCGTCGCGAGCGCGATGGCCCAACCCCGCACCGCGCTTCCTCCTGTCGAACACTTCTTTGAGAACGATGCTTTTGGCGGCGCTGTGTTGTCGCCAGACGGGATGTTCCTGGCTGTCCGATTGAGCAAGCCTGGGCGCCGCGATTTTCTCGCCGTCGTCGAGCTCGCGACCAGGGCGGCGAAAGTGGTTGCCGAATATCGCGACGCAGACGTGGCCGATTTCCAGTGGGTGAACGACCAACGTCTTGTCTACAACCTGCGCGACAGTACCGATAACTATGCATCGCATGATTACGGGCCAGGTCTGTATGCCGTCGATCGGGATGGCGGAAGAAAAATGCAGCTGGCTGCGCGAAATGATCGGCAGAGTGCACCCCAGCCGTGGAACACCCTGCTGATGCCGCAAGCCGGTAGCCAGGATTCCGACTGGCTCTACGTTGAGCGGCCAATGTTCGACAAGAATGACAAATACTTCGGCACGCGGCTCCGGCGAATCAACACAGTGACGGGTAAAGGCGAGATCGCATCGGAGCCGGATGTCGAGGTCAGCAGTTTCATGCTCGACGCCAAGGGGGAGCCAAGACTGGCACTCTTGAACACCGACCTGCAAAGAACGATCTACTATCGCGACGACAAAACAGACAAGTGGCGGGAACTGGCCAGCTACGAGATTTACAAGAAGCTTGATAGCGAGATCAAGCCCCTCGGCTTCAGCCCAGACGGTAAGCTGTATGTGATCGCCAGGGCAGGCGACGATCTGGCAACATTGCGAACGCTCGATCTTGCGAACGGCACGGTCAGCAAGGACGCGCTGGTTGCCACGGCTGGCTACGACTTCGCGGGTGAACTGGTGCAGAACGAGAAGATGCTGGGCGTGCGTTTTACCACGGATGCGCAGACCAACCTCTGGTTCGACAGCACGATGAAAACGCTTCAAGAGACCATCGACAAGGCCCTGCCACGCACGATCAACCTGATTTCAGTACCAGCCCGGCCGGCTGCGCCCTGGGTGCTCGTGGAAGCCTACTCCGACGTGCAGCCCTCGAGCTACTTTCTGTACGATACCAGGTCAGGTCAGCTCGACCCCATCGGACAAGCCTATCCCAAGATTGATCCTTCAGGCATGGGTCGCCAGCGCGCAGTCCAGTTCAAGGCACGAGACGGCCTCAACATGTCCGGCTTGCTGACCTTGCCGTCAGGCGGCGCCAGCAAGAATCTGCCCATGGTCGTGCTGGTCCATGGTGGTCCCTGGACACGTGGGAGCAGCTGGGGCTGGAATCCGCAATCCCAGTTCCTGGCATCGCGCGGATATGCGGTACTCGAAGTGGAATTCCGTGGCAGCACTGGCTTTGGGGCAAAACATTTCGAGGCGGGTCTGAAACAGTGGGGCCTGGCCATGCAAAACGATCTCGCCGACGGCACGCGTTGGGCCATCGGTCAGGGTATTGCAGATCCGCAGCGGATCTGCATTGCCGGTGCAAGTTATGGCGGTTATGCGGCGCTGATGGGACTGATCAACGATCCATCGCTGTACCGTTGCGCGATCAACTGGATAGGGGTGACAGACATCAAGCTGATGTTGACCGGGACCTGGTTCTCGAAGTCGGACCTGTCCGACGCATATCTGCAATATGGCATGCCGATCCTGATCGGGGATATCAAGAAAGATGCTGCGCAGCTGCAGGCGACATCGCCGATTCAGCAAGCCGCCCGAATACATCAGCCCGTTTTGTTGGCCTATGGCGGCGAAGACAAGCGCGTGCCCATTCATCACGGCAAGCAATTTTATTCAGCAGTCAAGAAGCACAACAGCCAGGTCGAATGGGTCGAATACAGTAACGAAGGCCACGGTTGGCGGCTGCCCGGGAATCGTATCGATTTCTGGGGCCGCGTCGAGCGCTTTCTGGGCAAACACATTGGGTCGCGCGCACCCGTCGAAGCCGCCAGCAAATAAGTGAATGGTCCGGCTGACGCCACCCCGCCGACGGCCTGCGACACGCTTGCGCTCTCAGCAATAGTGCGGGCACGACACCGTCAGGATGCTAGACTTTGGGTCCCGGGCACCACTGTCCGGGCATCCAGACCGATCGCATCGCAGGTCCGGGCGAGCGCGTTTGCCCCGGCACGGCATGCCCATCGCTGCGCATCCACAGGCATGCCATCTCGCCGGACGTCGCGGTGATCGCACCGCCACGCCCGCCCGGGCCGCGCCATGCGTCATGCGATCAAACACGTGCAAGGAGTCGTTTTGAATAGAATATTGTCGATGAGATTACTGGTCTCACTGTCCCTGGCCTTGCTGCTGGGGCTTACCCAACCGCCGGCGTTCGCCGCCGGCCAGGACGCCGAGGCAACCGCCGCCGAACCTGCCGTCCCCGATCCGCTCAAGCGCGAGACGCCGCGCTCCATGGTCTCCGGCCTGCTCGGCGCCCTTGGCGAGTCCGACTACGATCGCACCGCGCTGTACTTCGACCTGCCGCCCGCGACCAGCTCGCGCCAGCGCACCAACGCGGTGGAACAGGCGCGCGCCTTCCACGCGGTGCTGGACGAGGGCGGGACGCTCGATACGTTCATCACGCTGTCCAACGACCCCAACGGCAAGGTGAATGACGACCTGCCGGTCGAGCAGGAGCGCATCGGCGAGATCGCCATCCAGGACAAGAAAATTCCGGTACTGCTGACGAAAGGGCAGGACGGCGAGCACCAGGTGTGGCGCGTGGCGCGTGAAACGCTGACCCAGATTGCCGCCGCCACCAAGCGTGCGCCCGTGGTCACGGAGCCTGCGGCCGACCAGGTCGTCGTCGCCGGCGCACCGCTGAAGGATTGGGCGCTGCTGCTGGGGATTGGCGTGCTGGTGTTCGGCGGCTTGTGGATGGTGTCGGCGCTGATCGTGTTCTGCATGCGCAAACTCGTGCCCGACCCGGAAGCCAATGGCCTGTACCGCTTCTTCGAGGCGGCGCTGCCGCCGGTGAGCCTGTTGATCGCCGTCGGGGTGTTCTACAACTGGGCCGAGCAGGTGCCGGTGTCGATCGTGGCGCGCCAGACCTTGCTGCGCTACACCGGCATCGTTTCCGTCATCGCGCTGGTGTGGTTTGGCCTGCGGCTGGTCGATGCGATCTCGGAACTGGCGATTGCCCGCATGCAGCGCAGTCAGCGGCGCCAGGTCATTTCGGTCATCACGCTGGCACGCCGCGCCGCCAAGGTCATCCTGCTGGCGTTTTCATGCATTGCGATCCTGAGCACCTTCGGCATCGACGTCACGACAGGGATCGCGGCGCTCGGTATCGGTGGTATCGCGCTGGCGCTGGGTGCCCAGAAGACGGTGGAAAACCTGGTCGGCAGTGTGACCGTGATTGCCGACCGTCCGATGCAGGTGGGCGACTTCATCAAGGTCGGCGACGTGGTGGGTACTGTAGAAGACGTCGGCATCCGCTCGACCCGCATCCGCACCAACGAGCGCACGGTGGTGACGATTCCGAATGGCGACCTGTCGGCGCGCCAGATCGAAAACTACGCTGCGCGCGACCGATTCCTGTTCAATCCCGTGATCGCGATCGCTTATGGCAACTCGTCGGCCAAGCTCAAGGAAGCGATTTCCATCGTCCAGCAAGTCCTGGCCGAAGAAAAGAACATGGCGGAAGGGCACCGCGCGCGCCTGGGCAGCATCAGCGAGCGCGCCTTTAACATCGAGGTGTTTTCCCACATCGACGTGCACGAGTTCGACACGCAGGTGATCATTCGCGAAAAGCTGCTGCTGACGATTTTCGAACGGCTGGAAGCAGCTGACATCAGCCTGGCGTTCCCGACCCAGACCATCGTGTTCTCGCCGTCGCAGCTCGAGGCGGTCAGGGGTGGGGCTGCGGCCGGTGGCGACGCCGCCGGGACGGATGCCGCCGTCGCTACAGCGCCGCCAGCCGTGTGGACTGACTCTACGCCGCCGCCTCGTACGTGATCATTTCCACGCCAGCGAGCTGACATTCACTCACCGCCCGCATGACCGCATCGATTGCGGCGCGGCGGGTGAAGCTCTTGCGCCAGGCGATCACGACGCGGCGCGATGGCGCCGGCCGGGTGAACGGCACATAGGCCAGCAAGCCGTTCGACTCGCTCAGGTCGGTCACCGACGCGCGCGGCAGCACCGTCAGGCCGATGCCGCTGGCGACCATGTGGCGAATCGTTTCCAGCGACGAGCCTTCGAACGTGCGCTGCATGCCGGTGCCGCCGCCCGGCGCCGAGAAGCGCGCCATTTCCGGACACACTTCCAGCACCTGGTCGCGGAAGCAGTGGCCCGCACCCAGCAGCAGCATCGTTTCGCTTTTCAGGTCTTCGGCCGAAATTTCCTTGCGCTTGGCCCACGGGTGGTGTTTGGGCATCGCCACGATGAACGGCTCGTCATACAGCGGCTGCACCGCCATCCCGTGGTCGGGCAGCGGCAGCGCCATGATCGCGGCATCGAGTTCGCCCTGGCGCAGCAGTTCCAGCAGTTTGTGCGTGAAATTCTCTTGCAGCACGAGCGGCATCTGCGGCACGTTGTCGATCAGGTTTTTGACCAGCGGCGGCAGCAGGTACGGGCCGATCGTGTAGATCACGCCCAGGCGCAGCGGGCCGGCCAGCGGATCCTTGTTCTGTTTGGCCAATTCCTTGATGGCAGCGGTCTGTTCCAGCACGCGCTCGGCCTGCGCCACGATCTGGGCGCCCAGGGGCGTGACGGATACTTCGGAACCGCCGCGCTCGAACAGCAGCACGCCCAGTTCGTCTTCCAGCTTCTTGATGGCGACCGACAGCGTGGGCTGGGCCACGAAACAGGCTTCGGCCGCGTGGCCGAAGTGCTTGGCGCGGGCGACGGCGA
>Ga0308158_10000280_pt1 | contig 102123 bp, 110 predicted proteins | sample PhyBR2_FD_201038 | JGI IMG/M metagenome (GOLD analysis project Ga0308158, IMG submission 201038) | Phyllosphere microbial communities from UC Gill Tract Community Farm, Albany, California, United States - DLSLB.R2 | ecosystem: Host-associated > Plants > Phyllosphere > Unclassified | place... | reverse complement strand
CCAGCATCTCGAGCGCCAGGAACAGGAACGCGCCGCGGAAGCGGTGCTTCGTGTACAGGTGCGCGTCCATCCAGTCTTCCTTGATGCCCACGCCGTAGGCCTTGATCAGGTCCGCGTTGCGCGCAGCCTTGCGGTACAGGAGCGTGCCCTTGGTCAGGATGGTCCACAGGCCGTGGATGTGCGGGCTGTGCGGGTCGTCGACCGTGTCGCACTTGGCGTGGTGCTTGCGGTGCACCGCCACCCAGGCCTTGGCGGTCACGCCGTAGGTCGTCAGCCAGATCCACAGGCGAAACAGGTGGCACAGCAGCGGGTGGAACGTGATTGCGCGGTGGCTGCGCGAACGGTGCAGATACAGTTCGCTGGCAAACACGGTCATGATGTACGACGCGGCCATGGTGAGCGCGACGCCCGTTGGGGTGAGCTGGATGAATCCTTCGAACACGTTGTTTCTCCTGTTGTACACGGTCTGTGGACGTAACGACGCCCTGACGATACGACAAGAATAACGTGCGACTACCGGTTTCTAACGGTTGAGAAGAGCGGTATTTCGGGGCCTGTTTTACATGACAAACGCGAAGCCTCCTACCGCGCGTCAGCCGATCATTCCAAGCGCCCTGGCCTGCTTCACCCACTGCGGGTATTCGTTCATCAACAGGTCGTACAGCGCGGCGTCGGGATGCTCGTCGGGCGAGGCCACCGAAAAGAAATCGGCGTTGTCGACCAGGCGCCCATCGAGCTCGTCGAGCTTTTCGAGGAACGGGAAATCCGAGTCGGCAAAGCTGGCCAGCGCCTTGGCTTTCGACTTGCGCCCTTTGCCGATGCCCATGAACTGCCAGAAGATCGGCTCGCGGCTGGCCCAGCGCAGCTGGCGCTCGGTCAGCGGCTTGTCGGACGTCGAGCCGTCGGTGACAAACATCACGTACACCGGCACGGCGGCCTTGGCGACGGCACGGCGCTCGCCGCCGCGCGCATCGGGAAAGTAATGTCGGCGCACGGCTTCGATCGCGGCGCCGTAGCGGGTGTCGCCCTCCAGCGGGTGCCGCGTGATCATGCCCTTGATGTAGTTCGACCAGTTCGACAGGCCCATCGCCTCGCCCTGATGGACGTTGCGGCCAAACAGGAACACGTCGATCTCGCCATCGTCATCGAAACGGCAGCCCAGCGCCAGGATGCGCTCGGCGAATTTCTGGACCAGGCCCTGGCTGTACAACGCACTCATCGAACCGGAGATGTCGAGCACCAGGCAAACCTTGGCGCGATGCTGCGCCAGCCCCGCTTTTTCGAGCGACACGGCGGCCGACTTGACCAGATTGACCAGCTGCGGCGCGGACTGCGCCACGCGCTTTTCGAGGTCGATCGATGGTGCTGAGGGAGCCGGGGACGCCTCCTCGGCCACCGCGCCGCCAAAGTGGCGCACCAGCGCATCCAGGCCCCCGTTGAAGCCCTGCCCCACTGCCATGAAGCGCCAGCCGCCATCCTTGCGATACAGCTCGCCCAGCATGACGGCACGCTCGCCGGCAAAGTCGCTGCCGCCGAACGTGAAGCGCGCGAATTCGCCTTGCGGGCCAACGAGGCGCAGGTAGCCGGTCTGCAGTTGCGCCATCGTCGCTGCGCCCTCGGTGCTGGCGACAATACTGACGCGCTCGACCCAGGCCGGCAGCCGCGCGAGCTGCATGCCAAAGCCCGCGGCATCCTGGCCCACAGTGACCAGCGCCACGCCGCCGCAGGGCGTCGCGGGCTGGTTGAAAAAGGTCATGTAGCGTTCGTCCGCCAGCTTGCCGCCGGCATCCAGCGCAAAGCACGCGACATCGAGCACCAGGCCCTGGGCCGACACGCCCGCCTGCAGGACGCCGTCCGGCGCCACGGTGGACAGGGGCAGGCGCTGGCCCCGGGAGAGTGGTTGCATGATCGTGTCCCTGTCAAAAACGGTCGTTCAACTTATCGTCAAAGCGGATCGGCGATGCGCGTGACCAGCACCGACGCGATGCGCCGCTCCAGCACCTCTTCGACTTCCATGCGCAAGCCTTCGATCTCGATACCGTCGCCTACCAGCGGCAAGGTGCCGAAGCGCTCGAGCATCAGGCCGGCCAGCGACGTGTAGTCGTCGGTGTCGCCCACCAGCGCGTCTACCTCGAGCACCTGTTCCAGGTAGTGAAGATCGGCCGTGCCATCCACGCGCCAGCGCCCGCCGCCCAGGTCCTGCACCACGGGCTGCTCGTCTTCGTCGGGGAATTCGCCGGCGATGGCTTCCAGGATGTCAATTGGCGTGACCAGACCCTGCAAGGTACCGTATTCGTCGGCGATGATGACCAGCTGGCCGTGCGAGCGCTTCAGGCGATCCATTACCTTCAGCACGCCGCTGGCATCGGGCAGGATGATCGGCACGCGGATATTGTTCGCATCGATCGCGCCCGACAGCGCCAGGTCGGCGATCAGGTCTTTCGCGCGCGCGACGCCGATCACTTCATCGAGCTCGCCCCGGCAGACCGGGAAGAAGCCGTGCGGCGTGGCCAGGAGCTGGGCGCGGATCGTGTCGGCATCGTCCTCGATATTGATCCACGAGATGTCCGAGCGGTTGGTCATGATCGAGCGCACCGAGCGCTGCGACAGGCTCAGGACCCCGCTGACCATGTTGCGCTCTTCAAGCTCGAACGTCGGCTCATCGGGCTTTTGCTTCTGCTGCTTGCTCGTTACCGTCTCCGGCTCGTCGCCCGGCTCGATCCCGCGCGTGCTACCCAGCAGGCGCAGCACTGCATCGGCCGTGCGATCGCGCAGCGGGATATGGGCATCCTGCTTGACGAAGTTGCGGCGCGCCAGCTGGTTCAGCAGTTCGATGACGACCGAAAAGCCAATGGCCGCGTACAGGTAGCCCTTGGGAATATGGAAGCCCAGGCCTTCGGCGATCAGCGACAGGCCGATCATCAGCAGGAAGCTCAGGCACAGCACGACCACGGTCGGATGCGCGTTGACGAAGCGCGTGAGGGGCTTGGAGGCGAACAGCATGACACCCATCGAGATCACGACGGCAGCCATCATGACACCCAGCTCGTCGACCATGCCGACCGCGGTGATCACGGCGTCGAGCGAGAACACCGCGTCGAGCACGATGATCTGCGCGACGACGGCGGCAAAGCTGGCGTAGGCGCGCTTGCCGGTCGCAACGTGCAGCTTGCCTTCGACGCGTTCATGCAGCTCCATCGTGGCCTTGGCCAGCAGGAAGAACCCGCCCACCAGCAAAATCAGGTCGCGCCCGGAGAACGTCAGCGGGCCGAGCGCAATCAGGGGTGCGGTGAGTTTGACGAGCCATGCGATGACGGTGAGCAGGCCAAGGCGCATGATCATGGCGAGCGACAGGCCGACAAGGCGGGCTTTGTCGCGCTGATGCGGGGGGAGTTTGTCCGCCAGGATGGCGATGAAGATCAGGTTGTCGATGCCAAGGACGATCTCGAGCACGACAAGGGTGAACAAGCCGACCCAGATATTTGGGTCAAAAAGCCATTCCATTAGGTGTGTTTGGTAGTGATTGGCCCGTCATTGTACGCGATCACGCCGTCAATCAACCATATCCCGGGGGCCGCCGTTGTATTGGCGTCGCCCTTCAGAATGACCGTTCGGCGGCCTGTTTGGCTGGCGGCGTCGACAGCAGCGGCTCGATCAGCTGGCGGCTCAAAGTGGGCGCGGGCGGCGTGTCCGTCCCGACTTCTGCCGGCCAGTGGCGTGGCAGATAGTGGCTGCCGAACAGGCGGTCCAGGAAAGGCAATGTGGACGCGTAGTTGCGGTTGATGTGCTCGTGCCGGCTGTGGTGCCAGTGATGAAAGGCCGGCGTCGTGACGAGCCATTCGAGCGGGCCGAAGCGCCAGCGCAGGTTGGCGTGGATGAAAAAGCCCCATAACGTGCCCAGCACGATCAGTGCGGCGGGCGCGGCGCTGCCGGCCGCCGTCGGGCTGGCCAAGCCCAGCAGATACAGTGGCACGATGCCGACCAGGCGCGTGATGACCATGTCGACCGGATGGCTGCGGGTATTGGCCAGGAAGTGCATGCGTTCGGTGCTGTGGTGCAGCGCGTGGAAACGCCACAGCCACGGCAGCTCATGGCTAAGCCGGTGGCCCCAGTAAAAGCCCGCTTCGGCGACCACGAAGGCCAGCACCATGCGCACCGCGAGCGGCAAGCCGGCAACTGTGGTGGTGAAGGCGTCCGGCACCAGCCTGGCGGCCAGTGCGGCCAGCAGCGCCATCGGCGCGCTCAGCAGCATGATGGGCACCAGGCTGCTGAGGAAGTAATACGCAAGGTTATGCCGCAACTCGCCGTTCGGCCCGTCATGACGCACGCCGAACCAGCGTTCCAGCGGCACGAACAGGGCCGTGAGCAGGATCAGCCAGACGCACAGGCGCAGTGCGGCGGCGGCGAATTCGGCGGACGAAAAGTGCATGGTGACGTTGCAACCGGGGCGTAGCGGACATGCTTGCCACTACCCGGTCACATTCTCAGGCCTGAACGTTGCGGCGACGGCGCGCCATGAAGCCGATCAGGCCCAGTCCGCCGAGCAGCATGGTCCAGGTGGCTGGCTCGGGCACCTCGGCATTGAGCGCGACGTTATCGAGCAGCATGAATGGCGGCGCGCCAGGCGCGGTGCCACGGGCCAGGAACGACAGCATTTCGCTCGCGCTGGTGGCCGTGAAGGCCATCGTGGCCGACTTCCAGCCGCTGAAGCCATCATCCGGGATGCTCAGCTTGGTGCTGTTCTGGGTGACCTTGCCAAAGCCGACCTGCCAGTAATTGTCGTAGTTGGCGCCGACGAAGCCGGATTGCTGCGCCAGCGCGAAGTCGAAGGTCAGCAGGTACGAGGTGCCGATCGTCAAGCCGTTGATCAGCTGGGACAGTTGGCCCGGATAGTACTGCGAGTCGGACGCGAAGAAATTGCCGCCTGTTGGCGAGGCGGTGAAGCCATTTTTGGTGCCTTCCAGTCGCAGCGCCGACGTGGCCGTGGTGGCGGTGGTGCCATCCAGGACGAAGTTGTAGCCGCCCGAGCCGCCGGTACCTTCCTTGCTGGTCCAGCCGGTCAGCGTGGTTCCTTTGGCATCGACCGTCATGCCGTTGATTTTCTTGTTACCACCGTTCGATGTCAGCTCGAAATTGCCGTTCTGGACCAGGATCGGGCCGGCATTGGCGATTCCCGCGCTGAACGTGATGAAGGTGGACAGCAACAGCAGGACTGACTTGATGCGCATGGGACGGACTCCGCGGAATATCGACATTAGTGACAGGTAGCGGCATTTCCTGGGCTCGACGTCGCACAGACAATGAAACTATATTGGATTCTGATCAATTTTTATTTCTTGTAAAACATTTTAGCAGATTCTTGGTGTGCAAAATCAATACCCCCAATTGCTGATTTACTTGCCGTTTATGCACTCACGAAAGGTTTCTGGCGAATCGTCTGGCAAAGCGCCATTACTCGACGCAAACGATGGACGAATTGCATACAACGGTAGACGGACAGCGTGCAGCGAAAACAACAAACAGGAAGCAGTGCGCAATACACCATCGGGATAACCGCTTCTCGGGCTGTCTTTTACGCCGCCCGTGGTGAAGTTGTTATTCGGTTCGTGAAGTCACGCACTGACTCACTACTCTGCGGCCGCGCATCCTGAAGTTTTGAGGAGATACCCATGTCAGATAATCTTTCGAACAAAGGCAACCCAGACCGCAACCTCATCAGTCTCACCGAAGCCCATGAGGTTCGCTATTGGACTGAAGCCCTGGGCATCAGTAAAGAAGAGCTGGAGCGCGTGGTTGGCCAGGTGGGCAATAGTGCAGCCAAGGTGCGCGAGCACTTGAACAAGTAATGCCGCGCTTTCAGGAGCCAGACAACACGCCAGTCTGGTTTATTACCGGCTGTTCCACCGGCCTGGGCCGGGCTCTGGCTGAACAGATCGTTCAGCGCGGTTGGCGCCTGGTCGCCACCGCGCGCGACAAGGGCGCCATTGCAGACATCGAACGCAGCGCACCGGAGCGCGTACTCGCCCTGTCTCTGGATGTCACGCGTTCTGAAGATATCGATGCAGCCCTTGCCGCGACGCGCGAACAATTCGGACGCATTGACGTTCTGGTCAACAACGCCGGATACGGCTACCAGAGCACTGTCGAAGAAGGTGAAGAGGTAGAAATTCGTGCGCAGTTCGACACGAACGTCTTCGGCCTGTTTGCCATGACGCGGGCAGTTCTCCCGCTGATGCGCGTGCAGCGCAAGGGCAACATCATCAATATCACTTCAGTGGCTGGCCTCATCGGTTATCCGGGGTCAGGCTACTACGCGGCATCCAAGCATGCGGTCGAGGGCTGGTCGGACGCGCTGCGCGCCGAAGTGCTTCCGCTGGGGATTGGCGTCACCTGCGTCGAGCCTGGTCCGTTTCGCACCGATTGGGCGGGCCGCTCCTTGCGCCAGACAACAAGCGGGATTGCCGATTATGCCGATACGGCGGCAAAGCGCCTGGCTGTGACCAAAGAAACCAGTGGCGCGCAGGCGGGTGACCCGGTCAGGGCAGCGCAGGCCATGGTCACGATCGCGCATGGCGCCGACGCACCACGACATCTCGTACTCGGCGCCTGGGGTTTTAATGCGGTTGTTGAGCGCCTGGAGCAACGTGTTCGCGATATTTCGATGCAACGTGATCTGAGTTTGTCTGCCGACTTTGATGACGAGGCATGACCCTTTTAATTGACGAGCAATTTTTTCATGGCTCGTTTTGGAGAATTTAATGAAACCCTATGTTATTTGCCACATGATGTCGTCCATCGACGGCCACGCACTGACCGATGGCTGGGATCGGCCCTTCAAGAACGCTGCTGGCGAGCTGTATGAAAAGCTGGCCGCGACGTTTGACTTCGATGGCTGGATTTGTGGCCGCACGACCATGGAAGAAATCGCGCATGGTGAGGGTTATCCGAAGGGGTTGGCAAAGGAGCCGATTCCACGTACGCCCTATTTCGCCAAGCGTGACGCGAAGACCTACGCCATTGCCATCGATGGTCACGGCAAGGTTGCCTGGAAAAGCAATGAAGCACTCGACTCCCACGTCGTCGCGGTTCTGACGGAAGCCGTGTCGGACGACTATCTGGCCTATTTGCAGTCGATCGAGGTTTCGTATTTTTTTGCAGGCAAAACCGATATCGATCTGGCGCAGGTCGTGCAGACCCTGGCCGATGAACTGGGCACGAAGCGACTGATCGTCGAAGGTGGGCCGCACGTCAGCGGCTCCTTCGTCAATGCCGGCCTGGTCGATGAAGTCAGCGTGTTGATACTGCCGTTGATCGACGGGCGTGGTCACCATCCTGCGTCGTTTGAAATTGCCGAAGAGGCCTGGAAGCAGCCGAGTTACCTGAAACTCGATTCGGCAGAGGTTCAGGATGGTGGCGGGGTGTGGCTGCGTTACAAGCGGTCGTGATGTTTTGATAGTGCGATGATCATTGATGACCGCTCGGGAGCGGTTTTATTGGGCACTTACGAACATGCGGCTGCCGACGATATTACGCCAGATGGACCGGCGAATCACCATGGCCCGCCCGCGATCCAGGGTGCTTCTGAATGAAATCTGCACCCTTGAGCAATTTGGATGCGGTTCCAATGATGGGGACGGCCAACGATCTCGTTATCAGTCATAAGATCGACTATCGCTTCCGCGCCTGCAAAACTGCCTCAATAAACGGCCGCTCATTTTTATATTCGCTCACAAAGTTTGTTCCCATTAGGATTTGACAAGAGCGACACTGACGAGTGCTTTTGAACGAATGCGATACCTAGATTTTCCTACATGCAGATTAAATAGAACCTCAATACTATCCCGCTGACTACCAAGTTCAGCTATGACGTGGAAATTTTAAGTACACTTTCAAAAATTCCTACGGAGGTAACATGCCATATCCACAATTTCCTACGACCGCTTCTATTCTTGCTGAACGTGAACGGGGCGAATTAGAAGTCCTGCTTGGGGGCGGAGCACAAGCGAATGCACCTGTTGCACCTATTGCCGCTGTTGACAAAGTTGATGAGCCAGAGCGAGAACTGGTGATCGATGAGCCGCCTCCTGCAGTGCATGAAACACTGCGGTTGTAATGGACATTTACGGCCATAAAGGTGCTCATGTTTTCTGCTGTCCGTACTCGACTGACTCTAGCTTCCTTAATTGTCATTTCCATAATGATGGCGATTACACTTATATCCTGAGTCAGGCCTGACATAAAGACACAAGCTCTGCCTCAATGACGAATATGCCGCACTACAGTTCGGGCCGGGTCCGTTGCCGGCTCCCGGCTTGCTTGAAGGTTGCGCTTCTAAACCTTCGAACCAGCCTCAGCAAGTTTTTTCTGCGCAAGATTCCATTGTTGTTCAAGCGCTGCGGTTGAAGGCCATTGTGTCAAATCCAGCGGAAGCATTATGGATACCCCGGTTAGGGCTTGATATGTAAAATCTGTAATTTCGGCGCTTACCCAAACAGTACGAGCCTTAGGATCCACAGCAATCAGCCCGAGATCCCACAACGTGTGAATATCTGCACGAAGTAACAAACCGTTTGTAACCGCGTTTGTCTCCGGCCCCAGGTATGGCGTGATGTGTGCGGCCTCTAAGAGAGGCGGCACTGAACAGCCAGTAATTGCACAGTGCCCATCATAGGCAGCAATCAGGCTTTTCCTAAACTTGTGTTGGCCCCGCCGCTGCACGATTTCGCGCAACACTCGTTCTCGCGCGTCTTCCTGGCTTTTCGGATCGAACGGTGCATTTGACGCGGACTCGATTTTTGCTACCTGCTGCCTGTGCGGCCCATACTCGGTATGTTTTCTTTCTGGAAGAGCACCAACGGCTTGGAGGTATTTTTGATAATTGCTGAGTGCAGCAGCGTACATCCCGTTACCGGTCTTGTTCCGGTCAAGAAATTCAGGGGTCTGCCTCAACTTTTCAGAAAGGGCAGCGAATTCTGAAAGATTGGGGATCTCTACAATCGGGTTCGTCGTGAGTCCATGAGTCAGGGCCCAGTTGGTCAAACGTCCTTTGATTGCACCTTGGTAGCTGTTTGCAGACTTCTCAGACAGTCCAGTCGATTTCATCCATTCGATAAAGTCCATAACGCTTGCCCAAAAGATATTGAACAAGCACGATAGCATCGAACTGATTAGCACACATCAAATCCATAGTACAAATGCAAAGGGCCGCATCCGAGCGGCCCTTGTAAATCTTTGGCGGAGAGAGGGGGATTCGAACCCCCGGTAGGCTATGAACCTACACACGCTTTCCAGGCGTGCGACTTAAACCACTCATCCATCTCTCCTGATGGTCGACGTGTGCGTTCCACGAAGCCGCTCATTATAACAACAATTCCTAGTAGTACAAGACCGACCTGACAACAGCCGGGCAAGCCCCTTTTCCCCGCCACCTGCGAATGGTATCGTTCCCGGCTGGCCTGCCTGTCCGGCACGCTACCCGCAACGGATACGTCGTGAAACGAACATCACTTTATCTCATCATCTTTGCCGTGGCTGCTGCCGGCGCTGGCTCCTGGCTCGTAAACCGCACCCCGACCGGGGCGCCGGACGCAAAGCCTGTCCCCGCAACCGCCACCAGCACCCAGGACGCTAGCGCCAGCGCTATCGCAACCGAGCTGCGCGCCATGCTCGACGCCTACCGCAAGATCATCGTACTGACCCACGACGAGGCCACCCTGCCCGCCGCCGAGCGTGCCCAGGCAAACCGCATCGGCCAGCAGCTGTTCCACGAAAACCAGGAACGCATCGGCCGCGTGGAGACTGCCCTGGCCACCCTGATCGCGTCGAACAACCCACGTCGCTTCGATGCCATCAGCACCCTGCTCGACTATATCGAGTCGGGCGACGGCCTGTACGACGCCGACCGCCTGGCGTTTCGTGAGACCCTGCGCAGCCTGCAGGCGCAGATCGCCAGCGATTCGTCGCTCGCCGCGATCAAGCTGCACAAGCGGATCTCGGAAGACCTCGACGCCCTGGCCGAAATCGAGCGCAATTACGAGAAGGAGATCCGCGCGATCTTCGGGCGCTACGATACCCGCGCAATCGAGCTGAAACGCGAGAAGTGGGACAGCTACATCGCCTACCTGAAAAAACTCTACACACGCGAACGCATCCTGAAGGAATACGGCGTCGTGCTGCCCTACCCCGCCGCGCCGGAACTGGAACCTGCTGTCCCAGAGCCGGGCGCGCCCGCGCAAGCCGGGCGTGAAGGCCCCGAGATCTTCGGCAAGTCGCTCCCTAAAAAGACCGTGCTGCTCACCTTCGACGATGGCCCGCACCGCCGCTACAGCGAAGAAATCGCCGCAATTCTCAAGCAGTACAACGCGCCGGCGATCTTCTTCAACGTCGGGCGCAACCTGGGCGCGCTCGATGCGCAGGGTGCGGCCAAGCTGGGCGCCAATGCCCAGGTAAGCCGTAAGCTCAAGGACGCCGGTTACGTACTGGCCAATCACAGCCTCACGCATGCACAGTTGTCCAAGCAGACGGGCGCGAAGCTCAAGTCCGAAATCCTCGATACCGACACGCTGCTCAAGGCGGTCGATCCGCAGCGCTCGTCGCTGTTTCGCTTTCCGTATGGCGCGCGCAATCGCGAGGGCATGCAATTGCTGGCCGATGCGCAGTTGACGTCGATGATGTGGAATATCGACTCGCTCGACTGGGCCGACCCGGTGCCGTCGTCGATCGCCGACCGCGTGCTGCGCAGCGTCGAGAAGGAAGGCCGCGGCATCATCCTGTTCCACGACATCCACGAGCGCACCGTCAAGGCGTTGCCGATGATTCTGGAACGCCTTGCGGCCGAGGGTTATCAATTTGCCGGCTGGGATGGCGCTACGTTCCAGATCGACAGCAAGGCAGCGCCTGCGCCGGCGCCACGCGCTGCGGCCACCGGCTATGCCAATTCGTGGGCGATCCTGGTGGGGATCGACAATTATCCGAAGTGGCCGCGTCTGGAATATGCGGTGCGCGATGCCGAGGGCGTCGAGCGGCTGCTGGTGCAGAAGTTCGGCTTCGCGCAGGAACGCGTGATCACGTTGAAGAATGAGCAGGCCACACGCCAGGGCATCCTGGCTGCGTTCCACGATCGCCTGGCCCATGGCGGCTTGCAGCCGAACGACCGCGTGTTCGTGTTCTTTGCCGGGCACGGCGCCACGCGCAAGCTCAGTTCCGGGCGCGATCTCGGCTACATCGTGCCGTTCGACGCCGACCCGAATAACCTGGCCACCGATGCGATCCCGATGACCGAAATCCAGAACATCGCCGAGAGCCTGCCCGCCAAGCACGCGCTATTCGTGATGGACGCCTGCTACAGCGGCCTTGGCCTGACACGCGGCGCGGCCAATGCGTCGTTCTTGCGCGATAACGCGCGCCGCCTGGGCCGGCAGATGCTCACAGCCGGCGGCACCGACCAGCTGGTGGCCGACGGCGGGCCGAATGGCCACTCGGTCTTTACCTGGACCCTGATGCAGGGGTTGGGCGGCAAGGGTGACCTGAATGGCGATGGCCTCATCACGGCCACCGAGCTGGCGGCGTATGTGGCGCCGGCCGTCTCCAGCGTGTCGCAGCAGACGCCGGCCTTTGGCAGCTTGCCGGGGTCGGAAGGCGGCGACTTCGTGTTCGAACTGCCGGAAGAAACCGAGTTCCTCACGGCCGGCACGGCGCAGTTGTCGAACGATGCGATTGCGCTTAACACGCGGCTCGATGCACAGGCGTCCAAGGCGACGGGTACCGTCGTGGTCAAGGATCTGCAGGGTGGCGAGACACGGCTCAAGGCGCCGGCGGCGGTGCCGGTGTCAAGCCGGCAGCAGGCGCAGCGGGCCAATGATCTGGGTTTGCAGCTGTATAAAGAGAAGCAGTATGCGCAGGCCGAGGCTCAGTTTACCGAGGCGCTCAAGCTGCGGCCGGATTTTGCGCTGGCGGCGAACAATCTGGGCTTCGTGTTCTATAAACAGGATCGCTACGTGGAGGCGGCACGCTGGTTTGAAAATACGGTCAAGATCGACCCGTCGCGGGCGATCGCGTATCGCAATCTGGGCGACGCGTATGTGAGATCGAAGCAGCCGCAAAAAGCCAGGGCGGCGTTTACGACGTATCTTGAACTGGCACCGACCGGCGCGGGTGCAGCGTACGCGAAGGAGCAGTTGCAGCGATTGTGATGGTGGTTAGCGTCATAAAAAATGCCCGTGTTCGCAGTGCGAAGACGGGCATTTTTTTCGTTACCGGCCCGAAGGCCGGTGCAGAGACTTGCGATTACGCCGATTCTTTCAACTGCTCCAGAATCGCTGGATTCTCGAGCGTCGACACATCCTGCGTGATGTTTTCGCCCTTGGCCAGCACGCGCAGCAGGCGGCGCATGATCTTGCCTGAGCGGGTTTTTGGCAGGTTGTCACCGAAGCGGATTTCCTTTGGCTTGGCGATCGGACCGATCTCCTTGCCCACCCATGCACGCAGTTCATTGGCGATTTTCTTTGCTTCTTCGCCGGTTGGCCGCGCCCCCTTGAGCACGACGAACGCGCAGATCGATTCGCCCGTCGTGTCATCCGGCCGCCCCACCACCGCAGCTTCTGCCACCAGCGAATTGGCGACCAGCGCCGATTCGATTTCCATCGTGCCCATGCGGTGACCCGACACGTTCAGCACGTCGTCGATGCGGCCCGTGATCGTGAAGTTACCCGTGTCCTTGTTGCGGATCGCGCCATCGCCCGCCAGGTAGTATTTGCCACCCAGCTCGTCCGGGAAGTAACTGGTACGGAACCGGTCCGGGTTGTTCCAGATGGTGCGGATCATTGACGGCCATGGACGCTTGACGACCAGGATGCCGCCCTGCCCGTTCGGCACGTCGGCGCCGGCTTCATCGACAATCGCGGCCATGATGCCCGGCAGCGGCAGCGTGCACGAACCCGGCACCATCGGCGTCGCGCCCGGCAGCGGCGTGATCATGTGGCCGCCCGTTTCGGTCTGCCAGAAGGTGTCGACGATCGGGCAGCGTTCGCCGCCGACGTTCTTGTAGTACCACATCCAGGCTTCCGGATTGATCGGCTCGCCGACCGAACCCAGCAGGCGCAGGCTCGACAGGTCCGAATTCTTCGGATGGACTTTTTCGTCCACGTCCGACGCCTTGATCAGCGAGCGGATCGCCGTTGGCGCCGTGTAGAAAATGCTGACCTTGTGCTTTTCGATCGTCTTCCAGAAGCGGCTGGCGTTCGGGAAAGTAGGCACGCCTTCGAACACGACCTGCGTGCCGCCGACGGCCAGCGGGCCATAGGCGATGTAGGTGTGGCCGGTGATCCAGCCGATGTCGGCGGTGCACCAGAAGACGTCGTCGGGCTTCAGGTCGAACGTCCACTTCATGGTCAGCGCGGCCCACAGCAGGTAGCCGCCGGTCGAGTGCTGCACGCCTTTCGGGGTGCCGGTCGAGCCGGACGTGTAGAGGATGAACAGCGGGTGCTCGGCGTCGACCCATTCCGGCTCGCAGTCGGCCGACTGGCCTTCGACCAGCTCGTGCAGCCACAGGTCGCGGCCTTCCTGGAAGGCGACGTCGCCGCCGGTGCGCTTGTAGACGATGACATCCTTGACCGTGTTGCAGCCGCCCATGCCCAGGGCTTCGTCGACGATGGCTTTGAGGGGCAGCGATTTGCCGCCGCGCTGCTGCTCGTCGGCCGTGATGACCGCGACCGCGCCGGCGTCGATGATGCGCTCCTGCAGCGACTTGGCGGAGAAGCCGCCAAACACCACCGAGTGGGTCGCGCCGATACGGGCGCAGGCCTGCATCGCGCTGATGCCTTCGACCGACATCGACATGTAGATGATGACGCGGTCGCCCTTCTTGATGCCGCGCGACTTGAGCGCGTTGGCGAATTTGCAGACACGCTCGTGCAGCTCGCGGTAGGTCACGCGGTTGACGGCGCCATCGTCGGCTTCGAAGATGATCGCGGTCTTGTCGGCGTTGCCGTTTTCAAGGTTGCGGTCGAGGCAGTTGTACGACGCATTGAGCTGGCCGTCGCCGAACCATTTGTAGAACGGTGCGTCGGACTCGTCGAGCGTGCTGGTAAATGGCTTGTGCCAGTCGAGGTTCTCGCGCGCCAGACGGGCCCAGAACCCTTCGTAGTCGCTGGCGGCTTCGGCGCACAGCTTGTCGTACGCGGCCATGCCGCTGACCGTGGCGTTGGCGGCAAATTCGTGCGGCGGCTGGAACACGCGGTGCTCTTGCAGGCCCTGGGATTGCTCCTGCGTCGTCTCGTTGTCGGACATATCAGTCTCCATTCTAGTTAGTGGGTTATGCCGATACCATAGGGGCGCTCGCTTACTGAGCCCTTACACATCGCCCCCCGGCGACTGGCTGGCGCCGCCCGATTCATTCTAACGCCGTCCGTTGCAAAGCGGGCAAGTGCTCTGCCGACGCCACCGGAACGCTGGCGCCGGTGTAAAATGCCGTGCTGAATTTTCTCGCACTTCCTGGAGTTCCATCCCGATGTCGTCTCTGCCGCCGAACCAGCCTTTTCGCAAGCTGTCGCCCCTCAATTCGCTGATTTTCTCGAGCCGCTGGCTGCAACTGCCGCTCTACCTGGGCCTGATCCTGGCCCAGTGCGTCTACGTCTTTCACTTCTGGGTCGAACTCGTCGACCTGATCGGCGCCGCCATGGGCAACGCCGATTCGCTCAAACACATCATCGATGCCGTCAGCGTTCCGGGCGCCCTGCGCCCTACCCGGCTCAATGAAACCATCATCATGCTGGTCGTGCTCGGCCTGATCGATGTGGTGATGATCTCGAACCTGTTGATCATGGTGATCATCGGGGGTTATGAGACGTTCGTGTCGCGCATGCATCTGGATGGTCACCCGGACCAGCCAGAATGGTTGTCGCACGTGAACGCGTCGGTCCTGAAGACCAAGCTGGCGATGGCGATCATTGGCATTTCGTCGATTCATCTGCTCAAGACCTTCATCAACGCGTCGTCATACGATGTGAAGACGCTGTTCTTCCAGACCCTGATCCACTTCGCGTTCCTGCTCTCGGCCATGGCGATTGCCTACACCGACCGCATCGTGATGAGCACGCACAACGACAAGCACGCTTAAAACAAACATTCCTGGTACCCCTGAAAGAGCGAACATGGCAACCGTGATTACCCAAGACGACCTGATCGAATCGGTCGCGGCAGCACTGCAGTACATCAGCTACTACCACCCTGCGGATTACATCCAGCACCTGGCGCGCGCCTACGAGGCCGAGCAAAGCCCGGCCGCCAAGGATGCGATCGCCCAGATCCTGACCAATTCGCGCATGTGCGCCGAAGGCAAGCGCCCGATCTGCCAGGACACCGGCATCGTCAACGTGTTCCTGAAAATCGGCATGGGCGTGCGCTTCGAGGGTTTCACGGGCACCGTCACGGATGCCGTCAATGAAGGCGTGCGCCGCGCCTACAACTTCGCCGACAACAAGCTGCGCGCCTCGATCGTCGCGGACCCGCATTTCGAGCGCAAGAACACCAAGGACAACACCCCGGCCGTGGTCCACATGGAGCTGGTCGAGGGCGAGACCGTCGACGTGAAAGTCGCGGCCAAGGGCGGCGGTTCGGAAAACAAAACCAAGTTCGTCATGCTCAACCCGTCCGACTCGCTGGTCGACTGGGTGCTGAAAACCGTGCCGCTGATGGGCGCGGGCTGGTGCCCGCCGGGCATGCTCGGCATCGGCATCGGCGGCACCGCCGAAAAGGCGATGCTGATGGCCAAAGAGTCGCTGATGGAAGACATCGACATGTACGAGCTGCGCCAGCGCGGCCCGAACAACAAACTCGAAGAGCTGCGCATCGAGCTGTGCGACAAGATCAACGCGCTGGGCATCGGCGCGCAGGGCCTGGGCGGCCTGACCACGGTGCTGGACGTGAAGATCAATATGTACCCGACCCACGCGGCCTCGAAGCCCGTGGCGATGATCCCGAACTGCGCCGCCACGCGCCACGCGCACTTCGTGCTGGACGGCTCGGGCCCGGTCTACATCGAACCGCCTGCGCTGTCGAGCTGGCCTGACGTGAACTGGACGCCGGACACGCAGAAATCCAAGCGCGTCGACCTGAACACGCTGACCAAGGAAGAAGTCGCTTCGTGGCAGCCGGGCCAGACGCTGCTGCTCAACGGCAAGATGCTGACGGGCCGCGACGCCGCGCACAAGCGCATCCAGGACATGCTGGCCAAGGGCGAATCGCTGCCGGTGGACTTCACCAACCGCGTGATCTATTACGTCGGCCCGGTCGACCCGGTCGGCGACGAAGTGGTCGGCCCGGCTGGCCCGACGACCGCCACGCGCATGGACAAGTTCACCGACATGATGCTCGAGCAGACCGGCCTGATCTCGATGATCGGCAAGGCCGAGCGCGGCCCGGCCGCCATCGAGTCGATCAAGAAGCACCAGTCGGCCTACCTGATGGCGGTCGGCGGCTCGGCGTACCTGGTCTCGAAAGCGATCAAGTCGGCGACCGTGGTCGGCTTTGCGGACCTGGGCATGGAAGCAATCTACGAGTTCGACGTGACCGACATGCCAGTGACCGTCGCCGTCGATTCGACCGGCACGTCGGTCCACACGACCGGCCCGAAGGAATGGTCGGCCAAGATCGAATCGCTGCGCGGCGTGCCGATCAACGTCGCATAACACCTCTCCCCTCCAGCATGGTTTCCACCACGCTTTCCCACGACGCCCCGGTCGGCATGTTTGACTCGGGCGTCGGCGGTCTTTCGGTGCTGCGTCACATCCAGGCGCAGCTGCCGCATGAACACCTGTTGTACGTCGCCGATTCCGGCTATGCGCCGTATGGCGACAAGCCGGAAGCGCTGGTCATCGCGCGCGTGCTGGCGATTGCTGATTTCCTGATTGGTCAAGGTGCAAAGGCGATTGTCGTGGCGTGCAATACAGCCACCGTGGCGGCTGTGCGCGTGCTGCGTGAGACGCATCCTGGGATGCCGGTCGTGGGGGTGGAGCCGGGGTTGAAGCCAGCTGCTGCACTCACCCGCAGTGGCAAGGTGGGCGTGCTGGCGACGGCGCGCACGCTGCAAGGGGCAAAGTTCTTGCTGCTGCGCGACCAGATCCATCGTGAGACCGGTGTGGATTTCCTGCTGCAGCCTTGCGTGGGCCTGGTGGACCAGATCGAGCTGGGTGAGCTGGACTCTGGCGCCATGATGGCCACGCTGGACCGCTTCATTGCGCCGCTGCTGGCGCAGGAGGCCGATACGCTGGTGCTGGGCTGCACGCACTATCCGCTGGTGCGTGGAGCGATCGAGCGGCTGCTGGTGGATGCAGGGCGTGGTGACGTCGCGCTGGTGGATACCGGGGATGCTGTGGCGCGGCAACTGGCGCGCTTGCTGGTGGCTGGTGGGTTGGCGCGGACTGTGGGCACTGAGGGGCTGTCAGCTGGCCTGACGGGCTACACAACGGCCAGTGCGGCGGCGCTGACGGCGGCGTTTCGCAGCCTGCTGGGGATCGATCCGCCCGTGTACGCGGTCGACATTGCCGAGCCGCAAGCGCCCGCTGCTTCGACATGCAATTAAATTTGCAAGCACGGGCTAAAGTTTATATAATCTTGTTCTGTCGCGGAAACAACGAGACAGATGTAGTAGTTCAGTGGTGGCTGTAGCTCAGTTGGTAGAGTCCAGGATTGTGATTCCTGTTGTCGTGGGTTCGAGCCCCATCAGCCACCCCAAGAATTTGTTTATATTCAAGTAGTTAAATGAATTTGAATATTTCGGATATTGAAATTTCCAACACATTTTGGAATTTTCCAACGAGCCGATTATGAAAGCCACCCTTGCGGTGGCTTTTTTATTGCCCTGATCGCTCGCTTTATTGAGCCGGGCGACGCCCTACAGCCCGCTGCCCCTAGCGTGCTGCGGTAGAATTGCCGCAGCACAGGAGGCGAATATGGGCAACGAGATTCACGATGACCTGGACGAACTGCCGGCGGCGCCACGCGTCGACATTCCCGCCGCTGACTTGGTGCTACTAAAACGGGCCGCCCGCGCGATCGGTGCCGCGCGCGTGGACGTCGTTGATGGCGAAGGCTATGTCAATGTGCACTTCGCCGACGGATCGCTCGTGCACAGTTGGAATCCGCTCACCTTCGGCGGTGATGCGCTCGACTTGCTCGTTAGGCGCCGACTTCAGGTTTACGTCCATGAGCAGGCCACGCTGGCAATGAATGCCGATCAGGAATGGGTAAGCGAGCAGCACGGGGACGACGCCGGCGCCGCCACCCGCCGGGCCATTACCCGCGCGGCAGGCGCGGCCGACAACTAGCACCCTATTTCGACCAGGCCTTGCCCGTCTTTATGCGGAGCGCCGGACTTTATACCTACGCGCTAGTATTGCGAAATGGAGAATCGGATCGATCAACTCACCGCAATTCATGTCGATTTAGCGGCGGCAGTTGCTGTCGCGTTTGGCTGGTCAGCAGGCGTTGAGGCCGCGCGAGAGCTGAGTATCGCTACTCAGGTCGCGCAGCGCGTGTTGCTGAAAGGCGGTCCGATGCGCAGCGCTACTGCGGCCACGCTTGCACTGTCTTCGCGTGGCGCGCTGCGCACGTAGCGTACTAATGCAGCAGCCCGATCGCCCACTCTTGCCAGGCGTCGAAGTTGGCGGCTGCCGGGAAGGCTACATCCGGGCACGGCACCGCCAGTGCGCTATCGAGGGGTACTTTTGTTGGCGGCTTCGATTGCGGCGTCGAGGTTGGGCATGCGGTCAGCATCAGGCACGCAACCAGCAGGCAGAGATTTCGCATTGCGCATCCCCCTAGTCAGCATGGGCTTCATTTGATTCAAGTCAATCGTCACCGCGACCGTCGTGCAATCATTCGCAGATGGAAAAGCGAGCTGATCGACTCATGGCTGCGTATGTTGACCTGGCATTCAACGTAGCAGTTTCGTTTGGGCTGAATGCCGGCCTGCGGGTGATGCGCGAGCAGAAGGTTCCCTCGTTGGTCGTGCTGCGAGTGCTGATCACGGGCGGTCCGCGACGCGGTTTTACTTGGGCCAAGCTTGAACCGTCTTCGCTCCGCACGCCGCCCACTTAGCACAGTAGCCACGACAACGATAGAACTGGTCACGGTATCGTTGTCGCAACGCAACGTTCCCGTTCTGGCCCTTTCGCCGGTGAATGTTAAACTGCCGACAACTCCTGCCCTAACAGTATGAACTATGCAAAATATTTCTTCGCAGAATCGAATTCTCGTCGTTGACGATAACCAAGACGCTGCAGAAATGCTTCAAGTGCTTTTGCAGTTAGAGGGTTACGAGGTGCGGCTAGCGTTCAGTGGCGAATCAGCTCTCTCTGAAGCTGTAGATTTTCGTCCATTCGTAACTTGCTCTGATCTAAGTATGCCCGGCATGTCTGGATTTGAGCTTGCGACGGCATTGAAAGAAAGCGTTCACAGCAGTGACACTCATCTAATAGCAATGACTGGTTTGAGTACTGACGAAAATCTTCGCGACGTTAAACAAGTAGGGTTCGACGCTTGCTTCATTAAGCCCTTCAATTTCGAAGAATTTATTGCTCATGTGCATTCCGTCTTTGCTAAGGCTAGTTTCTTGGCTCTATGGACCTCGATGACGCAACACCCGTTAGTAAAGTAAGTGGCAAGTCGCGACACAAACGTCGTGTTGCAAAGCACCTAGCGCGTGTCACTAAAGCACGCCCAGCGTCGTAACGTTATTTCGGCCAGGCCTGAACCGTCTTCGCGTGGCGCGCCGCGCATTTCGCATACTGGCGTAGCAGCTCAATCGCCCAGGCCTGCCACGCGTCGTAGTCGGGCGCGGCCGGGCGCTCGACTAGCGGGCACGGCGCGGCCAGCGCGCTATCGAGGGATGCTTTTGTTGGCGGCTTCGACTGCGGCGTCGAGGTTGCGCACGCGGTCAGCATCAGGCACGCAACCAGCAGGCAGAGGCTTCGCATTGCGCAGCTCCTTGGTGAGCGCCGACATTCTCGGCGCCAGGGTGGATTGAATGGCGGCGAACTCGGTGGCCGCCGTGGTGATGCGTGCGGCGTCGGCCTGCAGCGTGGTCAGCGCCAGCTCCGACTGGGTGCGCATCGTTTCCGCGTGCGCGCGCTGCAACTCGGCAATCTCGGCGTCGTGCCGCCAGCCGTTCGTGAACCAGCCGGCCGCGCCGGCCAGCGCCATCGCCAGCATCAGGCCCAGGCCAGCCGCCAGCGCGCGGTACTGGACCGGGATCATGGCAGCCCCTTCAAGCACAGCTCGCGCTCAGCCTGGCGCCGGCGCGTGAGGCCACGCACTTCCTTGCCGCCGACCTTGTTCCACATCAGCAGCGCATTGCAGGCGCCGACCATGTCGCCAGCGTTCGTGCGGCGCGCCATGCTCGAGCCGCAGAAGCCACTCACGCCAATGTTGTAGGCGACGTCGACGAAGGCCACCTTCTGGCCATCGGTCAGGCGAGCGAGCGGGATGCACATGGCGATGCCAGCGGCGTGCCGCTCGAGGTCGCGGTCGAGCTGGGCGCGGCACTGCGCGGGCGTGTACGTCTTGCCCCACGCCGCGTTCTCGGTGGCGCCGGTGCAGTACGTGAGCACGCCGGCCATATCGCGATAGGTGGTGAACTTGGTGTCTTCAAATGGCGGCGTGAATTTCAACAGCGCGGTAGCGGCCACGACGCCGACCAGCGCGGCCAGGCCGCGCCGCTGGGTTGGTGCGCCCTTAACCATTGCCGGTCACCGACGGTTGTGCCACGACGCGCGCGATCGCGGCGCCGAGCGAGGTCAGGCCGGCGGCCACCACCAGAAGCGGCGCGGTGCCGCTGGCGTACAGGTTCATGCCGGCCTCGATGGCCGAAGCGATGGCGGCCAGCAGCGCGAAACGTACCGACCAGAGTTTGGGGAACTGCGCGCGTGCGTCGTCGATGAATTTCATGGTTTCTCCAGTGGTGGGCAAAATGGCTTTACTTCGGGCGCCTGCAGTTGCGCGAGGAATTGCGCCAGGCGCACCTCCCGTTCGTGGCACTCCAGCTCGGCCAGCCGGTTCTCGCGCGAGTTGCGCTGGTGCGTGTACCAGGCGTTAAGCAGGAACGTCAGCAGCGCGGTGAGGATGCCGACGATGACACCGACCTGCGTCAGGGTCAGGGAGGTGGCGACCGTTACTGCGGCGCCGGCGTAGCTGCCGACTTCCGGCGGGGTGGTCTTGCTGATGCTCATTGGTGCCTTTCGATGGGCGTAAAAAAAGCCGCTCGAGGCGGCCTGGCTGAGTTGCGTGTATGTCAGATTTCTTCAACCTCGAGCGTGGTCGCGTACGCGTTCATGAACTGGTAGGCGAGGTCCGAGTCTTTGGTGCGCCGGCCGTACACCATGAAGTCGCGCTCGAGCTCGGCGTCGGCATGCATTGGGAACACCGACAGCAGGATCGGATGCGCACGGCTGTTGCGCACCAGGTTCAGAAACCTGGCCCGGTCCGCCGCCGGCATGGCCCGCAGATCGACCGGAACCTTGCGGCTCATCGTGCCCGGGTCGGCCAGCTGGCCGCCGGCGGCACTGTGCGAGATCTCGGTGCGGTCGACCATCGTCACCGACGCGGCCGAGGCGTTGTAGGTCAGCGACCAGAACGAGCTGGCCACCATGCAACCGGCTTCGATGTAGCCCTGCAGGTTGTCCGGATCCGTGATGTCAACCGCCACGGCGCGCGCGGCGATCTCGACCGGCAGCCAGTGGCGTGCGTACGCGCCGCCACCGTAGGCGTACGCGCTGGCGGCCTGCGCTGGCGTGAAGCCGCGCAGCCGAACCGCCGGCGCTGGGCAGGCCAGCACCAGGCCGCTGTCGTAGTCGTACGACTGCCAGCTGTCGATGTAACCTGCCGGGCGCGTCGCCGCGGCGCTCGTGCTCGGATAGTACGACCCGGTTTCCGGCCCCACCACCCCCATCGCGCCCCACACCAGGATGCCGGCGGCACCATCGCCTGCATAGGCCGCGCCCGCGCTGGTCCGATGGCTGAAAATCTGAATGGACGAGCTGCCCACCGCGGTGGCTGTCGCCGTGATGCTGCAGCGGTACCAGCCGCCAGGGTATGCGTCCATCCGTGCCGTGCAGTTCGAAGCCGAAACGACTTGCCCGCTGGTCAGGTCGAAGTAGGCGCCGACGTTCGTGAAGCCCGCGCCCAGCACCAGGCGCACAAACTGCTCGCCGGTGTCCCTGCGCACGAACACCGACTCAGTCCGGACGTCACCCACGGCCACGGAGCCAATGCCCTGCTGCAGGTAATGCGCGCCGCTCGTCGTTGTCGCGATCAGCCGATCGGCCGTTACGGCACCGTCAGGCGCCGCCGCCGCGTTGGCTGCCACCGTGACGGCACTCTTCGTCCAGGCGGCGTTGTCGAATGCCTCCGTGTAGGTGCGGTTGTTCGTGATGGCCGCCTCGCCCGACAAGCGCACGCGCAGCCGCGCCATCGGCGACAGGTTGCAGAACGGTAGGCCGACGAAGCCGATCGGCTCGACATTGTCGAAGACGGCGGTGACCCGGGCGTCGCGGCTGGTGGCGCGCCACACCGGGTAGAACTGCGCGGCAGCCAAGTTGGCAACGGCCAGCGCGCCGGCCGTGCTCGATGCGATCAGGGTCGCGCGCTCGATAGCGTTGTCGGAAACGATTCTCAGATTGGGCATCCGGCGCTCACCAGGTGATTGATTCGATTTCGGCGGCGGTAGTCGCCAGATCCAGCTGCGCCTTCAGCTCCTGCGCGTGCTTGAAATGCGCTGTGCCGCGCTCGGCGATGGCCACATTGAATGCGATCCATGCCCCGATGTCTGGGAGTGGCACCCATTCGTTGTCGATGGCTTTCCAGGCTGCGGGCCAATCTGGGTTGGTGGGCATTGCACCTGTCAGCGCAACGACGTTGTTGATGCCTTGAATGTCTACTCGATCTGACTCCGTGTAGGCAATGCGTTTGCCGCTGAATTCAAAGTAGCCGTTATTCGCTGCCAACCACCACGCGTTGATTTCCGCTCGCTTCCGCGCTTTGATAGACGAGAGTTCATCCGCTGCATCTACCACGATACCACCGCCAATAAACGGGGAACCTGTGACGTCAGCGAGCGCCTTTTCAATCGCAAGAATCATTGCGGGCGCACCCATAGCCCCTGCCGACGGAACAAGATTCCACTCCCATGCCACAGGCAATTTTGCGATTGCGTCAGCTTCTTCACGATAGGATTGGACGCGTACGGAAATCACTCCCGCTACTGCATCGATTTCGATCGCACGCACGCGGTGATAGCCCAACGTGACGCCGTTGTCGGCCTTGACTTGCTTGATGATGGGCATGCTTATAATCCCGAAGTTGAAATAATGATTGCTATGGAGCTGCGCATAATGTCAACCGACCCGAACCCGGTATCCTCGCGCGTCCAAAGCCGTAATGAGTCGGTCTTACTTAACGTCGACGCGCCATTCCAAAGCCACGATTTATCATAAGTTCGATTGACATATAAGCTGCCGTCGTACGAGCTTGTTTTTCGATAATTATCCGGCCCACCAATTACAGCCATTGGCCCGATGTTTCCGGGTATCTGCGCGCTGCTCTGATTGCCGTTAAAAATCGCCAGCGCGTTAAACGTCATCGGCCTGCGCATAAGGTCGGCGGTGATCGTGGACCCGTCAGAACTAAATAAATTGAACCCGGTCAGCACGCCGGGCTGCGGTGCAGCGAAAACGAATATTTCGACTGGCTCAAGGTTGTCAAAACCTAAGCTGTCGTATGTGCCATTCCCACACGATACATACAGAATCCAGGTGTTACCCTCTCGGAACATGGAACTGATATATACAGGTCGCCCAGGGTGAAGCGCGATCGCGGGAAGTATCTCCCCTGCCCATTCGATGCTATATATTGCGTAGCTTCGAGCGCGGTACGACGCGGACCCTTGTGGCGCGTCGATGGCGAGGAATTGTGCGCGCCCAATGTAGCCGTAAGTTACCGCGTCGGCGGATAACGTCAATTCGCCACTGGTGTTTGTGAAAGTGAATTCGGCCATTATCGGACCAGTAAAAGGATGCTTCGATCGCGGTTGGCCGAACGGACGATCACGCGGGGGTATCCAGCGTCCATATTGAGGTCGACGCCCGGATCGCCTTCGGACGGCAAGCCGATAGTATTGACGATGAATGCCTGGCGCCCTGCGAATGCTGGATACTCCCAGACGCCCGTCGTCGTCGGTGCGAAACTCAGCGTCGCCGCGATCACCCCGCCCGCGACGCTGTCGGTATCCCACACGTAATTGCCATTGCTGTCGTATATGGTAAGCGGCATGACGTCACGCGCTAATTCTGAAACGGCGCGTATTATTCACATTGAACCCTTCGATTATGTTGTCGCGGATTTCAACGCGCGCCCCACTATCAGCAGTGGCAAACCGTCCGATAGTGCTGCTAATTGCTGAAATCTGCGTGACGTTTATCAGATCAGCAGTTAAGGACTTAGTCTTGACATGGCGCGCTTCGACCGCGCCGTCGTCCACCAGTGAGCCGTCGGCCACGCGGGTGATACTCAAGCTGCCGATTTCAATGGACCCGATCGTATGGCGGTTACGGATTTGGATGACGGCTTTGGATAACGTACCCGAAACTGGCAAAGTGAGTTTTGTAACGAATGTGCGGCCGCCTTTTTGAGATGCGTAATTCAAATGCACTGGCATGCCGTCGTTCCAATTTTCGCTGACACGCTCGCCCGTCATATTATGATCGACATAGCCGGGAATGGTCGCGAATAGGGAAAAGTAGCCGTTAAAATCATTGGACAAGGAAACTTGGCATTTGATTATATACGTCGCGCCAGGTGTAACCGGGAACGAACGCGACGTAGATAATGACTCGCCCGCATTGGCCGACAGATACATTGACGAGCCGGATTGCCAAAAAGTCGAAATGCCCTGATCAGCCCAAAAAGAAACCGACGCCCGCCCCACTCGGTCCCACCACGTCAAATCCCGAAACTCCGGATCGGGTACGATATTGTCAGGCGTGCCGACGACGAGATTCCTCGCACGCACCTTCGCGCCAAACTCGCCGCCGGCGCCCAGCAACAACGTGCCGTCGGGCGCGAAAATATTGACCGTGCCAGCCTTCAGAGCAGCGCCATTGATCGACCCTGTCACGAACAGGCTGCCGTCGAAGATCGCGCCCATCACCAGCCAACTCGCACCGTCCCACCGCTTGGTCATCGCGTACGTGCCGCCGTTCGAGATCGTGACGACATCGCCCAGCACGTTACCGCCCGGCGTTGCTGCGTCAGCCGTGCCATCCGACCAGGCATTGCCGGAAGCGAAATACATGCCGGCACCGCGAGCGCCAGACCCACCGTCTGAACCGTTGGTGCCATCGCGCACGACGCCAATGATGCAGCTCTGCGCGAACGGCTGGCCGCCGGCGACGATGCGCGCGGTGACGATGGCGGCCGGGCCCTGCATGTCGATGTAGCGCACGACGGCCGTTTTCCCAGTCACGCTGGTCAGTACCGCGCCATCCACCGTAAACGTCACGTCACCTTCCAGGCCGATCAGGGTTGCGGTGATCTTGGTTTCTGCCACATCTACCGCGCCGGCGGCATTGACGTGGAACAGCGACGGCTCCGCTTTCATCAGGATGTCTGCGTTTTTCGGGTTGATGACCCGCACCGAGGCGGCCTGCAGGATCGCATCGCGGTCGTTCAGTGCTGTGCTCATACGAGCAATCCAACGGTGACCCGGCCGGTTTCCCAGTCAGGTGCGAGTGAAATAACGATGCCGGTCACGCCGGCGTCCATGCCGAAGCGCGGTGCGTAGACCGTGACGGCCTGGCCCAGCTCGAGCGCGAGCAGTTCCGGCACGCCCTCGAACTCGTACGTGGTGCGCGGCACCTTCCACAGATCGAGCCGGCGCTGGGCTTCAGCGTCGGCGTCGGCGCGCGTGAGCAGCATGGTGTCGATCTGCACCGGCTCTGCGTTCAAGCGGTAGGTGGCCAGCGTGGTCGCGTCGGTTTTGGTGGTGGTCAGCCACTCTTCCGCGAAGAGCCCCTTGTGCACCTCCGGCAGGTTGGCCAGCGTGCCGGCGTCCTGCACGGTCCATGCGCGCGCGAAGCCGAGCTTGACGGCGCCGACGACGTCAGTGCGTGCCGCCGGCTGCAGCGTGCCATCGACCATGTGCTCCGGTCGGATGACCACCGGCGTGCTGGCGCCTGGCAGCGCGACCTTGATCAGCCGCGCCAGGCCGAGGCGCGACATCACCAGCTGGGCGCCGACGCTGCCGAGAAGCATCTGGCAGGCAGCAAGCACGTTCTGGCGCGCGGTCGAGTACACGCCCAGCGACTGCTGGTGCGCGGCGTCGAACGCGGCGATGTTGGCCAGGTCAAGATCGGCATCAGCGAATCGGTCGGATTCCTTGCCGTAGCCGGTGACCAGGCGCTTGACCAGTTGCGCCACGGTGTCGACGTAGCCGCCGGCCGCAGCGCCACGCACGGACGCGGTGACCACGCCCGCCGGCGCCGACTGCAACTGGAACGTGCCAGCCGCGAGGCCAGGGGTGAACGCCACCGGCGCACCGTTGTCGCGAACCTCGATGATCGAGTCGATCGCGCCGGCGTGCACCTGGTACTTCAGGATCGCCGCATTGATCAGGAGCGGCGTCACGTTGAACGCCTGGCCCAGCGCGATCGGCAGCAATGCATCCCGCTGCTCGCTCGTGCCGCCCAACTTGGCCTCGCTGACCGGTGTGTTCAGCCGCTGCATCTTGTCGCGCAGCTTAAGCGCCAGCGCCTGGCGGCCGCGCGGCGCGATGTCGGCCACGATGCCGTTGAAGATCATCCGGAAGTCCGCGCGCCCCCAGCGCACATCGCCGATGTACGCCTTGATCGCCCGATTGTTCCAGATGTACCCAGGCCCGGCCCAGGCATCGCGCGCGCCGCCGACGTTCTCGAGTTCGAGTTCGCCTGCCGATAGCCCGCCCTCGCCGTCCAGCAGCAGCCGCTCAGTGAACAGCCTACCGACAGTGGCGATGGGAAGATACGTGGTGTTCGCCGGCGCGTCGCCGGGCCCGGTGGTGAATGGTTTCGTCGCCAGGTACACGACGGACTCCACACCACCGATCTGCACAGCCGCCTCGATGAGCACGACACGATAGGCGGCCGAGCTTTTCAGCCAGGCCAGGACTTGAGCATCAGTCATGCGAGTGCAACCCTTTGTTCGCTGTTGGTGACGGACTTGAACCCCGTCGTGGTGGCGCCTGCGACATGCACAGCGCTCTCACGCGCCGCCCGTGCATTTGCCTCGATCACGTGCCCGGTCTGCACGGCCTGTTCCGCGCGCAGGCTGGCCAGCTCCTGGCGCACCGACTTGAGTTCAGCCACCAGGGCGACGGTGTTGTCTGCCCCGTACGAGGCATACATCACCGGCGTCGGCATGTTGATCGGCGGCGCGGCCATGACGCCCGGTGTCAGCGGGGCCGTCGTACCCATGAGCTGGCGCACCTGCAGGATCGCATCGCGCACCGACAGCACCGACTTGTCGATCGTGATCAGGCCGCTCACCGACAGCTTCAACGCGTCCAGCTGCGCCTTGCCGACGTCGACCTGCGCACCCGCCCAGCGCTCCGCCTCTGCCGTGGATGCCTGCGCATACGCGAAGTCGGCCTGGTACTGACCGCTGCTGGCGAACACCGCGCGCGACGCCGTGAGGAACGAGTTGAACGCGGCCGAATAGTTCGACTGCGCCGACTCATCACCACTGCGCGCCGCTGCCAAGACCGTCTCGTACTGCGCCTTCGCCTCCGCATATTTCTCCTGCGGCGACAGCGGCGACAGGCCGCCCAGCAGCGCGTTCTCCCGCAGGCTTTTCAGGCTTGCGGCGAACGAGCCCATGCGGTCGATCGTTGAACTGATCGCATCATTCTCGGCGTTGTATGCATCGGTCAGTTCCGAGCGCGCATCGGCCAGGGTCTTCGTCGCATCCTCGATCTCCGGATACAGCTTGGCGTACGCTTCCTGCAGGTCCATCAGCGCGACGTACTGCTCGCGCTGGGCCACGTTCGTGAGGTCGAGGCCCAAGACGTATTGCTTGAACGAATCGCGCGAGCGCAGCGCCGACAGGCCCATCGATGCCAGCTGGTCGGTGACGTACTTCTGCACCGGCGCCAGACGCTCGGACTCGGAAAGGAAGTTCTCGGCAAAGCTGGCCGTCTGGCTGGCCAGCTCATCGATCCCGCCCGCAAGTGTCAGCAGGTCCTCGCGCGCGCCAAGACTGGCCACGCCGGTGGCGCCGAACGTTTTACCCACGCTGGCCAGGACGGCATCCAGGCTGGCGTAGTTCACTGCCACACGTGCCAGCGTCTCCAGTGCACCCTCGCCCACCTTCTGGAACTGAGTGATGCCGGCCACACTGAACGATGCCAGGTCGTCGCCCACCTTCGAGAAGATGGCCGATAGTTCTTCCTGGATCTGGTCGCCGGTTTTGCCTTTCAAGCTGACCTTGCCGATGTCGACCACGAAGCTGTTCAGCTGGTTCGCGAACGCATCGCCGCCGATACCGAGCAGGCTGCCGGCTTCGAACACGGTGTCGTAAAGCGAAGTCAGGATCGTGCTGATCTGACGGTTGCCCTCGGCGCCGATGCCTTCCAGCTGCGTGCTTTTCTTGTCGCTCCGGAACCAGCCGCCGTCCTTCTTGATGTCTGCATACTGCGATGCGCTGACGCCACCGTTGATGATGCTACCGAAGCTCGCGCTCCCCATCGTGAAGCCGGTGTCTTCCACCGTCTGCTTGCCGCCGAAGATTTTGCTCAGGCCCTTGCCGATGAATGTCTTGCCGATGACAGCACCGAGCACCGCGCCAATGGCCATGCCGACCGGGCCACCCAGCATTGCGCCGATGTAGCTCGTGCCCATGCCGACATACGCACCGCCGGCCGCGCCGGCGATGCCACCAAGAGCCGCGCCGCCAATGCCGATCGCCTTCGAATCGAACACGTTCTTGCCCATGTCGGCGCCGAACTTGCCCGTCACGCCAGTGGTGCGCACCAGCAGCGATGCGAACTGGTCAATGCCGGCCTCGATATTGCGCAGCGACGCCAGCATGCCGGTGCTGATGTTCAGCTCCTTCGACGTCGCGCTCTCGATCAGGTCGAGCGAGTTGGCGATCGAGGCCGACTTCTCGTCGGAGCCGAGAACCGAACCGGTGCCCTGCGCCTTTTGCCGCTGCTCGGACAAAGCGATACTGCCCCCGCCGATCCCGCCAACCATCTTCGCGCCGATGGCGACCACTGCCGCCAGCGTCGCGGCGCCGGCCGCCAAGTTCAGCGGGAACGGCAGCGATGCGATGGCCTTGACCACGGCAGTCACGCCCCAGGCGCTGGCCTCGGTCGCAGCCAGGCCGGTCGATGCTGCACTTGCCGCAGCCTCGCCGGTCAGCTTCGTCGCGTTCAGCGCCGTGTTTGCGGCCACCTCGCCCTGCTTGAAGAAGATCTTCTTCGCCATCGCCTGCAGCGCCAGCGCCAGCTCGGCCGCGCGGTAGGCCTTCTCCGCGCCCGACAGAACGGCATAGCCCTTGCTGCCCTCGGCGAAGAAGCCCTTGGCCGCTGTGGCCATGTCGCCGTAGCCGCTCAGGCGCGACTTCACCTCCCTGGCATTGATGATTGCAGTGGCGTTGGCCAGACCCTGGGAGTCTTTCGCGTACGCGACCGCTGCAAGCTGCCGCTCCTTGTCGACCCCGGCCTGACGGATGCCGTAGGCGTCTAGCGCGGTGACCAGCTGAGTCATCGAATCGCCAGCCTCGCCAAACGCACCCTTCAGCGCTTCGCCGAAAGTCTGCGCCTTCGTCGGATCCAGAAGCCGGTCAAGTTCTTCGCCGGCTTTCTTGGCTGCGTCGAGCCCTTCCATCTTTGCGATCGAACCGGCATTACGCTTCTTCGCGTCGATCAGGTTCTCGAGGCTTTCGATTTCGTCCAGGGTCAGGCCCAGGGTCGAACGCTGCGCCAGCTGGTCTTGCAGGCGAGCCAACTCCAGCGATTCGATCGCCGACTTGGTCAGGCCATACGTCTCGGCCAGCTCGGCGTTTCGGGTCGCCTCGGTCTCTGCATCCAGAATCCGTTTTGCATAGACACTGCTGGTCGCCTCCAGGCCTTTCGAGTAGCTATCCTGGAAGTCGCTTATTTCCTTCAGTGCACGCAGGCGCTCCTCTTCCGCCTGTTTTGCGAACGGCTGCTGACTGATGTATGCCTCAACGGTAGCGCGGTAGGCCTCAAGCGACTGCTTGCCCGCGTTATAGCCGGCTGCCAGCTTGAGCAAGTTTTCCTGGTAGTCCGAATCGACGCCAGCACTTTTGCCATTGATGCGGTCGACCAGGTCGGCATATTCCTTTGCGGCCGTTGCCTGATCCTTGATCGATTTTATCGAAGCTGGATCTGCAAACTTTGCACGCACCAGCTTTTCCATCTCTGGTGGGATCGCGCCGAATTCCTTCTTCAGCTTTTCCAGTTCGGCAGCCAGGCGCTGGGCCGACGAACCGTTCTGCGCATACCAGTCGTCCAGGCGGGAGGTGCGAGTCCGCAATGTCGCCGTAGCCACCTCACTCTGAAGCGACTTCACACGCCCGAGCGCGGCCTCGTACTTGCCCGAGAGCTCCACTTCGTCGAGCTGGAGCATCATGCGGGCCCGCGCATTGGCGCCGGCGGCGGCTTGCGCCGCTTTGTTTGCGTCCAGTGCCGCCTTGGCGCGCGCCAGCCCGTCCTTGTCTACTTCGCTGACGCCGCTCAGGTCTTTGATGCGCGGCTCGGTGGCGGCCAGCGCGTTGCGCTCACGCAGCTTTTTAATCTGCTCGTCGAGACGCACGATCATTTCGCCGGTCGATTCCTCGGTTGACTGCGTTGCTTGATCGTTCGCCTGCTCAGCTTTATTGCCAAAAACCGCCCACGCGGTCGCGGCGATGCCGAGAACTGCGATTACGGCACCGACCGGGCCGCCCAGAGCAGTGAGCGCGGCGCTCGCCAAACCGCCCGAAACGGACGCCGCACGTGCAGCCGTTGCTTGCGCGGTCAGAGCAGCAGCGTGCGCTGAGGCGGCAGCCGTCGCCCGCGCTTGCGCCGGGATCAGGCCATTGTTCGTAATGGCGAGGGCCACGTTGCCCTGGGCCGCCAGCACTGAAGCGCGCAGTTCGTTCACTCGCGCCGCAGCCGTGGCCGAAGCTGCTGCCGTCGCGGCGACATTCGACTGTGCCGATGCAAGGTTGCTCAGCGCAAGAGCGCGGTTCGCCATCATTGAGGCTACAGCACCTGCAGCCGATGCATGCAGAGCGGTACCAAGCTTGACAGCCACGACCGTGCCCATCGCGCCGGCCGCCAGGGTCAGGTTGTTGGCGAGAAGATTGATGCTGCCAGAGAGGACGGTGACCACCCCGCTCGACTGCGCCGTAGCGCCGACCATCTCCATCACGTTGTTCTTGAGCACGGTGACCGCGCCCCCGATGGTCTCAACCGAACGGGCTTCATTACGTAGCGCGCCAAGCGCGCGTGGCAGCGCGTCAGCCAGTACCGCAGTCGTCAGCTGCCCCTGCTCCGCCATCGCGCGCAACGCCCCCACAGGAACGCCGATGCCGTCGGCCAGCGCCTGCATCAGGCGTGGCGAAGCTTCGTTGACCGAGTTGAATTCATCGCCGCGCAGTACGCCCGATGCAAATGCTTGGGACAACTGCAAGATTGCCGACGAGGCCTCTCCAGTCGACGCGCCCGATACTTTCAATGCCAGGCTCACGGATTCAGTGATGCCTGCCACTTGAGACTGGGCGATACCCAAGTCGCGCGTGCTTTTGGTGATGCTCGCATACAGCGACGCGGTAGCCGACAGGTCGGACTGCGCTGACGTCGCGATGCTTCGCACAGCGTTTTGAGCATTCGTGAATTCGCTCTGGCCGGTCGTGGCCAGCTTGAGCTGGGCCAAATACTTGCCGTACTGGTCAGAAAGCTGGGCAACCGCAGCGATGCCGCCGCCGAATGCAACACTGGCCAAAGCTGCGCTAAATCCACTCACCGAATTGCCAGCATTTCCGGCCGCTTCTTCGGCCGCCTGAAGCTGCTCGATCAGCGGGCGTGCGTCGTCAGCGACGCCGAGCTGCTCGGCACGCAATGCGGCCAGCTGCGAGGCGGTTTTCCCGATCCCATCAGCCTGTGAGCGGAGGCCGTCCAAGAAGCTGTTGCCAGCGTCCAGTTGACGCTGCGCTGCAGCGGCCTGGGCCGTTTTGCGGGTGACGGCGTCGAGCTGGTCCAGATATGGGCGCAGCGCAGTCATGTTCAGGCCGCGTGCATTGGCCAGGCTTGCGTAAAAATCTGCGCCGCTTTTCGCGCCAGCATCAGCTGCGGCGGTTGCGCGCTGGATGGACGCGGCCATTGTGATCGTGGCGCGGTCGACCTTGCCAGACGCCGTGCTGGCGCCATCGCCAACCGTGCGCAGGCCATTCGACCCGCCCAGATTGTCGAGCGATTTCCCCGTTTTCTGCGCGGTGGCGGCCAGGCTTTCGAGGTTTTTACCAGTGCGCGCAGTGGATGCATCGATACGGCGACCACCCTCCTCCACGCCGGAGGCGTCGGTGGTGACCTTGATTACTGCTTCGTTGGTGATTGTGCTCATTCGCCGCCCATAAAAAAGCCGCCCGGCGGCGGCACTGCATTCAGTCCGAGCTACGCATCGCGAGAAGCGCCGCCTCTTCCATTACCTGCAAATCTTCGTCCAGTTGGTTGTATTCGTCGGTGGTCAGCCCCATCCGGTCCATGCGGTTGTAAGCAACGAGAAAGTTTAGTCCGATCGGCCCGCCCATCGGGGCGATATTCCATTGCCGTCGCAGGCCGTAGAACAGGTTGTAAGCCCGTACGTTGTCAGGCCAGATCTCGACCGACGTTGCCACCTCGTCCCGGGTCAGGCCCGCGGTCGCCAGTTCGGCGTCAGTGGGACCGGCTTCGTAGAGGGCGGTGGCAACGTCGCTCAGTTTTTTGCGCGCGCGCCCGTCAGCTCACGGATGTACACGTCGAGCACCGCCTGGGCCGAGCCCATGTAGCGTTGGACCAGCTTCTCGATCGATTCCTTGCCAAACGGTTCGTCCAGGTCCCAGCCGCTGGCAATGTCCATCAGTGCATCGACGTCTTCGGCGCCATGCAGGCCTTCGACAAACTCCTTGAAGTCGTCGCGAGTGCGGTGCTTGAAGATGAACTCGACGTCGGCAGATTTGCCGCCTGCGACCGGGATCGACACGATTGCTTTGAAGGTGGCGGCGATAGCCAGGGAGAGTTTTGCTTTTGCCATGATGTTTTTCTTTCAGTGGGGAGGTAAAAAAAGACCCGCGAGGCGCTACCCCGCGGGTTGGGAAAAGGCCAGCGCCGATCATTCGGCGCCAGCTGGCAACACGGATCAGTAGCGGACGACCTTGTTCTGCAGCGAGAACATCGACTTCACCGCCATGACGCTGCCCTTCGACAGGCTCGGCGACTCGTTGAACGAGCAGTAGCCGGCGTACAGCAGCACGCCGCCACCAGGGATCAGGCCGCGCAGGCAGGTCAGCGTCACGCTGTCCGAGACCTTCTTCAGTGCAGCGTGGTGTGGCAGCGACTTATCGTCGGCGGTCGTCAGGGTGACGGTGGTGGCAGTGAAGCCGTCGGGCAGCACCACAGGAACGTCAGTGTCCACCAGCGGAACCTCGACGTTTTTGGCATCACCGCCCGAGATCTCAGCTGCGGTCACGCCGGTGATCGGCACCCAGGTCGTGATCTTGCGGACGCTGCCAGTGCCAGCGCCAGCCGGGAACAGGCTGGTGTCGGTCGTGTCCAGGCCTTCGATGGTGAACGAGGTGCCGGTGGCGACCTTCAGGCGGAACACGCGGCCGTTGGCCTTGCTCCAGCCGCCGGTGTATTCGACGAAGTCGCCAGCGGCGAACGTGTTGGTGGCGGTGAACACAGCTTCCGAAGCGTTGCTCGCGGCGCTGATGAGGACGGCGGCGGAGAATGCGGACGCCAGAGCGAACGCGATGTTATTTGGCAATTGCATATCGGCCTTTCAGGGGTAAAGCCCGGAAGCCGGGCAAGAAAAAAGCCGCCTTGATTTCTCAGGGCGGCTTGGGGATAAAGCTGGTTCGGGTCAGCAGAACAACATGAAGTCCTGCATGGTTCCGCGGGAATCGGTTTCTTCGTCGTAGGTGGACGTGCGGCCGGACACGACCTCGACCTGCAGCGCGGTGGCGGAGCGCAATGCGTCCTCGACCAGCATGCTGATTTCGGCAGCCTCGGCGCGATGCTTGCTCCAGACGTTCACTTGCATGCGTACAAACTGCTTGTCAGGCCGGTCGCCGGACAGAAAGTTGATAGGCTCCCCGCCCGCCACCTGGTATGTGATGTACGGCGTATCGGTGTCCAGCGGCGCCACGTCGGGGTAGACGCGCCCTTCGGCCAGGTGAGCCAACACACCGTCAACATGATCTTCTGGAGTCACTTTGCATTCCTTGCGATCTGTTCAGCCAGGGTTCGCGTCATGACGTCGATGGCTTCCTGTTTTTTGCTGTCGTAGGCGGGCCGCATGAACGGATAGGCCCGGGTTCGCTTGTTTCCAAACTCTAGATCCGCCACGCGCTGAGCTGCTTCTCGGTGGGCCTTCCAGCCGATTGTCCTGCCCGTCTTCTTGCTCACTTTTTTGTTCTTGGGAACAAACTTGTGGCCGTCCTCGACAAAGCGCCAGTAAAAGGCGCCTGGGCTGGCGGCAGTGCCACTGCGCACGGTAACCATGTACGCCTGGCGCCGCCCTCCATCTGAATCCTCTTCCAAGCGCTTGACGATGATGTTGTCGAACAGGATGCCGGTCTTCTTGTTGGCCAGCGAATTCTGCTTTGCCTGATCACGAAAGACCTCGGCGCCGGCAAATCCAACTGTCCGAAGTGTCGATTCCCCGAGCGCCTCAGTGATGGTTCGCCTTGCGTCCGTCATCGCAGCCTCAAAGGCGGAGGTATCGAAGTCGATCATGTGACCGCCTTGCACACCAGGAACATGAACCGCGAGTCGCGCGAGTCTGGCAGCGCCGACTCGACGTCGTACGCCTTGCCCTTGAACAGCACCCGGGCAGAGGTATCGATGTCGGCGCGGGCGCGGACCCGGATCGAACACTTGACGATCGAGACCTCAGCGCCGGCGCGCACCACTTCGGCGCCGCTCGGAAACAGGACATGCGCCCAGACCGTAGCGAATGGCTCCCAGGTCTCCGGGGTGCGCAGCTTGCCAGCGCCAGGCCCTGGCCGCTGCAGGGTGATCCGATCGTTCATCACAGGTACACCCGCGCGCGATCGAGCAGGCCGCCCAAGAATTCACTCTTGGGCGTGCCGGCCGGCGCGAAGTGCTCGGCAACCTTGCCCAGGATGTAGCCCTTGATCTCGGCCGGCACCGTGCTGTCGTCGACGCCGTAGCCGCACGAGTACTGCACCTCGACCGCGCTGATGCGCGCCTGCGTCGCTGGCCAGGCCCGGCCCGGCGCCGGCACGATGTAGCCCGGCTCGCTTTCGTTGTCGACCAGGTAGTCGTCAGGATGCAGGATCTGGCGCACGCCGTTGGCATCGTAGAACTTGATGTGCTCGACAGCCAGGATCGGCGGGTGCTCGAGCCGGAACGCTGGCGGGAAGGCGTCGAGCGTCAGCCGGTAGGTCTGCTGCACCAGCGCGCGGCCCGTCTCGTGCTCGGCGTCGCGCGTGTGCTGGCCGATGACCTGGCGCAGCTCGACGTCAGCCTCGGGCCCGTCTAGCCGCGCCGACAAGCGCGCAGCTTCCAGCGACACGGCCAGCGCTGCAGGCGGGGTGATCAGTCGCAGGCTCATCGGATAGTTCCTTGTGTTGCCGGTGGCCGCCCGGCGCCGTGCGCCGCGCCAGGCACTGCCGGCGCGCGCGCGTATTCGACAGCGGCCTCTTCCTGCTGCTTCAGCAGCTCGGTGTTCGGCACGCTCGGCAGTTGCGATGCATCGATCATCAGTTGTCCACCCTGTTGAATTGAATGGTTCGGTAGAACCGCTCGCTGTTGGCGCAGTCGATGCGCAGGTCGCAGTAATTGACGCCGGCCGGCAGCGTGTCCATGCCGCCCAGCTTCACCAGGACCAGGGGGCCTTGGATCACCGCCGGCACCAGCTCCTCCACCCCGACCGGGAGCGCCTTCACCGCGATCGCAGTCGTGTTGCTGTCAGCCAGATCGTTCCCGATATCGCCGACGTAGTAGCTTTGATCGTCAGCATCTTTGTTGAGCGAGTACACGCCCACCTGCTGCTTGAACCAGATCGTGCGATCGAACCTCTCGCCGTTCGCGCACGTAATTCGGAAGGTGCAGAAGTTGACCGCGTTCAATGCGGCGTTGAACCCGCCCAACTTCACCGCGATCAGCTTGCCCTGAATGACTGGCTGCTGGATAACGGTCACGCCAGCGACGATGGCCTCAACCGCCACGGCAGTAGTGCCGCGCTCTGCCAGGTCGATCGTGAGGTTCGCCACCCAGTAGCGCTCGTCGAGCGGGTGCTTCTCGCTCCACCATTTCCCCGCATCGAGGTACGGGGCGTTTGGCGTGCGCGCGCCTGGCACGCTGCCGAACGCCACCACGCGGGTACCGCCCGGGAATGCGACCCGCCGAGATTCCGCAACTGTCGAGGCAGCGACCGCATTTTGCGCAGGCTGCTCGGCCAGCGTCGTGAAGCTCGCCGACAGCGGCGTGGCGCGGTTGCCGGCAGTGTCGAAGGCGCGCATGCGCACCGCGTGCGCAGTGCCGGCGGGTCGCCCCGAAACTACGACCGAACGGGCGGCGTTCGGGATAACGGTGTAGTTCACGCCGCCATCGATGCTGTATTCATAGCCAGCGACGCCGACTGCATCTGTCGCCGCCGGGCACGACAGGGTAGCGCCTGACGTTGTGACTGCGGATACCGTGATATCGCCGACCATCACAGGCCCGGTCGTGTCCGGCGCAGGGGCCGCCGCTGCCGTAGGGGTGACGCTGTTCGACGCCGGCGACTCGGGGCCGTAGCCCGCGCTGTTTTGTGCGGCAAGAGTGAACGTGTAGCTCACGCCATCGGTCAGGCCCGTCACGTTTACCGGCAGCGTCGACGACGTGGCGGTGATGCCGCCTGGGGTCGACGTTGCGCGATAGCCGGTGATGGCACCGTTATTCGTACTTGCTGGCGCCGTGCCGGCTATGCTTGCCGAGCCGTTGCCTGCAGTAGCGGTGCCGATCGCTGGCGCGCCGGGTATAACGGCGACATTCGTCACGCCGAACGCGGCGGCATACGTTGCCGTCAGGCTCGAACTTGAACCGGCGCCATACGCTATTGCGTTCAGGCCGGCCGGACCAACGTGTATATCGTCGCCCCCTACGCGATAGGGGGCGTACATTGGGACCCCGGTCGTGGTTGTTACCGAATAATCAGTGATGATGGGGTCACTGTCGAAGCAAAAAACGGTAGTCCCGTTATGCAACGATTTTGCGTATGCAATGCACTGCTGGCGTTGGCTCTCCCTCGCGTCACCGGGATAACCTTTGACGCCGTAGTCGGTATCCAAAACGAACTTGACATCCGCGAGACCCGCCACTGCGCGCACAGCGGCCATGAAGTTGTCTAGGTTAGTCTTGAACGTAGCGAAGTTCGAGAATCCGTTCTGGCTGAAGGCGGGGGTATGCACCAGCGTCGGGCGCAACCCGTTGTTTATCATGCCCATTGCGATTGCGTGGTACTGGGTCTGGCTGTGCCCTGACCCGGCGGCGTTCACGGTACTGATCGGTCGGCCCGGCGTACTGAGCGAAGCGGCTGCCATGCGCGCAGGCGCTCCGAACAAGTACGTCATATACGCGGCGCACTTACGGCTGTCGCCCGTGAACAGCACCACGTCCATAGGGACGGCGCTCGCAGTCGATGTGACTATCGGGAAACCCGGGAGCTCGTAGCCACCGTTATAGCCGTCTGTGGGCAGCTTGGTAAGATCTGCGATGCCGTCGGAGTTGAGGCCGGTGGCCCGGCATTCGCGGAACCACGGACGAATGCCGCGCGCAGTATCCCACGCATTACCCGCGCTGCTTGCAGAATAAAACTGGCCGGAAGGGTCTACCTGTGTGACTTTGACCAGCAAGATGCCACCGGGCTTACCGTCAGCGCGAGGAATACTTGACAGGTTCATCACGTCGGTGCTCATGTGGATGACGGTGTTGTTGCCGTCGTTCACAGCAAGGCCGATTTGCTTAGTAGCTGCACCGCCAAACGTTGCGTCCTTCCAGCCGTTAGCCGACTTGTCGTTGTACGTCACACCTGCGACTCGCGGCAACCATGCCTTGTCGCGGGTGTCGTTACCAATCTCGTCCGTTACCGCGAACTGAATCTTGTACGTGCCTGGCGTCCCGGTGGCTTGCTTACTACCCACAAGGAACTGTACTTGGTTGAATGATGCATCGAACTCGTACTTGTAGAGCGCAGTGCGCACCCCGCTTGAGCCTCCGTTATAAAGCTCGTTGGGACGAAGTTTAAAAGCCTGCTGGGTAATAGCCATATTTTTAGACAGCCTTGTTGATTGGTTCCAGCTCGACGATTTTCATTTGTCCGCGCCGCTCGTACATCACCTTGGTGACGCCGAGTTCGCGGAGCATGTTCAGTGCGCACTCGTAGGCCGCGCGGTCGATCTTGCCGACGGCGCCGTGCACATACACGGTGCTGCTTGTCAGGTGGGTGACCGTGATGATCCCGTCGTACGCGCGGCGCGCTTCGTAGCCGCCCGGCGCGGAGTACGCGCGAATGGTCGAGACTTCGGGGGTCATGTGCAGATGGGTCATCACGGCCTGCCCGGTTACTGCTCGGTTGCCAGCGTTTCCGCGTAGGCCACAGCCTTCGGATCGGTGTCGACCACCTCGGCCAGCGATTTCACGTCAGCCGGATCGATCTCGACCACGTCATTCGGTTGGCCTAGCGCGCACGCAGCAAGGACGCGCGCTTTTACTTTTTTGGCTTCTGCCATGTTGTTCTCCAGGTGAGGAAGCCGGCCGCAGCCGGCCGCCGGTTACGATCAGGTTGCGCTGTTCTGGAAGTGCTTGATGGCACCGCCCACGTCAACCATGTTGGCGCCCGAACGGCAGAACGCCAGGAAACCCACTTGCCCCTTCTCGGTGTACTTCGAGTCGGTCATGCGGAACAGGGTGACGTCCATCACATCGCGGATCAGGTACTTGGAGAAGTCGCCAAACAGGATCGATTTCGCACTTGCGCCCATCGGCGCCATGTGCTGGTTGATGACGATTTCACGGCCCATCAGGCGATCGGGCGCGCCGCCTGGATTGCCTTGCTCGTAGCCTGGAACGAAGATCGGGCGACCCTGGCCATCCTTGATCTTGCGAATCGAACGAAGGCTGTCGTCGTGCATCATCAGACGGCCCTCCGGACGGTAGAACGGATCGACCGAATGCTCGAGATCGACCAGGTCGTCATAGGTCACCGTGGTGGCCGAGCCAGTTGCACCGATTTTGCCGGCGGTCGAGGCGGTCACAACGCCGCGTGGCTGGGCGGTGCCAGTGCCGACAGTGTGGTGGCGGTTCTGGATCCGGCCCAGGCGCAGGCGAAGCAGTTCGACGATGTAAGCTTCGATGTTGAACATCGAATCCTGGATCAGCTCGAACGGAAGCGCGATCGACTTCGACGAGTATTTGTAAACGTCCAGCGATGCGGAGCCGAAACCGGTGTCCAGCGCGGTGACGCCAGCGTTTTGGCCGACGATTTCGCCTTCTTCCTGGGTGGAGTCAGCGGTGGGGAACAGCATCTGGGCGCCGGTCGACGTTTGAATGCCGGAAGCAACACTGCGGACAGCGAATGCCGCTTTCATCGCCTGGATCAGCGAGCGACTGAATTCGGTCGCCACCGTATAGCCACCCTCAACGCCAGTCGTTGTCGACATCGCGCCTTGGATATCGTGATTGACGCGTGCGCGCATGGCGTTGCGCTGCTCGGCCGACAGGTTCGACAGCCCGCCTGCCAGCATCGCGCGCAGTGCGGTACCTTCGTCGGTTGCGCCGGCGCCTTGGCGCTGCGCCGCCTCGAGTGCAGCGCGGTGCTGCGCCTCGGGGTTGTCGCCCGCCAGCTGCGCGATGCGCTGCTCGCGGCTGATTTCAGCATCGATATCGGTGATCTCGGCCAGAATATGGTCGAGCTTCTCCGCCTCGGCAGCTGGCATGCGCTGATCAGCCGGGTACTTGTTGTTCAGATCGTGGGCTTTTTTGGCCACGGTATCGCGTTGCGCGCGCAGTTGTGCGAGCTTGGTCATGTAATACCTTTCAAGGGTTGGTCCGCTCTCGCGGCCGGTGGGCATAAAAAAAGCCACCCGGAGGTGGCTGGTCTAGTGGCGCGAGAGCGTCAGCTAACTTGGAGGCGGGCCATCGTGGCGATGCGCTGATGCTGGCGCGCGCGGTGTTCTTCGGTAGCGACTGGGTCGACCGGATCGGGATCAGACGGCGCAGGTTTCGGGGCGTGCGCGTAGGCGCTCATGTCCCACGACGATCCGACCTTCTTGCCTTCAGCGATGCGATCGACGAGGCCAGCGGCCACTGCCTCTTCGGCGGTGTACCAGGTCTCGGCGTCCATGGCGGCGCGCAGGTCTTCCACCGACATGCCACTTTTCTTGGCGTACTGGCCGGCAAGCGACGCATCGATTTTCGAAAGCAGGCCCGCGGTCGACGTCATGTCGTTCGCGTTGCCCATCGCCCAGGTCCAGGCATTGTGGATCATGTAGAAGCCGCCGTCGGCAATCTCGACCTCGTCGGCAGCAGTGGCGATGACGGTGGCGGCGCTGGCCGCGTAGCCATCGATGTGCGCGATGACCTTTGCGCCGGTATCACGGATGGCCTGGCAGATGGCCTGGGCCGCGAACACGTCACCGCCCGGGCTGTTGATGCGGAGGTGGATCGTGCCGCCCTTAATGTCACGGATCTGCGGCACCAGCGCCTCGGCCGAAACGCCGCCCATCCAGTAGGCTGTCTCCTCGTCCGACACGATCGCGTCATAGATGTAGATCTCGACCTCGTCGGCCTTGGCCACGATCTTGGACTGCGGGACGCGCTCAGGTCGCTTCTTGTTGCTCGCCAGGAGCTTGGTCAGACTGTTCGGCACTTGTGTCTCCATTCAGGTTCAATTTGGCGTCCGGCGGCAGGTTTTCCTGGCGGCGAACTTCGTCGACGGTCATGAACGGCCGCTCGCCGGCACGGCCCAGCGCCGTACGGTAAGCGTCGTAACGCCCCTTCATATCGCCTTTTTCAAGTGCCGCCGTGATGTGCTCGACAAAGAAGCGCTGGCGCACCGGCCACAGTTTGCTGTTCAGTTCCTGCGCGATCGCGGTGAGGTGCCGCTGCAGTGTGTAGCGGACGAAGCCCATGCCCATCTCAGAGACGCCCGAGCCCCAGGACGTAGTTTTCGTGGTGTGCCCTACCATGAAGGGCGGCACACCAAAGATGCGGCATATCTCCTCCACCGTGAACAAGCGGGTGGCCAATATCTCAGCATCCTTCGAATTCACACTCAGCTGCGCCGGCTCCAGGCCGCCTGACAAGATCAGAGGGCCGCGCCCCCCGTTCTGCGCGCGAGCGATGAGCGATGCTTTCAACTGTTCAAGCTGGGGCTTATCGAGCTTCGACGCGGTCTTGAGCGCGTAATCGAAGTTGCCACCGCCGGAGAGGAATCGCCCTGTATATTCCTGCGCGGCCAACGCGGTACCTATCGCCTCAAGCGCGGCGTACGTCAGAGGGCTTGGGCTTGTCAGTCCATCAAAGCCCAGGCTTGGAAGATGGATGATGTCTGCTCGGTCCAGAACATACATCGGCCCGTCTTCGGGGGTAATTCGGTAGTAGACATCTTTGCCATCCTTAAATGGCTGCACCGTGTGCCGCTTGAGAGGCTTCCAGCCGGTGACGCGGTTGCTGTACGGGCTGGGCCGAATCCACTCGCCGAAACCGTCGCCGTGCGAAAGTTTCGATAAGATGATCGATTCCCAAGCTGCCGCAGCGGTCCAGCCATCACTCGCTTTTTCGTTCAGCATCCACCAGTAATCGTGGTCGGCAGTATCTCGGTCATTGCCCTTGCGCTCGAATAGGCCAACCGTGATCGTGCTGATTGCACCGGCGACGAGCGACATGCACCCGTATGCTGCTGATACCCGCATGCCGGTTTCGGCCGTAACAGCCGCCCCGGAAGACGACCGGTGCGCTGCGCCCAGCAGGTTGGCCAGCTCGCCCATCGACGTGCTGCCACTGGAGTTTTCGCCCAGCGCCACGATGCCTGCGCGCTCTGCAGCGCCATCGCGACCGGCCATCCAGGAATCAAGCACGCGCGACTTGTGCGTGGTCGACTCGAGGTTCAACAGTTGTCCGGTCATTAAAAGTCCAATACGTGAATTTCCGGCGCCGCCGCCCCGGCGGGGTTCAGCGCCATCAGTGACACCGCGCAAAACGTAGCCATGAGCGGATCGATCTTGGCCTTGCCGCTGGCCTGTTTGGTAATCAGGATGGCGTTGCCCTTGTCCTCGATGCGCGCGTTGCCGACACACCATGCCATCATCGGGCGCCCGGCGTGCAGCAGCTCAAGGCCAGCGACCTTTCGCTCGGTGTCCTTGATGGCGCCGTTCAGCTTGTAGCCTTGGGAAATCGCTACGATCTGCTTGAAGTCGATGCCCCGATCCTCGGTGATGAGCTCGTCGACAATCGCGCCGATACCGGAGGCATCAACCGCGATTCCCTTCTCGTCCGGGAGCAGGCCCGAATCGCGAACCTGGCAGACCAAGTCGGCAACGGCCATGACATCAGCGCCAGGGCGTGCGACGATAGTGAGGTCGCCTTGCCTTTGGAAGTCCAGCAGCCGCGGCGCAATCTCCTTCCGGCGCTCGAGCGCAATTTCGTGCGCCCAAGCGTGGCACCACAACAGCCACTTGCCAGTGTCACGCTCGCGGCCGAGAACCGCCAGGCCCAGCAAGTCATCCAGGCCGCCGCCATCAATGCCAACGACCGCAACCTCGGACCGCTCGAGCAGCGTTTCCAGCGTGATGGTCTGGTCGCCTGCGGCTTCCCAGAAATCGGCGCCGCCCCATCGGTCAGAGCGGAGGTTCAGACCAATCTCGATGTTCAAGTGCTTTGCCCTGACGTCGCGCACTGCGTGCTCGCCGGCCTCGGTCGCTTCCAGCAACTTCTGCTCGATTACTTCCGCGTCCACCGAGATACCCCAGTTCGGGTTGGTGATATAGGCGTTGTCGAGATCCTCGTACGCTTTGCTTTTCAGCATATGGTCCGGGAACTCGTAGATGATCGACAGGAACCTAGGGTCCTTGACCTTGCCGTCGCGCACTTTCCGTGCATAGCTCAGCTTGTCCAGGAACACGCCCGCTGGAGGTTCCGCCGATTGAGTCGTGCAGTAGAAGACGAAGCCTTCCGGGCGAGATGTAATGCCGCCGGTCGCCTCGGTCAGCATTGCTGCCGCCTTGCTGTTCTTGCCGAACTCGTGCAGCTCGTCGATGAAGACGCCGATTGCTTTTTTGCCGGTCACGGTCGCCGAGTCCGCAGCCACCACTTTAAGTGTCGCGCGAGTGAGTCGGCAGGTGACGGTCTTGATGTGCTGCTGCTCGTGGAACCGGTCGTTCAGCTCATCGTCAGCAAGAATCATCTCGCGGATTGGCTTGTACGCGTTGTCGGCCGCTTCCTTCGTTGGCGCCAAGATGATGAACTCGCCAGCCTGGCGGGTGTTGAGGATCAGGGCGGTCAGCATCACGCCGGCCGCGATCATCGACTTGCCGTTCTTTTTGGAGACCATCAGGAAATAGTTCGTGATGAGTCGCCGCTTGCGCTTGCGGTCGTAGCAGCCAAACAGCGCCTCGACGAGATCGATTACCCACGGCTCGCACGCCTCGCCCATTGTCGGGCTGCCGTCGGCATCGACCATGCGCAGGGCCGAGAATACGCTCAGCGCATCCTCCGCCTCTTCGGGGAACAGCGGCTTGACCGGCACCATCGACTGACGCTCTACAATGCGGCTTTCCCAATCCGGTAGCGCGGTCGTCCAAGTTGTCATGACACGACCCTCAATCCAAAGCGCCCGGTGCCAGCCGCTTTCGCTGCTGCTTCTTTCTCGTCCTTCTTGCCGCCCTCGCCCAGCTTCTTGTGCTTGAAGGGCAACATAGCCTTGGCTGCATCGATCCTCAGCCGCAGATCGGCTGCCGGCTCGTTCATGACCTTCGTGAGAAATTCGACGGGGTCCGCAGTTGGCGGGATATCGAACGCTTCGTCGGTTTTGCCCGGCGCCGGCAACGCGCTTGCGCCGGCCGATGCCGGCGTCTGGCGGCGCTGATCGAGGTACGCTTTAACATCCGGGTCTTTAACAATTCGTGACCCGGCTGCTGATGCTGTTTTCTCGCTGAAGCCGGCACTGATTGCCGCATCCTTATTGGAGAGCCCGGCCAAAACGGCATCGGCGAAGGCTCGCTTTTTGCCTGTTAAAGCCATTAACAAACTCCTTGAAGGGGACTTTTATCTCTACGTGAGGAACTAGTCGGTGTCTGACAAAAGATGATTCCAAGCTTTTTGCCCCCCCCCTCCCCCTGCCGGGGCAATGAGGGTCAGCCCCGCGCGCGGGCGCGTGCCTCGCGTGCCGACTTCGCGTCGTGGCACGGCACGCACAGCGTTTCCTTGTTGTCGTCGTCATCGGTGCCGCCGTCGGCTAGCGCGATGATGTGGTCGACCGGGTAGCCGATGGTGGTGCGGCCCTGCCGCTTACACTCCTGGCACAGATCGCAGTCACGCGCCCGGATGCGGCGGCGGTCCAGCACACCGCCATAGCCGCGCTTGCGCTCGACCACGACACCAGGGCGTGCGGCCAGGGTGGCGACGCGCGGCGCTGCCGTCTGTAGCCGGGACTTGAGGGCAGTCAGCTTCATGGCTTGTCGGGCACCAGGGCGGCCAGCTCATCAAGCAGCAGCCCGGTCCCGCCGTAGCCCTTGGCACGAAGCAGCGCATGCGCGCGCTCGGACTCGGCAAGCCGATCGGACAGACGCCGGAGCGCAGTCTCATCGACCACGCGGAATACCATCGCCGGCTGGTTGCCGGTGACAGCTCGAATGATCTGGTCGCGGTAGACCTCGACAGGCATGCTCATCGTTTACCCAAGATGGCGAGGTGCTCGCGCGCGAACTGCACGAGCACGCGCATCCAAATGATTTCGGACTCGACGCTCATGCGTACCTCGAAAAAAAACCGCCCCGGCGCATGGATGCGAGGGGCGGCGAAGGTCCTGTTGGCACAGGACTGGAAAGGGGGCAGACGGCGGGGCTCTCACCCGCGGCTTGTATGATAGACGATTCGTGTCCATACAGCTGCATCCGCATTGATTAGTGGCCCTTACGCGGGCGAGACGGCGTGCCTCAGAGCTATCTGCTGAGTGGGCCGCAAATAGAAAAAGCCCGAACGTTTAACGGTTCAGGCTTTTCTTCAGACGTGCGAAAGCACCAAAGGCTGGGGTGCTGTCGCGAGTTCCGGTTATCGGTGGCGCTTTCGCGCACTTTACGAGGCCGGAAGAATGTAGGTGCTTAGTTTACACGAAAAAGCTGTGCGTATACACAGCATTTTTTCATTCCCATCAGTTCGCTAGCGCGCGCAGCTTGGCACCGGCGCGGGTCGCATGGCTATCGGCGATGCTGTGCAACTCGCTCACCATGTTCAGCGTGTGTTCACGGACAAACCCAGCCGCCATCACCAGCGGGGCCTTGCCTGATCCGGCGCAGCACTTGCATGCGCGCGCCTCCGCCACTCCGGTACCACCACATGGATCGCACAGGCCATTCAGCCAGTAAGCCAGAGAATTCTCTGCGACAGTACGGTACAGCTTGATCGCCGCTTCCGCATCCCATGCCGTGTTCTCTGGCACCCATCGGCGCGCGCGGCCGCGCTTCATCACTTCGGCCGTCCATAGGGCTAGCAAACGGGCCAAAAGCAACACTCCGCTCTCCAGCACAATTGCATCACCTTGCAGCGCCTGGCGGCAATCAGCCTCGCGGTTCGCGTCCTTCTTCCGGATTGCATGGACCAGCGCTTTCTCGACCAGGTCGCGCATTGCGACCGCGTGAGCCATGTTCTGGGTCGCCGTGCCGGCGTACTTCGCACGGTGCAGTAGCGCGCCTAGGTCGCCTGCCGAAGTCGATGCCAGCGCCGACGCAAGAAGCGGCTCTGCTTGGCAATGGCGCTCATCGTCCTGCAGGCTCGATGCGCTCAATGCGGTGATATAGCGGTCAACGAACCCCATGATTTAGCTCTTCTATAAAGGACGACCAAGCGAGCGTAGCATATGCCAACAAGAAATTCCCGGATTGAATTTGTTTTTACGAGGTACGTTTACAACATAGAAGCCGGCAGGATGTCCGCCGGTGGCCATCACCTTCACTGGTCCTCCGGGGTCTCTGAATACCGCCGCTCCAGCACGATGCGCACCACCTGCGCTTTTCGCAGCGCCGACGATCCGGCTCTGGCGTAGTCCCCATCCTACATACAAGCAGCGCCTTGCTCGGTTACGTATTTACGACTATTCGTATAGCATTGAGTGTTGACTAAAATTAAGGGCATTTCCGAATGAAAATTGCTCTCGTAGTCGAGGACGACCCGGTGCGCGCATCCACGCTTCAGATACAGCTGAAGCTACTTGGCTACGCCACGTTCATTGCATCAACATCTGCTAGAGCATTGAACATCGTCAGAATGTGCGGTATCGACGTAATCCTGATTTCAGCCCCTACTCGCTTAAGTGAGAGACGGTCCTTTGCCGGCGAACTTAAAAGCTTTCTGCGAACCGCGACCGTTATCCTAATAACAGAGTGCGACATCGTCCACTCACATGCGAAATCTCTTCGCTACTCTGGCCTCACTGCTGTTTTGAGAGGCCCATCGACTCTCCTGGCGCTCTGGCGCGCTCTTGAATACGAACGAGACGGCTTTGGATGCCATCCTGGCTGGGTTCCAACTTCAGAAGAACGGCGAGTGCCGCTACGAATTTCCCTGGCACGTTGATTGCGCCAAATCGGTGAGTATCAGCAAGCTTGCCGGGTGATTGCTTCCGCCCTCGAAGTGCTCAGCAGGTTACATCAGGCGCAATGCCAGATTCTCCTCGCTGCTAACTGATATCATGTCGGCATGAGCCAAAAGATATTGTTGATCGAAGACTCTCTCCTCGACGCTGAACTCACAATCCACGCGTTAAAACGTTGCGACTTGCATAATGAAGTCGTTCACGCTGTAGACGGTGGTGTTGCGTTATGGCATTTAGCAGTAGACCAAAAAATTGCACTAATTCTGCTTGATCTTAAGCTAAGGGTAGTCAGCGGCATAGAGTTTCTGACCATGTTCCGCTCAGATCCTAAAAACACCGCTACCCCGGTAATCATTTTGTCAGGGTCGGTGAACCCTGAAGATCGTGCTCATACTGAGCAACTCGGCACTTCAGGTTATGTGGTCAAGGATTCAGACCCGGAGAGATTCCGCGACGCTTTGTGCCGAGCCTTGACGCCGTTTCAAACTAAGCTTTCATGACAATTTGCCGCCTACTTGGTCCGATTGTTTCCAAGGAACGTTAAGGCTCCCTCTTCATCTGCTTAAGTTTAGCCGCGTATTTGTCCTTGATACGCTTGGCGTCCTCAATCGTGTATTTCGCCGGCGGGTGCTCGCGCTCCAGAAACTCCAGCCGCTCGTCACCGATGCGCGTGCGCAGGCCGATGCGGTACTCGATGGCGTTGCCGCCCTTATGCTGGTTGCAGGGCACGCATTGCTTGTGCGTGTTGTCCTCGTGGAAGCGGAGCGCCGGCTGGGCTCCGACCGACCGGTAATGTCCTGCGTCCCACGCGCCCGTGTGGTGCCGGCCGCAGCTGATGCAAGGCAGCGCCGCATCGCGCGCCCGAATGTACCGGTTGAACATGGCCTGGGCATCGGCCAGGTGCTCGGTGCGCGTCTTGAGCTTAGCCTTGGCTTCGCGTGTCTGCTTCGCGTCCAGGCGCTGCCGCTCGGCCGCGGCGAACACGGCGCTGCAGTCCGGGCCGCAGACCTTGTGCGTCATGTTGCGCGGCTGAAAGCGGTTGCCGCAGCCCTTGACGGCGCACTTACGGGTGCGCGCGGGCTTGAGGGTGCCAGTGCGGGCGATGGGGGTACGCATCATGCTACGATGTCCTTTTTGTTGGGAGTGAAGTAATGGATCGGATAGGCACCTACCGCGGTTACGTAATCGAGCTTGAGCTTTATTCGAACGAGGAATCCGGCTCGACGCGCTGGCACGCAGCCGTGCAAATCCGCCCGATCATTCATCCCGCGACCGAGCCGCGCTTTGCCGTTCAGCCGTCTGACGACAATCCTGGCGCTGCGCGTAGTCGGGCCATTCGCGTCGCCAAAGCCATCATCGACGAGCGGCCGAATGCTAATGCGGTGCACGAGAACGACCTGCCGGAGGAATAAGCCGGCGAGCTGTGAAGCGACAATCACGCGGCCACCCGCTTGAACTCGACCACCCACACCCATGGGTTCGCGCCCCAGTTGCCGTCGCCGCTGATCGATTCCCACAGGTCACGGTACGCGCGGATCGATGGCGGCAGGAACTGGCCGGCGCAGTAGCCGGCCATGTGCCGGTTCTCGATCGTTACGCCCTCGGCACGCGCGTCCTTCTCGCTGATGTCCTGCAGCCGCTCGACGCGCACCGACACGATCTCGAGCAGGATGCGGCTGGCCGCGCGCGGCATGTGGATGCTTGGCGTCCAGCGCGGAACCACGTTCGGATCGCACTCGCCGTCAGCCCGGTATTCGAATTCGCCGTCATCGAGATCGCAGAACGTTTCGCGCACCCACAGGCGGTCGCCCGGCTGTCCGTAGGGACAGATAGCAGCATCGCTGCCAAGCAGCTTGCCGCCCAGCTGGTTAAAAGTTAACAGCGCCTGCGTGACGCGTTTGTGTACGATCTTCCAACCGCCGACCCAGCTATCGTCGTGCTGCACCTGCAGCTTTACCGCGCGCCGCGTCTGGGTCTTCGTCCCCTCGAGCAGCGCGCGCACCATGGCGCCGCTGAACAAAATTGGATGGTCTTTCATGCTGCCTCTTTCTGTTTTTCGATGTTGGCCTGCTGCTGCGCCACATACCGCGCACGCGGCGCCCGGTCCTTTGCCTCTTTGAACAGCGGGCACGGGTGATAGTCCCAGGGCTTCTCCTGCTCGTGGCCGATGCACCAGCCATAGCCGGGCGCCAGGTCGGTACGCAACGTCGCCTTGAAGCGCTCGCACATAGCGCAGGGGTCGTGGGCGGTGTTCATTCGCACAGCCCGTATTCCGATGAGCAAGCCGACGGCTCGTCAAGCGCGGTTAGTAGCGAGAACTGCCGACCGCCGCGACTGGTTTTCGACCATTCCACCACCGACCAGATGCCGTTGTCCTTTGCATATGCCTGCTGGTCGTGAATGATCTTGCCTCGGCCCGGAGCGGGTATGAACGTGGCCGCCTGATGCTTGCTGCAAGTCGCAACAATTTGCTCCCAGGTGTAGATCCGGCCAATGTGCTGGATGAACCGGCGAGCAATCTGCATCAACTCCGCTTTGTTGACGTTTATACATGGCATGCAGCCGACTCGAGTCATGCCCTGCTTGTAAAGCGGGTTCGGCTGAATCTGCTGACTGGCGCAATATGCGAATACGTCGAGCGCACTCCAGTCAACCAGCGGGCGATAGGCGAACATGCTAGGGCCGATGTGCTCGAACGATTTGGCGTCGCGGCGGTTCAGCGACTCGTCACGGCGCACGCCCTGCCAGCTCACGACTGTGTGGCCGGCCTCGACCAGGGTGAGTTGGTATTCAACTGCCATGTTGCGCTTCAAGTGTTCGGTGCAAAACTGTGCCTTGCGCGACGGGAACCGCCCCTTCCACATGCAAAGGTCGAGAAACGGGTTGCCGGTCGGATGAAGCACCGCCAGCGCGCGACGCTTGGCCTTATTGGTCCAACGCACACGGCGGCCATCCTTGCCTCGCCTGGTGCGCACGTCGCGGGCAATGAACATCCGCTTGTTGGCGATCTCGGCGTCGAAGTTGGCCGTGAGCCGGGTGATCGTGACGCCGGTGGCCAGCTGGAGGTAATCCAGGTATTCGTACACCGCCTCGTGTTCGTTGCCGGTATCGCAGAAGATACCGCGCACCCGGTGGGCGCCGAAGCGCTCGATGGCCAACAGCAAGGTCGCGGCGCTATCCTTCCCGCCTGACACCGATACGACGTGGATGATGCTCACGCTGCCACCTCCGCGCCCGCGTGCTGGCGCAGCGCCACCTGGTGCTTTGCCCACTCGCCCGCAATCCAGGTCACGCCCTTCGGAGTGAAGCGCGCCGAGTTGAACGCGTGATTGTTCTGGGCGGTACCGGCTTTGACGCAGAAGCGGCCGGCGTCCATGTGGTGGGCGCCCGGCGTCAGCGCGCCGTTCAGCCGATACATGACCTTCTGGTCGAGCAGGAATTCGCGGAATGCGCTCTCGTTCGCTCGCAGCAGCTTGGCGACTTCGCGGAACGTCTTCGTGCCAGTCGCATCGGCGTAGCGCTCGACGAACTCGACGGCCGGCGCTGCAGCAGCGAGCTGTGCAGCCTGTGCCTCGATGACATCCTGCTGGTCGGCGGCCAGGCGCAGCGCGTCGGCGAACGATTGCGGCAGGGTCAGCGCCGGCGCCGCGGCTTCCAGCGCCATCCAGCGGTCGATAATCTTGGCGCGAAGCGCGGCGCTGTAGCCCGAGATCACGACCAGGCAGTCGCGCTTTGTCAGGTCGTAGACCATCGTCGGGCGTCCGCCGCCGTCGGCCTGGTGGGCCCGGGCAGTATTACGACCAAGTCGTAAAACCTCTTCGTTGATCAGGCGCTCGATCGTCGCAATGACGTCGTTGTGGCGCGCTTCGCAAATGTCGGCGATCTCGCGGCTCGACATCGTCGCTTCGGCAGCGCCAGGGCTTTGCAGGGTCAGCATGTTGCCTCCGGTGGTGTTCGTGGTCATGGGTTCGGGCCCTGGCGGCGCGCGGCCTCAGCGGCGCGGATGCGGGCGTCGTACTGCTCGTAGCTCTCGTCAGTGCCCTTCGGGTCCATGCCCTGCGGCTTGCGGACCTGGATCGGCGCGGCCGGCGACTTGCCGTACGACGTCGTTGGCGCGGCTGGCGGATTCAGCAGCTCGTCAACCATGCCAACGAGGTAGTTCGGCGGGATCCTGGCATTCGGCCCCTTCTGCTCCCGCGCCGTGGCGATTGCGGCATGCAGCACCGCCATCGGGACCTTCCGTGCCGCCCAGTCCATCACGGCTGGGTGCGTGAACGTCGCGCTGACGCCCAGCTTGCGCAGAGCCACCGACAGGACGACCGCAGGATCGGTGCTCACCGGCAGGTCTTCGCGAGGTGGCATTGCGGCAGCTCGTGGGCTGTCAGGTTCGGCAGGATCAGGATCGACGACGACGACACCGGCGCCAGCCGCAGCGCTCGCGCTGTCGTCGTTGTTCTTCTCTTCTCTTCTCTCCTCTTCTCTAGGCGTGACTTGGTGTGACATGGCGTGACCTGACGTGACGCCAGCACCAGAACCACTATTTGCTTTGTCACGCTCTCGTTGTTCACGCTTGCGTTCAGCCGCCGTCGGGTCGGTGCGCTCGCGCTTCGGCTGACGCTCTTCCCAGCGGGTTACACGATCACCATTAACCAGCGCGCGACCCTGCATCGCTTCCAAGATGCGTGCCGTGGTGCCGTCGTCGGCGCCGAGCAGGAAGTCGGTTGCCTCGCAGTCGATCGTGCCGAACAGGCCGCGCTCAGCGTTCGCGCTGGCCTGCTCCAGGATCAGTGCCCACACGGCGATTACGTCACCGACGCGCGCAGCAGCCTTCCGGGCGACCAGGCCGAACTTCGGATCGTTCACGCTGCCGTGGTGCCAGCGGAACCAGTCGATACCATTGGCCATCAGTGCGTCCCCTGGATGATCGAGAGCTGGCGGGCGTCGACCGGCCTCTCGACGTAGATGAATCCGCGCGTGCAGTGCTCCAGCTCAGCGAGCTGTGCAACGTCGCAGGCGCGATCGCAGACGGCCGAGTGCTGGCCCTGGAACAAGCAGCCGCGGCAGCTCTTGGCCGGCCTGGTGGTGAACTGCATGTTCTCGGGCGACTTCAGCTCGTCGCAGCGGCCCAGCCACTTGTGGATGCTGACGTAGCCTTTCATGCTGGTCCCGCAGGGTTGGCGGCACGGCGCTCCACCATCGGCGACCCGAACAGCGCGGTCACCAGCGGGTCGCGGCGGTCGATGGCCGGATAAGCGGAACTCAAGATGACGCGGCGTTCATCGGTGGCGCGGCGTCGCGGCAGGTCCTTCGCATCGTACGAGGCTTGACTCCCCGGCCCTGGGCCCAGCCGCCAGTCGTTGACGAAGCCGCCGCGCTTGGCGTCATCAACTCGCCCAGCGTGGATCAGGCCCAGGGTGCGCAGGTAGTCCAGGCGCGTCGAGACTTGATCAGACTTCACGTTCAGGTGCTTGGCAATCTCGGCCGTGCGATGCATGCCGGCGCCAATGCAGTCGAGGATGGCGTTGCGCAGTTCCACGCTGCCGCGTTTTGGGATGAAGGTGGTCATTTCTCGGCCATCCCATTCAGGCGCGCCAGCAGCTCCATCATCGGGCGAATCGAAACGAAGATCGCCTTCTCGATGTGCTGCACTTCGTTGGCGTCGATGCGGCCGTCGGCAAGTGCGGTGTGCACGAGTGTTCCCACCTGGCCCAGGCTGCCCCAGATGTCCGTGACCGACTCCAGCACCGCCATGTCGCTCGCCGGCTGCGCATCGATCTTGGTGCACACGAAGCCATGGCGGCGCGCCAGCGCGTGCAGCACCGCGTAATCCTCCGTCAGCTCCATCACCCGCGATGCGTCGTCCATCGTCAGCACGTTGGTCGTGCTGTTCGGGTTGGCCTTGTTGCGCAGCAGGCCGGCGGTGTAACCCATGCGCACGGCCAGCGCCTCACAGCCGCCAGGGGTGTCGTGCACGGTCTTGTAAAAGGCGTCTTTGTAGTTCATGTGATGTTCCTGCAAACAAATGGTGCGTGGAAAGTTTTTGAGCGCGACAATGCAGATATGGAAACTTCAATCTCACTTCACAGCACGACGCCGGCGCTTTTGGCCGCTGCCGAGCGGCGCCTGAAACAGATCTGGGCGGGCGAGCTTTTCCTTCGGAGGGATGCCGCGCTCCTTCCAGTTCTGCACGCGCTGGACCGTGTACCCCAACTTGCGGGCGACTTTCGCCGATCCGCCGAGGTGTTCGATCGTTTCTTTATCGTTTGACATGAGCCGCCCATAAGATGTTGGTGATGGCTCCATTAAACACCATGTTTAAGGTCGAAGTCAACATGGTGTGTAACACATTTTGTTTACTTAGGCGATAATTGCGACATGCACAATCAGATGGAACGGCTCTACCAAGCGGCCAAAGAATTAGCTAAGGTCGAAGGTCAGACCGAGGTCGCGACTGCGCTCGGCCAATCGCCGCAAACAGTCAATAATTGGGAGTCCCGAGGCCTGTCGAAGCTGGGTGCGCTGAAGGCGCAAACCGTCTGGGGCGTGTCGGCGACTTGGCTTCTCTCTGGCGAGGGAGAAATGCTCCTTGCGCCAGCGGCAGCGCCAGCCGGCCCGCCGAAGGATGAAGCCCCTTTCAGCTTCAGCCCGATGCGCGTTCGTGGCGTGGAGGCGCCTGCGACGGTGCCTATCCGGTTCGTTCAAATCAAGCTGCGCGCCGGCGCGACCGGCTTCGTAACGGAGCTTGAGCCGGACGACGGCGGTATCTATGAGCTGCCCTTAGGAGTGCTAGAGGAATTGGACGTCGAGCCTCAGTGGCTCATGGCTATGCGCGTGAAGGGGCCGAGCATGAGGCCGATGATGGACGACGGAGAAGTCGTCGTAGTCAGCCGCAAGCACATCGAGCCAGAGGAAGACGGCATCTTCGCCTTCAACTACAACGGCGAACCGCTGGTCAAGCAGTTGGTGAGGAAAGGATCGGCCTGGTGCCTTCGGTCGTTCAATACGGAGTTCCATGATCTCGACGTGCGCCAGGCCCAGTGCGATATCGTCGGGATGGTGGTGTACCAGCCGCCACGCATTCTCAGCCCTCGATCAAGTCGACGTTGAAAATCGACACTGCTATCGTGAACATCTGCGGGTACCGTGTCGTGCTCGCATTTCCCGATAGCGCTTTGGTATGCCCTGGGCCAGGTGATGCGCTGATCGCGCGCATCATGCCTCACTTCCCTGGGCGCCCGATCATGCTTGTCACGTTTGATGATGGCGAGCGCGCGTATGCCCCGTTCAACTTCGCCCCTATTTTTGAGGCGTTGAATCTGGACGATATTTTTCTTGCAGCGATTACGCTCGACGATGTCGTCGAAATCGAAGCCGAATTACCGTTCTAACCGGGGCCGCGGCCCGAGCCCATATTGAAGAGGAAGTGATGGCGACCCTAGAAATTCACGCGGGAGATTTCCCAACTGGCAAGTGCACCACGAATGGTGGCGTCATTACCCTCCCCTGGCAGATGGGTGATGGACTGCTCGGGCAGAACATCGTACTAATTGGCCAGGTCGAGAGCGTCACGGTGGCCACCGAGGAGGAAGTCAAGCGCACCGCCGGCACAATCGGCTGGGGTCTCGTCGGCGGCGCTGCGCTCGGGCCGGTTGGCTTGCTTGCCGGCCTGCTGCTGGGCGGCAAAGGCAAGGACGTGACGTTCATCATGCACTTGAAGGACGGCAGAAAGATGCTGGCCACGACTGACGCGAAGACCTTCACGAAAATTCAGGCGCACGCATTTTAGGTAGACGTAGGCGCTACGGCACGCCTGGATGCCAATGGAGGTAGCATGGATGAATTTGATGAGGCGCATCGAGTTGCATTGATCTTGCAAGGCTATATCGCGCGATTCGATAGTTTAATATCAGCCTCGCCGCCCCATCTGGACGAGGTGGGACTCAAGGCCCAAGCATCCGATCTAAAGCAGGATATTAGAGCTGAGCATAAGCGATTGAGCGCTTCTAAATACGAGCCTCAGAGTCCAATTGAGCAGGTCTATCTTATTCCAGCGATTCGCCAAGCTAATGGAGAGTTTTCTAAGTATCCGATAACGAGTCCAACGAGCGCGAAATGGAGTCTCGGACTGGGCGCCGTCCGAGGCGAGATGGTATATCGTATGGGGATGCTGATTCAGAAATACCCAAAAGCCGCTTCAAAGCAAGCTCGATAACATATAGTTTTTCTTGCAGATTCGAATGCAGCCGAGCACGCTCCTGGGCGCTAACGTCAGGAGAGCAGGTTCGGATCTCATCGGCAAGCCACCGGCAAAATCCCAGTCGGTCAAATAAGTCTTCCACCGTAAAACCGCCGAGTTCTCGCTCGTAGCCCCGCAGCAATAGTTTCGCGCCCACGCGCGCCTCACGCTCCTTTTGTGTCTCGTTCTTGCGTCGACGTTCTGTCATCCTCGCTCCCTCCTCACCCGCCCAGCGCGGGTATTTTTTCGCCTGTAGCTAGAGCAGGCCACCGAGCCGCGCGCGGTGTGCACCAAGTTTACCTCAACCGCAGAGAATATTAAACACAGTGTTGACAGCAAAAGTACACATGGTGTTTAATAGAGTCATCTGTTCGAAGCTGTGATTCCGCTTCTTACAGTCACCACACAGCGCGGCTTGGGAAGTACTCGACCAACAAAGGGACCGAGTCGCGCTGTGTGGTAGCTGGCAGGACTCAGGCGCCTGCATCGTCTCTGAAGTACGAGGCCTGGCAGCCGCCACAACCCATACCCCGGCCCGCGCCGGCGAACACGAAAGGAAACGGGCATGACCCAGCAATACGATCAGGACTACCTGAAGAAGGCGATCGCCGAAGAACGCGAGATCGCGCGGCTCGACCTGCATGTGCGCACCTCGATGCCCGGCGGCCTGGGCCTGTCAATCGACTCGAACGTCTACCTGATGACGGGTCACATCGGCAGCGGTAGCGGCATCCGCACGAGCGAGATCCTGCCGAAGTGGCGCCGCCACCCGCGCGCTGCCGGCGCCCTGGCCATCAAGCACGCGCTGAACATCAAGCACGACCTCGAGGAATGCGCGGTCACCGTCGGCTATGGCCCGGGCCGCCGCGGCATCGTCGAGCACTACGGTGCACATCCCGACCGCCAGGCCGCGACTATGGCCGCGATCGTGCGAGCAGCGATCCAGATGCTGACCGAGAAGCGCGACGAAGCTGCCGCGCTCAACCCTACCCGCGCACCGGCCCGCCGCCGGGTTGCTGCGCGGCCGAAAACGAAATGAGGACCGCCATGAGCTACCGCATCACCGCCCGCACCAGCGCCGGCAGCACCACCTACACCGCCATCGGCGACCGTGATGCGCTGATCGATGCAGCGTATGACGACGGCGCCCTGGGCGTCACCGTGATGGCTCAGGGCTGACCATGGCCACGAAGAAGCGCACCCGCGCGCTGACTGCCGACGAGCAGAGCCTGACGCCGGCCGACCGCGCAGCCATCCGGCAGGCGCGCATCAACTCGCAGTCCAGCCGCTACCAGCGCGAGGTGGCGATCGAAAAAGCTCACGCTGCAGCGCGCTCACCCGAACCAAGGAAACGACCATGACCGACACCACGCAAGAATCGGCGCCGCTCGCGCCGGCAGGCGTCATCTATCAATATCGCGCCCTGTCCTGGTGCGATCGCCGCTGGCGCGACATCGTATCAATGGACGAGCTGAACTTGATCAAGGGGTCGCCCGACATCTACGCCGTACGCGCGCTGTCCCTCGCGCCGATCGATGACCTGCTGCGCGCGCCGGCCGCAACCGTGAGCGCAGCGGTGACCACCATCGCCCAGGCGCGCCGCGACCGCGACGTCATCGCCGGCCAGCTGCGCCGCGCGATGGCAGCACTGGAGGGGATGCCATGAACGAGCACCGCCTGCGGGCCATCAAGTGGAAGTGCGCGGTGGTGGTCGCGTATTGCGCCGCGTGCGCCTCGGCGATCGCCCACGGGTGGCCGCTGTGACCTTCGAAGAATTGCGCATCACCTACCAGAGCGATGAACAGATGGCACGCGACCTGTTTCGCCAGCTGGTCGTCGCAGAAGCGGCAGCAACGATCGCACAAGCGCATCGGTTGCGCGCCGAGAACAAGCTGGCGATAGCAGTCCCGCGCCGCATAAACCGACATCGAGAGGAAGACTGATGGAAAACGCACTCCCCCGCACCTGGTCGCTGTGCATGACCAGCGAGAAACACGGCACCGTCGGCCCGGCCGGCTGCACCTTCAGCCACGCACCTGAAAAGCACGAGCGCGTGCTGGTGGTCGAAACGCCGGCCGGCGCGCACGCGCCGGTTGCCGAGTTCAAGGGCTACGTTGACGGCCAGCCGGCTGTGACCTGGTTCGATAGCGACAACATGCCGCGCGTCGGCACCAAGCTGTTCGCCGCGCCGGTCGAGGGGCAGGCTGGTCAGGTAGCGGTGCAGGAGGGGTGGATCAGCATCGACGACACAGAACCCCCAGAGCACGAGTTGATCGCCCTGCGGTACTGGCCCTACGGCAATAGCGAGAACCCGCAAGCGGTGACTGGCGGGCGATACATCGACGGCACCTACTACAACGATGAAGGCGACGAGATGCACCCGCCCAGCCACTGGTGCCGCCTGCCCTACTTCAATGCAGGGGCAGCGGCCCTGGCATCTACATCAGGCGAGCGCCAGGAAGGCGGCGCAGCGTGAGCATCATCGAATTCAACGACAAGGGCGACTTCGCGGCGAACCATGCTGCTGTGGACTGGCTGCGAGAGTTGGGCTTTGCGATCGGCTCGATGCAGGCCGGGTCGCCGCGAGCAATCTGGCACGGCGACTGCTACATCTCGAAGTGGCGCGGCCTGAGTGCCCAGGACAAGCGCGAGATGCATGCTCGAATGGAGGGAGATGATCGCAACGGGCCGCTTCGCATCACGCTGCTGGCCGCAGCCAGCCCGGAAGCGCGTGCCGCGTTCGAGCGAGGCGTTAGCCAGCGCGCCGCCCAGCTCGACGGCGGCCAGGAAGGGAGCGGATCGTGATCGGGCCAGCGGGAACCTTCGCCGCGCCGACCGCGCGAGTGCAGACCGGTGAGTTCTTCTCAGTCGAGCAGGCCAGTCAGCATGCAGCAGCGTGGTGCGCGAAGCATCCCGCATGGCTGCGGATCTGCGACCTGGGTGATATCGACAGCAATCAGTTCTATGTCCAGTGGCACGAGCTGAGCGAACGTGATCGCAAGGGCTGGGGTAGCGAATATGCCTACGAAGAATTCGCAATCAGAAAGAGCAAGGTGGAAATGGGCTTCATCTCGGGAAAGGGCGAATTCTATTCCAATGTTCTGGACGTTCCCCTGTGGCACAACCTGATGCAGGTGGTCCGCGTAGGTGCCAAGATGGCTCGGACAATTCGGCGCCAGGAAGGGAGCGCATCGTGATGAGCAGGCACGATCGCACCCAGACGAACGTTGACGCGTTCCATGCGGCCAACGGCCCATGCTGCGCTGGCTGCGACTGGTGGCGGTGGCACAACTCACTGGTGGGCGAGTGCATCAAGAGCGCTCCGGTTGCTGGGGTTGAGCGTTTCGCAATGCTCGGCATCGAGAGCAGCAGCCTGGCACCGGGCGTCGGCCACGTGATGACACCACGCGAGCACGTGTGCGGCGAGTTCAAAGACGAACCCTTACATGCCCTCAACAAGGACAGCACCTGATGGCCGCCCTGGACGAGATCACACACACGGCGCGCCGCGATCACCTGTGCGCCTTCTGCGGCATGACCGTACGGACTGGCGAGCGGTATGTGCGCGCGCAGTCGCCGGGTGGCGCGCAGGCCAAGAAGGCATTTCACAGCAAGTGCTATACCGGCCTGGCCGCCGGCATGAAGAAAGGTAAATAGTATGGCAAGCACAGAAGAAAAACCGATGGCCACCGCCGGATACCTCAGCGCCAGCGAGCTGGCCGAGCTGGTCGACTGCAAACCGAATCAGCGCAGCAGGATGGTGACTTGGCTCTCTTCGCACAAGTGGCGCTTCGAGATCGGCGCGTCGGGGTTGCCGCGTGTGGCCAGGGCCTATCATGACAAGAAAATGGGTATCTCCGAAGAATCGACGCGCTCACGATATGCCGACACGCCAAACCTCAGCGCCTTCTCGTAAAGAGCGCACCGGGATCGACCGCCTCTACAAGCGCGTGGGGAAGCGGAAGGTCTCGTGGTACTACCAGCACCCGGACGGGACGAGCGAGACGCTGGGCACGGCCGACATCGGCGACAAGAAAGGCATCCTCGAGGCGGAGCGCAGCGCCAAGCGCAAGGCGCTCGACGTCCAGCAAGGCGTGGTGGTGGCCGGATCCGTTACCGAGCTGATCGAACGCTTCCGGGATGAGGTCGCGCCCACGCACTACCGTGATCAGTCGAAAGATGGCTTGGCGGTGCGCACCGGCACCTATGCCAACCTGATCAAGTTCTTCGGCGCCATGCGGCCCATGGCTCTCAAGACGGTGCACGGCTACCAGTACCTGGATGCGCGGGCGAAGGCCGGCGCGCCAGCCAAGGCAAATAAAGAGCTGTCGCTGATGTCGACCATCAGCCACTACGCCGTGCGTTGGGGCCTGATGGAGGCGAACCCATTCACGGACATGATGCAGAACAAGACGGAGAAAGACGTGCGCACGATCACGCGGAGCCAGATCGTACGCTTCTACCTGTGGTCGTTGAGGCAGTCACCCGGCTACCAGGTGCTGGGATGCGCCAGCATGTTCACGTACCTGACGGGATTCCGGGCGGCGGAGGTGCGGCCGTTTCACGTGGCCGGCCTGCAGAAGGACGGCGTGCGGGTGGTCAGCGCCAAAAGGAAGATGGGAGAGGATGAGGTGAGCAAGCTGCGCGAGTGGTCGCCGCGGCTGCGCGCGGTGGTGGCGCGGGCGAAGGAAGCGCATTCGGCCAGCCGACTATACCTGTTCGCGAATGCCAAGGGCGCGCCCTACTCCAAGAGCGGATGGGGGTCGGTGTGGACCGATGCCATGTTCGACTGGATCGCGTCGTTCGATCGACAGGTAGCCGCCGAGCTGGTGGCCAAGCGCGAATGGGAGGTGCTTTACCGTGCGGCGCGGAAGACCGGCGCCTATCTTGCGCCGTACGAAGGCTACAAGCTCACGGACCATCCGGCCTACTTCGCCCTGTCCGACGTGCGCCCTGCAGCGATCACGACCAAGCTGCGGAACCGTACTGATGACGCCTACGACTTCGCTGCGCACTCCAATCCAGCGACGACTCACCGGCATTACGACCGGCGCACCGAGCGCCGCGCCAAGGCCACAGAATGACCGGATCGCACACGGCCAACAGCGTCAAAACTTTCCAACGGGTCTCTTGAAACCCGCATGGATTGGGGTGGTTTCTGATACTGTCGTTGGAAAGTCAGATTTGCAAGTATCTGATTAATAAAACGAAAGGGCGATTTGACGGCTGGATTGTGATTCCTGTTGTCGTGGGTTCGAGCCCCATCAGCCACCCCACAGAATGCAAGTAAAAAGCCCAGTCTTCGGACTGGGCTTTTTGCGTTCTGATCCGAACAAAAGCCGGGGTCAGGTCTGACATTCGGACACGACCTCAACATTGAGCCTGTAGTCCTCTCTGCACGGCATCGAATTTCTTTGCTCAGCAAACTTCCTCGACTCTTGACGCTACGTTAAACCTGAGTTCGTTTCCGCATACCCCCTACTCCAGACCTGCCCTAGCTTTTCTGGCTTCCATGGGCTTTACTAGTGACGGCTGTGCCAGTCCTTGATAGAAGTCCGCTTGCTGTAGTGCATACTTTGTCAGTATGACCTCTCACATATGGAGGTCACGATGAGGCAAGAACGGCAGTGGGGTGACACGATGTCACAGAGAGTCTGGCGACGCATTAGGCGTACGGTATGCGCACAGTTACAGGGACGATGGAACACTAGCAATGCGTATCAATGTCGCGCTACTCGCTCTGCCGCAACCGAATCAATGGAGGTCAGCTTATGTCCTCTGATCCTGCTGTTAGCCCTAGTGCCTTTAGGGGCGTCAGCGGAGCCGCATCCACCGGCTATGACCGGCGAACAGTTCGTGCGCGACATGGCGGCAATGCCAAAAAACGATCTAGCGTCGCTCCGCCGCGAGCGGGCGATGGGATATATGGATGGACTGCTCGACGGCACCGTCGGCGTGCGGTGGTGCCCAAATGGTCAGCCCGTCGCGCACGACCTCAGCTATGAAGCTGCCGAACAGATGAAGCGCCTGCCCCCACATCAACTTACAGGGAGCGCGGCTGAATTGGCCCTGTCGATGGTGAGCAAGATCTATCCATGCCCAACGCCAGGATCCAAGCCATGAAGCCGGCATTTATACAGTTGCTCAAACACTACCCGGCGCAAGCTTCACGCGAGGAATTATATGGCGATATCGGCTGGAACGACCTGATTGACAACCAAAGCTATATGAATACATGTGCAGTGCGCATGAGCTACGGGCTGCTACGGGCTGGGGTGCCATTGCCTGGCGCTCGTATGAAAGCGAAGGCTGGTGTGCTTGCTGGCAAGCTCATCGAACCTGGACAGGAAAAGCTGTCGGAAATTCTCAAGATGATCTGGGGGTGGCCCGAGGTCTACACCGACGAAGACGAGGCGCGCGCAGGTATCGGCAGTCGCAACGGCGTCGTGTCCTTTTTTCGCATCGGAGGGAGCGCGGTAGGTCACATAGACCTGATCGTGCATCGGCCCGGAAGCAGATTCCAGGATTGCGCGCGCACTTGCTTTTGGGCGGCAAAGCCGATCTGGTTCTGGCCACTAAATTGATCGCTTTGTTGGGGCCCGAATTCGGCCAGACCTAAACCGGCTTCATGCAAGAGTAAAAGCCGGGATCAGGTCTGACATTTAAACACGTGCTCTACACCCGGCTGTATCTACGGGTCATGGACCAGTGGCTCACGCGCATCCCAAATACCGTTAGGCAGCGGGAAATCGTCGCGCGGGGCAAAAGCAAGGCCGAGGGAAGCGCCTATTCCGACTTAGATAACGCAGACCAGTTCTACGTGGTGGTTTCCAAATGAAAGCAGCGCTGCTCGCAATTATCTTGGTTTCTGGCGCCGTGCAAGCAGCGGTAATCGAATGCCCTGCGAAGAATTTTGGAGCGCGACTCATCGGGGCCGGCATATTTGAAGGTGATGGGAAACAGCACGAATTGATGGGTGAACCGAAAATGGTGCACGGCGGCCACGATGTCAGATTCGGCTTTAATGGTGGCGAGGTGAGGTGGATAGCCTGTTGGTACGAGCCCAACACTTCCCGCTGGTATCGCGTGAGCGCTTCCGCGAAACATTGCATACTCAAACAGCGAACACTGGAATCGCGCCGAGTGACGGCATCCGTCCAGTGCAAATGATTTTGCGCCCCTACTACTACCAGGCCCTAGTCTTCGATGCTCTATAAGCCTGAGGTCGTGTCCGAATGTCAGACCTGACCCCGGCTTTAGTTTGAGTCAGCGACTAGCAATCATCATCTGCCCCACCCCATTCCACACCAATTGCGTATTCATATCCCGCGACGCCGACAGCTTGCCGTTGACATACAAATTGGTCCTCAACGCATACCGTCCCTGCGACGCATCCTTCGGCAGCGTGATTTCAAACGAGTTCTCGAAGCGCCCGCCCGAGTTGTTGGTCAGCGCCTTCGAGCCTGATTTGAACTGCTTCCCATCCTGATCAAACACCACCAGCTCTTCACGCACTTGCATGACCGGTGTCGTCGCCCCGTTGACCAGTTCAACGGTTGAGTTGACCACCACCGGCTTGCCACGTTGTACCGTGCTGGCGTTCAGGCGTGGCTGGTATGACACCACTTGCGGTTCGGCTGGCAGGCGACCGCGAGTGCGGATGAAGTCGTTGTCGACCTGGGCGGCGGTGCGGGTCTGGCGTGATTGCGAGTTGATCGCCACGCAGCCGAGTGCAGCCACGATGCCGCCGGCGGCGGCGCCGCGTGCTGCGCCGCGCTTGCCGTCCATCAGTGCGCCCAGCAGAGCGCCGGCGGCGGCGCCCATCAGTGCCGACGAGCCGACGGCGCACGGGTCCTGCTCAGCGGCGACGCCGCCTTGCGGGTACTGCGTTTGCGATATGCCGTTCTGGCCCGTGATGGCGCAGCCGGACACCAGGCTCGTCAGCAACGTCAGCACAACGATCTTTTTCATTGGCGTTTTCATGGTTTTTCCTGATGAAACTGCATTATCTGATGGTGGTTTCTTCTTGCAGCATCTGGCGTTCGCGATCGCGGATCTGCTGCATCATGCTGTCGAGCTGCGGATTGTTCGGGTCGGCCCGGCGTGCGCTTTCTACATAGGTTTTGGCGGCATCAAATTTTCGCTGCAACAGCGCCTGCTCGGCATCGCGCAGGAACATCGTTGCCATCGACGTGCGCTGCGCTGCGCCCGTGTCGTGTGTACCTGGCGCAGTCGGCGCGGTCGGGGCCCGCGGCGCCGTCGGCTCCTGTACCTGGCTTGGACCACGCTGGACCGGCGCGGCGCCCGGCATGAAGACCTCGGCAGGCGGCGCCGGTTGGGCTGCAGCTGCAGCGGCGGCGTCCAGTGCGTCGACCTCCCATTTGAGCTGGTTCAGGCTGGGTTCATCGCGGTTCAAGCCAGTCAGTTTGGCCAGTGCGGCCCTGGCTTGCGCCTGGTCACGTGCATCGAGCGCACTGCGCACATCCGCCAGCGCTGCCTTGATGGCTTCCTGCGTCGCTTCGAGTCGGGTGCGCAAGGCTTCGGCCTCCGGCTTGTTTGAACACGCAGCCGTCAATTCGTTCAGTCCTGCACGCGCACGACCAGGCCGGCTGTCCTGCAGCAAGCCGTCGATTGCACGGAAGTTGCGCAGGCAAGTGTTGTCGGTCTTTTCCGCTGCCGCAATGGCGCGTTGCAGGGTGTTGACCTTGGCGCGGTCCTTGTCACCGCATTCCGCGCTGGCCCGCAGCGCCTGGGTGCGCGCGGCGGCAAGGTCTCCCGACGTGACCGCCTTGGTGCCCAGGTCGAAGGCCGATTCACAGGCGTTTTCCTCGATCACCGGCTTGTCATTGGAGCCCATGTTGTAGAGCACAACCAGCAGCAGCGCGATCCCGCCGGCGACCCACTTGCCCTTCCCGCCTTTGCGCGTTGCGGGCGGTATCGGCGCGCGATCGGCTGCAGGCCGGGAAGGCGTTGCCGGCGCAGATGGCGGCACAGCGGCAGCCGGCGGCACACTTGCCGCCACCGGCGCCGCAACTGGTTGCGGTGTCACGACAGGCGCCGCAGGCACAGGCACACTCGGCGGTGGCGGTACCGCAGCAACCGGAGCAGCAACCTGCCCCACCTTGCGCACCGCCCCATCCACCCCTTCACCACAGAATGGACAGAACGCCACCTCACCCTGCAGCGTCGCACTGCAGCCAGAACACTGTTTCAAAGTCTCGTCCTCACAGCATCGGTGGCAACGGCGGCGGCGATGCCGGCGCTGCGAACAGCATCGTCAATTCCGGCAACTGTGCAAGCTCGCCCCAGGCGGCAAGACCCACGCGCCACACCTTCGTGCCAGCGACCACGACCTGCCCCGCCTGCACCATCTGCACTACCTGCTGCGCGCTGTACGGCCCGAACTGCTGCCCGCCAATACCCAGATGATATTGATGCTCGACGAGCGGTGGCGGCATCCCACCCAACGGCGGTGGCGAGGCAACCAACGGCGGCGGCATGCCCGGCGCGCCGGCCGGGAACGTGGCAACAGGCGCAGTAGCCTGCGGCGCCAGCAAGGCGTCTAACTTGCCAGCATTGAACGCGTCTGGCTTGATGACGTATTTCAGGCGCAGATGACCATCCTCGCCCGGCTCGCGCACTTCCCAGTCATACGCGTCTTCATCCGAATCCGGCACGACACTCGCCCACTCCGTCAGCACCTCGAGCAATTGCTCATCGGCGCGGTCGATGTCGCGCTGGCTCATGCCCTTGCGGCGGGCCTTCTCGGCCAGCTCGCGTTTGGCTTCGCCGGCAATTGCGCTGGCAAAGCCCTTGCGGTCATCCTGCGCGCCGGTCGCGTCTTCCACCAGTTTCGGCGTGTAGACGGCCGTCTCGTAGTAGCTGGCCAGCGCCGCCAGGGCAACAGTTTGGCTCGCGTCGAGTTCAGCCAGACGCTCCTGCACCCGTTCGACAATGGCGTCGCGGTAGGTGGCCGGCAGACCGTTCTGGCGGATGGCGCGTTCGTTGCCGATGCGGCGCACGTCGCCGCGCGCGACAGCAAACTGGTACTGCCCGCGCGGGATCACGCGCTGGGTCGAGCGCGTTAGGATGCCCAGCATGATGGCCTGCAGGTACTGCTTGAAGTCTTCGGCCAGGCGGTTGATCTCGTCGGTCGTCGGCGCCATCGGATGGCTGAACTGGGTCGAGTCGATGTGCGTGTGGGTGGGGTTCTTTTCGGCTTCCTTGCGGTAGCTGGTACGCCACCCTTCCATGCCGCGCAACACCGTCATCGGGATGCCGGACAGCTCGCAGTAACAGACGGCGCGGCCCGGCACGCCGGTCTCGACGATGGACAATTGCGCCGCCGTGATATTGGCCTGGGTCGGCACGCAGGTATTCAGTTCTGCGCCAAACAGGCGTTTAAAACGGTCGGCATTGGCCACGCCCACGAAGCACTTGAACTGGTCGGCCTTGACGGTGAAGTCGCCCGACAGGTTCGCATCGATCCACGGCATGGCGCAGGCCAGCAGTTTGCGGAAGCGGTCCATCCGTTCGGCCGGGTTCATCTGTTCCAGCGCCTCGATCAACGGATCGTGATCGGCGTTGTCCGCGTCACCCGCACCGGCCAGCGTCAGCTGCCGCTCGGCCATGCGTTTGACTTTGTTGATGATCTCGCTGCGCTGGGCGGCGTCGCCCAGCATCGGGAACAGCACCTTCGAGCCGCCCAGGTCCTTGAAGGCTTCATCGGCCCATTCGCGCAGTTGCAGCGCGCCCGGCATCGGCACGTTGCGCTCGGCCACCGGCACCGTGATCAGGGTGGCGTGGTCCTTGTTCAGGTCTTGCTGGATGATGGCGTTGGCATGCTGCAGCTGGCCCAGCATGGTCAGCACGGCTTCGCGGCCGGCTTGCAATTCGCCGACCAGACCGTTCCAGATGGCGCGGCCCTGTGCGTCGACGCCGTTCTTCTTGCCCAGCCACGCGGACAGGTCGGCCATCAGGATCGCCGCTTCATCGGCGGCCTTGGCGCGCAGGTGGAACTTGAGCGCGTTGGCGATTTCGGTGCGCAGGTGGTCCAGCACCGTGACTGCCTGCTTTTCGTTATTGCTGCTGAAGAAGCCGCCCTTGGTTTGTTCAAGGTTGGCCAGCAGGCGTTCGTATTCGCGGGTGCGCACCGCTTCCTTGATCTCGCGGTAGCGCTCGCTGTTGAGCTTGAGTGCGCTGATCAGGCCAGTGCCCGGTGCTTCCAGGCGGTCCTTGATCTGTTCGACCAGCGACAGCACGTATTCGAGGCCGCCGAAATCCTTGTTGTCGAGGTAGGCGTAGAGCTGGTCGCGGATCGCGAGCTTGATGCGCTCGAGCACCTCGCGCCGGCGCTTGACCACGCGGTCTTCGGTCGTGTCGGCGGTGGAATCCTGATCACGCACCGAGTCGCGCTCGAGCTGCTGGACGGTGTCGCGCACCTGCGTCGGCCACTCGGCGCGGTCGAAGCCGGTACGGATGCTGTCGATGCGTGCATTGACGCGCTGCTCGACGCCGGCCAGCAGCAGGCCATGCTTGTCCTGCAGCAGGTCGTCGACAAGCGCGTAATCGAGGAACTCGCCGCTCGAGCGTTTCAGCTCGACGTTACGGTCGGAGAACGTCGGGAAATCGCTGAACGGCGCGGCGCGCAGCGCCATCTGGGCCGCCATGAATTCGTCGCGCTGCTTGTCGGTGGCACGGTTCACGCCGGTGTCGGCGCCACCCACGCCAAAAAAGGCCTTGAGCATCGCGCCGGCCCAGCGGTGCGCGCGCTCTTCGCGCCGCGCTTCCTGGCGCGTGTCGAGCACGGCCTGGCCAAACGACGAGAAGCGCTTCGAGTACGACAGGCGCATGTCGGCAAAGCGGTTCTTCGGCACCAGTGCATCGTGCAGGAAGTTCTTGTGCTGCGCCTGATTCACGGCCACCGAGCGCTTGCGGCGCGCGAAGTCGCCCGACGCAAAATCTTCGAACAGCGTGTCGGCCACCATGTGGTAGACATCCTTGACGTCATTCGTGTGCTGCTGGGCCAGGTTGCCCGAATCGATCAGATAGACTTCGCTGTACGGCTCGCGCGGCAATTCCGGCTGGTCGTAGGCGTCCCAGCGGCCCACGTAGCCCTTGTTGCCGAGCATGGCCGATTCGAGTTCCATCAGCGCGGCGTAGCCGTTCGCTTCGGTACGCTCCTTGTTCGCGCCCGCGTAGCCGGTCGGCAAGAACAGCATCAGTTCGACGTCGGCATTGCCCACCTCCGACTTGGCCAGCCAGCGCGCCAGCAGACCCATGTCGAGGAAGGCGCCGGAGCCGGTGCCGCCGGCCACCGAGCCCACGATGACGATGCGGAACTTCTCGGTTTCCATGCGCAGGCCCAGGCGCGCCAGTTGCTGCTCGTGCGACAGGCCGGCCTTGAGCGTCTTGAGCTTCAGGCGGATCTTGTCGCGGATCTTGGTGTACTTGTCGAACAGGTACAGGCGCGAGACGGCGCGGATCTGGCCCGCGCCCTTCGACGGGTCGATGCCCAGTTCGCGGATTTTCTTCGGCGTCAGCGACAGCCATTCCTTGATGTGCGGGTATTTCTCGAGCGCGTCGTCGTCACGGCTGTACTTGTCCATGTCGAACGCTTCGACGATTTTCTCTTCGTCGGTGAACTTGACCTGGTCAAATTGCAGGTCTTCGGCCTGGGCGCGGCCGCTGTCGATGACGGCGCCCGTGTCGAGGTCGAACTGGATGAACTGCGCGACCGGAAATTCGGCCAGGCTGTCGACGCGGGTGCGCGCGCCGTTGCCGCCCCACAGCGTGTTGAGGATGCGGCGGCGTACGCGCATCAGCACTTCCATGCCGGTGCCGCCGATGCCGATGAACAGCGTCGGGCGCAGGTCGATGCTCTGCTCCTGCTTGCGTTCGCCGGTGCCGGCGCCGATCGTTTGGTTCAGATTATCTGCCATGTCGCGTGGTTCCTGGTCTGGGTACTTATTTGCGGGAAGACAGCAGCATCAGCACCAGCGCAATCAGGCCGATCAGCGTCAGTGGTCCGATGATCAGGGGCGCCATGAACTTCGGTGCATTGATTGCCGCCAGCACGACGCCGGTCGACAGGCTGGCCAAAAAGATGAACAGCCACCAGCCAGCCGCATTCGCCTTGCCCGGTTGAATACGTTTTGCCACCAGCGTGTTGGCGTAGGCATTTTTGGCAAAGAAGAACGCAATGAACAGCACCAGCAGCACGCCGCCGCCGATCAGCGCATCGCGCGACGACGTGTCGACGTCGGTGGTCACCGGCAGCGATTCGACCGTCTCGGGCGTTCCCGTCGCCGGGGTGGCCGCTGCTGCTGGCGCCTGTTGGCCTTCGACCGGTGCCGGCAGAGTAAACCCTGCGTTATCTTTTGCTTGCTGCGTCATGCCACGTTCTCCTGAATGGATAAAGACTACTTGAATGGATTACGACGCGATGGTCAACGTCTGGCCCGGCTCGACCTGCACGACGGTGGGGCGGCCGAGGCCGCGCCGGATTTCGCCGACTGCGGCGCCGTCGTCGGCCTTGATCGCCAGCGACTTGAACGGCTTGAGCAGCACGTTGCGGCGCACACCGTTGACCATGACCGGATAGCGGGTGGTTTTCATGGCCAGGAAGGCGAGCGCGGCCAGCGCCAGCAGCAATGCCAGCACGCCGCCGACGATCACGAGCACGGGCATCAATGGATATTGCACGCGCACGATCAACGGCACCTGCGCGGTGGACGATTTCACGCTGTCGGGCGGCACGAACATGTCCGACAGCGGGTCGCCCGGGAAGAGTTCCTGCATCTCGGTCTTGAACGATGCCGGCAAGGCCAGCCGCTGATTGCTCAGGCCCAGGCTTACCGACATCGGCATGATGACCTGCTTGCCCATTGCTGCAATGGCCTGGCGCGACCAGGCCGACGGCACTTCTTCGAGCGGCAGCTTGAAACTCACTTCGATCGACTGGCTGGCGCCCGGCGCGAGATTGCTCACTGCTGCTGGCGACACGGTTAGCGGTGTCGTGCCTGCACGGGTGCGCAATTGACCATCGACCGTGGCCTGGGCGATCAGGTACGGATAGAACAGGTTCTGCAACGACGCCTTCAGGCGCACTTGCGGGACGAGTTTATCGGCGTCCACGTCGAGCACCACCGTGCGCTTGTCGGTGCCCATCGAGGCCGTCATGTTCGGGGTATTCAATACCGCCTGCGGCACGATGCGCACGCCGTCCTGGTCCACCGGTTTCAGGCGCGCCGGCGGCTTCGTGAGGATGCTGGCGAGACGGCCTTCGGCCACCATGCGGCCCAGCTCGTCGCCCGCGTCCTTGCCGTAAGCCAGCCCGTAGACCATCAAACCTTTTGCAGCAAAGAACTTGCCCTGCACCGGCATGCGCAGCGGGAACACCACAGTGCGCGTGATGGAGGGTTCCAAATGCAATAGCCGGTAGAACTCCAGGTTGCGCGCCGCCGTGGCGGGATCGTTGCCGGGGCTGTTCTTGTTGTTGGTGAAAATCCAGATGATGCCGGGGCGCGACTTGAACGTCTCACCGATGGTCTTGGTGACGGCTTCGCGAAAATCGGTATCGGCCAGTGCGCTGGCGCTCTTGCGCGCAGGCGCGAGCGGCGCCAGCCAGCCGGCCACCTGGGCGGCGCCATCGCCCTGTCCCAGCAATTGCGGCGAGACATTGCTGCCGCTGGATTGGCTGAACGCCAGCACCATGACCTTGTCGCCCGGGCGCGCGGCAGCATTGGCCACGGCGGCGATCAGCGGCTTGTACTGCGATTGCGGATCGGCGTAGAACGGCTCCATCCAGCCGGAGTTCTGCACCAAAAATGCTTGCTGAATGGCCTGCGCCGGCACGGCGCACAGACCCAGGACGACGCTCGCGAGCGCCGCACACCACGTGCGCGGCATCATTGCTGGACGTCCCAGCCGAGGATGCGCTGCATGCCGGGGTGGTAGGCCCACAGATAATTGTTGTGCAGGAAAAGGCGCAGTTCCCATGGTTTGCTGACCGCGATGGTGTGGAACACGATGTCGTTGTTCTCATCATCGTAGACCAGTTGGGCGCGCATGCGTTCAGCCGAATTGAGCAAGGTACCCAGGCCGGCTGTACTGTCGATGCGCAGTGCCAGCACGGCGCTGCGCTCGCCCAGTTCGAGCAGCGGCACCACGACCGTGTTGGCTGCACCGTCGTCGCCATGTTCCGGCTCGATCCACGGATCGGTTTTCAGCTTGGTGGCGAAACGGTAATTGATCGTGCCCGAGCCGATGCGCGGATTGAGCGCGGCGACCTGTTCGTGCTCGTTCACGCCAAGGCGCACGTACACATAACTGTCAAGGCGGCTGTCAAAGCACAACTGCCACAGCGAACCCGAGCGCGCCATGTGGGCGCTGCCGAATTCAAAGTGGGGCGTGATGCCGTCTGGCCAGGCCAGGAACGTGGCCGCCACACTGCCGTCGGTCATTTTCTGCAAACGCAACTGCCCCGCTGCGCAGGGCCAGACCGCAAGCCGGCCGTAGGCGCACGGCGCACCCATCTCGCCCAGTGCCCAGCGGCCATCGACGCGCAGCGGTGGACCGGCCACGCCATGGGCGTCGGCGAAGACGAACTGCACCACGCCGTCTTCATGACGGATCGGTGCCCAGACCTGGTGATCGAAGGCCACCGGCGCGCCCACGACCGGGGCGTTGCCGACGTAATCGATCCGGAACTGCAGCGCCGCGAAATCGGGCACCAGCATCGCCAGGCCGTGTTCGGTGGGAATATACAGGCGGCTGTTGAAAGCGGCGGCCATCTCGGCGCGCCAGGCGTGGACCGGTAAATTGGATTCGGACAGCAAGCGCGTGCCGGTGCCCAGCAGCGGCTGCCATTTTTTCGACGCCGGGAGCCAGCCGAACAGGGTGCCCTTGCCAGTATCGAGCGCCAGCAACACAGCGCCAACGGTGCCGAACGTACCCGAGAAGAATTCGTACTCGCCGGGCGGGGGCAGCGGCAATTCCATGTCGGCCAGGCTGTCGGCGTCGTGCCGGCGCAGGCGATCGACCGCCACGCTGTGGCGCGTGCGCTTCAGGCCAACGGCTTCCGGCATCCCGGCGTCCGTGATGGCCGATGCGCCGCTTGGCGCGATCCAGCTGGCGCTGCTCGGAGCATTGGGCGCCAGTTGCGCGCCGTCGATGGGCGAAAAATTGAAATCGGGGGGATACAGCGTTGACGCACCGTGCGCACGGCGCATGTTCATGATGGCGGCAATATCTGCGGAACCCAATGAGGGGGCGACGGCATTGCCCATCACCGTGCGATTGAGGCGAATCTCGCCATCGTTGGCTGCCACCGTCCAGCTGCCGGAAACGAGTTCCCAGTCAGCCGTTTTCTTATGATCCATCTTGTATTCCGAATTTCTAAAACACGATTACCCTTCAACTATTTTCAATAGGCTTAACCAATAATAAGCGCTTATCAAAAACATAAAGGGAGCGACACTATCTTACCTTTTTTTTGTCCAAGTGGAAACTCAGCGTGTACCTTTCCCGCCCTGCGAGCAACACCTTGCGCGGCCTGTAAATTGCGTGCAATTTCCGATGAAATCAGGCACGAATTGGGCACGGGCAAATTCAGGTAAACTGCCGCCATCATGCTGTTGGCCGCCATGAGCGTAACCCGAGAAGTGCAAACCAGGTCGCCGCTTCCGTGCGGGCTTTTTTCAACACAAATTAATGCATACATTTACCGATTCCCCAAGCCGTGACGATATCGCTGCAGCCCTTGCCAGCGGCAGCATCACGTTTATCGATTGCATGCTGGACGATGCCGATCTTTCGCGGCTCGACCTGCGTGGCAGCAGTTTCATCAATTGCAGCATTGCCGAAACCTCGTTCTACGCCGCCAAACTGGCGCAGACCACCTGGCAGCGCTGCCGCGGCCGGCAAGCCGATTTCGAGGCGGCCGACCTGACCGATGCGCAGTTCCAGAGCTGTGACCTGAACAACAGCAGCTGGCGCCGCGCGCGCCTGGCTTCCCTCACGTTCAAGGGCTGCAAGCTGACCGGTGCGAATTTCGAAGAAGCAGCGCACCTGGGCTTGACGTTCGAAGAATGCCTGCTGATCGGCGCCGACCTGCGCCGCATGTCATTTCGCAAATCGACATTGAAGGGGCTCGATTTTTCGGACGCCGACCTGGCCGCCTGCGACTTTCGCGACACCGTATTCGAAGGCGGCAGCCTGCGCAACGCCAGCCTGAAGCAGGCGCGCTTCGACAATGCCGACCTGCGCGAGGCAGATCTGTCGGGCTTGACGCTGGCCGACGTCAAGCTGTTCCAGGGCGCCTGGATCACGCCCCGGCAGGCGGCCGAACTCGTCAGCGAGCTGGGGCTGCGCGTGGCCTGAGCTGCCCGGCAGTTGTAACAGGACGGCGACAATTCGGGCGCAGCGGCGGCGCTGTGCGACAATCCGTCGGTTTTCTACAAGTATTCAGCGTCCCTGCAGCTGACGACCCTGAGCGTTTGTAGCGGCTCGCCATCCCCCACGATGCCAGACACCAATGCCGTTCCCGAAATCTCCCGCCTGACCGCTGAAAAGCGCCCCGCCGTGCGCAATGCCGTGCTGTTCGTCGTTGCGCTGTGCCTGTTGTTACTTGCGATTCAGATCTCGGACAGCTGGCGTGCGCGCAAGGAACGCCTGGCCGAGGTGGCCGTGGCCACGGCCAATATGTCGCACGCGCTCGCGGCGCAGGGCGAGAGCGCAGTGCGCGTCGTCGATACCGTGCTCGCCGGCGTGGTCGAACGCGTGGAAACCGATGGGGTCGACCGCGGCGCAGCGCGCGCCCGCTTGCAGCTGCATCTGAAGAATATGGCCTCGCAGGTCGAGGAGCTGCATGCGCTGTTCGTGTTCGGCGCCGACGGCCGCTGGCTGATGACGTCGCAAGACCGCACGCCGCAGTACAACAATGCCGACCGCGAATACTTTCAATATCACGTTACACACCCGGATCGCGGCGTGCATGTCGGCAAACCGGTGCGCAGCCGGTCGACCGGCGACTGGGTGCTGCCGGTGTCGCGCCGGCTAGATCATCCCGATGGCAGCTTTGCCGGCGTGGCGCTCGGCACCATCCGCATCGCCTATTTTTCGACCCTGTATGAAAGCTTCGACGTCGGCCGCGCCGGCGTGGTCATGCTCACGCTCGACGATGGCACGATGGTCTACCGCCTGCCGCACAGCGAGTCACTGATCGGCACCAATGTGAGCAACGGCCCGATCCAGCAAATGTATCTGAGCCAGGGACCGGTTGGCTCCGGCATGCGGCGTTCGAAGATCGACGGCATCGAGCGGCTCTACAGTTATCGCCACCTCGACACCTATCCGTTGATTGTCGCGACCGCCCAATCGAAGGAGGAGATCCTCGTGAAATGGCTGCAGTCGGTGCTGACACAAGCCACGATCACGTTTGTCGCCATCGTGCTGCTGCTGGCCTTTGGCTGGCGGTTGGTGCGCCAGATCATGATTCGCGATCACTTGCAAAACGAACTGGTGGGGGCGCGCGAGCAGCTGCAGGAACATAACCGGGCATTGACCGTGCTGGCCGACCACGATGGCCTGACCGGCATCGCCAACCGGCGCCGTTTCGAGGCGGCAATGACGCTGGAAAATGCGCGCGCGGCGCGTAGCGGGCTGCCGCTGTCGATCGTGCTGATCGACGTCGACTACTTCAAGCGCTTCAACGATACGTATGGCCACGTGGCAGGCGACGCCTGCCTGCGCCAGGTGGCGGCGGCGTTGCGGGGCAGCCTGGTGCGCCCGGCCGATCTGGCGGCGCGCTATGGTGGTGAGGAATTCGTGGCATTGCTGCCGGATACCGATCCGGCCGGGGCCAGGATGGTTGCCGAGCGCATCCGCTGCGCCGTGATGGCGTTGCAGATCACGCATGCCGGCAATGACGCCGGCATCGTGACGATCAGCGCCGGCGTGTACACGTCGACGGTGGCCAGCACGACCGGGGAAGGCGTGGCCATTGCCGCCAGTAGCCTGGTGGAACGTGCCGACGCCCTGCTCTACCAGGCCAAGCTGTCAGGCCGTAACCAGGTTTGCGGCGGCGACGGCACGGCCTCTTGAATCGTACCGTGCGGCGCCGCTGCCTGACCCATCAATAGCGGTTTGGGTTGTTCGGACGGTTGTCGTGGCGGTTCGGGACGCCGTCGCGGTCGCGGTCGCCGCGTGGGCCGTTGTCACGGCCGCGCACTTCCTGACGCCAGCCGCCGCGGTCGAGGTGCCAGCCATTGCGGTCCTGGCGCCACTGTGCGCGCTGATAGGCATAACCAGGACGCACTTTTTCCCAATGACCGCCCACCCAGTCATGGCGGCGGCCGTTCCAGTTCCAGTAACCCGGCACCCAGTCGAAACCACGGCGTGCATTCGGCACGGCTTCGCGGCGCAGCGCTGGTGGTGCCTTCTTGATGATGATGATGTCGGCGCGTTCATGACGCGGCTGGGCCTGTACCGGTGCGAAAGCCGAGGTGCCGATCAGGAGCGCGGCAGCAGCAGCGGTGGCGGTCGAGAGGAAGGTTTTCATGGTGTGCTCCGTTTCGGTTTCTGTTTGTATGACCCCACTATAGCGGGCACATACGGTAAAAAACGGGATTGAACCAAGTCATTACAGTAGTAACATATGGCAACAATCTTGTAACAACCAGGATTGTTTTGAGCGGCGGGGAGAAGGCGCGGAAGACGGTACTGCAGGGGTGAAACGACGCAGCCGGCACGTGGCGCCGGCTGCGCAAATCGGGCTGGATCAGTCCAGCTTGAAGGCGTAGTCGATCTTGGTCCAGGTCTGTGCTGGTGCGCCGTCCTTGGTGCCCGGCTTGAACTTGCACGAGGTCAGGCCCTTGACCAGCGCGCGGTCCAGGTTCTTGAAGCCGCTCGACTTGTCGATCTTCGATTCCGTCACGGTGCCGTCCGCGGTGACCAGGAACGACGCGGTGGTCGTGCCCTGCTCTTCATTCATCAGCGACGCCTTCGGGTACTCGATGCTGCATTTCTTTGGATCGAACTGGGCCGAGGTCTCAGCGGCGAAGCTCGCGCCGGCAGCGGCGGTCAGGGTCAGTGCAACGAACAGTTTGGCGGACAGGTTTTTCATGGTTTCCCCACTTAAGGTTTTTGAATTGAACGGCAATGGTCTTGGTGTGCGCCGCACGGCGGGCCGGCGCTGGTCGACTACTTAAAAAATCAGAACTCTTCCCACTCGTCGGCGCTGGCGGTGGCGCTGACGGCGGCTTTCTTCGGCTTCGGCGCTGCAACTGCCTCGTCCGCTTTTTTCGGTGCAGCCGATGCTGCAGCCGGCTTCTTCAGTGCCGGTGGCGCCGGGCGCTTGACGACCGGACGTGCCACCACCGCAGTGGTGGTCACGGCCGGCGCTGCTGCCGGGGCCTTGGCCTGAGCGTGGGCTGGAACGTGGTGCTCTTCGCCCTCTTCCAGCTTGAAGATGCTGACCACGCGGGCCAGCTCGCCTGCCTGGTCCTGCAGACTCTGTGCGGCTGCGGCGGCTTGTTCCACCAGCGCAGCGTTTTGTTGCGTCATGCTGTCCATCTCGATGATCGACGTGTTGACCTGGGCGATGCCGGCGCTCTGCTCGGCGCTGGCGTTGGCGATTTCGCTCATGATGTCGGTCACGCGCTTGACGCTCGAGACCACTTCGTCCATCGTCACGCCGGCCTGGCCGACCAGCTTGCTGCCGCGCTCGACCTTCTCGACCGAGTCGCCGATCAGCGTCTTGATTTCTTTTGCTGCCGCTGCCGAACGCTGCGCCAGGTTGCGCACTTCGGATGCCACGACCGCAAAGCCACGGCCCTGTTCACCGGCACGGGCCGCTTCGACTGCCGCGTTCAGCGCCAGGATGTTGGTCTGGAAGGCGATGCCATCGATGACGCCGATGATGTCCGAGATCTTGTTGGCCGACGTATTGATCTCGCCCATCGTGCCGACCACTTGCGACACCACATCGCCGCCCTTGCGGGCCACGTCCGACGCGGTTGCCGCCAGCGCATTGGCTTCGCGGGCACTGTCGGCATTCTGTTTCACGGTCGCGGTTAGCTGCTCCATCGCCGAGGCGGTCTTTTCCAGCGAGCTCGCCTGCAGTTCGGTCCGCGACGACAGGTCGATATTGCCGGCGGCGATTTCACGCGAGGCGGTGCCGATGGTTTCCGTACCGCGACGCACTTGCTCGACGATACCGACCAGGCTGTTGCGCATTTCCTTCATCTCGACCAGCAGGCTGCCGCGGTCCGATGCCTTCGTGTCGATGGCGATCGACAGGTCGCCATGGGCGATGCTGCCGGCGATCTTCGCCGTGTAGGCTGGCTCGCCGCCGAGCTGCTTGAGCAGGCTGCGGGTGATGGCCACGGCAGCGACGATCCCCATGACGACAGCCAGCACCAGCAGGATCAGCATGAAGTTACGGGCATTGGCAAACGCCGTTTCGGCATCGGCCTTGCTTTGGGCATTCTGTTTGTCTTCGAGGGCCGACAGCGCGTTCAGGGCGTCGGTCCACTTGCGCTGCACGGGACGCACTTCGCGGATCATCACGCGGGTGGCGTCCATCGCGTTTGCGGCCAGATACAGTTCGGTCGCACGGGCGATGGCCGGCATCGCGGTCGCTTCGTGTTCCTTGATCTGGTTCAGCAGCGTTTTTTCCTGGGCATTCGCATAGGTTGCGAACAGCGCCGCCAGCTTGGCCTGGGCCGCATCGTACTTGGCGGTTTGCTCCTTGAATTTGACGATTTCCGGTTCCATGTCGGCCGGGTCGGTCATCAGGGTCAGCACGCGCAGCGAAGCGAGACGATCGCTGACGTTGTTGCGCATTTCGACCACCAGCCCGGTCGACACATTACTGACGCTCACCACGTGATCGAGGCGATCCTGGATCTGCGCCATGCGCAGGATACCGACCACCGCAACTGCGACCAGCAGTACCAGAACCAATGCGAAACCGAGGGCCAGACGGGTGCCAACCTTCATGTTGTTCAAATTCATTCGTGTTTTTCCTGTAACTTATTGATCAAAACTCGTTCGGTTGAGATCGCGTCCCGCGATACGCCGCACGATGCGCATGTGAAATCTTTGTTTCCTATAGTTTTCAGCTATTTCATGAAGGATAAGTCAAGACTTCATCAATAAGCATGAAAATCTATTTCTCGAATGAATTGTTTCAGCGTAACAACACCGTTGATAGCGCTAAAGAAATAGAACAAGGGCATTATGTAACTGAGGTTGCCTGTCGGCAAGCAAAATTGACCGACCAGGTTAGTTTCGACAAAGAAATGTCTCGGTTTGTCGACAGACGAAAAAAAAGCGTGCCGAGGCACGCTTTTTGTCAGTGAAATGATGCTTATGCAGCGACTGGCATCCGGGCAGCGGCGGCCAGCAACAGGCGTGCATCGCCCAGCGCCAGCTGCTTCGAGTCCGACAGCGTCTGACGGAAAGCGCGCGCGCCCGGCAAGCCCTGCATCAGGCCCAGCATGTGGCGCGTGATGCTGTTCAGTTTCAAGCCCAGCGGCCCGTACTGGCGCAGTTGCGCCTCGATGTACGGGATCATCGCTTCGAGAACGTCAATCCGCGTGCGCGGTGCGCCGGGGGCATCGTAGAAACGGGCGTCCCAGTCGGCCATCGTCCACGGGTTGTGATAAGCCTCGCGCCCGAGCATGACGCCGTCGACATGCTGCAGATGCAGCGCAATCTCGTCGTCACTCTTGATGCCGCCATTGATGATGATTTCCAGGTTGGGAAACTCGCGCTTGAGCTCATACGCCACGGCGTAGCGCAGTGGCGGGATCTCGCGGTTTTCCTTCGGCGACAGGCCTTTCAGGATCGCGTTGCGCGCGTGCACGATGAACGTATTGCAGCCGGCATCGGCGACCGTGCCGATGAAGTCGCGCACGAAGCCGTATTCTTCATTGTGGTCGATGCCGATGCGGTGCTTGACGGTGACGTCGATCGAGACGGCGTCGCGCATCGCCTTGACGCAGTCGGCCACCAGTTGCGGCTCGTTCATCAGGCAGGCGCCAAACGCGCCCTTCTGCACCCGCTCGGAGGGGCAGCCACAGTTCAGGTTGATTTCGTCGTAGCCCCACTGCTCGCCGAGCTTCGCGCTCTTGGCCAGATCGCCCGGATCGCTGCCGCCCAGTTGCAGGGCGATCGGATGCTCGATGTCATCGAAGCGCAGGTGACGCTCGGCGTCGCCATAGACCAGCGCGCCGGTGTTGACCATCTCGGTGTAGAGCCAGGTGTGGCGGGTGATCTGCCGGTGGAAGACGCGGCAGTGGCGGTCGGTCCAGTCCATCATCGGGGCGACACTCAGGCGCCGCCCGCCATAGTTAGTTGCTGTCATTGCGATTCATGCTTGTATGCGCCTGCCCCGCCCTGCCCGACGCTCGTTGCGGAGAATCGGGGTGGCATTGATCAGGAAGAAGGAAGAAGTTCGTCTGCCGAGCGAAGTACGGCGACAATCGAACCGTGCATTCTATCGCATCCGGCCACCCGGGTGACGGGTACAGACCGGTGCCGGCCGCCCTACATCATCAACTGCAGGAAAGCGCCACTGAAATCGACGGCCTTCTCCAGGACCAGATCGGCGCAATAGGCGCCGTCAAACTTGACCTGTTTCTGGACGATGGCTGACATCGCGCCATCACCGGCATGGCTGGACGCCGTAAGTACGCATTCCCATTGCTCTCCGGCTTTTTTCACCGTAGTGATCGCAAGGGAACGATCACTGATTTCAAAGGTTATAAGTTTCATCACATGTTCGCAAAATATGTGAAGAACTATACCCTAGAGCAACAGAATACACGCGATTCAGTTACCGCAAAACAACGCCTGAAACAACTTTTTGTTCCAAATCTCGTGCCTCATACCGGCGCTGCCCAAAAAGCTCGGGACCTGCCTGCATTCGCCATGCACGCAGGTCCCGGATAACAACGTGGTACTACTTAGAAGTCGACCCGCGCCGACAGCAGTACCGTGCGCGGGGCTGCAGCTGTGCCGACCGTGGCCAGCGTGCTGCTCGACAGCCAGTAGCGCTTGTTGGCGGCATTTTCGACACTGGCGCGCAGCACGACCGGCTTGCCCATCAGCTCAGTACGATAACGCGCGCCGAGATCAAAACGCGTCCACGACGAGATGTACACCGTATTAGTGACATTCTGCGCCAGCTCAGCCGTGTGGATGGCGCGGGCATTGAGGCTCAGGCCGCTAATCCATGGCAAGTCCCAGTCGACGCCGGCGTTGAACGCATTCTTTGGCACGCCCGTGGCTTTCTTGCCTTCGTTGATGCCGCCGGCGGTGCGCTGCTGCTTGGCGTTATAGAAGGTGGCGCTCGTCATCAGGCGCAGGCCCGGTGCGGCTTCGCCGGCCGCCGACAGTTCCAGGCCGCGGTTGCGCTGCGTGCCGTCCAGGCTGTAGACCGTCGTCAGCGGATCGGTGATCGCGTTCGGACGGTCGATCTGGAATACGGCGGCGCCCAACAGCACGCGGCCGGTGTCGACTTTCGTGCCCACTTCGTATTGCTTGGACTTGAACGGCGCGAACACTTCACCGGCGTTCGCGGCCGTAGGTGGGGCGGTGCTGCCGCGGGTCAGGCCCGACGTGAAGTTCGCGTACAGCGACACATTCTCCATCGGCATGACGACCAGGCCAGCCAGCGGCGACACGGCGCTTTCGCTGTACGACGTTGTCACCGCGCCGCCTGGCGCCAGGTTGTCCAGTGATACCTTCTGCTTGCGCAAGCCGCCGGTGAACAGCACGCGGCCATCAAGGAACGACAGCGTGTCGGTCAGCGAGACGCTCGACAGCTCGGTTTCCGACGTCTTGGTCGGCGCCAGGCGCTCGCCCGTCATCGGCGTGATCGCGACCGGGTTGTAGATGTTCGACAGCTGCGACGAGCTGGGCGCGGCCGACAGGTAGAAACTGCCCGCTTCGCTGTCCAGGCGCGAGACCGAGGCGGTGATGAAGTGCTTGATGCCGGCCGTGTCCAGGCTCAGGCGGGCACCGACTTCGCCGGTCTTGCTGCGTCCATAAGCGTCGTACCAGGCATTGGTCAGGCGGAAGTTGCCGGCGGCGTCGACCGCGTTCAGTGCGCGCGCTGTCGGGAAGTCCTGCTCGCTGGCGCCGTAGTGGTAGCCTGCCGTCGCGTAGACCATCAATTGGTTCGACACATCGTATTCGAGGCGCGACGCAATCGTCGCATCGCGGAACTCCAGGTCGGCGCCGCGGTACACGGCGCGGTGGCCCGACGGTGGCGCCGGGATCGACGCGATGTCAGGACGGAAGCTGTTCTGCGCGCGGAAGTTGTCGGTCTTTTCTTGCTGGCCATAGCTGTCCAGGGTCCAGCGCAGCTTGGGCGAGCGGTAATCGAGCGCGATCGCGGCCAGGCCGACCTCCTGCTTGCCGTCGTCGATATTGGTGTCGCCGCCACGGATCACGCCGTTGACGCGCACGCCCCAGGCGCCGTTGTCGCCAAAGCGGCGGCCCACGTCGACATGGGTGCCCAACAGCGCCTGGCTTTCATAGGTCGCTGTCACGCGCGTCAGTGGCTGGTCGCCGGCGCGCTTGGTCACGATATTGATATTGCCGCCGACGCTGCCGTTCGGGCTGATGCCGTACATCAGCGTGCCCGGGCCCTTGAGCACCTCGACGCGCTCCATGATCGCGGCCGGCATGCGGTTCGATGACGACAGGCCGTACAGGCCGTTCATGCCGACGTCGCCGCTGGTGACATTGAAGCCCCGGATCTGGAAGTCTTCGCTGAACCCACCGGTCGACGTCATCACGCGCACCGACGCTTCATTGACAACGACGTCGGCCAGCGTGCGCACCTGCTGGTCTTCCAGGATCTGCGACGTATAGTTGGTAGTGGAAAACGGCGTCTTCATGATGTCCGCCTCGCCCAGGATGCCCAGTCCGCCGCTGCGGCCGATCTGGCCACCGGCATAGGCCGGATCGGCCTGCACCCTGGCGCCAGTGATGATCACCTTCTCCACCGCGGCCGGCCCTGCCTCCTGGGCGTTGACGGCGAACGGCAGCACCAGGATCGGCGCCGAGGCAACAGCACTGACGAGGGCGCTTCGGATCAGGCGCGTCAGGGTCGATTCGGCGGGTGGGTGCAGCTGGGCTGTTTGGTGTTGTGTCATGGTTTGGCGATCGTGGCAGGCAAAACCAAGATTCTAACAGAGATGAGAATCATTATCATCCTCATTCGCATTCTGAAGATGGCGGCATTCCGGTTGCTTGCGACGCCGTGGGCCGGTCAGCGGGGGTCTGATCACCCGTTAAAAAACTTATTTAAAAAAATTTGATAAAGAATTTAATGCCACACGGAAATGTGTCGCCTTGTACTCATGAGAGCGAGTGACGCACTCGACATACAGAATTCTTACCCTACATTTTCGGAGTCCACCATGCTGAGCCTTCACACCAACAACGCTGCCCTGTCCGCACAAAACGCCATCTCGAAGACCCAGAGCAATCTGTCGACCTCGATGACCCGCCTGTCGACCGGCTACCGCATCAACTCGGCAATGGACGACGCTGCCGGCCTGCAGATCGCTTCGCGCCTGAAAGCCCAGACTTCGGGCATGAGCGTTGCCATGCGCAACACCCAGAACTCGACCGCGATGCTGCAAACGGCCGAAGGCGCGCTGGATGAAGTCTCGAACATGCTGGTTCGCATGAAGGATCTGGCAACCCAGGCTGCCGATGCGTCGTCGAGCACCAACGACAAGACCGCCATGCAGTCGGAATACGATGCGCTGGGCAAGGAACTGTTCAACGTCATGAACAACACCTCGTTCGGCGGCAACAAGCTGCTGATCGGCGGTACCACTGCATCGTCGATGACCTTCCAGATCGGCGCGTCGTCGACCGAAACCATGACGGTCAACCTGGGCACCAACCTCACCGCAGTGGCAACCGCTGTCGGCGCCGCCACGACGAACTATGCTGCAGCGCCTGCCGCAGCAGGCGCCGAGCTGACCGGCGCAGCCAATGCAACGATCGCCCTGCTGTCGACCGCACTGGACAGTGTGGGCACCGTGCGTTCGGACATCGGCGCCGCCGCCAACCGCCTGGAACACGTCAACAACAACCTGTCGAACATCAGCACCAACACCAAGCAAGCTACCGGCCTGATCATGGACGTCGACTTCGCCACCGAAAGCGCCAACATGACGTCGAGCCAGATGCTGCTGCAAGCCGGCACCGCCATGCTCAAGCAGTCGAACAGCATGTCGTCGATGGTCATGTCGCTGCTGCAATAATGGCCGCATACCCGGGCCTCACCCCGGGTAGACTCCAAAGGCCAGCCACGCGGTTGGCCTTTTTTCATTTTTGACAGGCATTCCGATGGCCCATATGTTCCCCGTTGCCGCGCTGCCCCCGCCAACCCTCGCGCCGTTGCAGGTCGGCGCCGTGGTGGCCCCGGCCGCCGTGCTGGCCGGCGGCGCCGATGCATTGCCGCTGCCGTTTTCAGCGCCACTGTCGCCGGATACAACGGCACCGGGCCAGCCGGGCGCCGAGTCCGGCGGCGACGGCGCCGCCATGCGGCCGGACCAGGTGCTCCTGGCGCGCCAGCTGGCCTACCAGCAGCAGGACGGCGCCGGCCTGGCGCGGGCCTGGCGCAGCCAGGTGCGTAACCATGGCAGCCAGTTGACCAGCCGCGCGCTGGCCGACATGGGCGGGCATCTGTCGCCGGCCATGCTCGCTGCGGGGCAACAGGGCCAGGTCGTGCACCAGCCCCAGCTGCTCGCGACGCACCAGGATGCCTGGCGCTTCACGGTGCATGGCGCCGGCGACAAGCCGCAGCACCTGGCTGTGGTGGCCGACGAGGCCGACAAGCCCCCCGGCCGCCGCCGCCGTGCGCGCGCCGCGCTGCACCTTGAACTCGAACTCGCCGACGGCAGCGCCGTCGTGATCCTGGTTGAACCGACGCCACAGGGCCTGGTGATCGATGTCTGCGCGCCCGATGCAAGTGCGCTTACGCGCCTGCGCTGGCTGCAGCCCGAACTCGACGCCGTGCTCAAGCGCGCCGGCCTGACGGTGCTGCGCTGGGGCTTTCGCGATGCCCTGCCCCCCGGGCGCAGCCACGCGATGATTGCCAACGCCGAAGAGGCGGCGCAAGCGCTGACGCCGGCCGTGTTCCGCGCCGTGGCTGAACTGGCACTGCTGCTGCCCGCCGAGCGCGGGCGCGGCTGACTGATCGAGCCGGCTGAGCAGCGCGCCGCCCCGGGCGCTGCCCCGACTACAATGGCGCTTGTCTTCACGCATTCGCCTTTTCAATGACACGCTGCAGATGCACGCGGCCATCCGCGCCGCTGCCGGTGAGCGCACCGGCATGACCCTATCCCAGACCCCGGCCCCGGCGCCCTCGGCCAACGACGCTGCGCCGCCGCCATCGGCGTTCGGGCCGATGCGCGCCCCCGTGTTCCGCATGCTCTGGCTGACCTGGCTGATCGCCAATACCTGCATGTGGATGAACGACGTGGCCGCCGCCTGGATGATGACGTCGCTGACGACCGCCCCGATCTGGGTCGCGCTGGTGCAGACCGCATCGATGCTGCCCGTGTTTTTGCTCGGCCTGCCCAGCGGCGCACTGGCCGATATCCTCGACCGGCGGCGCTACTTCATCATCACGCAGTTCTGGGTCGCCGTCGTGGCCACGATCCTGTGCGCGGTGATCCTGGCCGACGCCATCACGCCGCCGGTGCTGCTGGCGCTCACCTTCGCCAACGGCATCGGCCTGGCCATGCGCTGGCCCGTGTTTTCGGCGATCGTGCCCGAACTGGTGCCGCGCGCGCAGCTCCCGGCGGCACTGGCCTTGAATGGCGTGGCGATGAACGCGTCGCGCATTGCCGGGCCGCTGGCGGCCGGCGCCATCATCGCGAGCCTGGGCAGCGCGTATGTGTTCGTGCTCAATGCGGTGCTGTCGGTGATTTCGGGCTTCGTGATCATGCGCTGGCGCCGCACGCACGTGCCAAGTCCGCTGGGCCGTGAAAGGATCGGCGGCGCAATGCGCGTCGGCCTGCAGTTTGCCCGGCACTCTAACCGCGTCAAGGCCGTGCTGGCGCGGGTGGCGGCGTCGTTCTTTCACTCCACCGCGCTGATGGCGCTGCTGCCGCTGGTGGCACGGGCGCAGGGCGGCGGCGGCGCCGGGGTGTTTACGCTGCTGCTGGCCTGCATGGGTGGCGGCGCGATCAGCGCCGTGTTCTTCCTGCCGCGCATGCGCCAGGCGTTCAGCCGCGACACGCTCGTCATGGGCAGCACCGTGCTGTCGGCGGCGATGATCGCAGTGGCGGCCGTCAGCACGAACGTGGTGCTGACTTCCAGCGCGATGTGGCTATCGGGGATGGCCTTCATCGTGTCGGCCAATTCGCTCAGCGTGTCGATGCAGATGGCCCTGCCCGACTGGGTGCGGGCGCGCGGGATGTCGATCTACCAGATGGCCCTGATGGGCGCGAGCGCAACGGGCGCCGCGGCCTGGGGCCAGGTGGCCACGCTCGACAGCGTGCAGCACAGCCTGTTGTATGCGGCCGGCAGCAGCGTCGTCGTGATGGCGCTCGTGCTGCGCCTGATCCAGGACCGCGAGCTGCTCGAAGACATGACGCCGTCGTCGGCGCTCAAGGCGCTGGCGCCGTCGCTCTCGCCGCTGCAGGATGGCGGGCGCCTCGTGCTGACGGTGGAATACCGGATCGACCCGGAGCGCACCGAAGCCTTCATGGCGCTGATGGAACTGAGCCGGCGCGCGCGCCTGCGCCAGGGCGCGCTGAGCTGGACCTTGCTGCGCGACGTCAGCGATCCGGGATTATTCACCGAACAGATCATCGATCCGTCCTGGACCGAACACTTGCGCCGCTTCGACCGCGCCACGGCGGGCGACGCCGCGCTGCGCGAGCGCAAGCTGGCGTTTCACCTGGGGCCGGACGGCCCGGTGATCACGCGGCGCCTGGTGGCGAACGGCTGATCAGCCGACCGTGCCGACGATCGACACGTCGCGGTTTTCGGGGATCTCGTTGTACGACAGCACGTGCAGGCCCGGCGCGAACAGCCGCGCATAGCGGGCCAGCAATGGCCGCACCTGCGGCAGCACCAGCAAGAGCGGGGGCGTATGCTGGCCCTTCATCTGCTCGCGCGCGACCGGCATATTGATCTGCAGTTGCGCCAGCAGCTGCGGGTCGATCGGGTAATTGTCCAGCGCGACCTTGCCGCCGCCATTCTGGCGCGCCTGGTTCAGCGAACCGAGCAGCATGTTTTCCAGTTCGGCCGACAGGTTAAAGGCCGGCATGTCTTTCTTTTTGCCGAACAGCGTCGAGACGATCTGGCGCCGCAGCGCGCAGCGCACTTCGGCCGCCAGCAGGATCGGGTCCTTGGTCGTCTCCGAGCTGTCGAGCAGCGTGGTGGCGATCACCACGATGTCCTTCAATGACACGCCTTCGGTCAGCAGCACGCGGAACACGCGCAGCAGCTGGGTGTGCGTGAGCGCCTTGTCGAGCGCCGCGGCCAGCTTGGGCGACAGCGCCGTCAGGCGTTCGAGGATCGCCGGCACGTCTTCGTGGCGGAACAGCTCGTGCAGGTATTCGCGCACCACTTTCGACACGTGCGTGGCGATCGCGCTCGGCACTTCGACCACCTGGTAGCCCAGCCCCAGCGCATGGGCCTTCTGCTCGGGCAAAATCCACGTGATCGCCATCCCGTAGGCCGGCTCGATGCCGGGAATGCCATCGAGTTCGCCGTACACGTTCGGTGACGGGATCGCCAGCAGATGGTCGGGCATGACCTCGGCCTCGGCCACGACGGTGCCCGACAGGCTGATCGCATATTGCGTCGGGCGCAGCGCCAGGTCGTCGCGCACCGAGATCGCCGGCAGCAGCATGCCCATCTGCTCTGACAGGCTCTGGCGCACACCCTTGATGCGCTTGGCCAGCGGCTCGGCCTGGGCGCGGTCGATCATGCCCACCAGCTTGTAGCCCACCGCCACCGTCACCGCCTGCACCACCGGCAGCGCCTGCCAATCGAGTTCGGGCACGCGATCGTCGCGCAGCGCCGCTTCGATCTTTGCCACGCCCGCCACGTCCGGCGCGCCGATGCGTTTGGCCATCGTCCAGCCGACCCAGGCCAGCACGCCTGCAGCCACCGTGAAGAACCACCACGGCATGCCCGGCACGATTGCCAAGATCATCATCACGCCGGCGGCCGAATACAGCACGCCTGGCCGGGCCAGCAATTGCTGGCTGACCTGATCTTCGAGGTCGCCCGACTCGCCGATGCGCGTGACCAGGATGGCGGCGGCAGCCGACAGCAGCAGCGCCGGGATCTGGCCCACCAGGCCGTCGCCGATCGTGAGCAGCGCGTACACGCGGAACGCCTCCACCAGCGGCAGGTCGTGCATCAGCGCGCCGATGGCGACGCCGCCGATCAGGTTGATGATCAGGATCAGGATCGACGCGATCGCGTCGCCGCGCACGAATTTGGAGGCGCCGTCCATCGCGCCATAGAAGTCGGCTTCGGCCGCGACGTCCTTGCGCCGCGTGGTGGCCTGCTCCTGGTTGACCAGGCCGGCATTGAGGTCGGCGTCGATCGCCATCTGCTTGCCCGGCAGCGCGTCGAGCGTGAAGCGCGCCGAGACTTCCGAGATGCGCTCGGCGCCCTTGGTCACGACGATGAAGTTGATGATCATCAGGATCACGAACACCACCAGGCCGACGACGAAATTGCCGCCGATGACGACGTTACCGAACGATTCGATGACCTGGCCGGCCGCGTGCGTGCCTTCGTGGCCGTTGAGCAGGACGACGCGGGTCGAGGCCACGTTCAGTGCCAGGCGCATCAGGGTCGTGCCCAGGATCACGGTCGGGAACACCGAGAAGTCGAGCGGGCGCTTGGCCGTCACGGCCACCAGGATCACGATCAGCGACAGCACGATGTTGAAGGTGAACAGCACGTCGAGCAGGATCGGCGGCAGCGGCAGGATGATCATCCCCAGCAGCGCGATGAGGAACACGGGCGCGGCGAACTTGTGGCGGCGCAGCTCTCCCACGAAGGCGTTGAAGGTATTTGTCACGGTCATGCTTGAGCCTCACTCAGGTGCGGTGGGACGACCACCTCGTTGGGGAACCGCGGCGGCGCCTGGCGCCTGCCTGCACGGAACGCATTCAGTTGTAAAACATAATTCAGCACTTGCGACACGGCCTGGTACAGCGGCGCGGGAATCTGCTGCTGCACCTGGCTCGTGTGGTAGATCGCGCGCGCCAGCGGCGGCAGTTCCACTACCTCGAGCCGGTTTTCGATGGCGATGCGGCGGATGAATAGCGCCATCTCGTCGACGCCCTTGGCCACCACGAACGGCGCCTCGGCGCGGTCGACGTCGTACTTGAGCGCCACCGCATAATGCTCGGGATTGACGATCACGACGTCGGCCGTCGGCACCGACTTGCGCACGCTGCGCTGGGCCAGCTGGTTTTGCAGCTGGCGGATGCGCTGCTTGATTTCCGGGCGGCCTTCGCTGCTCTTGTGCTCTTCCTTGATGTCCTGCTTGCTCATGCGCTGGTTGCGCATGAAGAGAAAACTCTGCACCGGCACGTCGATCAGCGCGAAGACGACGAACACCGCCACCAGCGCCATCAGCGCATCGAACACCAGCGTGCCGCCGGCCCCGATGGCGTCGTCCAGGGGCATGCGCTGCAGTTCGATATAGCCCTTGATGCTGCCGTTCGAGACATGCCACAGCACGATGCCGAGCACGATCGCCTTGGCCGCCGACGTCAGGAAGCCCACCCAGTGCTTCTGCTTGAACAGGTTGCCCAGGTTGGTCAGCGGATTGAGGCGGCTGAACTTCGGCGCCAGGTTCTTGCCGCTGGCGACGATGCCGCCCGGGATCGCGCCGGCAATGACGATCGCCAGTGGCACGGCCAGCAATGGCAGCACCATGTGCACGAGCAGCAGCAACGCGGCCGAAAACACCGTGGACAATGCGTTTTCCATGGCGCCCGCTTCGCCCAGCGGCACGAACACGAGACGAAACAGGTGGCGCATGTCGTCCAGATAGCCTGGCAGCATCAGCATGAAGACCTTCAGGCTGATCAGGATGCCGACGGCCGTGGCCAGGTCGCGCGAACGCGCCACCTGGCCCTCATCGCGCGCTTTCTTGAGCTTTTGCGCCGAGGGTTTTTCGGTCTTGTCGCCGCTGCTGCTATCGGCCATGGGCCAGCCTCATTTGTTCGGTCAGCATTTCCAGCACCTGGTTGGTCATCGCGATGTAGTGCTCCGGGATGAAACGCACCAGCTGGATCAGCATCAGCAAGCCAAAAATCGTCACCAGCGAAAAGCCCAGGGAAAACAGGTTCAGGCTAGGCGCGACGCGGTTCAGAAAACCGAAGCCGATCTGCACCACCACGGTAGAAAACACGAGCGGCAGCGCCAGCAGGATCGCGGCGGCGAACACCCAGCTCAGGTTCAGCGCCACGGCTTCGAGCAGCATCGGCTGCAGGCCACCGCCGACAGGCCAGGCCAGGAAACTCTGGCCCAGCACGGCCACCAGCACCAGGTGCGCGTCGATGGCGAAGAACACCAGCATCGCCACCAGCGCCATCAGGCTCGAAATCACGTCCGACGCCTGGCCGTTGACCGGGTCGTTCATCGTCGCCATCGAAAAGCCGATCTGGCTCGAGGCCAGGAAACCCAGCATGCTGATGGCCGCCATCGCGAACTGCAGCGCCAGTCCGATGACGGCGCCGATCACGGCCTGCTCGAACATCGCCAGCACGCCGGCCAGCGAAAACGCATCGGGCATCGCGCCCTTGCTGGTCAGCGGCAGCATCAGAAACGACAGCACCACGGCCAGCAGTGCGCGCACCGGGATGGGGATCGTGCCATCGCCCAGCACGGGCGCGGTGATCATCATCGCCATGATGCGGCAGAACGGCCACCACAGGGCGCCGATCAGCGGCATCAGGAAGCCGTACAGTTCCATCGGCGCGCGCCCTGCCCTAGCCGACGAGCGTTGCCGCGCGCTGGAAGACCGAGATGCAGTAATCCATCAGCGTCGAGGTCATCCAGTGGCCGGCCAGAATCACGGCCAGCAGCGTGACCAGCAAACGCGGCAGGAAACTCAGCGTCTGTTCATTGATCTGGGTGGCCGCCTGCACCAGCGCGACCAACAGGCCGACCAGGAGGCCCGGGATCACCAGCACCATCACCATCAGCATGACGATCTGCAGTGCCTCGACCACGAGGTCGACGGCGATATCGGGACTCATTGCCAGTCTCCTGCGGCGGCACTAGTACGCATGGATGCTGCCGACCAGTGTGCTCACCGTGAGCGTCCAGCCATCGACCAGCACGAACAGCAGCAGCTTGAACGGCAGGGAAATGACGAGGGGCGAGAGCATCATCATGCCCATCGCCATCAGCACCGACGAGACCACCAGGTCGATGATCAAAAACGGGATGAAGAGCATCGCGCCGATCTGGAACGCGGTCTTCAGTTCGGACAGCACGAAGGCGGCCAGCTTGACGGGGAAACTGTGCTGCTGCGGCGGCTGGGCCGTCGATTCGCCGGCCAGGCGGGCGACCTGCGCCAGCGACGCCTTGCTGGTCTGAGCCAGCATGAAGCGCGAGACGGGCTGTTCGGCGATGCGCAGCGCGGTCTCGAGACCGATCTTGTCCTGGTCGTACGGCAGGAAGGCCTGGGTCCAGACCTGTTCGCCCACGGGGCGCATGACGAGAATGGTCAGGATCAGCGCGATGCCGGTGATGATCCGGGTGGGCAGGCCCTGCTGCAGGCCGAGGGCCTGGCGCAGCAGCGACAGCACGATCACGAAGCGCGTGAAGCAGGTCATCATCATGACCATCACGGGCAGCAGCCCGAGCAGCGTCATGAGCACCAGGATCTGCGACTTGACGCTCATGCCGGCGCTGGTGGAGGTGGCGCCGGGCAGCACGCCGGCCAGCAGGTCCTGGTTCTGGGCGGCAGCCGGCACGGCAACCAGCAGTCCCACCAGCAGCGCTGACAGAAGCGCAGGGGCACGGGCCCTTACGCCCCCGGTAAAGCACATCATGGCGCGAGAATGTCCAGGTTCAGACCTTCGAGATCGATCACCTTCAGACCGTACTGCTCGCCCGCGACCACGACTTCGGCGCGGCCGATCGGGGTGCCGTTGACCTTGATGACCAGTGGCTCGCCGGCGAGCGAATCGAGGGGCAGCACCGACGACGGCCCGATGTCCATCAGTTCCTGCAGCGAGATGCGCACCGAACCGACTTCGAGGGTCAGCGTGACGGGGATGCGCCGCATCATCTGCGGCAGCTGGCGCGCGCCGCTGCGTCCGGCGGCGGCTTGCAGCGCATCCTCGCTGTCCAGGTCGTCAATGATGACGTCACCACTCAGTTGCTCGTTGAGATTCATGTCCATTATTCGGCATCTTCAAAAGAGGTTAAACACAGCTTGCCCTTGTGCTCGGCCACCGCAGCGGTGAACAGGCGGGAGTTGTCCAGCACGACATCGGCACGACCGACCGACACCGGGATCACATCGCCGACCTGCAGTCCGAACAGCGTGCCGAGCGTGATCTCCTTGCTCACCAGGCAGCCTTCGAGCTTGACTTCGAGACGCGCGGCCAGCGGCTCGCCCGGCATGCGCGCCCCGCCCGCCGCGCGCACGGCGCCGCGGTCGGCCTTGACGCCCTGCAGTACGCACGCCATCAGTGCGTGATCGAGGCCGATCCAGATCTGCCCTTCCGGCGCGGCCTGGGTTGGCTCATCGGTATCGCGACGGCCGTACTGGGCGCGCAGCACGGCGCGCAGCACCCAGCCGGTCTTGCCTGGCGCGCCCGCCGGCACGATTGCGGCGCCGGCGCTGGCCTTGACCAGCGCCGGCGCGCTGTCCAGCCGGGCCAGGCCGTCGGCCACGCGTGCATCAAGCTGGCCGGCCAGTTGCTGGGCCAATGTGACGGCGAGACGCTCCTCCGTTGCCGTGACCCGCTCCGTGGCGGGGCTTTGCTGCACCGCAGCAGAAATCACCGGTTGACGGCGTGCATACCGTCCTTCGAGCAGTCCCAGAAGCAGGTTGCGCTCGAAGGCGACGGAGGCCACGCCATACGAGCCGCTGACCCCGAGCCAGCGTAACCCTGGCTGCTCGGGCGCCCGCTCGAATGCGAGATGTTCAAGACGGTATGCGCCCCAGTGGCGGCGCCCGTGAGGCGATGCCATTTCGCCACCAATCGCCTCGGCCAGCCCTGCAGCAAATGCCGGCAGCAGATGCACCGGACGTCCCAGCAAGCATGGGTCGAGCACTTGATGGTCGCGTCGTCGGTCAAGTTGATTGATTGGCATCTGTCTTTATCGAAAGTTAATGTCACATTGCTTTGATTCCCAGCAGCAATAATTATACAGCGAGTTTTACCGCCGCAACTTTGACATTTCACTTTGATTTATCATTTGCCCTACGGTAATATCTAGTCGTTGCATCGCAGCATCATGCTGTTTTTTACAGGGAACGTGCAGGGGAAAGGGCTCTTTACTGCATGCGGCGGGTTGCTTGACGTACCAGCCAGCCAAGCCCGGATTTAACAAATTCATAACGGAAAATCCGGAAAAACCGGTATTTATTGTCGCTGATGAACAACACTAAATTTTGAAGGAAACACGATGGCAATTGAACTTGCTGGTCTCATCAGGGCCGACCTGGCACAACTAAGCAATGATGCAAGTCGTCTGGCCATCGCCCCGGCTGCCGCGTCATTTGCCGAGCTCGGCGCCCCGGCGGGCGGGACGGGTGCTTTTTCATTTACCCAGGCCATGCAGAGCGCCATTGCCGGCGTCGATGCGCAGGACCAGGCCGCGAGCGCCCGGGTTACGGCGGTTGAAACCGGCAAGAGCGACGACCTGGTCGGCGCCATGCTGGCCAGCCAGGAAGCCAGCCTCTCGTTCTCGATGCTGATGCAAGTACGCAACAAGGTCATGGGCGCAGTCGACGAACTGCTCAAGCTCCCGATCTGATTCTTTCGATAAGCGACGCTCACGTGCTCTCCTCCCTCAAGTCCTCCTTCAACGGCAGATTCGCGCTGCCCGCGCTGCCGCCGCTGCTGCGCAACAACCTGCCGCTGATGCTGGGCCTGGCCGTGGCGGTCACCGCTGCCGTCATGATGTTCATGTGGCAGGACCAATCGAGCTACAAGCCGGTCTTCGGCGCGCGCGAGAAGGTCGTCGCCGCCGACATGATGACGGTGCTCGAAGCCGAACAGATCCCCTACCGCGTCCATCCGGACAGCGGCCAGGTGCTGGTGCCCTCGTCGCAGCTGGGCAAGGTGCGCATGCTGCTCGCAGCCAAGGGCGTGACTGCCCAGCTCCCGGCCGGCCTCGAACTGATGGACCGCAACGACCCGCTCGGCGTGTCGCAGTTCGTGCAGGACGTGCGGTTCCGGCGCGGCCTGGAAGGCGAGCTGGCGCAAAGCATCCTGACGATGGATTCGATCGCCAGCGCGCGCGTGCATCTGGCCATCGCGAAGACCAGCTCGTTCGTGACGGGCAATGCCGACGGCAACTCGGCGTCGGTCGTGGTCGCCGTCAAACCAGGCCGCAGCCTGGGCAACGAACAGATCGCCGCCATCGTCAACATGGTCTCGGGCAGCGTGGCGGGCCTGTCGCCGCAGCGCGTCTCGCTGGTCGACCAGGCCGGCAACTACCTGTCCTCGCGCATTGACCTGGCCGACGGCTTCGATGGCGCTGCGCAGGGCGACACGGCCGCAAAACGCCACGCCGACGAGGTGCGCTCCAACGTCAACGACCTGCTCGCGCCGATTCTCGGCATGGCCAACTACAAGGTCAGCGTCACCGCCGCGGTGGACAACGACCGCGTCGAGGAAACCCAGGAAAAATACGGCGAAGCGCCGAAAGTCACCAGCGAAGCCATGCGCGAAGAGATGGAAAAAAGCCGCATGGCGATGGGCGTGCCTGGCACGCTGTCGAACCGGCCGCCGGCGCCTGCCAACGCCGAAGCGGCAGGCGCCGCGCCGGCCGAAAAAGCCGACGATGGCAGCGCGCGCAAGAACGCCACCACCCGCCAGTATGCGTATGACCGCGCGATCACGCAGATCAAGCGCGAGCGCGGCCGCCTGAAAAAACTGTCGGTGGCCGTGGTGCTCAATGCGAGCAGCGCCGCCGACGGCAAGGCCTGGACGCCGGCCGAACTGACGAATATCGAGAAAATCCTGGCCGGCGGCCTGGGCATCGACGCTGCGCGGGGCGACGTTCTGGCCGTGTCGGCCATGAAGTTCCCGGCCGCGCCGGTGGAACAGGCCTGGTGGCAGGAACGCGACAACATCGTCGACATGGCGAGCTGGGCCCTGTGGGCCGTGGGCGCGCTGCTGGCGTACTTCCTGCTGGCCCGGCCGCTGCTGCGCGCGGTCACCACGCGCCTTGCGCCGCCGTCGCCGTCGACGGCCACGCCCGCACTGGCGGGCGCAACCGCAGCGCCGCTCACCGCGCTGCCAGCCGGCGTCACGGCGCTCGAAGCGCCCGCGCAGGGCAGTCCGGGCGCCGTCATTCCCCTGCTCGAGAACTATGACTTGCCGCCGTCCGGCTCGCCGGTCGACGTCATGGTCGATCACCTGAGAGTGCTGGCGGCCAAAGAGCCGGAGCGCGTCGCCGAAGTCGTCAAACAATGGGTACAGAAAAAACATGGCCGAACTGAATAACGTGGAAGACAGCGACCTCGAGGCAGGTCTGAGTCCGGTCGAACAGGCCGCCATCGTGCTGCTCTCGATCGGTGAAGAGCAGGCTGCGGCCGTGCTGCGCTGCCTCGAGCGCGACGAGTTGATGGAGCTGACCCAGGTCATGTCGCGCATGAGCGGCATCAAGGTCGACACCGTCAAATCGGCGCTGCAGAGTTTCTTCGACGACTACCGCCAGCAAAGCGGCCTGCATGGCGCCTCGCGCAGCTACCTGAAGCGCTCGCTGGACCTCGCGCTGGGCAGCGACATCGCCAACAGCGTGCTCAATTCGATCTACGGCGATGCAATCCGCCCGAAAATGGCGCGCCTGCAGTACGCATCGCCAAAGTGGCTGGCCGAATTCGTCTCGAGCGAGCACGTGCAGATGCAGGCCGTGTTCCTGGCCTTTTTGCCGCCGGCGCTGGCTTCGCAGATCCTCGAAGCCCTGCCGGTCGAAGGCCGTGAACTGGTGCTGCTGAACATGGCGCGCCTGGACGAGATCGACCGCGATGTGCTGCACGAACTCGAAGAGCTGGTGGGCCGCTGCCTGGCCGCGCTCGACACGCAAAGCGCCAGCGTCGAAGGCGTGCGCCAGGTTGCCGACATTCTCAACCGCCTGCAGGACAACCGGGCCGGCATGGTCGAACTGCTGCGCGCCCACGATCCCGAGGTCGTCTCGCAGATCGAGATGTCGATGTACGACTTCTTCATCCTGTCGCGCCAGACCGAACAGGTCATCGCGCGCCTGCTCGACGACGTGCCGCTGGAGCAGTGGGCGATTGCCCTGAAAGGCGCCGAAGCGCCGCTGCGCGACACCATCCTGGCCGCCATGCCGCGCCGCCAGGCGCAAAGCTTCGAAGACCTGATGCGCCGCTCCGGGCCGGTGCCGATGTCGCGCATCGAGCAGACCCGCCGCGAAATCATGACCACGGTCAAGGAGCTGGCCGATGCCGGCGAAATCGACATCCAGCTGTTTGCCGAAGCGACCGCCGAATGAAGCCGTTTCGCACTTACCACTTTCCGCCGCTGCACCAGTTCAGCGCGGCGCGCCCTGCCGGCGCGTCTGCCGGGGCGGCCGGTGGCAATGCCGCCGACGAGTGGCAAAGCGCGCTGGCCGACGGTTATCGCCAGGGCCAGCGTGAGGGGTACGAGGTGGGGCTGGACCAGGGCCGCGCCGACGGCATTGCCGCAGGCAAGATCGAAGGCCTCGAACGGGGCATCGATGAAGGCCGGGCGATGGCGCTCGAGAGCTTCGAACAGCTGGCCAAGCCGGTCGATGCGATGCTCAAGAGCCTCAAGAAACTCAAGACCGACCTGCGCGCCGCGCAGCGCACCGAAGTGGTCGACCTGGTGGGCAAGATCGCGCGCCAGGTGATCCGCGCCGAGCTGGCGCTGCAACCGGTGCAGCTGCTCTCGCTGGTCGAAGAAGCGCTGGCCGTGATGCCGCCGTCGCGCGACCAGGTCGAGGTGTTCATGAATCCGGAAGAACTGCGCCGGGTGCTGGAGCTCGATCCGAAGCGCGCCAAGAAATGGACGATCCTGCCCGACCCGGCGCTCGACGCCGGCGAATGCCGCGTGCGCTCGGGCGACCATGAAGTCGACGCCGGTTGCCAGGGGCGCCTGGCGGCCGTGATGGAGCAGGTCCAGGACCAGTTGCTCGGTGAAGGGGAACGGGCATGACGGGGTTGGCGCAGTCACTGTCCCATTCGCTGGCCGACTCGCTGCGCGCCGTCGAACTCGGCGCGGTGCCGGTGGCCACGCCCACCGGGCGCCTGGTCGGCGCCCAGGGACTGCTGCTGGAAGCGAGCGGCTGCCGCCTGCACACGGGCCAGCGCTGCCGCATCGAAACGGTCGATGGCGAGTGGCTCGATGCGCAGGTGGTCGGCTTTCGCGACAAGGTCTCGTACCTGATGCCGTTCAAGAAAGCGACTGGCCTGGCCACCGGCGCGCGCGTGCTGCCTTCGACCGACAAGGCCGATCTGATGATCGGCCCGACCTGGATGGGCCGCATGGTCAACGGCCTGGGCGAGCCGATCGACGGCCTGGGGCGCCTGGGCGGCGACCAGCCCCTCGCCCCTGCCCCGCCGCGCGTCAATCCGCTCAAGAAAACGCCGGTGGAGGAACCGCTCGACGTCGGCGTGCGCGCCATCAATGCGATGCTCACCATCGGCAAGGGCCAGCGCGTCGGCCTGATGGCCGGTTCCGGCGTCGGCAAATCGGTGCTGCTGGGCCTCATCACGCGCCAGACCGTGGCCGACGTGATCGTGGTCGGCCTGATCGGCGAGCGCAATCGCGAAGTGCGCGAATTCGTCGAACGTTCGCTCGGACCCGAGGGCCTGAAGCGCGCGGTCCTCGTGGTCGCGCCGGCTGACGACAGCCCGTTGATGCGCGTCATGGCGACCGAACTGTGCCATGCGGTGGCGGCGCATTTCCGTGACCGTGGCCAGAACGTGCTGCTGCTGTGCGATTCGCTGACCCGCTATGCGATGGCGCTGCGCGAGGTGGCGCTGTCGCTGGGCGAGCCGCCGGCCACGCGCGGCTATCCGCCGTCGGTGTTTTCGAACATGCCGCAGCTGGTCGAATCGGCCGGCAATGGCGAGAACCCGCAAGGCAGCATGAGCGCGATCTACACGGTGCTGGCCGAAGGCGACGACCAGCAGGATCCGGTGGTCGACTCGGCGCGCGCGATCCTGGACGGCCACATCGTGCTCACGCGCGAACTGGCCGAGCGCGGCCACTACCCCGCGATCGACGTCGCGCAATCGATCTCGCGCTGCATGGCGCAGGTGGTCACGCCCGAGCACACGCTGGCCGCCCGCAAGCTCAAGGCGGCACTGGCGCGCCATGCGCGCGTGCGCGACCTGATCCCGCTGGGCGCGTATGTGCCGGGCGCCGACCCCGAGACCGACCGCGCGGTGGCGCTGCAACCGCATATCGAGGCATTCCTGTGCCAGGGCACGCGCGAAGGCGCCCCCATCGACAACTGTATCGACGCCCTGAAAGCGATCATGGCATGACACGTTCAACGACCATCCGCAGCCTCGGCACCCTGGTGCAGCTGCGTTCGACGCAGGTCGAACGCCTGGAAGCCGACCTGGCCAGCCAGGAAGCGACCCGGGTGCGCTACCAGAACAACCTGCAGCGCCTGACCGCGCTGACGCACGGCAGCGGCGCATCGGGCGCAGCGCTGCAGATCAACCCTGCCATGGCGCTGAACTGCGGCGCCTACAAGCAGGGCGTGATGGCGCTGGCCGACAGCCACCGGGTCGACCTGTCGCTGCACCAGGCAAACATGGCGGTGTCGCAGAACCGGCTCAAGGATGCCTGGGTCGGTCGCGAACTGCTGGGCAAGGTGCTGGCGCGCGAACAAGGCGCGCAGGCGGCAGGACAAGAGCGCGCCACCCGCAAGCGCGAAGACGATATCGCTACCCAATCCTGGCTGGCCGGACGGGCCTGAGCCCGCCCGAGACGCACCCGCACACGCACACGCAACCACAAGGAATACGTCCCATGGCAACGGCAATCACTTCACCGACCTACGATCCCATCCCGACCGCGACCAATCTGGCGGACAAATACGTCGCGCCGCGCCAGCAGATTCTGACGACGCAGCTTGCCGCCGCCACGGCCGCCGAGCGCGGCCTGACCGAGATGAATTCGGCGCTGCTGGCGTTCCAGACCAGCCTGACGGCGCTCACGGGCGCGAACAAGACGGTGTTCGCCCAGTCCGCCGTGTTCGGCGACACGACGATCGGCAGCGCCACGGCCAGCAGCAAGGCCGCCGCCGGCACGTATGCCTTCTTCGTCAAGCAGATCGCCACCGCCAGCCAGGTATCGTTCACGGGCCTGGCCGACAGCACCGGCGTGGCCGGCACGCTCAAGCTGAACATGGGCGGCGCCCTCGCCTTCGACGTCGACATGGCCGCCGCCAACACCGACGGCGGCGCGCTGAGCACGCGCGAACTGGCCGCCGCCATCAATGGCGCAGCGGGCAACGGGGGCAAGGTCACGGCCTCGATCGTCACCACCGGCGGCACCGCGGAGCTGGTGCTGACCGCCAGGGACACGGGCCTGAACTCGGCCATCACGCTCGATACGAGCGGCATCACCGGCACGTCCAGCCTGGCTGACGCCAATGCCGACCCGGCGCGGCGCCGGATGCTGGTCGAGGCGCAGGATGCCGAGATCCGCGTCGGCGCCGAGAATGGCACCGCGATCACGCAGGCCAGCAACACCTTCACCGCCATCGATGGCGTCAGCATGACGTTCACCAGGGCCCATGCGGCCGGCGCGGCGCCCGTCACGCTGACCGTATCGGCCGACACCACCACCAGCACGGCCAACGTGCAGGCGTTCGTCGACGCCTTCAACAAGCTCAAGACCACCCTGAGCAAGCTGACCGCCAGCGGCGACGCCGCCAAGGGTGTTGCCGCCGGCACGTTTGCGCATGACAGCGGGGTGCGTGCCCTCAACGACCGGCTCGGAACGCTGCTGCGGCCGGCGAATGGCGACTCGCTGGCGGCCTACGGCATCATTTCCACGCGCACCGGCACGCTCGAACTGGACGCAAAGCGCCTGACCAGCCAGCTGGCCGTCAATCCGACCGGCCTGGACGCCCTGATCGGGGCGCCAAGTTCGTCGGCCCCGACCGGCATTGCCGGTGCGCTCGACAATTACCTGAAAACCTGGAGCAGCAGCGTCGACGGCCAGATCAAGCTGCGCCGCGAACAGACAACCAGCGAGCAATCGCGCCTGAGCGCGCGCCAGGCGTCGCTCGACGGGCAGCACGAAGCAGCCTATCAGCGCTACCTGCGCCAATTCACGCAGCTGCAGAACATGCAGTCCGTGATGAACAACAACGTGTCACTGTTCGATGCCCTGTTCGGCAACGACAAGTGACCACAGCCGGATCATTCACATGTCCTATCAAGAAGCCTACGGCAGTTACCACGCAGTGAACCTCGACGCGCAGACCACGCGCGCCTCGCCGGTCGACCTGGTGCTGCTGCTCACCGACGGCCTGCTCGACGAACTGGCGCGCGCCCGCGCGCACATCGTCGCCCGCCGCTACGAACAGAAAGCGGCCAGCATCAACAAGTGCGTCGAAATCATCAACGGCCTGGCCAGCTCGCTCGACTTCGACGGCGGCGGCGACACGGTGGCCAACCTCGCGCGCATCTACGATTTCTGCGCGGGCCACCTGCACACCGCCGGCATCAAGCTCGACCCGGAGATGGTCGATGAAGTCATCCGCATCCTGTCGACCATTCGCCAGGGCTGGAAAGGCGTCCAGGAACGCAATGGATAGGTCAATCGTCATCGGCCGTCTGGGCGCGCAGCTCGACACCGCTGCCAGCGGCGCCGACTGGGACGGCCTCGACCTGGCCGTGCGCGACCTGCCGCGCCAGCTGCGGGCGCTGGCGGTCAAGGGACCGTGGAGCGCCGCCGAGCGCGCGGCCCTGCAGCGCCTGCGCGCGTCGCACGACCGCGCTGCGCAGACGGGCGCCGCTGCTGCTGCCGACCTGCAGGCGCGGATGGACGAGATGCGCGATAACAAGGAAGGCTGGATAGCCTATGCCCTCGCGGGCGAAACCGAACCTGGTGAGATTGTGCAATGAACCTTGCGATGAACAGCGCCATGAATACTGCAATGCACGCGGCCGGCAGCGTGGCCGGCAATCCTGCCCCGGCAGCGGCCACCGCCGCACCCGCCGCAGCGGCGCCTGATGCACTTGCACCGACCGCCGGTGCAGCCGGTGCTGCAGCGCCCCTCCAGGCGCCTGTGACGCCCCCGGCGGCTGCCCTGCCCTTCGGTCACTGGATCGCACTGGACCGCGCGTTACCCGATACCGCCGCCGCGCCGCAGGAAGATGTCGTGGCTGCGCCGGCCGCTGATGCCGGCGAAGCCGAGGCAGCACCCGAGGAAGATCGCGCGACTGACGTCCTGCTGGCCGCAATGGCGCCGCTGGTGACGCCGGCCGCACTGCCCGCCATGATGCTGGCGATGCACGGTGCAAAGCCCGGCGTTGCCGCCGACGCCGCTACCGCACCTGCCGAAGATGCCGCAGGCGGGCCTGCTGCCGGCGCGCCGGACGCCGTCGCCCAGGTGGGCGGTGCGCGCGCCACCCCGGCAGCGGTCAATGTGTCGACCGCCGCCGCAGCCTCGATCCTGCCAGCGCCTGCCCAGGCAGCCAGCATGCAGACAGCCGTCCGGGCTGACCCGGGCGCGGCCCGGACGGTGGCGGCGCAACCGAACGCCATGCCTGCCATCGCGCCGGTGTCGGGCGAGGCCGCCGCCGAAACCAGCGCCGACGCCGCCCCGGTCACGGTGGCGCCGGGCGTGAGCGCTGCCGGCACGCCGCCGGCGAGCGCGCGCGTCGCCGACAGCCTCGTGCTGGCCGGGCCGCCTACCGCATGGCGCCAGAACCTGCACGAGGCGCTGGGCGAACGCCTGCAGCTCCAGCTTGGCCGCAACATCGACCAGGCCACGATCCGCCTCGAGCCGCCGATGCTCGGCCGCATCGACATCGCGATCCGCCACAGCGGTGGCAACCTGGAAATCCACATCGCCGCCTCCAACAGCGACGTGCTGCGCCAGCTGAACGCCGTCAGCGACAGCCTGCGCAGCGACCTTGCGGGGCGCCAGTACAGCAGCGTCTCGGTCAATGTCAGCGACGTGCCGCGCATGCAGGCCAGCGCCCAGGCCGGCGGCCAGACGCCGGGCCAGGGCCAGGGCGATGCCCAGGGCCGTTCGCGCCAGGAACAGGAACAAGCGCGCACCCCTGGCCGGGCGCTGCACGACGAGACCGCCGCCGGCGCCACCCTTTTCTCGATGAATTGACACGACCCCCATGAAAGCAAAACTGATCATTGCAATTGTCGCCGCCGTCGTCGTCGTGGCAGCCGCCGCTGGCGGCGCGATGTGGTACATGAACACGTCCGCAAGTCCTGGCGTGGCCGCCAAGGCAGCGCCCGAAACCAAGCTGACCAAGTACGTCACGCTCGACAAGGTCATCGTCATGCTGCGCCGCGCGCCGGCCGAGCAGTCTACCCATTACCTGTCGGTCGACTTGGTGCTGGCCACTACCGCAGAGGGCGAAAAAGCCACGAAGGAACAATTGCCGCTGCTGCGCAGCATCGTGGTGTCCGCGCTGTCGGCCCGCACGATGGCCGAAGCCTCGGGCATGACGGTGGACCAGTACGCGGCCGAGCTGAACAAGGTCTTCAATGCCAACTATGCGAAGGAAAACCACATCAAGCCGTTTTCCGAAGTCATGGTCGGCAAGCTGATCATCGAGTGATACGCAGCCTGATCCCGGAGACGCCGTGGCCTACATGACCGATTACGCCGATGCCGCCGCCAGCGAATATGGCGAGGTGGTGGCCAGCGCGGGCTTGTCGCCGCAGGACGAGTCGCGTCACCTGGTGGCGTATGCGCCGCTGGTCAAGCGCATCGCGCGCCAGCTCGGCAGCCAGGTCTCGGGCGCGATGGGGCGCGAGGACATGGAACAGATCGGCCTGATGGGCCTGCTGGAAGCGCTGCGCCGCTACGGCGCCCCGGATACCGGGTTTTCAAGCTATGCCTCGCTGCGCGTGCGCGGCGCAATCCTGGATGAACTGCGGCGCCAGGACTGGCGCCCGCGCGCGGTGCGCCAGGACAGTCATCGCCAGCGCGACGCCCTGCGCGCGCTCACCCGCAGCCTGGGACGCGAGCCATCCGAACAGGAAGCCGCGACCGCACTGGGCCTGAGCCTTGATGATTTCCAGCAGTACCTGTTGGCCGAGAGCGCAGAAGAAATGCTGAGCTTCGACGAGATCCTGCAGGAAGCGGTCGGGGCCGAGCAGCACACGCCCGGCCCCGAAGAAAGCTATCTGGTACGGCGCAGCCTGGAACAGGCGCTGGCCAAGCTGAACGAAAAAGAACAGCGCGTGATCCAGATGATCTACGAGTTCGAACTGAGCTACAAGGAAATCGCCGCCGTGCTCGACCTGTCCGATGCGCGCGTCTGCCAGCTCAACAAGAGCGCGCTGGCAAAAATGAAGACCG